>Ga0185317_100044_pt1 | contig 53920 bp, 39 predicted proteins | sample DevilsHole_FD_128020 | JGI IMG/M metagenome (GOLD analysis project Ga0185317, IMG submission 128020) | Groundwater microbial communities from Devils Hole, Nevada to study Microbial Dark Matter (Phase II) - Devils Hole (SPADES assembly)... | ecosystem: Environmental > Aquatic > Deep subsurface >...
GAACGGGGCCGAAATAACTTCCCGTTCACTCACAGTAGTCCGACGCGCAAGCGAGGTGATCTTCTTGCCGATTCCTCGCTCGCGCGTCGGGCTACTGTCCGCCCCAACGCGGGAAGTTATTTCGGTCTTAACGGCAAGCCGAAGGCGACGGTGGGTCGCGCGGACTTGGCCGATCGCCGTCGCCTTCGGCTTGCCGTTAAGCGAGGAAGTTATTCTGAGCCAAATCCAAAGGCGACACTCCATGATTCGACAGTGGTCCATCTTGGTCGTCGTGGTCATTTGCGTCGTGGGCGCCGGCGTGTGGGTCGGCGCGCTCGGACGCAGGCCGGACCGCGGCCCCGACCACCACACGCCGTCGGGGTTGCGTTTCGACGAAGCGCATGACGCGGCGGGTGTGCGCTTCCACCATTTCGATTCGCCTCGCGCGTCGCTCTTGCCCGAAGACGTCGGGTCGGGCGCCGGATGGGGCGACTTCGACAACGACGGCGACGAAGACCTGTATCTCGTCAACTTCGCCGGACCGTTTCTGATGGAGCCGGCCGAGCTGGCGAAGCGGCCGGGCAACCGGCTGTTTCGCAACGACGGCGGCAAGTTCACCGACGTGACCGCTGAGATGCAAGTCGGCCACGTCGGCTGGGACTACGCCTGCTTATGGATCGACGTGGACAACGACGGCTGGTTGGACCTGGTTTTGACTCATTACGACGGCGTGGTTCTGTACCGCAACCACGAGGGCAAGAAGTTCGTCGAAGCGACCGCCGAAGCCGGCTTGGCCGACATTCACCGTTTCGTGCTCGGCATGACGGCGGCGGACTATGACCACGACGGCGACCTCGACATCTACGTCTGCGGCTACGTGACGTTCGATCGTGAGAAGGCCAAGGGCCGGCCGCTCGTCGCCGGCCGGCCGGCCGTGTGGACGAACCCGACGTCGTATCCGGCCGAGCCGAACATACTGCTGCAAAACGACGGCAAGGGAATCTTCAGCGACGTCACCGCGACGGCCGGGGTCGCCAACCCCGACGGCAAGAGCATGCAAGCGGTGTTCTGCGATTTCGACAACGACGGCTGGCCCGACCTGTACGTGGCCAACGACGTGGGCACGGCCGACGTACTGTTTCACAATCGCCGCGACGGTTCGTTCGCCGAGGTGTCGCTGGAGGCGGGGACGTACGATCGGCGGGCGTCGATGGGCCTGACGGTCGGCGACGTCTGGCATCGCGGCTGGATGGACCTGTTCGCGACGCACTGGGTCGCCGAAGACCACGCGCTGTGGAAGAACCGCACCGATGAGTTCGGCGACAAGACCGCGATCGCGTTCGACGACGTCGCCCCAGCGGCGGGCCTCGTGGCCATCAAGAAGTCGGCGTACGTCGGTTGGGGTTCGGGCCTCTACGACTTCGACAACGACGGCTGGCTCGACTTGATGCTCGTGAACGGCAGCACGATCGAAGACGAACTGACGCTCGACGTGCTCACGAATCCCAAGCTGATGCCGCAGCCCGCTCAACTGCTGCACAACGACGGCACGGGCAAGTTCATCGACGTGAGTGAGCAGGCGGGGGCGTTCTTCCCCAAGCACAAGGTCAGCCGCGGGCTGGCCTTCGCCGACTACGATCACGACGGGCGCATGGACGCGGTGGTCGTGTCGCACGGCGGGCCGGCGACGCTGTTGCACAACACCACCCCGCGAACCAGCCACTGGCTCGGCGTGCGACTCGAAGGCACGAAGAGTAATCGTTACGGCGTTGGCGCTCGCGTCCGCGTCAAGGCGCGCGGCCAGGTTCACACGCGCCAGCGCGTGCTGGGTTGCAGCTACCTCAGCAGCGACGCCTACCTCTGCCACTTCGGCCTGGGCGCGGCCGAGCGGGCCGATTCAGTCGAGGTCGATTGGCCCAGCGGCGCGAAGTCGACGGTTGACGATGTGCCGGCCGACCAGATCATCACCATCAAGGAAGATTCAACGGAAACCTGAGGTGGGACTCGAAGACTCGGCCCACCCTACGACTGAGTGCTGACCTCGGAGTGAAACCATGAACAACAAGAAACTCGTCTGGATGATCGGCATCCCGCTGCTGATCGTGCTTTGGGCGGCCGGCGCTGTGGTCGGCCGCTACGCCTATCTGCTGCAGGGTCAGGCGCCGACGCGGGAGCGGCTGTTTCAAACCTCGAGCGGCGGCACGCCGCACTACGAGCCGATCCAGTATCGCGCGAAGGACTCGCGGCCCGCGATCACCGAGCCGCAGTTCGTCTCGGCGGCCGATGCCAAGATGGTCGGCGGTACGATGGGCATCGGCGTCTCGGTCGACGGCGACAGCCGGTTCTATCCGCTGTTCGTCATGCAGTACCACCAGATCGTGAACGATCGCTGCGGTGACAAGCCCGTGGCGTGCAGTTACTGACCCAGCGAACACAAGCTCATGGTTCATGAGCGACGCATCAAGGAGACGGGCGAAGAGGTCGAACTGAAGGTCACCGGCCAGGTGCGGCTCGGCAACCTGGTGATGTACGACGCCAAGACCGGCTCGCACTGGCTGCAGGAGACCGGCAAGTCGATCGAAGGCACGGAAAAAGGCAAATGCCTGACCGCAATGAAACCGGAGGAATGGACCGAACGCGTCCGTTGGGACGAGTGGAAGAAAGTTCACCCAGACAGCAAGGTACTCGTGTGCGACCACTGCGATAAGGCAGGCAAGGGTTGAACTCTGGACCGGTTCAACCATTCGACTGGACTGAGTTCATGTCTCAAACAAGCGACCTTTGGAGTGCGGTGGTTTGACACCGCTTTGGATTGCCCGCTGGCATGAGGGTGAGAACATGGCTCGCATCGCTTGGATCGAAGACGAAGACGCCACGGGGGAAGTGGCGGATATTTACGCCGCCTGGAAGCGCGAACATCCCGGCCGGCCGCGCATGCCGGGGATCATGAAGTGCTTCAGTCAGCGGCCCGACTTCCTCAGCGACGTGATCGGCTTCTCGTACCGCGTTCACTTCGCCGATGGACACCTCGACCGGCGAACCAAGGAGATGATCGCGACATTCGTTTCGGGCCTGAACCGATGCCCGTACTGAATCGGCGCGCACGCCTACTTCCTGCAGTTGCAGGACGCGGACGCCAAGGTGATCGCGGCCCTCGAGCGAGGGGACCTCGGCAGCGCTCCGGTGTCGGCCAACGAGCGAGTGCTGCTCGAATTCGTTGAGATCGTCACACGTCACGCACATCGCACGAGCGACGCCGACACCGAGCGGCTGCGGGCCGCCGGCTGGACCGATCCGCAGATCGCCGAGGCCGTCTACATCACCGCCCTGTTCGCGTTTTTCAATCGCGTGGCCGACGCCTTCGGGCTCGAAGACCCCGGATATCGCGAGATGGCGGCGGCTGGACAGACCCAAGGCCTGCCGCAACAAGACATGCAGCCAAAGACCGACAAATAAGTGGAGGCACGATTCATGAGACGCAAACTTGCCGTCGTCAGTTGTCAGTTGTCCGTTGCGGCCATCTTGGCCATCGGGCCGTATCCAGCAACCGCCACGCGGGCCGACGATCCGCCGCCTGAAAAGCAGCCGACCACCGACAACAATCCACAGACTCCACAGAACCTGGCGGCGCTGCTGCTGGGCAACCTCACCCCCGACCACATGAAGCAGCTCGGCCAGATGCTCGAACAGGACTGGAAGGACCGGCCGGAATGGGGCGACATGGCGGTCGCGATCTTGAAGGCCGAGTCGATGCGCATCGGCATGGGCTGGTGGCGACCGAGCGTGAAGCGTTACGACTGGGACTGGCTGCGAGGCCATTTCGACGCCGACGGCGACGGAAAAGTCATCGCCGATGAACTGCCCACCGAGTTGCAGCAGTCGATCAAGTGCCTCGATCGGATGGACCGCGACCTCGACGGCCAACTGACCGCCGCGGACTTCGACTATGCGTCGCAGCCGATGATGACCCCGGCCGCGATGCAGGCCCGCATGGCCGACATGGTCTTCTACAAACTCGACGCCGACTCGAACGGCCGCATCTCCAAGGATGAGATCGCCGAGTTCTTCGCACACGCCGACCGCGACAAGCTCGATTTCTTGACCCCGGAAGACGTGAAAGTCGCGCTCGACGACCCCGAAATGCGCAAGCCCGCCCGCCAGGAACAGCCGCCCGCCGCCGAGATGCTCCGCATGTTCCTCACCGGCCAACTCGGCACGTTTGAGGCCGGCCCAAACTACGGCGAAGCGGCCCCCGACTTCACGCTGCCAACGCTCGACGGCAAGGAAACCGTCACGCTGTCGTCGCGGCGCGGCAAACCCGTGGTGCTGATTTTCGGCAGCTTCACGTGAGGGCCGTTTCGGTCCCAGGCTGGGATCCTCGACAAGATGTACGCCCGCTATCGCGACCGAGTTGACTTCTACGCCGTGTACATTCGCGAAGCCCACCCGACCGACGGCTGGAGCATGGAGTCGAACGACCGCGTCGGGGTCAAGGTCGCGCAACACAAGACCGCCGTCGACCGATCGCAAGCGGCCGCCCTGTGCAGCTCGGTCCTGGCCATGTCGATCCCGATGCTAGTCGACACGATCGACGACTCGGCAAACCGCGCCTACAGCGGATTCCCTGACCGGCTGTACATGATCGATCGCAACGGCAAGGTCGCCTACAAGGGCGGCCGCGGACCATTTGGCTACAAGCCGCGCGAATTGGAACAGACGCTCGTGATGATGCTGATGGACGAAGAACGGAAGTAGCCTCAAGGCCGATTATTCATGGCTCCACACAAGCCCGAAGCGCAAGCGAGTGGTGCCCAACGACTTTCCCTCGCTTGCGCGTCGGGCTTGGCGTGGAGCACACCGCGTTGGTTTCCCGGGCCACGAATAATCCGCGCTAACCCTAATGATGGCGACTCCAATGGACCAACCTGTACTAGATCGCCGTGGTCGGGTCTACACTCCGGCCGTCAGCCCGCGGCTGAAAAAGTTGCTGGCCGTCATCTTCGCGGTCATCGCGTTGCTGGGCGCGAACAGCGTCTATCTGGTCGCGATCACCGCGCTCGGTGAGGAGTATCAGAATCAGTTCTACATGCTGATGTTCCTGCTACACCTGGCGCTCGGATTGGGCCTGTTGCTGCCATTTCTGGTGTTCGCGCTTGGGCACCTGGCGACCGCCTACAACCGACCGAACCGCCGCGCAGTCCGTGCGGGCGTCGCGCTGCTCGTCGTCAGCATCGTGCTCATCGTCAGCGGCGTGGTGCTTGTGCGGTTCGAGGGATTCCAAGTCAAGGATGCGACCACGCGCTCGATCGCATACTGGGCGCACGTCATCAGCCCGATCGTGGCGATCGCGTTCTATGTGACTCACCGCATGGCCGGGCCGCTGATCAAGTGGCGCTGGGCGTGGGCCTGGGCGGGCAGCGTCGGCGCGTTCGTCGTCGCGATGGGCTACCTGCACCACCAGGACCCGCGGCTGTGGTACGCCGCCGGCCCCAAGGAAGGGTCGCGTTACTTCGCCCCCTCGTCGGCCCGCACCGCCACGGGCAATTTCATTCCAGCCCACACGCTGATGATGGACGACTACTGTCAGAAGTGTCACCCCGACGCTTACGAACAGCACTACGATTCCGTGCACCACTTCAGCTCGTTCAACAACAAGCCCTATCTGTTCAGCGTCTCCGAGACTCGCAAGGTCGCGCTCGAGCGCGACGGTACGGTGCAGGCGTCGCGCTGGTGCGCCGGCTGCCACGACCCCGTGCCGTTCTTCAGCGGCCAGTTCGACGACCCGCATTACGACATCAAGAACAAGTCGGACCCGACAACCCAGGCGGGCATTACTTGTACGGTCTGTCACGCGATCACGAACATCAACAGCGTCACCGGCAACGCCGCCTACACCATCGACGAGCCTCTGCACTATCCGTTCGCGTACCGCCAAAACGCGGTCTTGCAATGGATCAACAACCAACTGGTCAAGGCCAAGCCGGCGATGCACAAGAAGACGTTCTTGAAACCGTTTCATCGCTCCGAGGAATTCTGTTCGACGTGCCACAAGGTCAGCCTGCCGTTTGCCCTGAACCACTACAAGGAATGGCTGCGCGGCCAGAACCACTACGACGCATTCCTCTTGAGCGGCGTATCGGGGCACGGCGCCCGCAGCTTCTACTACCCCGAGAAGGCCAAAGACCGCTGCGCCGACTGCCACATGCCGACCGTCGCCTCAGGCGATTTCGGCGCTCAGGACTTCGACCGATCAGGCCAGCGCAAGATTCACAATCACCTGTTCCTCGGCGCGAACACCGGCTTGCCCTTCTTGCGAAACCATGAAATGCGGCTTGAAGACGAAAAGAACGGAACTGTTCGTGAGCACCCGCTGGAGGACTCAGCCGAGTATCGTCGCAACGAAGCGATCATCAAGGCCCATCAGGATTTCTTGCGCGACGGCCAGATGCGCATCGACATCTTCGCGCTGCGTAGCGGCGGCACCATCGAAGGCGAACTGCTCGCACCGCTCCGGCCCGAACTGCCCACGCTCGAGCCGGGAAAGAGATACCTCGTGGAAGTCGTGCTGCGCACGCTCAAGCTAGGTCACCTGTTTACGCAGGGAACGATCGACTCGAACGAAGTGTGGGTCGACTTCGAGGCCCGCGCAGGCGATCGCATCGTCGGGCGCAGCGGCGCGCTCGACGAGCATGGCACGGTCGATCCCTGGTCGCACTTCGTCAACGCGCTGGTGATCGACCGGCACGGCAACCGCATCGACCGCCGCAACCCACAAGACATCTACGTGTCGGTCTACAACCATCAGATTCCGCCCGGCGCCGGACAGGTCGTGCATTACCTGCTCGACGTGCCGGCGGACCTCGCCGAACCAGTACGGCTCACCGCTCGGTTGAACTATCGCAAGTTCGACCGCAAGTACATGGAGCACGTGTTCCGTGAAGACGGCGCGGCGCCGCCCAACTTGCCGATCACGACGCTCTGCGAAGACGCCGTGACGTTGCCCGTCGCCGGCTCGACCGCGAAGGTCGAGAATCCCGCCAGCAACATCGTGCTGTGGCAGCGATGGAACGACTATGGCATCGGCCTGTTGCTCGAAGGTGAGCAGACCGCCGGTTCCGAAAAGGGCGAACTGCGTCAGGCGGAAGAGGTGTTTCGCAAGGTGGTCGAGTTTGGCCGCGGCGCGGGGCACGCGAACCTGGGGCGAATCTACCTGCGGGAAAAACGGCTGGCCGACGCCGTGCGCGAGTTGCAGGCGGCTCGGCAATCGGCCCAGCCGGGCGCGCCGGCCCCATCGCAACAGGCCACGGGCAACGCCGAGTTTCCGCCAAAACCGTTCGATCCCGCGCCGGCCTGGACGATCGCCTGGCTTTCGGGCCAGGTGAACAAGGAACTCGGCAACCTGGATGAAGCGATTCGCGATTATGAGCTGATCCTGTCCGACGAAATGCAAGCCGCCGTGGCCGATCGCGGCTTCAACTTTCGTCGCGATGTGATGGTGTGGAACGACCTGGGCATTGTGCGATTCGAGCGAGCCGCACAGGAACGCGGCGAGCGGCGCCGCGCCGAACGCGAACGCCGGCTACGCGAGGCCGTCGATGCGTTCGAGCACACGCTGGCGATCGACCCCGAAAACCTGACGGCGCATTTCAACCTGTCGCTGCTGTATCAGTCGCTCGCCAGCGAGACCGCCTCAGCCGTGCGTGGGCACAGGGACGACAACGGTACGGCTCGCAGCCCCCTCACCCCAACCCTCTCCCCCGCAGACGGGGGAGAGGGAGAAACCGAAGACGCACTTGCCGCTCAAACACCTCCGTATTTAGGGGAGAAGGTTCGGTCCACTTCTCCCTCTCCCCCGTCTGCGGGGGAGAGGGTTGGGGTGAGGGGTCCGCAAGCGGTCGCCGCGGCCGAGCTACACCGGCTCGCCGTCGAGATCGCCGACGCGACCAAGCGGGTCGAAGCTCGGTCGGCGGCGGTCGAACAGTTTGTACAGCTCATGCCAAAGTTCCTGGTCGCACCCGAACGCGAGCCGTTCGAATCGCGGCAGAGCGCCCTCGTGGAGATGCTCGCCAAGTGCAAGGCCGCGTATCGCGACTGTCGCGACGAGACGCTGAACCAATCGCTTGCCCGCGTACTGCACACGCTTCACGCCAGGCTGCACGAAATGTACAAGCTGGACGACAACGCTCGCGAGGCGGTCGCGCTGCACCGCCAGAAAAACCCAGCAGCGAACCATGCGGCACAGTCGATCGTGATCTATCCGCTGAACCGGGTCGGTGCGCCGGGCCTCACTGATTCGCGGGTGAACAAGCTCTTCTCTCGCCCGCTAGCAGGGAGCCAGTAACGACCATTACTTGATGTGGAGTTTTCAGTGAGTAACAACAATCTAGCCGGACCAGCTCGACTCGTTGTCCTTGTCGCGGTGGTCGCCGTTGGCATCGGCGGCTACTTCCTGTTCCTCCGTACTCCGCCGCCGGCCGAGTCGTCGCCGGCGCCGTTGCCGCCCGCACCACAAATGCCCGAGTTCGACGCCAAGCCGCCCGACGTCAAGTTCGTCGATGCCACTGAAGCGGCTGGAATCGACTTCGTTCACACGAATGGATCGGTCGGAATGAAACTCTTGCCCGAGACCATGGGCTCAGGCTGCGCCGTGTTCGACTTCGACAACGACGGCGACCAGGACATCGCCCTGGGCAACTCACGAACCTGGCGCGACGACCGAGACGCCGGCAGCAAGGCCGCGCCGGCCGTCGTGCTTTATCAGAATGACGGATCGGGCAAGTTCACCGACGTGACGCGATCGGTCGGCCTCGACGTCCGCCTGTTCGGCATGGGCGTGGCCGCGGGCGACTACGACAACGACGGGTTCGCCGACCTCTTCATCACGGCAATCCAGCAGGACGGGAACAGACTGCTACACAACGACGGCGGCAAGCGATTCACCGACGTCACCGCCGGCGACTTGGCGACGAGCAAAGGCTGGGGCACGGGGGCGGCGTTCTTCGACGCGAACAACGACGGCAAGCTCGATCTGTTCATCTGCAACTACGTGCAGTGGACGCCCGAGATCGACCAGGCCCAGGAGTTCTCGATTGCCGGCGTCGGCCGCGCGTTCGGCCCGCCGCTCAGTTTTCAGGGCTCTTTTTGTCAACTGTTCCTCGGCGACGGCAACGGCAAGTTCATGGACATGTCGGCCGAGTCGGGTGTGCAGAAGACGAACCCCAACACCGGCGCGCCGATGGGCAAGTCGCTCGGCGTGGTCGCGTGCGACATCGACCGCGACGGCTGGATGGACGTGCTGGTCGCCAACGACACGGTGCAGAACTTTTTCTTTTACAACAAGGGAGGCGGCAAGTTCGAGGAGATCGGCGCCGAGGCGGGGATCGCGTTCGACGCATCGGGCATCGCTCGCGGGGCGATGGGCATCGACGTCGCCGAGTACCGCGACGACGGCAAGGTCGGAATCGCGATCGGAAACTTCGCCAACGAGATGACCGCCTTCTACGTGAACCACGACTCCAGCCGGCTGTTCTTTTCGGACAAGGCGATCGCCGAAGGAATCGGGCCGCCGAGCCAACTGCTGCTCAAGTTCGGCCTGTTCTTTTTTGATTACGATCTGGACGGCCGGCTGGACGTGTTCACCGCCAACGGCCATCTGGAAGAGGAGATCAACAAGGTGCAGGCGAGCCAAACCTACGCTCAGCCGCCGCAACTGTTCTGGAACTGCGGACCAGACGGGCGCGTGGTGTTCATCGAGGTGAAGGCCGCCGCGGCGGGCACCGACCTGTCCGCACCGCTCGTGGGTCGCGGCGCGGCCTACGGCGACATCGACGGAGACGGCGATCTCGACGTGCTCATCACCGCCAACGGCGGCCGCCCCCGACTGCTGCGCAACGAGGGGGGCAACCGAAACCACTGGCTGCGAGTCAAGCTTCAAGGCGACGGCCGGACCACCAACCGCGACGCCGTCGGTGCGGCGGTCGAACTGCGCTATGGCGGGGTGGCACAACGCCAGGAACTGATGGGCGGCCGCAGCTACCTGAGTCAGCCCGAACCGGTCCTTACGTTCGGGCTGGGCGAGCGCACCCAGGTCGATGAACTCGTCGTGATCTGGCCAAACGGCACAAAAAAGTCACTCCACAACGTCCGGGCCGACCAGACGTTACAAATCAAGCAGGATGGACCGGCCGAGTAGCTTATTGAAATCGCTCCGGCCATTTACTAGTCTTTTTGCCTGAAAACTGACGGGAGAAGTCTGTGGGCCACAAGGTTCGTGTGTTCGTGGGTGTCTTGCTGGCCTTCGGGCCGTTGGCCGCGACTAGCCAAGCCGTGTTCCAGGAACCAGCAGCGGCACCCGCGGCAGTCCCCGACGGCTCTCTCCCTAGTTTCGCGCCGGATGAGTTCTGGTTGTTGCCCCTGCGCATTCACGTGCTTCGGGCCGATGATGTGCCGCAGGTCGACGCCCGGATCACCGACGACGACATTCTGCGGATCGTCAAGAAGGCGAACCGCGTGTGGCAGGCGGCGGGCATTCGATTCACGATTGAGTCGATTGTTCGGGAGTCGGCAAGCGAAGTGGAGAAGTTCAAGCTGGCCGATGCGGACCGGCCACAGGGCTGGCGGCATTACCTGACCTTGTGCCCAGGTCGGTCGCGGACCGACGGGCTGTTGCACGTGTACTTCGTACACGAGATGAACGTGAACGGAGTGTACCTGGGCAAGCACGTGTCGTTCGTGAAGGAGACGGCCAAGTTGCGGACGGTCGAAGGAGGCATTGACGAGCCGGTGCCGCGCGTGATGTCGCACGAGATCGGCCACGCGTTGGGACTGAAACACCGCCAAGACCGCACGAACCTGATGCAGTCGGGCACAACCGGCACGTCGCTGAATGCGGCGGAGATTGCGACGGCGCGCGAGCACGCCGGCAAGTTGGCGCGTGGGGCGACGGCGGCCGAGCTTGCCCGCCGGGCGCGCGAGCACCTGGACGCGGGACGCTGGGCCGAGGCGGCGGCGATCGACGTTGAGTTGATCACGTTGCCGGGCAACTCGCCGTTGCAGGACCAGGCTTGGTCGCGCTGGACGCGGACGCAGCGATGTGCGAGCGGCCGACTTTGGTAACAAGAAACTTCAACGCGGTGTGAAGTCGTAGTGCAGACGGCTCGCCTGCGGCTTCCTTTGACGACATTGCAGGCGGGCCGCCTGCACTACGCTAACGAGCATAGGATGGCCATTGAGGGCTGATCGCTAAGGGCGACGGATCGCGATCGTGGAGAGGGGACTGGTCATGTTCGCTGATCCGAAGCCGGTGGCGGCCATCGTCACCGAGTATCGCGAGAATTCCCACGCCGATCTGATTCTCGGCCGCATCCTCGAAGGCTACAGTTTTCAGGGCAAGGACAAGCCCAATCTCAAGCTGGTTTCGCTCTACACCGATCAGGTGCCCACGGGCGACTGGAGCCGGCTGGTCGCCAAAAAGCACGACGTGCTGATCTGCGAGACGATCGAGGCGGCAGTGACGCTGGGGACGAGCGACGTGCCGGTCGAGGGCGTTATCTTGATCGGCGAGAACGGCAACTATCCGACCAACGCCAAGGGCCAGACGCTGCATCCGCGCCGGCAGTTCTTTGAGAAAACGACGGATGCGTTCGTCAAGGCCGGCCGAATCGTGCCGGTCTTCAACGACACCCGTCTGGCCGCAAACTGGCACGACGCGAAATGGATGTGCGACCGTGCCGCCGAGTTGACCGTGCCGATGATGGCCGGCTCGGTGATGCCGCTGACCTGGCGCGATCCGGCGCTGAACCTGCCGATGGGCAGCCGCATCGCCGAGGTGGTGGCGGTGGGCTACGGCGACATCGAGACGTCGGGATTCTACGCGCTCGAGATGCTGCAGTGCATGGTCGAGCGGCGGCGCGGCGGCGAGTCGGGCGTGGCCCAGGTGCGCTACATCGAGGGCAAAGACGTGTGGCGCGTGATCGGGCTGACCGAGCGATTGCTGCTGAACTCGGCGCTGGAGCGTTGTCCGGGCACGAAATCGGGCTCGCCGCGCGACAACTGCGGCGAGGCGGCCGCGGCGTTCGTCATCGACTACTGCGACCGCACCCGAGCCGTCGTACTGATGCTCACTGGCCACGTACAGCACTTTAGTTTTGCCGCGCGGCTGCGCGGGACTGTTCCAAGCGTGGTGGCCTGCCGCTTTCACTTGCAGCAGGCCCGCCCCTACAATCACTTCACGCATCAGGTCAAAGCGATCGAGCGGATGATATGGACCGGCCAGGCGCCGTACCCGGTCGAGCGCACACTGCTGACGAGCGGCATGCACGAAGCGCTCATGGCCAGTCGCCACGAACGACGGCCGGTCGACACGCCGCACCTGGTGTTGCCCTATCGCCCGATCGATTGCGCTTTCGCGCCGGGCCCGATTCCGAGCTAGGCGCGAATCTCGTCCGCCGTTTCGCGGGGGTGCACGACGCGGTTTGCGATTTGGCGCGCCCAGGTCGTTTAACGCCGAGCCGAAGGCGACGGCACTATCTGGACAACTGCCTGCCGTCGCCTTCGGCTCGGCGTTAAACGAAGCGCCTGCGCACAGTGCGTCGCACACCCGTTTCGCGGTCCAACGCGGTGGGCGTCTTGACCGGCCGGGCGGCGTGCGGTATCCAAATGGTCGCATAGCGCAGACAACGCTGAAACATCAGGAGATAGCCATGAGCATCGTTCGCGTGGGCACAACCAAGAAGTATGCGGATGGCTGGGATGCCATCTTCGGCGGCAGAAAGAAGTCGGGCGGCGCCAAGGCAAAAGCTGGCGGCAGGACGGCTAAGAAGAAGACCGGTCGGCGGAAAAAGTAGCCGCAAGGCGGTCTCGAGGGCAGGTTGCTCTACTGCTCTCGCGGGCGTGCGGGCACAATACCGCGTCGCGTGTGGGGGACTGGCAAGTAGGCCACAATCCCGCTCGTTGCGAAGCACTCCTCTCTGGGCTTCCGACGAAAAACGGGATTGGCAAGCAAGGACGGTAGGATGAACGAAGGCAAGACACTTTACGACAAGCTCTCGGTCCTCGCACAGAACTTATGGTGGAGCTGGCAACCCGAAGTCGTTGACCTGTTCCGCGACCTCGATCCGAAGCGCTGGCGAGAGCTGGCGCACAATCCGATTGCCCTGTTGCGAGAGATCTCGCCGCAAGAAGTCGAATCGCGCGCTGAGGAGTTGGTGCTCGTCAGCCGCATCAACTACGCCTATCGGCGGCTCGGCGAATACATGACGACGATCGACACCTGGGGCACCACGCACACCGGGCCGCTTCTGGTTCGGCCGGTCGTGTACCTGTCGGCCGAGTTCGGCCTGCACGAGTCGCTGCCGATCTACTCGGGCGGTCTGGGCGTGCTGTCGGGCGATCATCTCAAGAGTGCGTCGGACCTGGGCGTGCCGCTGGTGGCCGTCGGACTGCTGTACACGCAGGGGTACTTCATTCAGCGGCTGGATTCGGAAGGCTGGCAACGCGAGGAGTACATCGACGTCCCGTTGGACAAGCTGCCGCTCGAACGTGTGCTCGACAAGAACGGCGCGCCGGTGCTGGTTCAAGTCGAGACGCGGGGCGGCGCGATCCGGGCGCATGTCTGGCGCGTGCAGGTGGGGCGGGCGATGCTGCTGCTGCTCGACTCGAACGTCGAGGGCAACTCGCCGCAAGATCGCGAACTGACCGCGCGGCTGTACGGGGGCGATGCACGCACGCGCGTGCGGCAGGAACTGATGCTGGGCGTCGGCGGGTTGCGAGCGCTAGCGGCGCTGGGGATCGAACCGGGCGCGGTGCACTTGAACGAGGGCCACAGCGCCTTTGCGCCGCTCGAACTCGTACGCCGGTTGATGAAGTCCGAATCGCTGCCGTATCACGAGGCGCTGCGCGAGGTAACCGCTCAGACGGTGTTCACCACGCACACGCCGGTCGAGGCCGGCCACGACCGGTTCGACGCGGGGTTGATCGAGGAGCACCTCGGCCCGCTGCGCGACGACTTGGGAATCTCGCCCCACGACCTGATGGCACTCGGCCGCGTCTATCCGAACAATCACGACGAGCCATTTTGTATGACGGTGCTCGCGCTCAAGACGTCTTGCCGAGCGAACGCGGTCAGCTTTCTGCACGGTCGCGTCAGTCGCAAGATGTGGCACGCGCTCTGGCCCAACCGCGCCGAGGCCGACGTGCCGATCGGGCACATCACCAACGGCGTTCACGTGCTCAGTTGGCTCGCCCCACAAATGCGGCAGCTCTACGACCGCCACTTGCCACAAGACTGGCCGCGGCGCACGGCCCGGCCCGAAGTCTGGAAGGGGATTGAGCAGGTCGACGACGGGGAACTGTGGGAAACGCACCAGGCCCTCAAGGCGCGGATGCTCGACTTCGTGCGACGCCGTGTGGCCCGCCAGTGCCGTCGCCGCAACGAACCTGATTCAGCGATCCACGACGCCGAGCAACTTCTCGATCTCGATACGCTCACCATCGGCTTCGCCCGCCGGTTCGCGACCTACAAGCGGGCGAACCTCGTGTTCACCAATCTCGAGCGTCTGGCCACGCTGATGCGCAACGCGCATCGCCCCGTACAACTGGTTTTCGCCGGTAAGGCGCACCCGCGCGACGATGCCGGCAAGAAATACATCCAGCGGATCATCGAGGTGTTTCGCGACGCGCGGTTCCGCGGTCGCATCGCGTTCATCGAAGACTACGACATCAACGTCGCCCGGCACCTGGTCCAGGGCGTCGATATCTGGCTGAACACGCCGCGCCGACCGCTCGAGGCGTCGGGCACGAGCGGGCAGAAGGCGGTGCTAAACGGCGGACTGAACCTGTCGGTGCTCGACGGCTGGTGGGCCGAAGCGTACGACGGCACGAATGGGTTTGCCATTGGGCCTGCTCGCGCGCACGGCGATGTAGACATCGGCGACGAACGCATCGCCGCAGACTTGTACCGCGTGCTCGAAACGACCGTCGTGCCGCTCTACTATGAGCGCGACGAAGACGGTCTGCCGCGCGGTTGGATCGAACGCATGAAGAGCGCCATCCGTTCGCTCGGCTGGCGGTTCAACGCCGACCGTATGGTGATGGACTACGTACGCGAGAGCTACATGCACGCGGCCGGCGGATCGTCGTGCGCGATGGTCTGACGCGGAGGCGAGTCCACAAGAGTTACATTCCGACCGGCAGCGCGTCACCCCAACCGCACTTCGGGCGACTTGGTGGCCATCGCGTTGAGTTGCTGGGCGACGATCACGACGGCGCAGTTCTTCCGCACCATCTCAGTCGATCGGATCCAGAACACGCAGCCGTCCTGCAAGCAGTCGGCCTTGATGAGCGGGCAGTGCTTGGGCGCCGGGCCGTCGTCGGGTCGAGTCTCCATGGTCGGTACCTCCGTCGTTCACGGAAAAGCTTGCCGCGCCGGACTGGTCCGCCGCACGACAAACTGAGTCTACGGGTCGTTCCCCTCAAGTTCAGATTATTGGGACTCGATAGAAAAAAGTGGAATGTCTTCGTAAGAAACCGGGGCCTTGGGACTGCGGCTTGTCACCCCTTGCAGTAGTCCCGGGCCCCACTTTCTTTTCGCGTATGCGGCTTCACACTCGATGGCAACTGGTGCACATCACAACGTCTTACCAGTTCCTTGAATGGCGTCGAGTTGGTCGAGCATCGCTTTGATGCTGGGTCGGTCGGCGGAGCTGGCGCCGACGTAGGCGAAACGGACCTGACCCTCCTTGTCGAGTATGAACGTCGACGGCTTGGCAAGGTCGGCGCGAATCTTGAGCTTGTCTACCGCCTGGAAGCCTTCGTCGAGCAGGATCGCGAACGGCACCGGCTTGTCGGCCGATTGGACGGGCTTCGACGCCTTGACGAAATCATCGAGGTGCGCCTTGTCGCCGGGATACACGACCAGCACCTCGGCGTCGCGCTTAGTGAACTCGTCGTGGTTCGCGATCAGCCGCGAGGTCAGCGTGCTGCAGTTGGGACACACGAAACCCGGATAGCCGCGAGTGAAAATGAGCACGACGTTCTTGCTGCCGCGGTAGTCGTTGATGTTCACCGGCTTGCCGGTCGAGTCGACAAAATCGAGCGCGAGCGACTCGGGGTCGAGCTGCGCGTTGGACTGCGCGTCGTCCTTGAACTGGCCGACCGGCTCGGCGTAGCCGTAGCCGCCATAGCCCGGAGCCCCGTAGGTCGCTGGCGCCGGCGGCGGAGTTGACCGGCCGCACGATGCAATCAGCATGACAAGGCACGCGACGAACCGGCGTGGATGGCGCAACATGGTGGTCTCCGTTTGGCTCAGTCGGTCTTCCAGGCGATTTGTTCGACACGCCGCAACTCAGCTTCGACGTCGGTCCCCTCGTAGAACGACAGCCAGCCGCGCAGCCGCTGCGTCTCGCCGGGCGCACAGTCGGGGAACTTGGGGTCGGAGTGCAAGCAAGGGCAGGGCGGGTTGCCCCACGCGCGATGGCATGGCTGCCAGCCGGTGATGATCCAGCGGTCGCCGCGCTGCGATCGGCAGGCGACAAACGGTTTCGAGAAGACCTTGTTGTCGTTCGTCTGCTCGGCGAAGTCGGCGGCGCCCTTGAGCATGACGCACATCTGCACTCGCAGGTCACTGAGCGGCTCGGTCGTGCCGTTCTTCAGCCACATGTCCATGCGCACCGCATCGCGGCCCGGCCGCACGCGCGTGCCGAACGCGATGCCGTTCGGCAGCACTCGCTCGATATCGAGCGATCCGTCGGCGCGGCGATGCCATTCGAGTGGTTTCAGCGTCACGCCCTGTTTCGTCCACACGGTCGGCACGTGCGTGTGGGCAAGGTAGGTGAGCCCGAGGTTCGACCAAATCGCCTCGGGCACATCGACGACCACGTAGCTGGCCGGGTCCCACGGCGTGAACACGCTGACCTTGGTTTCGCGCTGCGGATCGACGGCGCCGTCAAGGAAGCCGATGCGCGGGTGCCGTCCGCCGGGGTAGGGCAGCACCAGCAGCGAAGCGTCGGCCGGCCGCGCGGTTCGAGCGTCGGGCCTGATCGCGAGCTTCTCGATCGCGTCAGCCACATCTTTTTTCGAGAGTCCCAAAGCGGCGGCAGCCTCGTCGTGCGAGAAGCGGTGATGCCAGAACATGTTCTGCAGCCAGTACCGCAGCTCCTTGTCGTCGCTGGGCCGGCGAGCTGAATCTGCCGCTCGCGCCGCGCCCCAAACCAACGAAGCCGCCACGGCCGCGGCGATTACCGCCCGCGTTGCCGCGCGAATCGAGTTCGCCGCCGTGGTCATCAGTCCTTACCCTTTCCCTTCTTGCCCTTCTCCTTGTCCTTCTCTTTGGGCTTGTCGTCGCGCGGCGGCCGCGTCTCCTCCTTCGGTTTGTCGCGACCCTTCGACTTCGGTTCGACTGTGATCGGCGGCTCGGGCGTCCGCGACTTCGGCCGACCGACGTCTGCTTCGGATGCAGACTTGCCGCCGCCCCGCTCACGCGAGTCGCCCTTGGGCGTTTCGCCGAACTTCGGAATTCCCACAGAACCTTTGCCGACCGACTTGCCCGCCTCGCCCTTCGACTTGCCCTTCGGTCGCGCCGGCGCATCGATCGCCGCTCCCGCGACCGAACCGGTCGCGCCCTTGACGCCCGTCGGCACGATCGTGGTTGCGGGTGTCTTGCCTCCCTTCGCCGCGACTTTTTCGCCGATCGAACCTTTCTTGGCCACGATCGGGCCGCCCTTGCCCTTCCCGCCGCCGTCGCCCTTCGCTTTCCCCTTGCCGCTCACGGCCAACGCCTCGCCCGGCCGAATCGCGCCGACGCTCGTGATCACCGCCGGGGCCTTGGCCTTCTTGCCGAACTTCAGGATCTTCTCCGACGGCGCGTGGATCCGCGCCGCCAACGTCACGCTCATCCAATGCGGATGCGGATAGCCGGGATGCGTGTACCACCACCAGACGCCCCAGTGATCGTGCCACGATAGCGACCACCAACTCGACCAGCCCCACCACGGCGGCACATCATAGTGCGCGTGCCACCACGCGCCGTGGTGATGGTGATGATGGTGCAGCAGGTAGACGTAGTCGGGGTAATACGACATGCACCAACCGAACACGAACTCAGGCTCGCAGATCACCGTCGGCTCGTAGATCACGTCGATGCGGGCCGCCGGTTCGATGTAGATCGGCGCGTAAGTGCAGCCGCGGTTCTCGATCACCCAGTCCCAATAGGCCGACACGTAGACATAGCCGCCCGGCCGCCAGACGAAGTGGGCGGGCACGAGCACTTGGCTGGCGATCATCGGCTCCCAGTGGCCTGAGTATTGGACGTACGCACGACGTTCCGGCGACCACGCCCAGTGACCGCCGAGCCAGAAGTAGCCTTCGCCGGGTGCGGGCGGCACGTCTTCGTCTTCGAGTTCGGGCGGCGGCTCGTCGATGTAGATCAGCTCCGCCTCGGGCGCCGGCGACCAGAACCCGCGGACCCAGACGAACCCTTCGTCCAGTTCGAGCCACATCCCTTTGACCCAGTATCGTCCGGCGGGCGGGCGCCGCCACGAGCCGCTGACCCACGCGAAGTCTTGTCGATCGTCGAGCCAAGCCCAGTAGCCGGAAATCCAGACGGTGTCGGCGCCGACGCGGCGCGGGATGGTCTCGCGCACGGGCGGCGGCGGCGCGTGCGGTATCGGTTCGAGCGGCGTCAGCTCGGCCACGGGCGGTACGAACGCCTCGTGAACCGGACCTTCGTCAAGTGTGCGGTACGTCTGGGCCTCAGCCCGCGGCAAGACGCTGACGGATGCTACGATCATGCCGAACGCGAAACACGACGCGGTGCGACAGAAGTGTCTCATGGCCATCCCTCCTAGTGCCGAGTGGTGGAGTGCAGCCGCTGGCTGGCGATATGCTAGCAAGTCGGCTTGCCGCTGGCACGAGAAGATGTGAGATTGAGTCGGCCGGTACTCAGTACTGCTCCACATTGAAAGGGGTTCGAATTCGTTTAACCCGCAGCCGCAGGCGAGGCATGCCTGGCGTTTGTTGTGCCTCGCCTGCGGCTGCGGGTTAAACGACCGAAGCCGATTTCAGACCCTATTCAATGTGGCACAGTACTCAGGATCAAGCCTAAGGACTCACATGATCGGAACGAAACTCGGAATCAGCGAGTACCTAGACCGAGTGAAGCTCGAACTGGATCGGCTGAATCCCGCCGAGGTCCGCCGCTTCAGCGATGAGATCTACCGCGCGTACGATGCGAGGCGGGTCGTGTTCTTGTGCGGCAATGGCGGGTCGGGGTCGAACGCGTCGCACATGTGCGAAGACCTGGGCAAGGGGACGATCCGCCGCGAGGATTACCTGAACGATGCGAAGCGGCGGCTGCGTGTGCTGAGCCTGACCGACAACACGCCGTACATACTGGCGTGGGGCAACGACGAAGGGTTCGATCGTATCTTCGTCGAGCAGCTCAAGAATCTGGCGTCGCCGGGCGACTTGCTCGTGGCCATCAGCGGGTCGGGCAACAGCCCAAATGTGCTGCGGGCCGTCGAGTGGGCCAACGCCCACGATTTGCGCACGTTCGGCCTCACCGGTTTCAGCGGCGGCCGGCTGCGCGAGTTAGCCGGGGCCGGCCTGCACGTGCCGATCGACGATATGGGCATCGTCGAGTCGATTCACTTGACGGTATTCCACTGGGTGCTCGACAACCTGTATGCGCGCATCGGCCTATCGTAGGGTCCGCTCTTGCGGACCGGACATGCAACGCGGCTGGAGGCGAGGACCATCATGAGCGAAGCGATTCCCTGGATCCTCTTCGTGGCGATCGGCGCGGGCGTGTTCCTGTTGATCCGACAATTCGGAGGCGGCTGAGGGCCCTCAGGCTCATGCTCCGTCGGCGACGGAACTCAGCGCGACGATCAAGAAACGCCGCAGTGATCTACGCAAGTGGGCGCGTTCCAACGTGCCAGCATTTTCTCGACGACGGTGGCACGTCGGAAGCGTGCCCCACGAGCCAGAGGGACACGGCTGATGTTTCTCGGCATCGAAATTGGCGGCACCAAGCTGCAACTCGGCGTCGGGCCGGGCGACGGAACGATCGCCGCGCTCGAGCGCGCCGCGGTCGATCCTGCCGCGGGCGCCGCCGGGATTCGCCGCCAGATTCTCGAACTGGCCGCCAAGCTGCTCGCAAAATCGGGCCTGGCTCGCTCCGACATCCGGGCCGTCGGCATTGGTTTCGGCGGGCCGGTGCGGTCCGATCTCAGCACGGTGACCAAGTCGCATCAAATCGCCGGTTGGGACGATTTTCCGCTCGGCGATTGGTCGCGTCGTGAACTCGGCTGGTCCACGATCGTTCACAACGACGCCGACACCGCAGGACTGGCCGAGGCCTGCTACGGCGCGGGCCGCGGTTGCTCGCCGGTCTTCTACATCACCATCGGCAGCGGCATCGGCGGCGGACTCATCATCGGCCAGTCGATCTACCGCGGCGCGGGCGCCGGCGCTGGTGAGATCGGACATCTCTGTCGCCCCAGGTGGCGACCGGTATTCGTGAATCCGCCGGTCCTGGAACCCCCACAGCCGCGAGCTACTGTCGAGTCCGTGTGTTCCGGATGGTCCGTGGAACGGCGTGTGCAGTTTGGTGTCCGCAAGTCACTTGCCCGGGACTTGGACGGGCCCAACCCCGTGCAGCCTGACCTGAGACTGAATGCGCAGCAACTTCTGGACTCCACAGGCGGAGACCTGGCGTTGCTCAAGGTCGAGTCGATCGTTCGGGCAGCGCGGGAGGGAAACGCCTTGGCTGCTGCGTACTTGCAGGAAACATGGCGAGTGTTGGGGTGGGCTATTGGGCAAATGATAACCCTCTTGTGTCCGCGCCGAGTGGTGCTCGGCGGCGGTGTCGCCCAGATTGGCGAGGACTTGTTCCTCGCGCCTGTCCGAGAAGCAACCGCCCAATACGTGTTTCCGCCGTTTGCCGATTCGTACGAAATCGTGCCGGCGGCGCTGGGCGAGTCGGTCGTCGTCCACGGCGCGCTGCGCCTCGCACACGACCTTGATCGGGATCGACGAAACCACAGATGACACAGATTACGCAGATGCGAAGAACACCGCTCGAGCTGCCCGCGTGTGTCTGACTTCGAACCATCTGGGTCATCTGCGAAATCTGTGGTTTCCCAATCGGCAGCGTCCCGATCAGGGGCTACAATAGTCGCCCGGCCTGCAGAAGTTGTCCACCAAGACCGCACCACGCCCCGGTTCCAGCGAGGAACAATGCTTTGGTGAGACGTACTGCAAACAACCGACGTTATTTGCCCGCGAGTTTGGGTTGCCTGACTCTGTTCGCGGCGGTCGCTGTGTTCCGGCCGGCGATGGCGTCAGACGCGGACGAGACCACGCGGCCGGTCGCAGCGTCCCTGTCTGTCGAGCCGGCCGAAATCTCGCTGCGAGGCGCCACCCGCCGGCAGCAAGTACTCGTCACCGCGATCGCGGCAAGCGGCCGGCCATTCGACGCCACTCGCGACTGCACGCTCATCGTTCGCGACGCCGCTGTCGCACGCATCGCAGACGGCGTTGTTGTCGGGGTAGCCGCCGGCGAGACTGAACTCATAGCGAAACTTGGCGAGCTCGAGACCTCGGCGCCCGTGCAAGTCGCCGAGTTCGATCAGTACCCGCCCGTACACTTTGGCAATGATGTCATCCCGATCCTTTCGAAGCTGGGCTGCAACAGCGGCGCGTGCCACGGCAAGGCGTCGGGCCAGAACGGTTTCAAGCTCTCCGTGTTCGGGTTCGACCCCGCCGCCGACTACGACGCGATCGTGAAGGAGGCCCGCGGCCGGCGCCTGTTTCCGGCAAGTCCGACGGCCAGTCTGTTTCTGCTCAAGCCCACTGCCCAGGCGCCGCACGGGGGCGGCCGACGCATCGAGATCGAGTCGCCCGACTACGAGCTGATTCTGGAGTGGATCAAGCAGGGCATGCCGATCGGCGGCGACGCCGTGCCGCAGCTCGTGGCGCTCCGCGTCAGTCCGACCGATCGCGTAATGGGCTTCCAAGCGGCGCAGCAGATTCTCGCGACCGCGGTCTACTCCGATGGCGACACGCGCGACGTCACCAGCGCGGCGAGCTACACCAGCAACTCCGATGCAATCGCCGAAGTGAACAGCCGTGGACTCATCCAGACAGGCCGCGTGCCCGGCGAGGCCGCGATCACCGTTCACTACATGGGACAGGTCGGCGTCGCCGCAGTGCGAGTGCCGCGACCCGACGCGCCCGAGTCCTATCCCGACTTGCCGGTCCACAACCCGATCGACCGATTCGTCTGGGCGAAGCTCAGGGTGATGGGAGTGTTGCCATCTGAGCCGGTCGACGACGCCACGTTCCTCCGGCGGCTCTACCTCGACGCGATCGGCACGCTGCCGACGCCGGACGAGGCCCGCGCCTTTCTGGCCGACCCGTCCGCCGACAAGCGCGATCGCGCGATCGACGGCGTGCTCGATCGCGACGAGTACGCTCAATACTGGGCGCTCAAGTGGGCCGACATCTTGCTGGTCGATCGCAACAAGCTGGGCGAACGCGGCGCGTTTGAGTTCCACCGCTGGCTGCACGACCAGTTCGCGGGCAACCGACCCTACGACCAGTGGGCGCGCGAGATCGTAACGGCCACCGGCAACACCGCGAAGAACGGACCGGCCAACTTCTTTCGCGCGCTGCGGACTACCGAGGATGTCACCAAGTCGGTCAGTCAGGCGTTTCTCGGCGTCCGACTCGAATGCGCACAGTGTCATCACCATCCATTCGAGCGCTGGGCACAGGCCGACTTCTACGGACTGGCCGGTTTCTTCAGCGGCATCGAGCGCAAGCCCATTCGGCCGGACCAGCCGCCGACCACGTTGGACACCGGATCGCCCGAACTGATCTACCACGCCGGCCTGCGTGAAACTCGCATTCCGTACTTCGACACCCTCGTCACAACGCAACCTCTGGGCGGATGGAACGGAGCGCCGGGTGCGCCCGACCTGACTGGCGTCGACCCGCGAGCGCCGCTGGCCGACTGGATGACCGACCCCCGGAATCCGTACTTCGCCCGACTGGCCGCGAACCGGTTGTGTAAGCACTACCTGGGCCGCGGCCTCGTGGAACCAGAAGACGATTTGCGTAGCACGAATCCGCCGACCAATCCGCCGCTGCTCGGCTACCTGGCCGCGTACCTGGTCGAGCATCGTTACGACCTGAAGGCGCTGATGCGGCTGATCCTGCAATCGCGCGTCTATCAAACATCGAGCGTCCCCAACGCGACCAACCGCGACGACGCGCAGAACTACTCGCACTACACGGTGAAACGGCTGCCGGCCGAAGTACTGATCGACGCGATCAGCCAGGTCACCGGCGTGCCGGAACGGTTCGCGGGCCAGCCGCCGGGCACGCGGGCGATCGCGTTGTGGGACAACCGGCTGCCGTCGTACTTCCTCGAAATCTTCGGCCGCCCCGAGCGCAACACACCGTGCGAGTGCGGCCGATCGAGCGAGCCGACCATGTCGCAAGCCCTGCACCTGATGAACGCGCCCGAGGTCGCCGCCAAGATCAGTGATCCGAACGGCCGAGTCGCGCGGCTGCTTAAGAGCGGGATACCGGACAACGCCATCGTGCAGGAACTTTGCCTCGCCGCACTTTGCCGCCAGCCGACCCAGAAGGAAATCGCCGTTGCCGAGGATTTTCTCGCCAAGGAACCGCGTCGGCAGGCCGCCGAGGATTTCCTCTGGACGCTGCTGAATTCCTATGACTTTGTCTTCGTAAAATAGTTGTTCTTGGAGACTGAGGATGGGTTAGAATTCGGTCGAACTTCGGTGTTGAAATGATCTTTCTGCGATGACGGTTGGCGATCGCCGAGAGGAGTTACAAATGCTTCGACCCTTCTGCGACGGCGTTAGTCGACGCGAGCTTCTAAGAGTCGGCTCGCTGGCCGGGCTGAGTCTCGCTGAGTTTCTCCGCGCGCAGCAGGCGAGCGCGGAGTCCCGGCCGGGCGGCACGACGCCGAAGAAGGACGTGAACTGCATCTTCATCTTCATCCTCGGCGGCATGTCGCACCACGACCTGTGGGACCTGAAGCCCGACGCACCGTCCGAGATTCGCGGCGACTTCAAGCCGATCCAGACCAATGTGCCCGGCATCCAACTGGGCGAAATCATGCCGCGGGTCGCGACGGTTGCCGACCGGCTGGCGATCCTGCGCGGCATGACCCACGGCGACCCCGACCATGGCCGCGGATTCCACATCATGATGACCGGCGTGAAGGCCGCTGGCGCGGCCGACTTCAACGGCAACAAAAACAACAACCAACACCCGTCGTTCGGCTCGATGGTCGCGCGCATGACCAAGGCGGGCGGGCCGCTGCCCCCGTACATCTCGGTGCCCAACTTCATCGACTCGGGCGGCCCAGCCTTCCTGGGGGCGAGCTACGCGCCGTTCGTCATCGAGTCCGACCCGGCGTCGCCCGACTTCGCCGTGCGCGATATCACTCTGCCGGCCGAGATCACGAGCGACCGCAATCTGAGGCGGCAGGCGGCGCTGCGAGAAATCAACCGCATTGAGCGCGGTGTCGAGGACGTGAGTAACAACGTCCGAGCGCTCGACACGTTCTACGAAAAGGCGTACGGCCTGATGACCTCCGAGGCCGCGAAAGAGGCGTTCGACATTCGGCGCGAGAAGGACGCGCTGCGGCAGGATTACGGCATGACCAGTCTCGGCCAATGTTGCCTGCTCGCGCGCCGGCTGGTCGAGGCGGGTTGCCGGTTCGTCACGATCGAGAACGGCCACTGGGACACGCACCGCAAGAACACGGAAAGTCTGCGCGATCTACTGGTACCCAGCTTCAACCAGGCCATTCCCGCACTGCTCGGCGACCTGGCCGCTCGCGGGCTGCTCGATTCGACGCTGGTCGTGGTCTCGACTGAGTTCGGCCGCACGCCGCGCATCAACGCGCTGGCCGGACGCGACCACTGGCCCGGCGCCTTCTCAACGGTCATGGCCGGGGGCGGCCTCAAGACCGGCCAGGTCGTCGGGGCCACTGACAAACTCGGGGCCGCCGTCGTCGACCGGCCGATCACGCCCGCCGACATGGCCGCGACCATCCTGACCACGCTCGGCATCGACCCGCACACCGTCTTGCACACGCCGCTCGGCCGACCGGTCGAACTAGCCGCCGGCGGCAAGACGATCGACGAGTTGATCTCCCAAGGAAGTCGTAGTGCAGGCGGCTCGCCTGCGGCTTCCTTTGACGACATTGCAGGCGGGCCGCCTGCACTACGCTAGCCAGGGATTTCTAACCACCGATTCCACAGATGGCACAGATAGTCCGACAACTCGGCAATCGCGGGTCACGTCCGATTGTTGTTCTTCTTATCAGCGTAATCTGTGTCATCTGTGGTTCCTCACTTTCGTCTCCCGCCCTCGCTCAGCCCGTGCCGTCGCGCGAGCCGTCGAGTACGCACATTTTTCCGGCAGGCGGGCGGCGTGGCACGGTGGTCCCGGTGCTGGTCGGCGGTGAGTGCTTGCCGCCCGGCGCGAACTTGCGAATCTGGGGCGACGGCGTCTCGGCCCTCGACGTGCTCGGCGCCAAGGTTCAGGCCCGGCTGGAACCGTCGCCGCGCCGGCTGCCTCGCGAAGTGCCAATCTGTTACCCCAAGGAATGGGAATCGCAAATCACCATCGCGGCCGATGCGCCGCTCGGCACGGCCATGTGGCGGCTCACCTGTGCACGCGGCGGCACCGGCACACGCCCGTTCATCGTCGGCGACTTGCCCGAATTCATCGAGACCGAGTCGAACTCGCTGCCCGAACGGGCCGAGCGAGTGACGCTGCCCGTAACCGTGAACGGCCGGATCGCCGGTGAGTACGACCGCGACTACTTTGTGTTTGCCGCCGACGCGGGCGATGAGGTGCTAATCGACGTTGTCGCCGCTCGCATCGGTTCGTCGCTCGACCCGATCGTCGACATCCGCACGCCGAACGGCAGGCGCGTCGAAACTCAGGAACGGCGCGTCGGCAGTGACCCCGCGATCCGCTTCGCAGCACCCGCGACAGGCGACTACCAACTGAGCATCGCGCACGTCGGTTTTCAGGGCGGCCCCGCGCATGTCTACCGAGCGACCATCGCCACACCGCCGCACGCCGCGACGCCGTCCGCGCAGCGTGTTGCGGACGACACGAGCGAGACTGCCGGCGAACGCGAACCGAACGATTCAGCCGCGACCGCCGAAACGCTGCAGCTCCCCGCAACCGTCAGCGGACAGTTTCTCTCGGCGCTCGATCAGGACTGGTTCTCGATAGTCGCTAAGAAGGACGAGATGCTCAGCGTCTTGTGTCGACCCGCCGCGGCGGGCGGACCGTCGCTTCCCGTCGTGTCGATCGTCGACGACAACGGCACGGTCTTCGGCCGCGCATCCAGCGTGGATGTGCCGCAACGCCGCTGCTCGATCGACTGGAAGCCGCCCGCGGACGGTCGATACCTGATTCGCGTGCGCGACGTGCAACACGGCGTGCGCGGCGGCGCCGACATGGGCTACCTGCTCGCGGTGCGACCGGCGGCGCCTGATTTCTCGCTGGCGTTGGCCGGCGACTTCGCGAACGTGGTGCAGGGCGCGAAGTCGGAACTCGCGGTCAGCATCGAACGTACCGGCGGATTCGCCGGCGCGGTCGACGTGTCGGTCGACGGCCTGCCGCCGGGCGTCCACGCCGAGCCGCTGCAAATCGCGCCCACGCAAACCGCGGCGAAGCTCGTGCTGGCCGCGGCGGACGACGCACAGCCGACCGATGCCGTGCTGCGCGTCGTCGGCCGCGCGACGATCGCCGACGCGCCGCGCGAGCACACCGCCGCCGCACCGCATCTCGGCCGCGATGCCGAAGGCGTCAGCATTGGTCCGCCGACGGTCGATGCACTCTATCTGACCGTACAGCACAAGCCGGTGTTTCGCCTCTTCTGCACCGAAGATTACCGCTACGCCCATCGCGGCACCGTGTACATGTACGACATGCAGGTTGAGCGGCTCGATGGCTTCGACGGCGAGATCGTCTTGCAACTCGGCGACCGACAGAACCGAGATGTGGACGGCGTCGAGTTCTGGGAGGTCACCGTGCCGGCCGGCCAAGCCGACGTGAAGATGCCCATCCACCTGCCCGAGACGATGCACATCAACGTGTTGTCGCAGTCTCAGATTTACGCCCAGGGCTACGCCTTCTTCACCGACAAATGGGGCCAGAGGCAATCGACGCTGGTCGTGTCCGAGAAGCGGTGCATGATCCGCACGATGCCGACCGTCGTGAAAATGTCGGCGATGGACAAGTCGCTGGTCGCACGGCCCGGCGCCACTGTTCGGTGCACGCTGCAAGTAGACCGCACGAGCAACTTCACAGACGCGCTCGAAGTGGAACTCATCGCACCGACCGCCCAGTCCGGCTTCACGGCCGAGCGTGTGCGAATTGGCCCCGGCCAGTCGACGGCCGAACTCGCGGTCCATGTTGCCACCGACGTGGCTCCGCAGACCGCCGTCGCTCTACGAGTTCGCGGGCGCGGCAAGCTCGCCAGCGGCGAAACCGCCATCACCGAGGCCACGGTGCCGCTGACCGTCGAGTGATGTCAGATCAGATCATGGAGCAGGCATTCTTGCCTGCGTGCCGACAGGCAGACACGAATGTCTGCCCCACAAGGCGGACAAGGCCTTACTCGACTTCGTGCACGTCGTTCATTACGCCGCGCGGGACGCATACAATCAGCACGGTCAGCTTGCCGAACGCCTTGTGCCGCACGCCGCGCGGAACGTACACCACGACCCCGCGGTGTAGTTCGATCTCTTCGCCGTCGAGGATCATGCGGCCGTCGCCGTCGATCACGTAATAGAACTCGTCCGTGCGCTCGTGATAGTGCATCTTCGCGTCGTCGATCTCGACGTGCACGACCTCGCCTGCCGCGCCGTCTCGCTCTTCAATGAGACATCGGATCTGCCCGCACGTCTCTGCCCACGGCTGAATGTCCTGCGGATCGCGACGCAGGAAGTGAGGGGCGGTGGTCATGATGGATCCTCGGTTGGTTTGGCATTCGCGCCGTCTACTTTGACGCTTGGACATGCCGCGCGACGAAATCCCAGGCCGATTGATACGCTGCGTCGACTCGCTTGGGGTCCACGCCCGGCAGGCCGTGCTCGGCGTCCGGCACCGTGATCAGCTCGTGAGGTACGCCGTGTTTCTTGAACTCGGCGGCCATCATCGTCGATTGCTCGTACGGCACGTCGGTGTCCTTGGCGCCGTGGATCAGCGCCGCCGGCGGGAAGTCTTTGGTCACGTTGCGGACCGGCATGAACGGAATGAACTTGTCGACATCATCGTGCGGGTCCCATCCGGAGACTTCTTTGGGCCAGATGCCGTGCTGACGGCAGTGCTGATAGAACGCACCGCCGTCTCCCTTGCGGTCGCGGGCGTCGGAGATCGGCGGCCCGCTCACTTGGGCGAGCGCCTGCGCGCGGTCGAGTTTGACCTGATGGTGCCGCGGGTACGGGCTGGGGCGACTGTACCAATCGCCGACCAGGTCGCCGTAGCCCCAGAGCGAAATCAACGCCGCCGGGCGCGGCTTCACGCGGAACCCGGCCGTCAGCGTCAGGTAGCCGCCGGCGGACCCACCCGCGACCACGATGCGACTCACGTCCGCGGCGAACAGACTCGGCCCGTGCGTGCGGATCCAGCGGAAGGCGTCCTCGACATCCTCGATGATCGCCGGCAGTTTCGTCTCGGGCGCCAGCCGGTAGTCGATGGACACGATGGCGTAGCCGGCGTCGCGAGCCAGGCGCATGATTCGCCCGTCAATCCCCGCGCGATGGCCCATGATCAAGGCGCCGCCGTGAATCCACACCAGCACCGGTCGCGGCGTCGCATCGTCGGCCCGGTGTACGTCGGCCTTGATCTCGAGCGACTCGACCTTCTTGTAGACGAATGTCTGCTTGCGAAGCATCGGCGGATCGGCGGCGCGAACCGAGTCGATCGCACCGCCGAGCCCGGCGAATTGAGCGACCGCGGCCGCACCGGCGGGCGCCGCCGCGAGCCGACAGAAAAATCGCCGATCGAAACGTGCTTGGTGGTTGGACATGGGTGCCTCGCGTTGCTTGATGGAAACTTGCTTCATCCGCGCCGCGGCTTGCTCAGCGGTCTGATTCTGCACTACTATCACGGCGGATGAAAGCCCCAAACCTCACCGTCTGGATTCTGTTGGGCATCAGCCCGGTTTTTCTCGGAAGCGGCGCGAAGCTGTACATCTATCAGAATGATTTCAGCCGCTGCCTGACGATGCTCGCCTTTGGCGGCGCCGAGGCCACTCGCGACACGATCTACTTCTACCGCAACATCGTCGATCTCCGCTCACCGGTGCCGACCGGCCGACCCACGCCGAAGAATCCGGCGCCCGCGTTCGACTCGGGCCACGTCACCGGCGACCACGGCTCGCCGCCTTGGCCGTCGATGTTCACCTATCACAACACGTTCATCATCCGCACGCACGCCCGCGCCGCCGACGCATGGCTCTCGGGCGGTGCGACCGCCGATCGGCCGCGACGCGTGTTCAATAACATTCTGGTCCACCTGACCACGCTGCCGCCTCATCAGTTCAATGACTCGCCGCACCTTGAGGTCGACGGCAACCTGTACTGGCAGCCCGACCTGGCCGCCGATCAGACGGCAAGCTTCTTCAAGAAGTACCGCAGTTCGGCCGCGTTCGAGAACAGCAAAAAAGGCGTACCCGCCCGGCTTCGACGCAGCGGCGATCGTCGCGGACCCCAAGTTCGTCAGAGCCGACGCCGAAGGGCCCAATGACTATCGGTTGCAGCCGGGCAGTTCCGCAATCGACGCCGGCGTGGAGCTGCCGGCCGACTGGCCCGATCCACTGCGCGAACGTTCGGTCAAGCCGGACATCGGGGCGCTGCCTGTCGGCGGCGAGGCGCTGTCTGTGGGTCGGACCGCGAACTGACGACGGAGAAACCACGAATCGCACGAATCGTACGAATGAAGACAAAACGAACAAGGGCTTCCGTGGCGGCCGCTGCGGCTCTCGTGTGCGCGGCGTGCTCACTCGTGGCAGGGGCCGACCCGCCGCCGACTGGCCCGGCGACTGAGAAGCGGTTCCCGCCGCTGAAGCTTGCCGACGGGTTCAAGGCGACGCTGTTCGCGTGCGACCCGTTCATCGAATACCCGTCGGCGATTGCGCTCGGGCCGCGCGCCGATTCACTCTTCGTGGCCGTCGACTACATGACCGGGCTGGGCACTGAAATCGTCCGCCGCGATGAGATCCGTTTGATCGAAGACGCCGACGGCGACGGCTCAGCCGACAGGTCAACGGTCTACGCGGACGGATTCAACTCCATCGAAGGGATGACGTTCCAAAACGGAACCGTGTTCGTGATGCACGCGCCGCTGCTGACCGCCCTGCGCGACACGAACGGCGACGGCGTCGCCGATGAGCGGCGCGACTTGGTGAGTGGTCTGGGCCTGGCGCCCGAGGACAACCCGCCGCGATTGCACTGTGCCAATGGGCTTGTCTGGGGCTACGACGGTTGGCTGTACCTCGCGCTGGGCGATCACGGGTGCAACGTGGCCCGGCCCGAGGGGGACCGGCTGGTCTTCAATGGCGGCGGGATCCTGCGCTGCCGCACCGACGGCCGCGATCTGCACGTGTTCGCGGGCGGGCTGCGAAACATCTACGACGTCGCGATCGATGAAGACCTCAGCGTATTCGTGCGCGACAACGAAAACGACGGCGGCGATTACAAGATTCGCGTCTGCCACAGTTTCTTCGGCGCAGACCACGGCTACCCTTACCTCTACTACGAACGACCCGACGAGGCGATGCCGCCGCTGGCGGACCTTGGCCTCGGCTCGTCGGCCGGCGGCGTCGCCTATCTCGAACCGCGGTTTCCGCCCGAGTTCCGCGGCAACCTGTTCTTCTGCGAGTGGGGCCGCTCGGTCGTGCGCTATGCGCCCAAGCGGAGCGGCAGCGGCTTCGCGCCGGTCGATGAATTCGAGTTCGCGGCCGGCGCCGAGAATGATCCGTACGGATTCAAACCCACCGACCTGGTCGTTGGCCGAGACGGCGCGCTGTTTGTTTCCGACTGGGCCGACGGCCAGCGACCGAAGCGCGGGCGCGGGCGTATCTATCGCGTCGTTCCCATCGACGCGCCGGCAACTCCAACGCGCGAGGGCCGGGCGGCGAACCGCTCGGCTGCCGATTGGATTCGCCAACTCGATTCGGACAGCTACTACCAGCGGATCGAAGCTCAGTCAGCCATCATGGCAAGCGAGACGGTGACCCTCAACGACTTGAATCGCGACGTGCTGAAGGGCCTGGACGTTCGCGGTCGAATGCACGCCGTCTGGCTGGTGGCCTTTCTCGGCGGCGAAGCCGTGAAACCGGCGATTCTCGAATTGGCACGCAGCGACCCCGATCCACGAGTGCAAGTCCAGGCCGTTCGAGCCCTGGCCGACATGTTCGATCCAGTGCTGCGCGAACATCGATTGGCCTCCAGGCGAGGTGACCCACACGTCGCTGAGCAACTCGCGGTATTGGCGACAGACCGCGACCCGCGAGTCGTGCGCGAGATCGGCGTCGCGCTCGGCCGGCTGGCTTGGCCGGACCTGCCGCGCTGGGTCGAGCGGCATCTGCGCGACGGCGACCCCGCGATGGCTCATGCCTTCATGCAGGCCCTGCGGCGGTCGCGCAACTGGCGGGCCATCCTCAAGATCCTCGACGACTCGCCGCGTGAAACGGTTCGATCGGTGGCCCTGCGCGCGGCAGCGGACCAGCCAGTGACTGAACTGGTGGACGGTCTGGTCGACCGACTCGGGCGCGAACCGAACGCCGCCCGCCGCAGTGCATACGCCGACCTGCTCAGCCGCGTTCACAAGCAGCCCGGCCCGTGGACCTATTGGGGCTACCGACCGCCGCCGCGCCCGCCGAACACGGTCGCTTGGGAGCGGACCGACGCGATCGCCGCCGCGCTCGACCAGTCGCTGGCCGATCCAGATCGTTCGGTGCGCCTGGCCGTACTCCGTCGCATGCAGCGCGAACAAATCGTGCCGCAACTCGCACAGCTCGCGGGCTGGCTCGAAACCGAACACGAACAAGATCGTGTGGCGGCCATACTGGCCAGCCTCGACGAACGCGGCGCCGACGAGGTTCGCCACCCGCTGAGTCGGGTCGTTCGGGACCAACGGCACTCCGAGGCCAATCGCCTCACGGCGCTGGCGCGGCTCGCGCGCGACAACGACGCCGCGGCCGTTCGCAACTGGCCGAAACTGGCTGAAACAGTCGAGGATGGCCCGGTGCTGGCGCAAGCGATTCGCTACGCCACGCGCTCCGTCCGCTCTACCGATCCGGCGCTGAACGCCGCGGTGTCTGAGTCTACACCACGTCTTGTCACGTTCGTCACGCAGAAGCTGGATTCTCGGGTTGCCGAGGTAACCGCGGCGGCGGTCGACGCCGCAGCGGAACTTCGCGTCGCACCGGCCGCCGAGCGAGTTGGTGAACTGCTGCGCGATTCGCGAGCCGTCGTTCGCCGTGCGGCGGCGGCTGCGGCCGCGGTGCTGCCGACGCCGAGCGCGGGCGAGTCGCTGGCCGGGCTCGCCGGCGACGTCGATTCGCTTGTGCGTCGAGCGGCCTTTGATTCGCTCAGGGCCCTGGGCGACCCACGAGCGATCGCACAGGCTGTGCCGTCGCTTGCGATGCGCGACACGGAACTCGCCGCGTTGCGTTACCTGGCGGCCTTCGGCGGTGCGGAGCATGTGCCGGCGATTTCCGAACTGGCCAAGCGCAATCCATCGGCCGAGATGCTGCCGGCGGCCGTTGAGTGCCTGAGTCGTTGGAGCGAAGCGTCGGACGCGCCGTCGGATGCGCGGGCGAATCTGCTCCGCACGATCGCCGAGTTGCAGGGTGCAACCGGCACGCCTGTCCGTTGGGAGACTGCCGGCCCGCTGACGCCGAGCCAGGCGGCGAAGCTTGTCGATCACTTGCTCGCCGCGGGCAGCGACCAAACCGAATGGCGGACCGATTCGATCGCGACACGCGCGTTCGCGGCTGGCCCCGACGCTAGGACGACCCTAGGAAAAGCCGATGCCCAGTCAAGCACACACTGGCTGGCCTACAGCGAAGTCGCGGTGCCGGAAGCGGCCGCGGTCCAATTCCTCACGTCGAGCAGCGGCGGCCTGCGAGTTTGGATCAACGGCCGCAAGATATTTGAACGCGGCCCGTCCGGGCCGCTCCGCGCCGACGCAGAACGATTCGATGCCGAGTTGGTACGGGGCACGAATCGCCTGGTCGTCGAGGTCGAGGCGCCGGCCGCCGCACCGGCAGTCGAGTTCAACTTGCGCTTTCGACGCCGAAGTTCAACCGCCCAACTTGAGCAACTGGTCCAGGCGGCACTGACTCGCGCGGGCAACGTCGAACGGGGACGCCAATTGTTCGCAAACAGCGAGAAGACTCAGTGCGTGAAGTGCCATCGCATCGGATCACAAGGAGAGCGGATCGGTCCCGAACTGACCGGCGTGGGCGGCCGCTTCTCACGAATCCATCTGGTCGAATCGATCCTCGAACCCAGCCGCAGCATCGCTCCCAGCTTCGAGACAGTCATGGTCGCTCTCAAGGACGGTCGAGTGCTCACAGGCTTACCCACCGATGAGACCTCCACATCGCTGGTGCTGGCCGATAACCAGGGCCAGCGCCACACCCTGGCCAAGGCCGACATCGACGAACGACGACCGCACGCCCAAAGCGCCATGCCCGACGATCTGTACAAACGGCTTACTACAGATGAGTTTGTCGACTTGGTCGCGTTTCTCGTGAGCCAAGAGTAGCTCGTCGATGGACTGATCCTTCCCTTTGACAGCCTCGCTGGAACAACTCTATAATTGGCGTCGGTGTTGAGATTGAATCTCAACAAGACTGCGTCCGATCCCGCCCGAACGAGTACGCTAAACGCGTTCCATGCCAACAAGTTCGTTCAAGCTGACGATCGTTGTTGTCGCAGCGACGGTCACAGCCGACGCCGGTGAACTGATCGGCACGGTGCGTGTGCCGGCTGGTTCGGCCAGAGCGACAAGTCCGGCGGTGGTCTACGTCGCTACAGCCGACATCGGTCGCTCCGAGCCGGCTCGGTCAGTGGTTGTGGACCAGAAGAATCTTCAGTTTGTCCCGCGAGTCCAGGCGGTGGCGGCCGGTGGATCGATCGTCTTTCGCAACAGCGATCGCGAGGCACACAACGTCAATTCGCAGAGTGGGTGTTGCGCGTTCAACCACCTGATCGGACCGGGCGGCGAGTTGCCGCCGATCGAGACCGCGCGGCCGGGCGTTGTGCGGTTGCTCTGCAACATCCATCATCAGATGCGTGGGTTTGTCGTGGTTTGTCCGAGTTCGTTTTACGCGGTGACCGATGCCGCAGGCGACTTCCGTATCGAGGGCGTCCCTGACGGTACGCACAGGGTGATCGTGTGGCAGGAGTTTTCCAAACAGCAAACTCGCGAGGTCATCGTGGCTGGCCAAACGCGAGTCGATTTCGAGCTTGAGTTGTCCGCGCCGCTTGCAGTCACGTCCGCCGCGTCGAACCCGCTGGTCGCCAGGCCGGTGTCGTGGAGCGAGGTTCGGCGGCAGATCGCCGAGACGCTGGACCAGGCCATGGTCGCGGCACAGCGGTCTGGCGGGGCGGCTGAGGCGGAACGATTAGTGCTCGATGCGTACTTCCTGCACTTCGAGGCGGCGGAGTTGGAAACCGCGGTGCGGCTGTTTCGCGGCGAAGAGCGAGTGTTCGATCTGGAACGCATGTTCGCACAGCTTCGCAAGCCGCTGCTTGCCGACATGGCCGCGGGCCGCGGCGACGCGGCCGCGGTGCACGCGGCGATTCAGCGATTGCTGACCGCGCTCGATGAAGACATCGCCGAACTCAGCCGCCGCGGAATCGCCGATCGTAGCGGCCTGATGGCTCAGCCGACTTCGCCCGCGCCGGGTCGCCGAGGGCCGCACGTCGACGTGCGCGGCGTGGTGAAGGAACTCGAAGGCACCTTCGCCGCGGTGGAAAGGCTGGTCGCGGCCGGCCAGAACAGCGCTGCGGCCAGTGCGCTGGTCGACGCCTATTTTCAGATCTTTCACCAGATCGAGCCGGCACTGGCATCGCACAACTTTCCGCGCGTGCGACGGATCGAGGCCTCGTTCCTCGACGTTCGCGCCAAGCTTGAGCAGGGGCTGCCGGCCGCCGACGCTCGCGGTGAACTATCCAAGCTCTGGACCGAGATTGACTTGGCCGCCTCGTCGATGGAACGAACCAGCGAATCGAAACTGGGTGCGGCCGCGGCGGCGTTTTGGAATTCGTCGATCATCTTGATGCGCGAAGGGGTCGAGGCGCTGTTAATCGTGACCGCACTGGTGATGTATCTGCGGCGCGTTGGCCAAGGCGACGCGATCCGGTCGATTCGCATGGGTCTCGCGGCGGCCGTGATCGCGACGATCGTCACATGGGCCGCATTGCAATGGGCGCTGTCGCAATCGGGGATGGCCCAGGAGGTGATCGAGGGCGCGTCGGCGCTGGCCGCAGCGGCCCTGCTGTTCTATGTGAGTTACTGGCTGTTGTCGAAATCGGAAGCGCGGCGGTGGCAAGAGTTCCTTACACGCCAGGTCGGCCAGAGCGTTTCGACAGGCGCCCGTTGGGCCATCGCGGGGGCGGCGTTTCTCGCTGTGTATCGCGAGGGGGCCGAGACCATCCTCATGTTTCAGCCGCTGCTGGCTCGGCCCACCGCGCCGGGACTGATCGGCTTGGCGGCCGGCGCCGGATTCGCCGCGGTGGTACTTGTGGCGTTCTACCGCGGGCTGCGCGTCGCCAGTTTTCGCATGGCCATTCGCCCGTTCTTCCGGTTCACCGGCGCGCTGTTGTTTGTCCTGGCGGTCGTGTTCGCCGGCAAGGGTGTGGCGGAGTTGCAGGAGGCGGGAGTGCTGGCGGTGACGCCGTTGCCGGAGTGGTTGCGCGGAGCGGTCTCCGCGCTTCCCGTCGGTGTTCGAGACGCGCTGGGCGTCTCGCCGACGGCACAGGCGTGTGCGATTCAATTCGTACTGGTCGTGGGAGCGGTGGCTTCGCTCGTCGCCGTCTGGCTTGCCGGCCGGTTCGCGTCTGACACATTGCCCGCGATCGCAACGTCGGCGGCCGCGCCACGGCACGATGCCACGCTTGACCGTCCCGCCCTCCGCGAGACCGCAGTCTGACAGGGTGATCGATGCTGTCGGGCCTCCGACGGCTCTGTGGTGAGTGAGTTTCGCAATCCTGAAAGGACGTCATGGAACAAAAGATCGGCGGAATCATTGCCGTGGTGGTGCTGGGAGCGGTCGCCGCGCTGGTGCTCTTCAATCTCATGCCGCCCGCGCACGGCCCTGCTCCAGCGACAGGTTCCGTGCAGCCCGCGGTACAGACGGGCGTCGCGCCGGCGGCGCCGTTTCGTGAGTATCCGATCGGCGAGGCGGAACAAAGCGGGATGCACATCGCCGCCGTCTGGCTGCCGCCGGTGCAGATGGAAGGGATGGAACTACCGCAAGACGCCAACGTCATTCATCTCGAGGCGGACATTCACGCGCTCGAGGGCAACGTCAACGGATTCGGGCGCGGCGCGTGGATTCCCTACCTCGGCGTGCGCTACGAGATCATTCCGGTTGAACCGGGGAAGGACGCCGTCACGGGCGAGTTCATGCCGATGGTCGCCAAGGACGGGCCGCACTACGGCGCGACGATTGAGATGCCTGGGCCGGGCACGTTCCGACTCGTCTATCACATCGATCCGCCGAGCAAGAACGGATTCGGCCGCCATTCCGACCCGGTGACGGGCGTGGCCCCGTGGTGGGAGCCGTTCAAGGTGGAATTCGACTTCGACTACGCCCCCGCGCCGGCCGCTCAGCCGGATTCCGAATCGAAGTCGCCGGCCTCCGCCACCCAGGGCGCCCCGTAGCGTTGCGAAACGCGACACCACGTGTCGCCTTTTGGCAACGCGCAGAGGTCATCCGCAGCGAACTCGCCGCAGCGCGGACATCGCCGGCTACTCCACCGGCTACGCGAGATCGGTTTGGCGTTGGCGGTCCCAGCGATTGCGACGCTCGATCAACTTCGCGGCGAGTGGCCTCGCACGGGCGTCCGAATCGGCGCCGGGGCCGACGCTCGCGACGTAAGCACCGACTGGGCAAGGTCGCCCGTCAGCGGAAAACCGCTGGTCCGTCGCCACGACTGGCCCGGCCACGGACGGTGCGTCTCGAGTGATATTACGACGGTGCTCGGCACTTCGGTGGGTTTCACGGTCTGCTGAGTCTTTGTTGCCTGCCACATAGGTGAGCCGCCGCAATGAGGTGGTTGTTCCGGCCCTAACCATCGCAAAGCCCGTGCCTCGGCACGCGAGCTCCGCCAATCGAACGGGCCAATCGCCACGGGGAAGCCTGCCTACTGGCGTGACTGCGCCCCGTCTACCTGCTAACGCACCGCTCGGCTAGCGGAACTAACTGATTGCAGGTACCTCCGTCGGACCGGTAGAATCACGCCACGCCTCAACCTGGCGGGTGAACTGAACACGTTGAGCGAGTCGGCGAAAAAGCCGGACGTTGACATCAATCAATTGCGGGTCTTGCGGGCAAGATCTGAACAACTCAACGCCCAAATCGTCGAGGCGCAATTGCAGGGTGCGCAAACTGCGAACGTGCAGGCCGAATGCCACGATCTTCTTTCGCAGCTGGATCAACGGCTTCAGGTGCACTCCGTCCGTCAGATGCAATCGATTGCCGACGCGGACGCGCGAAGGGCTGTCGATGAAGCGAAGGCAATTCTCCAAGAGGTTGAAGCCAACACTCACTCACGACAACTGCAGTGGCGTGGCGAGAAACTCGCCGAGGCCGAACTGCACCTGAATCGTATCGACAAACTGTGCTCGATTGCGATTCAGAATGAAGCTCGGCAGGTGCTTGAAGCAATTCGGAGACAGGCCATTGCCTTTCGGACTCAGCAAGCCCGCGAGTACAATCTGTGGGCGATTGGTAATCTCGAACAGTCGATTGCTGATTTCAAGAGGGCCAAAGGGTGGTTCAACGATAACGAGGAAGAGTTCATGAAAACACTGCGGGAGAAAGTAGGCCGAATCGACCCGCAGCACCTGCATCCCGTGACCTATTCGCTGTTCGCGGAGATGTTCCAGAAGTTTTTGAGCGAGTTGAATCCGGACCAAAAAGTCAAGGTAACGCGGGCAGTTGAGACCACCGAACGAAAGCCGCTCTCTGATTTTTGAGTTGAATGTCGGAAGGCAGCCATGATCCGCCGAGTCGCGGTCGTTCTTTTGTTTGTGTTCTGGCTCTTTCGCATTGGGAGTCGCCCAGCGCTGGCAGAGTTCACTTCAAAGCCAGGACTTGACGCCAAGTCTACATCGAAACTTGACACGTGGTCGCGATCCGAGTTGGCACTAGCCACCCAGCCGTCTGCGGGTCGGGATTACGTTCCCCAATCTACAGTCGATTTCTTTAGGGCGCTGGAACACAACCGTCCGCACGTGGTCACACAGGCCGGCGGTTCAGACCACTATGCCGGCACAATGTCTTTGCGTGAGGCGAGTACGTTCAAGGGATTCACGTACGAACACAGTCTCGTTCGGCGATGGAATTCCAAGCCCGGAGGGCCTCGGTACCGTCTAGCAGACCGCGGACACGGCTACATTGATATCGAGCGGTACGATCCGATCACGGGAAAGACACTTCAGACGCTCCAAGCTTACAGCGGCAGCAATCCGCGAGCGGCGATTCGGAAGTTCCTTTTATCCGATCGATTGGCTCATAAGTTTGTTGTGCCGAAGAACGTTCACGCGCAGATCAAAACCGCTGTTTTGGAATGTGAAGCGATTATCCAGAAGCAGCAAGCTGGCGAATTAGATCGCGTGGCCGCCAACCGTCTCGTCCGTGAACGTGCACGAAAGGTCGGCCTGAAGTTTGACGAGACAACTCGTGAGCTGTACGCCCAGGACAAGAGGCATGGGCGCGGCTCGCTCGGTCGTCTTGGCACTCCGCAACTGTCCCAACAGTTACAACGCTTGGTTCGAGATCGGCTGACGAGCGATCGCATCATGTTGAATCAAGTCCAAGCGATGGTTCTTGCCGACCCAGAACTTCGATCGCTCTGGGAGCGGCTTGGTGCAACAAATGACGCGACTCGGGCGATTCACCGGATGCATCAAGACCATGTGCGCGAACTTGCTAGAGGCGGAGTCGGACCTGGGGAAGCAGCCAGTCTCGCAGAAAACTGGCGGCGGACTGCGGTTCCGAAGCTGTTGGCGGAGAGCAATCACTCGCTCCAGCGTGCGAGTCTCATGGGCGTTCTGCCAGCGGAAATCGAAACGGTCCTCAATGAAGTGAGTGATGCTGTCAAGAAAGGTGCGGATCCGCGCGAAGCCTTGGCACATGCCAACGAGGCGCTCGATCGAATGGCAAACCAATCCCGAAGAATCCAGGTGCTGAAAGCACAAGGCGTTCTGCTTGTCTTCACGATCATGGGTGCCGGCGTGGATTTGGCAATGAGTGATCAAGAGATTGCGGAGTGGATCAGATCAGACCGTCCAGTCGAGTGGGGAATGCGTGCCGGCGTCGGTCTCATTGCTGTGCCGCTTTCCGGCGCTGCTGAAAGAGCCATCCGCGAAAACACGCTGCGGAACACCGGCAAGGAGGCAACCGAACGCCTCGGGACACGACTCGCCAGCCGGATCGTTGGTGGTGGAGTTGCCATGGCAATCTTCGTAACAGGCGAAAGCGTGATCGCGGCGGTTCACGGAGCATCCTGGGGTGAAGTTGCGGATCGTGCGTACGAAGCGGCACTCGTGATCGCCGTTTGCGAAGGCACTGTCATCGTTACCGAGCTCTTGATTTGGGGCGAAATAGGTGCTGCCGGCGGGCCACTCGGTATTGCCGTCGCAGTCGGCGCTGGGCTTGTCTATGAGGGTGCGAAATATGTTTGGACGAGCCGACGCGACTTAGAGACCGACCGCATGGTGTTCTTGGCAAAATGCGACGTGGCGCGTCAAAAGGTAACGCAGTGGTGTGATTCCACTTGCCGCAGAATCGACGGACGCGAGCTTTCTTCGCGCCCGTAGGCGCACGCGATCGATCAGAACTTCGGCCTCGTGCGACGTTCAGGAGGCTTTTCGACGCTCGCCAACCCCATCGTGCGATTGCGGGTCGGCCAGAAATGCGTCGTCTATTGTTGGCGCGGGCAGCTTGTGCTGCAAGAGGCAGCCACACGCCTGAGCGCGTCCGCTCCGCCCGTTCGACCTGGTCTGCTTGAGAGTCGTCATCTCGCCAATCACCATGTTTGCCAGGCCCGCCATGAAGCCGTGTTCAGGTTGATATCTCCGCGCTGCTCACCCCGAACGGACTGCCATCGGCCGGCGCCGCCATGAATCTACTCTTCTCCCTCTCCCGTTGCGGGGAGAGGGTTGGGGTGAGGGGTTTTTCGATTGCGGCACCGCATATCCCTGCCCCTCACCCTGCCCTCTCCCCCGCAGGCGGAGGGAGAGGGAGAAGAAACTCGAGGTTGTGTAGACTCCCAATGGGACAAGATGAGCCGGCAGGTCGCCGTGCCAAAGAGGGCTCTCCGCAAACTTTGGGGTTATTGGGGTGCAGGCGTCCCGCCTGCCCAACAACTGGTGCAGAATCGGCAGGCGAGACGCCTGCACCCCAAAGTTGGCGGAGAGCCCCAAAGAGAAAAACGAAATGGCGTGGCGCGCTGCGAGCAGTTAATCTGGTGACGACCTGGAGGCCGGCGCTCCCGCTGGACGTTGCCCCAAGACGCGCGAAGGAGAACAGGATGCTACGTGGGATCATTCCACCCATTCCGACGCCGCTCACTGCGGACGAGACGATCGATGATGCGGCCTTGCGGCGGCTGATCGATCTGAACATCGGTGCGGGCGTTCATGGCCTGTGGGTGCTCGGCACCACAGGCCGGTTCGAACTCGTCACCGAAGGCGAGCAGCGGCGGCTCGCCGAGCAGGTGGCCGAGATGGCCGCCGGCCGAGTGCCGCTCGTTTTGAACGTCAGCGACATGGGCACGCGCCGCGTACTCGAACGGGCGGCGGCGTTCGACGACTTGCCGTACGACGCCTACGCCGTGCTGTGTCCGTGGTATCGCGAGATGACCAAGGCGGAGTTGACCGACTTCTTCACGCGGCTCGCCGACGAACTCGCTCGGCCGGTGGTGATCTACAACGCACCGTGGGTGTGCAACATGCTGTCGTTCGATCATCTGCGGCGGCTCGCAGAGCACCCGCGGATCATCGGCGCGAAGGACGTCACCACCAGCCTGACCCGTCCGCTGGCCTGGTCGCGTGGCGAGCGCGAGGCGATGGGGTTCAGTTACCTGCACGGGTCGGCGATGATCGCCACCACCGGCGCTCTGGGGGCCGACGGCTTCGTCACGGGTCTCTCGGGCGTGTTTCCCGAACTGTGCGTGGCGGCGTGGAACGCCGTCCGCGCGGGCGACGATGAAGCGGCCGCCCGCTACGAACGCCAGCTCATCAAGCTCACGGCCGCCCTGGAGCACGGCCCCGCGCTGGCCTGCCTTGAAGCGATGTGCCAGCATCGCGGCATCGCCGAACTGATCTCGGCCCATCCGCAGTCGCGGCTCACTCCCGACGCCGCGCGCCGCGTTGTCGAAGCCGTCGAAGAATCGGGAGCGCTGAGTGTGCAGTTAGTGCAGAGTTGATTACCTCCGTCGGGGCATGGTTCAAAAAGGTGTCAGGCACCGTTGTGCGAAGCACCCTTCGGGCCGTTCCGGCAACGGTGCCTGACACCTTTTTGAACCATGCCGCCGTCGGCCCGGTCCCGCCCGAAAGGAGTACGCCATGTTCGTCCCCCGCTCGATCGCCGTCTTGACGCTGGCCGTTGTCGCGTTGGTTCCAACCACAGCTTACTGCGGGTCGAACAGCCTGCTCGCGATCACGCCCGACGGCCGGCGATTGCTCGCGGCCAACGCGGACAACGGGACGGTGAGCGTCGTCGACGCGGCCGATCGCAAGGTCGTGCGCGAGATCGCGGTGGGGCGGCGGCCCGAATCAGTCGCCGTGATCGGGGCCGGCCCGCGGGCCGTGGTGACGCTGTACAAGGATGACCAGATCGCCGTCATCGATTTCGAGGCGGGCAAGGTGGTGGCCAAGATCGACACGCCCGACGAACCGTACGGCGTTGTGGTCAACGCGGCCGGCACGCGGGCGCTGGTCACGAACGAATATCCCGGCGTAGTGAGCGAAGTGGACCTGGAGTCGAACAAGGTCGTCCGCCAGATTCCGGCCGGTGCGTTCGTCCGCGGCGTCGCGCTCGACGCGGCCGAGAAGCAAATCTACGTGACCGAATACTACAGCGGCGTGCTCCACGCGATCGACCTGGCCAGCGGCCAGACGGTCGATTCCTGGCGCGGCAGCGTCTCGGACAATCTGGCCCGTCACGTCGTGCTGCACCCGACTCGGCCCAAGGCCTACGTGTCGCACATTCGCTCGCGCGTGCAGACGGCGCACGGCGAGGGTTCCATCTTCCCGTTCGTCTCCGTCGCCGACACCACGGCTGGCGAGGGCAAGCGGCGCAAGCCCATCGCCATGGACACGTACAATGGTTTCGCGGCGGTGGCTAACCCGTGGGAGGCGGCGGTCTCGCCCGACGGCAAACGCATCTACACCGTCTACGCCGGCACCAACGACATGCACGTCTCGAACCTACTCGACGACAACTATCGCGAGATGGAACGCGTCGGCGGCCTGGTGCAGCTCGGAAACAACCCGCGATCCGTCGCCGTCAGCCCCGATTCGAAGACTGTCTACGTCTACAACACGCTGGACTTCGAGGTCCAGGTGTTCGATGCGGCGCGACTTCAGACGACGGGCAAGATAAAGGTGTGTGAACCGCCGTACTCGTCCGAACATCAGCGCGGCAAGATACTCTTTTATTCGGCGCTGCAGCCGATGGTCGGCCGCCGCTGGATCTCGTGTGCGAGCTGTCATCCCGACGGCGGCCACGACGGACGGACTTGGCAGAATCCCGAAGGCTTGCGCAACACGACCGGCTTCCTCGCCATGGCCGAGACCTATCCGATTCACTGGTCCGCCGATCGCGACGAGGCTCAAGACTTCGAGATCACCGTACGCAGCCCACTGATGCAGGGCCGCGGTCTCGTCTCCGGTCCCGTGTACGACGGTCTGAAACAGCCCAACGCAGGTCGATCGGCCGACCTCGACGCGATGGCCGAGTACTGCAACTCGTTCGCGGTCGACACGCTCAGTCCGCACGCGGCCGGACCGGGCAAACTGACGGCGTCCGCTGAACGAGGACGCCAACTCTTCGTGCGCGACGACGTCGGCTGCGCCAAGTGCCACTCTGGGCCGGCGTTCACCGACAGCAACCTGCGAGCGGGGAGCCTCGAAGGCAAGCCGTACAGGCTCCACGACGTCGGCACTGGCGGCGACGACCCCAGCGAGAAGATGGGTCCCTCGTTTGACACACCGACGCTGCTGGGCATCTACCGCTCCGCGCCCTACCTGCACCACGGCAAGGCGGCCACGCTGCGTGAAGTGCTAGTCGAACAGAATCGCAAGGATCAACACGGCCGCACGAGCCATCTCAAACCGAACGAGGTAGACGACCTGGTCGAGTTCCTTAGGTCGCTGCCCTATGAGCTGCCGCAGCAGCAAGGCGGTCGGTGAACGATCGCGTGGCTCACATCTTTCGCGATGAACTTCGTCATTCGTCCGCGCGACCGCCTGATTAGAATGGCGTTGTGAACTTTCCCATCCGCCAACTACCGACGATTCAAAACTGGAGTTGCCATCAGTGCGGGAACTGCTGCCGCGAGTACTACGTCACCGTGACCGATGAGGAGAAACGGCGGATCGAGCAGCAGGGTTGGTCCGCGCGTCCGGAGTTCGCCGGGACGGCGCTGTTCGCGTGGTACGCCGGCCCGCCGTGGCGGAAGGAATATCGACTCACGCATCGTGCGGACGGCGCGTGCATCTTCCTCGACGAGCACGGTCTGTGCCGTATCCATGCCGAGTTCGGCGAACCGGCCAAGCCGATCGCCTGCCAACTTTATCCGTACATGTTGGTGCCCGCGGGCAACGAGTTGCGCGTGAGCGTCCGGTTCAGTTGTCCGTCGGCCGTGAAGAACCTCGGCCGCCCGGTCGCCGACCAGGGGGAGGTGATCCGTGGCTACGCGAAGCAGTTGGTTCCGGCGGGCGCCCGTCCGCGGAAGCCGTCGCCGGTCTGGCGAAACCGCTTCTTGGACTGGCCCGACCTGCTGCAAGTGGTCGCGACGATCGAGCGCATGATCACCGGAGCGGGTACGGACCTGCCGCGGCGCATGATCCAGGCCGTCTCGTTCGCCCGGCTGCTCCAAGAGGCCCGGTTCGACAACGTGCAGGGCAAGAAGCTGCGCGACCTGCTTGATATCTTGTCCGAGGCCGCCGACTCGGCGTGCCCACCGCACCTGACTGCGGTCGGAGACTGCACGCCGTGGAGTCTGAAACTGTTTCGGTTGATCGTGGCTCAGTGTGCGCGCAAGGATCTGTCGCCCCACCTGCGTCGTGGTCTGCGGGGCCGATGGGGACTGCTTCTCGCGGCGTTGAGTTTTTCGCGCGGCCGCGGCCCGGTCCCGCGGTTGCAGCCTATCTTTGGCGACGTGACGTTCGACGCCGTCGAGCGGCCGTTCGGCGAAGTGCCGCACGACGCCGCGGCCATCCTCGAGCGTTACTACCACATCAAGCTCGCGGGCCTTCAGTTTTTCGGCGCGGCGTTCTATCGCGTCTCACTTCTCGAAGGCTTCTACGGCCTGGCACTGACGCTTCCGACAATCCTCTGGATCGCCCGCTGGCTCGCCGCCGGCGCCGGCCGCCAGGCTCTTTCGACCAATGACGTCTGCACCGCCCTGACCGTGGTCGACCACCAATGGGGCTTCGCTCAGGTCTTCGGTTTCGGCTACGCCCGCGGCCGGGTGCGCTTACTTGCAAGCCAATCGCAGATCGAGCGCCTGATCGCTCGGTACTGGCGCTGAGCTTTGCCTCGTTCTGTGTCGCGCGGCCGTCTGGTATCATGAGTGCGGCCCACTGAGTCCCTAGCCATGACCCTGAATCTATTCACACGCGGGTTTGCACTCGCCTCGCTCGCGGCGTGCCTCGCCGCGCTGGCCAGCCCGGCCAGCGAATCTGAAATCCGCAATTCACAATCCGAACTCGACGGCGACTGGTGGTCGCTTCGACCGCTGGTACGTCCCGATCCGCCACCGATCACGGCCGCCCAGGCCGCGTGGGCGCGCAACCCAGTCGACGTGTTCATCGCGGCGAAGCATCGTGAAAAGGGACTCGCGCCCGCCCCGGAGGCCGACCGCAGGACGCTCGTTCGCCGCCTGTACTTCGACCTCATCGGCCTGCCGCCGACGCCCGATGCGGTCGAGGCGTTCGTGGGCGACCCCGACCCACTCGCCTACGAGAAACTGGTCGATCGGCTGCTCGCCGCGCCGCAACACGGCGAGCGCTGGGCGCGGCACTGGCTCGACGTGGTGCACTTCGGCGAGACCCACGGATACGACAAGGACAAGCCGCGGCCGAACGCCTGGCCGTATCGCGACTACGTGATCCGTGCGCTGAACGACGACCGGCCGTACGGACGATTCGTCGCCGAACAGGTTGCGGGCGACGCGCTGTTTCCGGGCACGCGCGACGGCGTCGAGGCTCTCGGGTTCATCGCGGCCGGTCCTTGGGATTTCATCGGACACGCCGAACTCGCCGAGACCAAGATCGACGGCAAGATTGCACGGCACCTGGATCGCGACGATATGGTCTCGAACACGATCGGCACATTCAACAGCCTCACGGTCCACTGCGCCCAATGCCACGACCACAAGTTCGATCCGATCACGCAAGACGACTACTACAGCCTGCAGGCCGTGTTCGCCGCACTGGACCGGACCGACATGCCGTTTGACGTGCATGCCGACGTCGCGCGGCGGCGCAGCGAATTGACGGCGCGCGACCGCGAACTCAAGATGCGCAAGGCGGCGCTGGACGAACGAATCCGCACAGCAGGCGGCGCCGAACTGGCCGAACTCGATCGCCAGATCGACGCGGCCGGCAAGCCGCCGAGCAGCGGCCAGCGCCCTGAATTCGGCTATCACAGCGCAATCGAGCGCGCGCAGGACACGACCAAATGGGTCCAGGTCGATTTGGGCGCGAGCGGGCCGATCGACAAGATCATCTACACCGGCTGCTACGACGACTTCAACAACATCGGCGCGGGGTTCGGCTTCCCCGTCCGGTTCAAGATCGAGTTGAGCGACGACGCCGACTTTGCGACCGGCGTCGAACTGGTCGCAGACCACACGCGCGACGACTTCGCGAACCCGGGCGTCGCGCCGCAAACCGCAGCCGTGGGCGGCAAGTCGGCCCGCTACGTGCGCGTCACGGCGACCAGGCTCGCGCCGCGGATGAACGATTTCATCTTCGCCCTGGCCGAACTGAACGTCCTCGACCGGTCTGGCAAGAATCTCGCCGCCGGTGCGACCGTCACGTCGCTCGATTCGATCGAGGCCCTGCCACGCTGGTCGCGAAGGAACCTCGTCGACGGCATCTTCTTCGCGAGCAGCACCTCCACGCCCGCGGAACTAGAGCGGCTCAAAGCGCGGCGACAAGAGCTGATCGACCGCACCGTGAACAAACCCACGCGGACGGAACACCAGGCCGTCTCGCGAGCGCTCACTGAGACCAGTGCGGCCCTCGCCAAGTTGCCGCCGCCAATGATGGTCTACGCGGGAGCCGTGCATCACGGCAGTGGCAACTTCGTCGGCACCGGACCCGCCGGCGGCAAGCCGCGCCCGATCCACGTGCTTAGCCGCGGCAACGTCCTGCGGCCGATGCACGAAGCCCGCCCCGGCGCACTGCACGCGCTCGCCGTGCTGCCGGCCCGGTTCAACCTTGCGGCCGACCACACCGAAGGCGACCGCCGTGCCGCGTTGGCTCGATGGCTCATCGAACCACGCAACCCGCTCACCTGGCGATCGATCGTCAACCGCACCTGGCTCTATCACTTCGGTCGCGGCATCGTCGACACGCCCAACGACTTCGGCCGCATGGGCCAGCCACCGACTCACGGCGAACTGCTCGATTGGCTCGCCGCCGAGTTTCGCGACGGTGGCCAGTCGCTGAAGGATCTGCACCGACTAATCGTCACCAGCGCGACGTACCGGCAAGCGAGCAGTCAGCGATCAGCAGTCAGCCATCAGCCATCAGCCACCGGCGATCCAGAATCATTGGACGCCGACAACCGCTACTTGTGGCGCATGAACCGCCGCCGGCTCGAGGCCGAGGCGATTCGCGACGCGGTGCTCGCCGTGAGCGGTCGGCTCGACCTGTCGATGGGCGGGCCGAGTTTTCAGGATTTCGTGATCGAGCGGCCCGAGCACTCGCCGCACTACGAGTACCATCTGCACAACGCCGACGACCCACGGTCGCACCGCCGCAGCGTGTACCGGTTCATCGTGCGTTCGCAGCAGCAGCCGTGGATGGCCACGATGGACTGTGCCGACCCGTCAATGCTGGTGGACAAGCGCAACCAGACGATCTCGCCGCTCCAGTCGCTGGCCCTGCTGAATAATCAGCTCATGGTCGTGATGGCCAAACACTTCGCCGCCGAACTAGATCGCTCGCTCGCCGACCTCGACTCGCAAGTCTCGATGGCGTTTCAACTGGCCACTGGCCGGCCGCCGACCGACACCGAACGCCGCCAGCTTGCGAGCTACGCCGAGGCGCACGGGTTAGCCAACACGTGTCGCGTGCTGCTTAATCTCAACGAGTTCGTGTTCATAGATTGAGGCCGCCCTCCGCTCCTCGCCGTGATCCGATTCATCCGGTGAATCGACACTGGCTCGCGAATCGACCTAGCCCGCGCCGCGGTCATGGACGCCCCTGCGCGTTCCGGCGCGCACGAGAAGGTGGAACTCATGGAACCTTGCGGCGGGTTCGATTGTCACTCCCATACGGCCGCCGCCGGCCGGGTAGAACCCCGAGCGGTGGATCTCGGCAGCGACGTGCGGGCCAATCCGCGCGAGTTGCGGCAAGAATGTGCGGACCAGGAAATCGAACGGCGGTGCGAGCGGATTGTGCGTGCCGCCCTCCAGGACCAGCGTCGACGGCCCGTCGGCCATCATGAGGGCAGACAACACCGTCTGCAGAACCAGAGTGGCGCTGCCCGCTGTGCCGACACGGAACTCGTAGTCGCCGGCCCTAACCGTCCCTGGCCGAAACACCAGCCAGGTCGAACCGAGCGACGCACCTTGCACGTCGGCCTCGCACACTTCAGCGGCCGCCATGACTGCCGCGAGGTGCTGCCGCATCAACCCTGGCTTCGGCCGCCCGGCGCGGATATTGACGATCTCGCACGGCCGGCAAGTGACTGTCGCGAGCGCGAGCGACGAGCGGACAATCTGTCCGCCTCCATCGACAGCGCACGGCGACAGCGGGTTCGGCCCGCGGCCAACATTCGCTTTGAGAAGCACACGAGCCGGTGTATGATTTCGCCGTAATCGCGATTTCCCATGACCATGCACGCGCCGCTGCTCCAAGTCAACAACGTCATCAAGAACTTTGGGGCCGTGCGAGCGCTCCGAGGAGTTTCGCTCTCGTTGTGCGCTGGTGAGGTGCACGCGCTGCTGGGTGAAAATGGCGCTGGAAAGTCGACGCTCATCAAATTGATCACGGGGGCACACCAGCCGGACGGCGGCGACATCGCAATCGGCGGGCATGTCGAGCACCGGCTCACTCCCGCGTCGGCCCACGCTCTGGGCGTCGCTGCCATCTATCAACAACCTGCCCTCTTCCCCGACCTGTCGGTGGCAGAAAACATCGCGCTTGGTTTGGAGCGGCCACGGCCGGCGCGCCGCGTCCGCTGGGGCGAGCGACGCAGCCGAGCGCGAGACCTGCTGCAGCGCATCGGCGCGCACATCGATCCAGACGCGGAAGTGAGGCGGCTCTCGATGCCCGAGCAACAACTTGTCGAGATCGCCCGCGCACTCGGGGCCGGCGCGCGGATCATGATCATGGACGAGCCGACCGCATCGCTCACACAGCAGGAAGTTCAATTGCTCTTCGGCGTCATCCGCGAACTGCGTTCGCACGCCGTGGGCGTCATCTACATCTCGCATCGCCTGGACGAGATCTTCGCAATCGCGGACCGCGTCACCGTATTGCGCGACGGTGAGAGCGTCGGCAGCCATCCCGTCTCGGCGGTGGGTGAGACCGATCTGATCAAGTTGATGGTAGGCCGCGAGATTTCGACCATCTTCCGGCCGTCCGAAAGGCCACCCGGCGCGGCAGTCCTGTCGCTGAGCGGCGTCGGCTGTCGCGCGTCCGGTGTTCACGACGTCACACTCCACGTTCGCTCCGGCGAAGTACTCGGCGTGGCCGGCCTCGTCGGCGCGGGGCGAACCGAACTCGCCCGCATCTTGTTCGGCATCACGCCTGCGGACGCCGGCGAAATCGTGCTCGATGGTGTGCCGCTCGTCATCCGTTCGCCGCGCGACGCGCTCGCGGCAGGAATCGGCTACCTGCCCGAAGACCGGCGGCGGCACGGAGTGATTCTCGAGTTGCCCGTCGCGGCGAACATCACCCTGGCGATTCTCCCGCGATTGTTTCCGCGAAGCTGGCTGCGGTTCAGCACCGAACGACAAGTTGCCAGCGAGTATTGTCGCGACCTGGCTGTGAAAACGACCACTGTCGATGCCCCAACCCACTCGCTTTCCGGCGGCAATCAGCAGAAGGTCGCGCTGGCCCGCTGGCTGGCCACGAAGCCAAGAGTGCTAATCCTCGACGAGCCCACGCAAGGCGTCGATATCGGCGCCAAAGCGGAAATCCACAGAATCATCCGACACCTCGCCGCCAGCGGGCTTGCGGTCTTGATGATCTCGTCCGACCTGCCCGAGGTGCTCGGTATGAGCGACCGCATCGCGGTGATGCGCGGCGGCACGGTCGTCGCCATGTCCGATGCGGCGGACGCGACGGCGCACCTCGTCATGGCAGCGGCGCTTGGACAAGCGACCACGCAAGGTGCGGCATGAAGCAGTACTTTCGCGAATGGTCAGTCGCCGTTTCGCTCGTAGTGTTGCTGCTCGCGCTCGCCGCCCTCGCCCCGGAGTTCTTCAAGCCAAATCAGCTCATCGCGATCCTGACAACGGCGGCCCCCGTGCTCATCGCGGCGTGCGGCATGTCGCTCGTGATCACCTGTCGGCACATCGATATCTCGATCGGCTCGCAGTTCGCGCTGTGCAGTATTCTGGCCGGACTTGCGGCTGGCGCAGAGTGGCCGATGGCAGCCGTCGCGGGCGTGGCGATTCTCAGCGGCGCAACGTTCGGTGCGTTCAATGGAGTGATGGTCGCCGGGCTGGGGCTGCCGTCGATTGTCGTGACGCTGGCGACGATGGTGACTTGGCGCGAGCTGCTGCGCTGGTGGCGCGAGGGTGCATTCGTTCGAGATTTGCCGCGTGACTTTCAGTGGTTCGGACTCACTCAGGCGGCCGGTCAGGCTTTGCTGCTCGCCACCGCGGCGACGGTGTTTCTGCTGGTCGTGTTCGCGATGAAGCATCTCAGCGGAGGACGGTTTGTCTATGCGGTCGGGTCGGACGCCGAGGCCGCGCGGCTGGCGGGTATTCGCCCGCGGTTGGTGACGTTCTGCGTGTTCGTGCTGATGGGCACGTTCACCGGGCTGGCCGCGCTCTTGAACGCGATCCGGTTTCCGGATGTCGATCCGAAGACGGGTCAGGGGCTCGAACTACAGGTGATCGCAGCCGCGGTCGTGGGCGGCGTCGCGATCTCCGGCGGACGCGGCAAATTGTGGGGAGTGCTCGCCGGAGTGCTGCTCTTGTCATGCATCGCGCCGGCGTTGGTGTTCTTGAAGGCCCCGCCCCAATGGGAGAAGGCGATTCAAGGCTCGATCATCCTGCTGGCCGTTGCCGCCGACGGCTGGCGCTCGGCGAAGGAAGGGAGTCGCACGTGAGCCGCCTACACACCGTAGCCCGACGCGCCAGCGAGGGAATCGTCCGCGCGATCAACGTAGCCCGCAGGTTCGAGCTTTATCGCTCCGAGCCGCTGCTGGCGATCGTCCTGCTCGTCGAGGTCCTCATCTTCAGCCGCACGGGGGCGAACTTCGCCACCACGGGCAACGCGTTCGAGATTCTGCGGCTCAGTACGGAGATCGGACTACTCGCGCTGGTCATGACGCCGATCATCCTGACCGGCGGAATCGACCTCTCAGTCGGATCATTGCTCGGGCTGTGCGCGATACTTTTCGGCAAGCTTTGGCGTGACGCGGAATTGTCCCCGTGGATCGCGGCTACCTGTACGCTCGCGATTGGCGCGGCGGGCGGCGGTCTGAACGCGCTGCTCATCACGCGATTGCGCTTGCCGCCGCTCATTGTCACGCTCGGCTCATTCTCTCTGTTCCGCGGCCTGGCCGAGGCGATCACGCGGGGCGTGGACAATTTCACCGGCTTCCCGGAGTCGTTCCTGTTTCTCGGCGAGGGTGCTCAAGTGCCGATCTTCGCGGCGGTCGCGGTCGGCGTGTGGCTGATGGTTCATCGAACGACATTCGGCCGCGCGTTTCGCGCGATCGGTTTCTCGCCCGAGGGCGCGCGGTACGCCGGAATCCCGGTTGAGCGGCGACTGACGTTGGCATATGTGTTCGCCGGCGCCGTCGCCGCGCTGGCGGCTCTCATCTACGTCGCGCGAGTGGGGCAGGCGAAAGCGGACGCGGGAACAGGTTACGAGTTACTCGCTATCACCGCCGTCGTGCTGGGCGGCGCCTCGATCTTCGGCGGCACGGGCACCGTCCACGGTACGCTGCTCGGTGTCGTCGTGCTCGCAGTGCTGAAGGTTGGTCTCACGCTCTCCGATCAGCCGAGCGAACTGGCCGGCATCCTGACCGGCGCGTTGCTCCTGGTCGTGCTCTCCGGCGAAGCGGTCGCCCGACTATTCTCCGAGCGACTCGGGCGTGCTAAGATCGCACGACCATGAAAACCACCCTCAAGATCTCGGTCGCGCTCTGCGTGCTGTTCGCCGGCTGTGGCCCGGCCGAGACGAAAACTCCAGTTCTGCAAGGATCGAGTGCGTCCGCCGGCTCGTCTTCGAGCAAGACTGCCGGTAAACAACTGACGATCGCATTGATGCCCAAGAGTAAAGGAAATGCGTACTTCATTTCCTGCAAAAAAGGCGCGGACGAAGCGGCGAAGGAACTCGGCGTGAAGCTCCTTTGGGATGGTCCGACGGAACCGGACCCGGCCAAGCAAAACGAGATCGTCGAAACGTGGATCACGCGCGGCGTTGATGTGATCGCGGTGGCGGTCGAGAATCGCGGCGGGATTTCGACCGCACTGCGCAAGGCCCGGCAGAAGGGGATCAAGGTCATCACGTGGGACGCCGACGCCGAGCCGGACGCGCGGGACTTTCTGGTGAACCAGGCCACGCCGGAAGGGATCGGCTACTTGCTCATGGACGAAGCGGCCAAGGTGCTCGAAGGCAAGGGCCAGTTCGCCATCATCACCGCGTCGCTCACGGCGGCGAACATGATCGAGTGGCAGAAGAACATCGAAGCGCGTCGCGCGGAAAAATATCCCGACGTGGCGATGGCCGTCCTGCGCCCGTGCGACGATCTCAAAGACAAGGCGTTCAACGAGGCCACCGCGATCATGAACGCCCATCCCGACGTGAAACTCCTCATGGCCATCTGCTCGCCCGCGGTCCCCGGCGCGGCCGAGGCCGTCAAGCAATCCGGCCGCACCGACGTGAAAGTGCTCGGCCTCGGCCTGCCCAACGACAACAAACGTTACGTTCACGACGGCATCACGACCGGCGTCATCCTCTGGAAGACGATCGACCTCGGCTACCTCACGATCTACGCGGCCCACGCGGTCGGCAACGGCTCGCTTCAGCCCGGCGCGGATTCGTTCAAGGCCGGCCGACTCGGGAACGTCACGATCCGCGGTGACAACATCCTGCTCGGTGAGCCCTTTGTGTTCACGAAGGAGAATATCGACCAGTTTGATTTCTGAAACATGGATTCCAGCGAGCAACCGGATGAACTCGACAGCCCGTGGAAAGAGGCGTTGGAACTATTCCTCGCCCCGTTTCTGGAGTTCTTTTTTCCGCGCGTCCACGAGGGAATTGACTGGAAGCGCGGCTACGTGAGCCTCGACAAGGAACTGCAACAGCTCGTGCGCGACGCGCGCGTGGGCCGGCGACTCGCCGACAAGCTGTTCAAGGTGTGGCGGAAGGACGGCCGTGAGGCGTGGCTGCTCATTCACATTGAAGTGCAAGGACAGCGGGAGCGAGAGTTTGCCGAGCGGATGTTCGTGTACAGCTATCGCATCTACGATCGGTATCGCCGGCCGGTCGTAAGCATGGCGGTGCTGTGCGACGATCAGCCGAACTGGCGGCCGGACCACTTCGAGTACGAGAACTGGGGTTGCTCGATGGGCATCCGATTCCCGATAGTCAAGTTGCTGGATTACCGGGAAAGTGTCGCGGGGCTCGAGCGCTCGGCGAATCCGTTTGCCGCGGTCGTGCTGGCAAACTTGACGGCACTCGACACCCGCAAGCAGCCATCGGCCCGCCGACAGCAGAAACTGCGGTTGATAAAGGGACTGTACGAGCGCGGGCTGAACGCCGAGCAGATCCGGCAGTTGTGCTGGCTGATCGACTGGATGCTGGTCTTGCCGGCCGAGCTGGAGCAATCGTTTCGCGACGAAATCCACCGATTTGAGGAGGAACGACGTATGCCGTACGTGACAAGCTTTGAGCGGCTGGCGCGCGAAGAGGGACGGCAGGAAGGTCGGCAGGAAGGTCGGCAGGAAGGTCGGCAGGAAGGTCGGCAGGAAGGTCGGCAGGA
>Ga0185317_100045_pt1 | contig 52607 bp, 44 predicted proteins | sample DevilsHole_FD_128020 | JGI IMG/M metagenome (GOLD analysis project Ga0185317, IMG submission 128020) | Groundwater microbial communities from Devils Hole, Nevada to study Microbial Dark Matter (Phase II) - Devils Hole (SPADES assembly)... | ecosystem: Environmental > Aquatic > Deep subsurface >...
CTCAAAGATCCAATGGGTGAAGTCCACGGCCCGCGGCTACCGCAACTTCGACAACTTCACAACAGCCATCTACTTCCACTGCGGTGGACTGGACCTCAAACCCAGCCACTGAAAACCCAGAAGAACGACTAATCGAGCACCCGAAAAAAGACGAGTCGGTGCTCGATCTCACGAAACTGCGACGCGCGGTAATGTCGCAGAGCCGGTTCGTTGCGCGCGTCGACCGACAACGTAAGTCGCGATGCACCAACGCGTCGGGCCTCGTCGATCGCGCGAACACACATGGCGCGGCCCAGGCCGCGCCCGCGTGCGTCGGGAACCACGCCCATGTACTGCAGTTCACAGCGATCTTCGTCTGGCCAGTGTGTGAGCAGCACGCAACCGCGCGGCTCGGTGTCCACCAACAATACCTGCCAAAGGCTCGGATCAAACACGCCTGCCGAGCGGTAGCCTTCAAGCACCTCGTCGATGGGCCGCAGTCCGTCCAACTCGGCACAGTCGCAACTGCCGCGATAGGTCTCGAAAATAAGCTGCTGAAGCAACGCGTCGGAGAATCTCGAACAATCGACGAATCGCACGCGATCTGGCGAGGCCGCTGGCGGGGCGTCGCCGACGTCGCGTTCCATGCGAATCAGTTCGGTCAGCCGATGAAACCCGTTCTGGATGAACGCGTCGCCCCAGTTGCATGTGAGCGGGGCGAGGACTTGCGCGACTCGCGCCCCGCCGCGCGACAATCTGGCCACCGCGCGGTCGATCAATCGCCTCGCCACTGCCGACGCGAGCGGGTCGGTCTCGTCGCTCGCGCGGGTAACGGGCGGCCAGACCCAGCCGACGCGCCCTGCCGCGACCTCGCAAATAATCACCCCCTGAAATTCTCCGCCCGCCGTCGCGAATAAGAGATCGTCAGGTGCGAGATTGTGCGTCATGGCTTCGACCTGGGCCGTCTGGTCGGGCTCGGGTAGGGCGTGATAGAGCCAGCGCAGAGTCGCCGCGAACGACCGAGCATCGCAGGCTGCCACGTTGACATCACCAACCATGCCGACTCCCTTTGCCCGCAGGTGCCGCGACCGACCGCGCAAAGCTCTATGTCCAAGTCATGCAAAGAGTTGCACGGACAAGCGTCGATCGGTTCTATGACGGAACGGCTTGTGCATCTGTTACATCTTTCAAGGAAGTCGTAGTGCAGGCGGCTCGCCTGCGGCTTCCTTTGACGACATTGCAGGCGGGCCGCCTGCACTACGCTAATGAATGGGGCCGTGCCGGCGGCCAACGAACCAAGGCCCCCGTTCGTAGTTAGCCAATAGAGCAGGAGCGAAGTCGATGATCAAGCTTGACGAGGGGCAGAGTTGCACCCGCGCCGACCTGGCGGACGCGGCCGTGGCGTGCGATCCGTCGACCGACGCGCGACTCGTGGAACAGGTGCGACACGGAGACAAGGAAGCGTTTGGGGTTCTGGTGACCCGTTACGAGAAGAAGCTGCAGCGCGTCTTGTATCGCTTGGTGCGCGACCCGGAACAGGCGCGTGACTTGGCTCAGGAGACGTTCCTAAAGGTCTACCAGCACCTCGACCGCTTTGATACATCACGGCGGTTTGGGCCGTGGCTGTTTCAGGTCGGTGTGAATCAGGCAATCGATTGGTTGAGGCGTCGCAAGCCGACCGTGTTGCTTAGTCAGTCGCCTGGCGACGACGAACATGCCGCTGAGATAACCGACCCCGACCCACGGCCACGGTTGGAACTCGCCGAAGAAGTACACCAAGCGTTGGAGCAGATTCCGTTGGCATACAGGACCGTACTGATTCTGAGGGACTTGGAAGGCTTCTCCTGCTCAGAGGTTGCCGCCATCGAAGGTCGTCGCGAGGCGACTATTCGGTGGCGGCTATCTCGCGCGCGGGAAATGTTCCGCAAGGTTTGGGAGAGCCGCCAGAACGTCGGGAGGTGAGCGGATGGGATGGCGTTGTTACTGGGTTCGCAAGCAACTGTCGCTCGACGTGGGCGACGACCTTCCCGCCAGTGACCGAGCTGCGATTGAAAAACATCTCGCGGCATGTGAGGTTTGCCGGTCGTATCGCGAGTCGCTGGAGCGAAGTCGTGACGCAATGCTGGTTACCCGCGATGAGTTCCTTGCGGCGTCGTCGAGTGAGTCGCTCTGGCCTGCGATGCAACTCCGCCTGCCGCACACGCGCGATACGATGCGCCGATCGTGGATGCCTGCCGGCGCTATGGCGGCGGCGAGCGTTGCCATCGCGGTGCTGATGGTCGATCGATCCGGCGACTCGGGCGGTCCGCCGCGGGCCGCCGGTTACGAATCGCCGCCGGCGCGGTTCCGAACCTCAACCGACTTCACGGGAAACACGCTCGATACGTCGCATCGCCATTCGGCTCGATTCGACATGCCGGACGATTCCTGGGACGAGCGGTTTCCCGCCCGAACATACTTCCATCTCGAGGGCGCCCAGCCGGTGGACGAATCAGCGCCCGAGTTGTAGGTCGGCGACTTGCCAAGGAGCCTAGTCATGATTCGAACATCACTTGTTATCGCCGCATTTCTCACGGCGAGTCTGCGTGTGGCGCTCGCGTCGGCCGATCCGGCGGCGCCGGCCGGCGACCCGAAGCCCGGAATCGACCGGGCGCGAGCGTCGGTGTTCCTGGTCGAATCGTCCGACGACGCCCCGGCGGGCGTTCGCGTGTTCAGCGCCGTGGCGATCGACGGCGACGGGCACTTGCTGACCGTAGGCCTTCGACAGCCGGCGGACCGCAGGCTGCGAGTGCGCGATATGGCGGGCAGGCGTCATGAGGCGCGCTGGATCGCGTCGGATGCCGAGTCTGGGATTGCGCTGCTCAAGACCAACGCTGCGACCGTGCGAGCGCCTTCGGTGGTCGATGACCCGCCCGCGATCGGCGCGCCGGTTATCGTGGTGGGCAACCCGTTCGGCCTGCATCACTCGGTCAGCGTGGGCAACATCAGCGGGGTAGGGCGCAGCGTTGGGGCGGCGACTGTCGGAGCGCGCGGGCTTATTCAGTTCACCGCGCCGGTCTATCCGGGCGATTCGGGCGGCCTGCTCGCCGACGACGAGGGCCGGATGGTCGGGATCATCAGCACGGCACTGCGCGAACCGGGCGATGGCAACTCGCCGCGGGTGCCGGGCATCGGCTTTGCCATTCCCGCGGCCGAGGTGCGCTGGATCGCCCAGCGGCTGCGCGACGGAGAGAAGCTCGACCGCGGTTACCTCGGCGTGCGTGGCGAAGACGCCGACGGCGGCGGCGTACGAGTCACCGAAGTCGCCGACGGTTCGCCCGCCGAATCGACCGGCGTCCGCGCGGACGATGTGATCAAGTCAATGGACGGCAAGGCCGTGGCCGATTTTCACGATCTCGCGGCGCGCATTGAACGGATCGCGCCGGGGATGAAGGTGAAGCTAGGCATCGAGCGCGACGGCGCGACCAAGGAGTTGGAGGTCGTCATCGCCGCACGCCCCGTGCGATTGGACGACGCGCTCAGACCGCAGCAGTTCCTCGACCCATACGGTGCGGCGTGGGGCGATGTGGATGAAGACGGCTGGCCCGATCTGTACGTCGGGCCATGGACGCGGAGGCCGGACGTGGAGAACCGGTTCGATCCGTTAGGGCGGCGGACCTGGCGGGGCGCGTTAGATGCGGGCCTCGCGTTTGACGGATCGCTGCTTGGCGTCGATACGCAGCCGGTCAGCAAGTCGCTCGCCAAGCGAATGGGCCTGGAATCGACCGACGGCGCGATGATCGCGCACGTGCGCGACGGGTCGGCGGCGGAGAAGGCGGGTCTGCAACCGCTCGACGTCATCGTGGCCGTCGAGGGCGACGCGGTTCGGACTCCGGCCGAGTTGCAAGTGCGAATTCTGAAAGCAGGTCCCGGCGCGAACATCGCCATCGACGTGTTCCGCGAGGGCAAGAAGGAGCAGATCAAGGTGACGCTGGCCGATCCATTCGGTGGGAACGCCGCCCGCCAGGCTTGGCCGAATCGCGGTGGCTTCTACCCCTGGAACCCGGAAACGCCACAACAGATCGAATCGCTGGAGAAGCGGGTGAAGGAACTGGAAGAGCGAGTCCGCGAACTCGAGCGCCGCATCGCTCAGCCCAAGCCAGCGCCCGAAAGAAAGGAACAATAGCCGACCACGCGATCTATTGGTCGTCTGGCGGCGTAGAACACGTGCATCCACCTCCCAGCCGGGCGCCGGAATCAGTCCTGCAAAAACCCCCTGTTCCGGCGCCCGCACTTTTTCCGCCACTACTTATCCTTCCCTTGATGCTCACCGCCTCCGCCGCCTCCCCCGCCGAGCGAAGTTTGCGGCGACGGCATCGACAACAACGGCGATGGCCAAGTGGACGAGGGCTGCTCACCGCCTCCGCCGCCTCCCCCGCCGAGCGAAGTTTGCGGCGACGGCATCGACAACAACGGCGATGGCCAAGTAGACGAGGGCTGCTCACCGCCTCCGCCGCCTCCGCCGCCCCCACCACCGCCGCCCAGCGAAGTTTGTGACGACGGCGTCGACAACGATGCTGACGGCGACGTGGACGAGGATTGCACACCGCCCAACGCGCCGCCCACGCTGGGCGCTTTGTCGGCTAGCTCTCCGATCGACGAGAACAGTACGGCCACCCTTACGGGCAGCTTCAGCGACCCAGACGCGGGGGATAGCCACGTTCTCACCGTGAATTGGGGCGACGGAACTTCATCTTCGTTGGCGGCGGCACCTGGTACTTTCAGCTTGAACCACCAGTACTTGGACGACAACCCCACCGCCACCGCCTCGGACGTCTATTCAATCTCCGTTTCCGTTTGCGATTCGGCACCGGCGTGCGCGACTGGCAGCACAACCGTCACTGTGAACAACGTGAACCCGACTCTGACCCTTGACCAGGCATCCGCGAACAACACGCATCTTCAGGAAAACGGCATCCGATCGCTCAGCGGCACGATCAGTGATCCCGGCACGCTGGACACATTCACGCTCGTGGTCGATTGGGGCGAAGGATCGCCGGAGACAATTGACCTAGCAGCCGGATCGACCAGCTTCAGCCTGAGCCATCAATACCTGGACGACGACCCGACGGGCACGCCCGTCGACGAGTACGCCATCACGCTTACGTTGACGGACGACGACACGAGCAGCGCGACAGCAGGTACTTACGCCCGGGTATACGACGTGGCCCCCACCGTGGATGTGCCGGCCCTGGTACTGGCCCATGAAAACGAAACCGCCACGATCACTGGGGCCATTAGCGACCCTGGAACAATGGACACGTTCACGCTGGAAGTCGATTGGGGCGATGGCTCGGTCGAAACGTACTCCTACACCGCCGGCACGACGACGTTCTCAGTCGGTCACACGTACCTGGACGACGATCCCAGCGGAACGCCGTACGACGACTACCCAGTAAGCCTGACGGTGACCGACGACGACACCTTGGCGACGACGGCTGGTACTACGGTTCGGGTCTACAACGTCGATCCATCCGTCACCGTCGTGGCGAGCGGACCCGTCAGCGAAGGCGACAGCACCACAGTCACCGGAGTGATCAGCGATCCGGGCACGCTCGACACGTTTGTGCTGACGATCAGTTGGGGCGACGGCAGCAATCAGTCGATGACCCTGTCGGCCGGCAGCACCAGCTTCAGCGCGTCGCACACCTACGTCGACGACGATCCGAGTGGGACGCCGTGGGACAACTACGCCATCGCCGTCGCAGCAACCGACGACGACACCGGCGTCGGCAGCGGCGCGACCTTCGTGACCGTCGAGAATGTCGCCCCGTCGCTGGGCGATCTGAGCGTCGCATCGCCGATCGTCGAGGGCGACGTTGCCACGCTCAGCAGCACCTGGGCCGACCCGGGCGCCGCCGACACGTTCGCGCTCGTCGTGGACTGGGGCGACGGCACCAGCGACAGCTTCAGCTACGGCGCAGGGGCCACGTCGTTCAGTGAATCACACCGCTACCTGGACGACGACCCATCCGACACACCGTCGGACAGCTACACGATCACGGCCACGCTCACGGACGACGACACCGGCGACGATTCGGCCACAGCGACCGTAGTCGTGAACAACGTCGATCCGGCACTGAGCGGTCTGACGGTCACGAGCTCGGTCGGCGAGAACGGCATTGCCGTGCTCAGCGGCACGATCAGCGATCCGGGCACGCTGGACACGTTTGCGGTGCTGGTCGACTGGGGCGACGGCACGAGCGACAGCTACGGCTACCCCGCAGGCGTCACAAGCTTCGCCGAATCGCACCGGTACCTGGACGACGATCCGTCCGGGACGGCGTGGGACACGTACACCATCGGCGCCAGCGTCGGCGACGACGACACAGGCGCGAGCGAGACGCGCACGGCGAACGTCACGGTGTACAACACGCCGCCCGGAGTAGACGAGCTTGCGGTGACTGGCCCGATCGACGAGAACGGCGCGGCCACGCTGACCGGCAAGATTGTGGATCCGGGCACGCAGGATGGCCTCACGCTGTTCATCGACTGGGGCGACGGTGCGAGCGGATTCTATCCGTATGACCTGCAAACACGAGCCTTCAGCCACACCCACCAATACCTGGACGACGACCCATCGAGCACTCCGTCCGACGAGTACACGATCAGCGTGACGGTCACCGACGACGACGAGGGAACCAGCACGACGACAACGAGTGTCGTTGTCCAGAACGTGGACCCATCGCTCGGCGACGTTGTCGCAACCAGTCCCATCGACGAGGATGGCACGGCGACGGTGACGGGCACGATCAGCGATCCCGGAACGCTCGACTCGTTCACCCTGGTCATCGACTGGGGCGACGGCGCCAGCGACACCTACAGCTACGCCGCCGGCACGAGTTCATTTAGCGAGAGCCACCAGTACCTGGACGACGACCCGACCGCCACGGCCGCGGACGATTACACCATCGCGCTGTCGCTCGCCGACGACGACACGGGCAGCGCCACGGCGACAGCCACGCTCACGGTCCAGAACCTCGACCCGGCCGACCTGACGCTCACCCTGAGCGCCGGCAGCATCAACGAGAATGACACGGTCACGCTCGGCGGCAGCTTCAGCGACGCGGGCACGCGCGACACGCACAAGGTTGTGATCGACTGGGGCGACGGGTCCCCGACCACCACACTCGACCTGGCCGTCGGCGTCATGAGCTTCAACGCCGATCACAAGTATCTGGACGACAACCCGACAGCAACCATCTTTGACAACTACACGATAACCGTTCGAGTGAGCGATGACGACGGCGGCGCTGATACGGAGCAGACTACCGTTACCGTGCATAACGTGGCCCCGAGTCTAACCGGCGTCCCGCTTTCCACCACCGTTTTCGACGAGGCGACACCGGTGACGGTGACTCTTGACAAGGAAGACCCGGCGCTGATCAGAGACGACTTCACCTTGCATGTGGATTGGGGCAACGGTGAGTGGTCAGACTACGAGCTTGCCAGCAGCAACATCCCGTTCACGATCTCGCACCGTTACCCAGACGACGACCCAAGCGGTACACCAGGGGACGACTATATCGTGGACTTGGTCTTGTGCGACGACGACGGCGGTTGTGATTCCGAATACTTCACCGCTCGCGTACGCAATGGCAACCCCTACCTGTCGGACCTGGCCGCCAGCACCCCGACCGATGAGATGCACACCACGATGTTCACGGGCAAGATCGACGACCCGGGCGATCGCGACACGTTCACACTGCTCGTTGACTGGGGCGATGGCACAAGCGACACCTACAGCTATGCGGCGGGCACGAAATCGTTCACTGAGTCTCACGCGTACGGGATGAGCCTGTACCGTGACAGATACACGATTGCGGCGACATTGACGGACGACGACACCGAGAGTATGACCGGTACGGTGAGTGTGCTCATCGTTGCAGACGTCAAGGTGACCGAGAGGGCCGTGGATTCAACGTCGCCGAGCAATGACGGGTTCGTTTTGGTGGGTGGCACGATCGACTACACGATTTCTGTGGACAACCTCGGTTCGAGCGCGGCCACGAACATCGTCGTAAACGACGACCTCCCCGCGGGCGTTACCATCGCCGCCAGTGGCGACATCGTGCCTAGCCAAGGGCTCTGCACGCGCCCGTCTGCGACTACGATTCGATGCGATCTTGGAACACTGCTCGTCAGTCAGAGCGCGACGATTTTTGTGCGGGCCACGGTTACAGCGACGGGCGTGCTCACGAACTCCGTGAGCGCCGCAGCCTCCATGGTGGACCTGGAAGCAAGCAACAACCACGACAGCGTCACGCTTTGGGCGATACGACCGAGGATTCATCAAGTCGAATTCTCGGGCGACCACACCGTGATTCAAGACAATGGCAGCGCCTACATGGGTGCCGACTGGCTCGACGCGAACGATGATGGCGACGGCAACGATGCTGGCGACCACCGCTTCCCGATCGCATACACACGCAGTCAGACAGTACAGATTTCGGGCGCAAGGTTCCTGATGGGAACTGATGTCACCATGAGCATTCTCGTACGCGGCACGGGTGACTTTACATTCGGCCCGGTAACCGTCAGCGTGTCCGGTGACAAAGCTACCGCGACAGGCCTGGCCGCATCGTCCCCCTTACCAGGCGAGGTCAGGTTCTACAACCCACTGAATATCGACTGGGAGATCTCGTTCGACGGCGGCGCGTCTTACTACGGGACGGGAACAAGTGACAACCGAATCTACGTGACACTTCGCGATCCGGTTGGGGGCTACCGGCACGAGACACTCTACCATGTCGGGTCGAGCAACGCCCAGGGCGCAACCGATGAACATACGGTCATCGCGAACGTGTGGGGAGACTTTACTGACCGAGATGTGCGGCGCAAGCCAATAGATGGCTTTAACGCGACGGACAACCATCAGCTAACCTACTACGCTTCCTACCTGACCGGGAACCTCACGACGCCAGCGCTGCTCGCCTTCGGCGACGGTCAATGTGGTTCGTGGGCGCGGTTCTTTCTCGATATTCTCAAAGTCCAGGGAGTTGATCAGAGCGGCGACTTTGTGCTCGTCAGACCATCTGACGCATCTGAAGGATTCCTCGTCAACGACTGGACGTTCTCAGGTGCAGGCGTGAGTGGCGACGTGGATTATCCGTTCTTGAACATACCGGACGCCGTGATGTACTACGATACACACTACGGATGGCGCTACTCCGACGTTAGTGACGATGCGGGGGCTCCGGGCCAAGGCACATCTAATCCCGCGTCCATGTTCGGCAACCATCAGTTTGTGTTTCTAGGCGGTGTGTACTATGACCCCAGCTACGGAGTCACATGCTCGGACCTGCTTGACTTCGACGACAACTACTTGGCGGGTTACTTCGTGTTTGACCGGGTAGATGTGGACGAGTCCACTGTTTCGCGTGATCTCAACGGCGATGGCGATACCGTTGACGTGGCTGTGCCAGTCGACGCGGTTCTTGTACGGCGCAACATCGTTGGCACGTTGGAGGTCTTTGAGTCGCGTTCGGATTACTAGGCATGCCGATTCCCGGTAGGTATTTGCTGATTGCTGCATTTTGCGTCGGGGTCGTGGGGGCGCTGTTCGCGTCCAGGTCAAACGTTGGTGAGGTTCAGCGTGACGACCCTATGGCTGCGTTCGTCAGCAGGGACCTTTCAAACGAATCGCGCGACGCGCTCGTTGAACAACTCAAGACGGGTGAAGTCGTAACCACCGCACCCAAGATGCTAGAACTGATGCGCGAGTACGCTTGTCCGTCCGAGCCAGGCATTGGTGCAAAACCGTGGATGAACAACGCACACTCGCATCGGGCCAAGGTGTGGTATGCCGCATGCGCAGTTTGGGAAGGACTCTTCTCGGGTATGAGCAACCCGGCGAAGGCATCGATTCTGGTGGAGTTGCTTGAAGGTCATTCAGACGCATATTCGCGTTACGTAATTCTCAACGAGTTACTACGGCATTGGAACACCGCAGCCCGAGAACCTGTTTGGAAGCTCTTCGAGGACACGAAATCACCCGTCGACACCAAAATTCGCTGCGCCAACGTGTTAATGACGCATCTTCCGAAGGAACACGCAAGCGCGGTTATCGACCTCATGGAACAGCCCGAATTGTCCCTCCAATGCCGCGAGTCGCTCTTCAGAACATTCGGGTCTGCGGCCCTTGCAAAAATCGGCCGCGATGAGAAGGTACGTCTCGTGCGTGCCGGGTTTCGGTTGCTGATCGATCAGAAGCACGATCAACCGAAGAATTCGCATGCCGGGTATCTTGTCGCGTGTGGGTTAGGCGAGGTCGTAGGATCGAAGTTCAAGCCTGATCAGAACGACCCGCAGTATCGATCAAGACGGGGCCTCACCGACGCCTTCTTTTCCGACACGGTGAAAGCTGGGCTTGAGTGGTGGCAGGAAAACAAGCAGAGATTTGCGGCAGAAAAGGAATAGTTAGCGCCGTTGGCTGCAAGCATATTCGGACGGGCTCGAACGGTATCCTGGACAGTACTCTTGTGGGAGACGACGTCGCGGGAGTGCCGGCAGGACTCAATGTGGTGATTACTGAACGATCAAGACCCACTGATTCGTTCTTTGGCCAACTCCGTGCTGGATCGCATCAGTGAATGAAGCCACAGGTCTCTCAGCCCTCCGCGAGCCGGCTCATCGCCTTGGCCAGCACTTGGCTGACGTGCCGTCACGAGCAGTTGGCCTTGGCGGCGATCTCTTTGGTCGTGCAACCCTCGATGCGAAACTGAATGATCGGATGGTCTTTCGGTGGCAGGTCCTTCAGGATGTGTTCGCGCAGGTCGGCGGCGAGGGCCAGGGCGAACGGGTCGCCATGACCATCCATCGGCTCTGGGGCGGCTCGAGCGCCGCGCTCGGTGCCGCCCGAGTCGAGCGGGGTCTCGCGCGCCAGGTCTCGGCACGCCGCGTGGTTGTCGCGCACCGCTTTCGTCAGCTTGTCTAGCGCGAACACCGCAAGCAGGTGCCTTGCGCCCGCCAAGTGGTCAAAGTGGTATGCCCCTTCGCGCACGTGCAGCACAAACGAGATCATCGCCTCCTGCACCAGATCGTCGGAATCGACCTTGCGTCGCACCGCCGGGGGCAGTTGTGGCGTGACGAAGCCGACGAGCCAATCGCGCAGGTGCTCGCAGACGGCTTCCAAGCACGCCGCGTCCGCCGCCCCCAGCCGATCCAGAAACTCTCGATCGTCGCGCACTGTCATGGACATGAGATTACAGAGACACTACTTGTCCTTGCCTTGACCCTCCTTGAGCAGTTTCATCTCCTCGGCGGCGTTTTCCCATCGTTGGTTCTCGCACAGGTCAGCGACCTTCTTGATCGCGGCGAACTGTTCGTCCGTCATCGTCTTCTTGTCGTGCATCTCCTCGGCCTGCTTGAAGAGCTGTTGCAAGGCGGGCAGACTCTTCGACGTGACCTGCTTGTCGATGCGATCGAACAGGGCCTTCGTTTGTCCGGTGTACTGCGGCGCCTTGCCTCCGCAGCCCAAGACGATTCCAAGAACCGCCATGTAACTCAGTCGCTTCATCGTAGGACTCCCTTGCTCGTGTGCATCATCGCTTGGCGCGAATGAGCATAACCGCCACGCAGCGACGCTGCAAACATGGCCAACGATTCGTGGAGTCGTATATACCGCACGCGGCCATCAATGAGACGTTTTCGTTTAGCGCCCGGCCGAAGGCGCTGCAGAACCCGGCCGGGATTGTGCATCTCCGGTCGCCTGCGGCGCCGCGTTAAACGAGTCAAACCTGCCGCGTGCGGTATAACTCAGCCTGCGTACGCCGCGAGCAACCGCCGCGGAATTCCGATGTCGAACACGCGGACGGTTCCCGTGTACATCGCGGCGTCGGGGTTAATCAGACCCAGCTTGGTGGACACGAACGTCGCCGTACACGAGGCGCGGACGGCCAGTCCAAGCGGCCGGCCGGTGTCGGCGTCGAGGCCCGACGGGATGTCGATCGCAAACTTCTTGGCCGGCGATCGGTTCAAGGCGTCGATGGCCGACCGCATCGGCTCGCGGACTTCGCCCTGGAGCCCGGTGCCGAGCAGTCCGTCGACGATCCAATCGGCATTCTGAATCAACTGTTCACTCTGGGCGTCGGTGGACGTGAAGTTCCATCGCGTGATCGGCAGCGAGGCTTGTTCCAGAATCCGGAAGTTGACCAGCGCATCGCCGGCGAGCTCGGTGGGTTCGCAGGCGAGCAGCACATGGACCGGAAAGCCCCAGGCGTCGAGGTGCCGGGCCATCACGAACCCGTCGCCGCCGTTGTTGCCCTTGCCGCAGCAGACCACGACCGGCCCGCGTACGCCCAACTCGACCAGCCAGGCGGCGGCGGCCCGGCCGGCGTTTTCCATCAGCACCACGCCGGGAACGCCGCCCTCGATCGCGCGCGCGTCGATCGCGCGGACTTCGTCGCGGGTCAGCGGGCGCAGTTTCATCGGGGCCGTCCTCTTGGTTGACAGGCTGGAGCCAGATTCTAGAATGCCAACGCCGACGGCGATAGCGCCAGGCGCGGATTATGCTCTGCCGGAGGCTCGGCGGACCACAGTCCTGGCAAGCGGGTGCGTCGTCGGTTTGGAGCACGAACATGCCGATCTATGAGTATGCGTGCGGTGAGTGCCAGCGCGAGTTCGAGTTGCTCGTGCGGTCGAGCGAACAGCCGGTCTGTCCGAACTGCGGTGCGGTGAAACTGGAGCGGCTGCTCAGCGTACCGGCCGCACACAGCGGCACAAGGTCGCAGGACGTGCCGGCGTGCCAGGGCGGCACGGTGCCGATGTGAGGAACCGGGCCTTGCCGCACCGTGTAGTGCGGAACAGAATCGGTGGTTGCTGATTGCGGATCGTAGTCCATCCTCGCGGCTTCGATAACCGAGACTTCATGCACGTACTCTTCGTTCACAAGAACTTTCCCGCTCAGTTCGGGCACATCGCCAGCTACCTTGTGAAACGGCACGGCTTCCGGTGCACGTTTGTGTCGGAGCTTCCGTCGGGCGAGTCGGGCGGCATTCGGCTGATCCAATACAAGACGAGCGGCGGCGCGACCAAGAACTCCCACTACTGCAGCCGCACGTTCGAGAACTGCACGTGGCACAGCCACGCCGTCTACGAGGCGATGAAGGCCCACCCGGAAGTGAAGCCCGACCTGGTCGTCGGCCACAGCGGGTTCGGCTCGACCGTATTCCTGGCCGATCTCTACGGCTGTCCGATCATCAATTACTTCGAGTACTACTATCGCGGGCGCGACAGCGACATGGACTTCCGGCCCGAGTTCCCCACGCAGGAACTCGACATCCTGCGCGCCCGCACGCGCAACGCCATGATCCTGGTTGACCTGCAAACCTGTGCGGCCGGCTACAGTCCGACCGAATGGCAACGCAGCCTGTTTCCGCGCGAGTATCAGTACAAGATCGCGACGATCTTCGACGGCATTGACCGCGATTTTTGGTATCGGCGGTCGGGGCCGCGCCGCGTCGCCGGACGAACTATCCCCGACGACGTGCGCATCGTGACCTATGTCTCGCGTGGATTCGAATCGATGCGCGGCTTCGACATCTTCATGAAGGTGGCCAAGCGCATCTGCGACGCGCGGCGCGATGTGGTGTTCGTCGTCGTCGGGTCGGACCGCGTCTGCTACGGCGGCGACCTCAAGCACGTGAAGGCGAAGTCGTTTCGCGAACACGTGCTGTCGCAGGACAACTACGACCTCAGCCGTTTCATCTTCACGGGCCAGATTCCACCGCAGGAACTCGTCGAGGTCCTGAGCCTCAGCGACCTGCACATCTATCTGACCGTGCCGTTCGTGTTGAGCTGGTCGCTGATGGACTCGCTGGCGTGCGGCTGCACGGTTCTCGCCTCAGACACCGCACCGGTCCGCGAAGTGATCAAGCCGGAAGAGACGGGGCTTCTCGCGGGATTCTATGACATCGACGCGTTCGTGCGTCAGGCGTTGCGCGTACTCGAAGACCCTGCGCAGTTCCGTCGCTTCGGCGAGGCCGGCGTGCGACTGGTCGACGACAAGTACAGCCTGGCCAAGAAGCTGCCCGAGATGCTCGACTTGTACGAACGGACCGCGGCGGGCAGGCCCCTCGCGGCGGCTAGCGGCTGATGCCGTTGTGGTCTTCAGGCGTCGAGACGCTGGGGCGTTCCGCCGGTCCGTCCGCTGCGCAGCGCGGCCTCAAGGAACGCCATGAGCCGGACCGTTTCCCGGGGTTCGACATCGGGGCGGCCCGTGTCGAAGAACTGAATCACCCGCTTGAGCTGCTCGCGGTAGACGTACTTCAGGTCGAGGTGGACCTCAACCACCTGTCTCTCACAGAACGCGACGAAGCCCCACGCGACGGCGCCTGATCGGATGCCGCGGACGGAGCCGATGCGACCGTCGACCCACTGGCCGGTGACGGCCTCGGCGCCTGTCTTTTCGCTGCCGATTTCGCCCCCCTCGCGCACGCACGTGACCCACTGGCAGTCAGGCCCCAGAAGCGCGAAGAGCACCTCTGTCGCGTGCATGCCGTAGTGAAACAACCCGGGGTTTCGCGCGTGCACCGGCGACGGGCCGTAGGTCACTGCGCCGATGATCGAGCCAGTCGCCGAGTCAGCCGACTGGGTCTGCGCGAGGAAGTCGACGAGTTCCGGCGCGTAACGCAGGGCCGAGGAACTAAAGAGGGGCACTCGGCGACGCTCCGCCACGTCGACGAGCTCACGGGCTTGGCCGAGATCGCATGTGAACGGCTTATCGACGAAGCACGGAATGCCTGCTTCGATGAACGGGCGAGCTCGGTCGAGGTGGACTTGGCCATCGACCGACTCGATCATGACGGCGTCGATCGCACCGATCATGGCCATCGGCTCGTCTACCAGCGGCACGCCGAAATGCCGCATCTGTTCCGTGAACCCTGGCAGCCGTTCGGGCGACAACAGCGAGACGCCAGGACAACCGACGACAACCCGCGCGCCATCCACCCATTGATCTTGTTCGATATCAATGTGGTTGATGCGTCGCGTGAATTCGACGCAGTGCGAACTGTCGAAGTCAACCATTCCTATTCGGATCGGCATGGGGGCCTCACTACACGTTGCATTGCGGCGGTTCTACAGCCTGGCTGCGGGAAAACGCAAAGTACTTGGGCATTCTGACGTTTGTGACCTATAGTCTAGTAGGTCGAAATCGGTGGCAGGACACGTAATCACCAGGCGGGACAGAGAGTCTTGGCATGTCGCAAGAGACATCACAACTGCAGGCGGACATTCACACGCAGCACGCGATCTACTCGGGTCAGATGTCGACCCGCGGACAGCGCCTGGCGGATTTCCTGAACGATCCAACGACCGAGATCATTGAGATGCACAGCGCTCGGGTGTCGCAGTTGGCATCGGGCCATTCGATGGAGTGTGAGCACCTGTTGTTACGCAAAGATTCGATCGTTCTCGCGGTCCCACAGGGCGAGTATGAGGCGCCACAGTGTCGCACGTACCGCTATGTTGAGAAGGGGCGTTTTCCCGCGCATGTCGTGCTGCCGGGCCGATGTGTGGCTGGCACCATGCACTTGCCGCCACGAACCGATGATTGGGCATTAATGGTTGGCAAGACGACCATAGCGACCTTCATTCCGCTCACCGACGCCACCGTGTGGCTTGCGGCGGTGGGCGAATCTCTTGCGGCCAAGGTGGTGATCTTTCGTCGGCAGTTCATGGAGTCGCTGTTTCTATCAGGTCACCGGCTCGCCGCGCCAACGCTGCACGGCCTGGCAGACCGTCACGGAGATCAAGACGCGTCCGAACTGAGCCGGTTGTTGGCCGAACTGCAAGCAGCGTCCCAGGCATCTCCACAGTTAGAGACCGGGTCAGCGACGCCGCCGCGCCGGGTGCTCGATTTCACACACCCGTAACGACTGTTCGACTTCATCGAGCGGTTGTCGCTTTGCACGGCTTCATCCGCGCAAAAAAATCCCGACTGCTGGACGGGGGGTATGCCCAGTCAGTCGGGACGACCACCTGTCCCCTTCCTTGGGACTGTTGCACGCTCGCTTACAAGATCATGGGTTTGGGCTCCGCCAAACGCTGTTCTGTTCCTTCGTCGACGCGCGTCGCCCTGGCGGTCATGGTCTGCCCGACGCGCTTCGACTTGCTTGCCTGCTTCTCTGTTTCGTGCCTCCTCAGGCGTGCTTCAGTGCCACTGGGAAAAAGCAAACGCAATGCCACGGCCGAGGACTCGGGCGATCGCGGCCGGGTTGTTGCGAGAAGGCCGATCGCACGGGACTGGGGCGGTGCGATTGCAGCAGACGTGCGCGATGCAGCGGATCTGAGGCGCGAGCGATACGAGCGGAAACGTTGGGGCGCGGCAACGTCGCCGGCGTCGGTGTTGCCGACGGTCAACGGAGCCAGCGTTGCGAGCGCCCCGTGGTCGTGCTACTTCGTCGAGTCCGCCGGGGCGGGTGGCGGATCGGGTTTCGCCTCGCCGGTCCAGCCAAGTCGTCGTGCGCGGATCAGGTTGCCTGTCCGCTGTGGCTCCGGTACCTCGGCCGTGTAGTTCTCGATCGCCTTGGCTGCGTCGTTCTGCCGTTCGTTGCAACGAGCGAGATTGTACCGGGCCCCGGGCGCCCAGAGGCCTTGGGGAAAGGTCGGGTAGCGTTCGAGGTAGCTCTTGCCGAGCCAGTTGATCGCCGGGTCGTATTCCTGCTGTTCCATCTTGATCAGGCCGAGGAAGTATGTGCTGTCCTGTCGAATGCGGCCGAAGATGGCCATTGCTTGTTGGTTCTGCTGGGCCTGCGGTGGAACTTGCATCAAGCGGTTTTGCATGTAGACCGCAATCGCCTCGGCGTAGTTGCCACGAAGCTGCGCGAGCCGCGCTTCGAGTTGCTGGCCGTGGGCGAGATAGTGCATCAGCATGCCCTGAATCAGGTTCCCAAACTCGGGGTTGCCCAGTCTGTTCTCGTATACTTGAACCGGGACCGACCAGAGCGCGACCGGCAGCGATTTCGCCGTGGCTTTCTGGAGATGGTCTTCGAGTGCGACGAGATCGGACCACAGGCTGAGCCGGTTGCGGCCTGAGAGATGTTCTTGCAAGAACTTCATGCGCGGCGCCCAGTACAACGGCGTGCTTTCGAGCAGCAGCACCAGGTGTTCCAGATGCTCTGGCCGAATGCGGTAGGGGTGCTCAGCGTCGAGGTCGAGTCCGTGCAGCAGTTCCGCATCATCGAGCACTTGACGCAGCGTCGCGACGCCTTTGCCGTCGGGTCCGGGCAGCGGCAAGCCAAGCGTTGTGTCGAAGATATACAAGGCGTCGTTGACCAGAGCGGCCGGCGACCACGGTTGATACGACGTCTCCTTCGACTGCGGATCAGTTTGGGCGTGCGCGATCATCGCTCCTTCGATGCCGACCTGTCGCAACAACTCCAGGAACACCCAGGCGCGTTCCAACTCGCTGCCGACCCCGACGAGCAGCGTGATGCCCGGCATCAACGGAGTCGGCGGCAGTTCCTCCGGCGGCAGCACCTGCACGTTGCGCACGACCCACTCGAAGATAGCCTCGACCTTGGCAAGCGGATCGTTGATGTTGGCCGTGACGTGCGTGACGATGTCGCGGTTCAGGAAGCACGTGTCGAGGTGGTCGGCATCGGGCCGGTCGAACTGAATCGACTCGACGTGAGGAATCAGCACGGCGGGCAGACCAGCCTCGAGCCGCCCGCGAGCTTGTTCGCTGAGCGGTTCGACGACGGTCTTGCCGATGGCGGTGGTGCGGGCGACGTATTGATTGAGCCGTTGGGCCGCCAGTTCATGGGCCTGGGGGTTGCGGGCCTTGCCCTGAAGCAGTTGCACGGCGCTGTCGAGCAGCGCGTCGGGAGACACCTCGGCATCGCTCCTTGAAGCCGCTGGCGCCGTCGTACTCGACGTCGGCGAGTTCTTGCCGCATCCTGCCGCAAACAGTGAGACCAGCGACAACAGAACCAGGCCGCGACTCGCTCTCGGTGTAAGACTCATGATGCCTCGGTTGCTACGCAGCAAATGACACGGAATCGGTCTCACCGCTTGTCTCGATCGCCGCGCGGACGCGCAGGCATGCGCGAAGCAGATCGCTCAGGCGGTCGAGTTCTATCGAATTCGGCCCGTCGCTTTTTGCCTCGTCGGGGCGCGGGTGCACTTCCAGAAACAGCGCGTCGCAACCGCACGCCACAGCGGCCCGCGCCAGGTACGGGATCATGCGACGCTCGCCGCCCGATCGCTCGCCCTCGGCGCTCGGCAGTTGCACGCTGTGCGTCGCGTCGAACACGACCGGACAGCCGGTCTCTTGCATGATCGGGATCGCGCGCATGTCGTTTACCAGCCGGCCGTACCCGAACGTGGTCCCGCGCTCCGTGAGCAGCACATCATGATTGCCGCACTCGGCCGCCTTGGTCACGACGTTCTTCATGTCCCACGGCGCCATGAACTGCCCCTTTTTGACGTTGATCGGCCGGCCCGTCGAGGCGACCGCGGCGATCAGGTCGGTCTGCCGCGCCAGGAACGCGGGCACTTGCAGCAGGTCGCAGACCTCGGCCACAGCCGCGGCCTGGTGCGGTTCGTGTACGTCGGTTGTGAGCGGCAGGCCGCTGCGCCGCCGCGCCGCGTCGAGCGTGCTCAGCCCCTCGTCGATCCCTGGACCGCGAAAGCCGCGGATCGAGCTGCGGTTTGCCTTGTCAAACGACGCCTTGAAGACGATCGGCACGTCGAGCTCCTGCCGAATCTCGCCGAGCCGTTCGGCAATCTCGATCGTCAACTCGTGCGACTCGATCACGCACGGCCCGGCGATCACCACCAGCGGCCGACCCCGACCGACCACCACGCCCTCCCTGATTCGAACCGGATTGTTGGCCATCTCCTTGACCTCCGTCATGAAACGACAACGTGCAGCGATTGAGGCACGACTTCAATGTCGACCGGCGTGTAGCCGGCCGCATCGCCGTCGAGCTGCACCGGAACGGTCGACGTCGATCGAACGACGACCCGCCGCGCCCGCCCGTGCTGCACGCCCGACGCGTCGAGGTGCGTCCCCGCGAGCACATTCATCAAGTGTCCCGTCATCCGCCACAAGCCACTGCCGTCAAACACGACCCAGTCGAGCAGACCATCGTCGGCCGCGGCACCCGGCGCGAACCGAAGGTCGAAACCGTAGTGAGGCAGATTGAAGACCATCGCGTGAGCGCCCTCGACCCGCACGCCGTCGGCGTCCACCTCCAGCGGCGTATAGGCGTAGCTACGAAGCATGTCGAAGATTGGTTTGACGTAGCTCAACCGATTCACTCGCCTCAGCCGCGGCGAGGCGGCCCGCCACTCGGCCAGGCGATGAGCGACCGCGGCGTCGAACCCAACGCTCATCATCAGGCTGAACCGCCGATCGCCCACACGCGCCAGATCGATCGCTCGCGTCCGCCTCGCCGCAATGCGTTCGGCGAGTTCCAATCCGCTCCGTCCGAAACCGAACTCGGCGGCGAACAAATTCTCGGTGCCGGCCGGCAGCGTCGCCAACGGCATGCCCGCGGGCAGTTCGTTGATCACGTCGGCCACAGTCCCGTCGCCGCCAACGGCCACCACGCACAGGCAACCGCGCATTTGCTCCGGATTGCCCAGCACCGCCCGACGCTGGGCGGCGTCCCAGATGACGCGCGGTTCGATGTGCCGACGCCGTAGCGACTCTTCCAACTCGGCGACTAGCTCGCGAGTTGGCCCGGAACCACTGTACGGGTTGGCCGCGATGACGACCCAAGGCGAACCGCTTGAGTGGGAACTTGGCCTGCCGCCGAGGGCGATCATTGAGCGTCACATCCCCGCGCACACCGCGTCTTGAAAGCGACGAGACCCTAGCACAATCCACAGGATCGGGCAATAACGCCCCGCTTGCGGCCCGACGGCTTAGCTGCAAGAATCGGTTGGCGATCACAATGCGACGACCACGATGAACGTTGACCACATTATCGATGTCTGCAACAGAAGATGCGTCGCGTTCATCCTGATCGGCGGAATGAACTTCATGCTTCGCCACGCGCCGGTGTTGACTTACGACGTCGACCTCTGGATCGAAGATACGCCCGAGAACCTTGCCAATACCGAGCGGGCGCTGGCCGAATTGAACGCCGAATGGGGCAACACCGACGCGGACTGGGGGCCGGTGGACAAAAAGCCGGCCGACTGGCTGTCCGGCCAGGCGGTCTTCTGCCTGACCAGCCCATTCGGAGCGATCGACGTGTTCCGCACGGTGAGGGGATTGGCTGGTTGGCGCGACAGTTTCAGCCGAGCGGTTTCGGCTCGGACGGCCGCCGGCGTTCCCTATGTCGCCCTGAGCGATGAAGACATGCTGCGCTGCCAGTACGCCCTCGATGAATCGTCCCGCAACCGTGATCGTATTGCCCACCTCGAAGCGGTCCTGGAGAGGTCGCGAGCTCAGCCATGATCGACGATCTGAAACAACAAGAAGAGGCGAAGCGCGAGCGCATGTGGGATCCGCGGCAGCGATGGATCGTGCTGCAGCAGACGATCACTTGGGCCGAGGCCCAGGCCAGCGTGCGTCGAAACACTCCGGCCGAAAGGCTGCGCGAACAGGCCGAGAAACTCGCCAGACTTGCCGACGACGCCGGTTAGCGCTCGCTGATGAAAACCAACTCCTCCGGCTTTCGCAGCATGCGAACCTCGTCGCCCCGCACGGCCACGACGCCCTCAAGCCCGACGAAGTCGACGCGCGGCAGATCGAGCACCGATTCGGGTCGGCGGGCCAACCAGTCGCAGAACCTGCTCACCGGCTCGCCGACTTCGGCAATGTAGCCGGCCAGGCGTCGGAAGAGCTTGGGGAAGACGACGGCGTGTTGTTCCAAGTCGTCGCGCGTCGCGACGCGGACGCCCCGCAGCGAGCGGTCGGCGGGCCACAGACCACGCTTCTCGCGCCGAGCCTTCGACACGGCGTCGGCCAGAGCGCGACGCAGTGCCGCGGAAAGCCCGTCGTAGAACAGCGGGTAGACCTGACCGGCGCGAAGCAGATCGTAGTTCACGCTTCGCTTGAGCATCGCGACGTCCAGCTCGACTTCGGATCCGTCGGCGAGCGGCGGCGTGCCGACGAACGCAAACGCGATCGGCCGGCCGTGCGCTTCGAGCGCTCGCGAGACGATGAAGCCCGCGGTCGCATCGCGTTCGACCGGCGGCTTCACGCGCAGGTTCAGAGGCGGCGTGTACGGGACCGGGTTCAGCCCGAGTTTGGCGGTGAGGTAGTCTCGCGCCTGGTCGGCCAACGGTCGCGGCTGATGCGTCACCGGGCCGCCGGCATCGGGCCGGTAGTGCAGCTCGAGCGAGTCGATTCCTTCGAGCCGCAACAGCACCGAGCCGATCTTGCTCAGTTCGTACGGACGCACCACGATCGGCAACCGATCGAGCGTGGCCATGCGCGCCGGCTGGAAGTGGACCGAATCGCCGTCCGGTTCAAAGCCCGTGGGCCGTCCCGCCGTCGTGCGGTTGACGAGGTGGTACGTGCCCTGAATCAGAATGTACGGCCGCATGATCGAAGGAGTAGAAACGTAGGGTGGGCCAAGTCGTCGCGGCCCACCAGCTTCTATTATGGGCGGCTGGTGGGCCGCGAAGACTTGGCCCACCCTACGAGCTGGACCTCCTTGGGATGAACGGGGATCACACCTCGGTCGGCACGACGTACGGCTTGCGGTAATCGCGAGTCAGCATCGCGTTGGCCTCTGTGTCGTCGGGAATGCTCTCTCGCTTCGGGTCGACGATGAGCCGGCGGCCGAGCGTGTACTGGCTCGTGTCCAACTTGATCCCGTTGTCGGCGAGGTGCTTCTCGAAGCGGCCGAACGTCTCATACGATTCCTTGTCGTCGCCGAACGCCTTGGTCTTCGGGTCGAACGGCGTCGGCTTGCCGAGCCGGTACGAGATGTTGCCCAGGTGGCACAGCGCGGCGGAAAGGTGCCCCTCGTGTACGTCGGCGTTCAGCGGCTTGCCGTCGCGCACGCCGGCCAGGAAGTTGTTGAAGTGCAACGTGTCGCCGCCGCCCTTGAACTGCGTCACCAGCTTCTGGTTCTTGTCGAACACCGCGGCGTGATCGTACGAATCGACGACCATGTAGCCTTCGCTGCCGTAGAAGATGATGCCGACGCCCGCGCCCAAGAGTCGTTCGGTCTTCAGGCCCCGCACCTCGAAGATGAGCTGACTGTCGCCGTAGTCGTGGAACACGAGCTGCGTGTTCGGCGTCTCGCCGTCATCCACGTAACCGAACCGGCCGCCGAGCGACAGCACGCTCGGCGCCAGCGCATCCTTGCCGAGTCCCCAGCGGGCCACGTCCATCTGGTGGACGCCCTGATTGCCCAAGTCGCCGTTGCCATATTCCCAGATCCAGTGCCAGTCGTAGTGGAAATTCTTGCGCATGATCGGCTTGATCGGCGCCGGGCCGCTCCAGAGATCGTAGTCGACGCCCTTCGGCGCCGGCTGCTCCTTGTCGACTTTGCCGATCGAGCCGCGCGATTTGTAGCACAGGCCGCGCGCGAGGTGAACCTTGCCGAGCTTGCCGTCGTGCAGGTACTTCATGGCGTCGATCACGCCGGGGTTCGATCGAATCTGCGTGCCGACCTGGCAGACCCGATTGTACTTGCGAGCGGCCTCAACCGCCTTGCGCCCCTCGAACACGTTGTGGCTGAGCGGCTTTTCGACGTACACGTGTTTGCCCGCCTGCATCGCCCAGATCGCGGCGAGCGAGTGCCAGTGATTTGTGGTCGCGATCGACACCACATCGACCGACTTGTCGTCGAATATCCGACGCATGTCGTGCTCGAACCGCGCCGACTGCCCGGTCGCCTTTTCGATGCGTTCGACCGCGCTCTTGCTCCGCGAGCTATCGACATCGCACACGGCGGTGATCACGACGCTGTTCTGGCGAAGAAACTCGCCGACATGACTGCCGATGCCTCGGCCGCCGCAGCCGATGACCGCGGTTTGGATCGTCTCGTTCGGCCCAGCCGCCCGTTTCGGCGAAGCAAAGGCCGTCAACTCACGACCAACGCACGTGGCAGCAGCCGCAGCCGACGCGGCAAACAGCGATTGTTCGAGAAACTGACGGCGAGTGTTCTGGTTCATGAGAAAGTCTCCGCAGGTGGGGGTTTCGTCCGCCGAGCATGTCTGGGCAACGAGTCTAACGCAGCCGGTGCGCCGCTCGCAACATCGTCGCTATTGAATGCCCGGCAACCACGCCGAAAGAGGCAGCGAGATTGGCGGTTCGCTCAGGTAGAATGGCGGCACAAACGGGAGACCAGGTTGTGATTCAAGAAGACCCGTTGGCGAATGCGTCGCTTGGCCAGGCCATCGTTCACAGCGAGGCCGACGCCGTTGAGTTGAGCCAGTTGCGGTCTCTTAGCCTGCGACAGCGAGGCGAACAACTCCGCGCTGCCTGTGCTGCTGCGGCTTCGATCGAACGAAGCCGATTGGCCGCCGGGTTGCCGAAGACCGAACCGGCGCCGTGGCCGCAGTCTACTTGGGACTTCTTGAGAAAGCACGCCCGTGATGCACGACGCTGATCCAGTTCCGAACGCCGTCATGGTCGCGCGACAATTGGCCGCGAGACTGGACGAGCGCGGTCAGGAGTACGCCCTGGGCGGTGCGATCGCGCTTGGATTCTGGGGGGCGCCGCGAGGGACTCTCGACGTCGACATCACCCTGTACGTGCCTCCAGACAAACCGTCGCAGTGCATCTGGCTGCTTCAAGACCTCGGCTGTGAAGTCGCGCTGGGCGAGGCCCTCGAATCGCTGCGCGAGCACGGTTTCTGCCGAGTCAGGCATTCCTCGCTGAACGTGGACGTTTTCCTGCCCACGATTCCGTTCTATGAAGCAGGTCGCGTGCGACGCAAACGCGTACATCTGGACGACCAGTCGGTCCTGATCTGGGATGCTGAAACTTTGGCCGTCTTCAAGATGATGTTCTTTCGGCGCAAGGATCTGGCCGATGTTGAGCAGATCATGCGAGCGCAAGGAAAACAACTCGATCGCGTCTGGATTCGCGCTCAACTCGAGCAAATCTACGGACAGCGCGACCCGCGCCTCTCCCGTTGGGACGAGATAGCAAACGAAGTGGCGCCCGTGTGACTTCCAAGAGTGCCTGCCGCCGACCTGGCACACCTGGCCGATAACGCCGGTGCGGCTGCGGCGGGCCTAGGCCGGCCAGGTCTGACTCGCGCCGTCGACGCGGATCACCTGGCCGCTGATGAATCGGGCGGCGTCGGAGGCGAGGAAGGCGACGACCGTGGCGACTTCGTGCGGGCGGCCGTAGCGGTCGAGCGTCCCTTCTTCGATCAGCTTGCCCTGGTCGATTTTGTGAATGACCAGAAACCGGTTGGTGACGGTGCCGCCGGGCGCGACGCAGTTGACCGTGACGTTGTGCGGCCGAAGTTGAGCGGCCAGGCAGCGCGTGTACTCATGCACGGCGGCCTTCGCGACGGCATAGATCGACCCTTCGTCGCGGCCGTGTGTGCCGGCGATCGAGCCGATCGTAATGATTCGGCCGTGCTTGCGAGCTTGCATGTCGGGCGCGACCTCACGGCAGCACAGAATGCACGACAACAGATTGCGATCCATCACGGCCTTGATGTCGGCGAGCGGGATGCCGATGCAATCGTCGGGATCGGGCCGCCCGCCCTTGCCGACGCCGGTGCCGCCCGCGCCGATGTCGCCGCCCGCACAGGTGACGAGCAGGTCGATGCGGCCGAACCGCGAGCGAATCTCGCCGGCCATGCGATTCACTTCCCGTTCATCGGTCACGTCGCCCCACACGGCGGCCGCCTGGCCCCCCGCCTCGGCGGCGACGTCGCGAGCCACCTGCTCCATCGAATCGCCCTCGCCGAACGCCTTGGGCGAATCGAATCGCGTGCCGTGCAGCACGACGGTCGCGCCCTGCCGGCAGAGTTCCGTGGCCATGACGCGGCCTAGACCGCGCGATGAGCCAGTCACCCATGCGATTTGCCCGCTCAGTGGGTTTGCTGCCATTGCCTTCCTCAGATGTTGTACTTGGACTTATGGAACCACAGATTCCACAGGTCCCACAGACTGGACACGGACGACAGTGGGAACAAGTCGAGAATCTGTGGCGTCTGCGAAATCCGTGGTTACTCCAATTGAAACAGTCCGGGCTTTGCCAGCAGCCCGAGTAGTCCGCCGGTGTGGAAGAACAAGATTCGCTCGGCGGGGCGAATGACTCCCTTGGCCGCGAGGTCCATCATCCCGAAGAACGCCTTGCCGGTGTACACCGGATCGAGCACCAGGCCGCCGCGCCGGGCCGCGTCGCGGATCACGGCGAGTTCCGCCGGCCGGTTCTTGGCGTAGCCCGCGCCGGCATAGTCGTGGATTTCCAAATCGTCGGCCGTGATCGTCACCGGCAGATGATACTGAGCGATCGTGCGATCGATCAGTGCGCGAGCCCACATGGTCTTCTTGTCGGCATTGGAGCTGATGCCGATTCCAGTCAGCCGAACGTTCCAGCCGGCCAGCTTGATGCCGATCGCCAGCCCGGCAAGCGTGCCGCACGAGCCGGCCGTGCAGACGATGCGGTCGATGTCCAGGCCCATCGTGTCGCACTGATCTTTCGCCTCGCGGGCCGCCTCGATGTAGCCCCACGCGCCGAGTTCGTTCGAGCCGCCCACCGGGATCACGTACGGCCGGTGGCCCGCGCAACGTAGCCGATCGGCGGCGGCGTCGAGCCGTTGCGCGACGGCCCCTTCCTGCGGCTGCCAGTCGATCTCCGCGCCCACCAGGCGATCGATGAATGCGTTGCCGCAGGTCCATTCCGATTCGCTCGCCGCGCCTTCAAGTACCAGCACCGATCGCAACCCCAGCCGAGCGGCAACCACGGCCGTTGCCCGCCCGTGATTACTCTGCACGTCGCCGGCAGTGACCAGCGTGTCGGCGCCCGCGTCGAGCGCGGCCGCGACCAGGTATTCGAGTTTTCGTACCTTGTTGCCCGACAACTCAGCGCCGCTGAAATCGTCGCGCTTTACCCACAGGCCGTCGCGCAGGCGCGAGAAACCCTCGATCGGAGTCGGCAGGTGGGCGATGCGGATTTTCGGCGGTTTTTCGGGCATGACAGATCATGGCCTCCACGTGGACCAGACGCGCGGCAACGGCATCGCTACAATAAGGCCATGTCGCGCGTGACGCTAGGCCCCGTGTCGCTCGAAAGGATGGTGCGTGCCGTGGAAAGGGTGCGAGAGCGGTTGCTGCGCGCGACGGCGGCGTTGGAAAAGGCGGGCGTTCCGTATGCCGTGGTGGGCGGCAACGCCGTGGCCGCGTGGGTGTCGCGCGTCGATGAGGCCGCGGTGCGCAATACGCAAGACGTGGACATTCTCATTCGGCGGGCCGACCTGCCCGCGGCCACTGCCGCTCTGACGCCGGCCGGTTTCGTGTTCCGACACGTGGCGGGAATGAACATGTTCCTCGACGGTCCGGGCGCAAAAGCTCGCGACGCCGTACACATGATCTTCGCCGCCGAGCGAGTCAGGCCCGAGGACCCCGCCCCGGCCCCGGACATTTCCGAAACGGAACCGAACCCGCCATTTCGCGTGCTATCGCTTGAAGCCCTCGTGCGCATGAAGCTCACGGCGCACCGCGACAAGGACCGTACGCACTTGCGCGACATGATCGACGTCGGCCTGATCGACGCCACCTGGCCGCAGCGGTACCCGCCGGAACTTGCCGCACGGTTGCAACATCTCTTAGACACGCCCGAAGGCTGACGGTCCGGAATCTCGAAATCCGAAACTCGGTCGAAGAAGACATGGAAACACAGAGATACAGAGGACACAGAGGATGCTTGATTCATGATCTCGGTGTTCTCTGTGCCTCTGTGTTCCAATTCTCTGAGTTTCGGATTTCGTGCTTCGGATTGGCCCCCTGCGACAACTCGCGCAGCCGCCGCCCGACGGCGACGAACACGTCCGGCATGCACTCGTTCACGTAATCGGTGCGATGGTGCCCTTCGGGGTTGTAGCGCACCCAGGCGCTGATGTCGCGCTCGGCGGCCTTGTGCAGAAACGCTTCCACCTGGGCGTCGACGTTGTATTCGTCGCGCCGGCCGTAGGCGATGAACATATCGAACTGACCGGGCCGGATGTCGAGCCGGTCGAGCAGCTCATACGGGTTCTCGTCACTCATGCGCCGCATCGCCTCGTCGCCGCGCCCCCACGCCGGCCAGAACACGACCGGTGCCGGCACCGGGATTCGCAATGGTCGCGGATAGAAGCCGAGCACGCGATAGATCGGGATGCCGTCGAGCCAGTCCATCGTCCGCGGGTCGAAGTCCGCCCGCCAACGGTTCCCTTGGCCAACGTAACGCAGGTGCAGATTCGGATACGCCCCGACCAGCAGCCGGAACTTGTCAGGGTGTTTGAACGCGAGGTTGTACGCCGCGAAGCCGCCCATCGACCAACCGGCGATCACGTGCGCCTCGCGCTCCGGACGAATCTTGAAGCGCGATTGCACGAAACTCATGACGTCGTTCACGACGAAGTCTTCCCACGCGCCTTGCCGGCCGTTGATGCACCAGCTTCCCTGACACCACGGCTTGAGCACGCCGGGTACGCTCACGTCCGGGCTGATCGCGACGACCGGCGGCATCGCGCCCGACACGATCGACTCATCGAGCGCCCGCACGACCTGACGCGTGAACTGTCGCTCGTCGCCGCCGAATCCGTGCAGCCAGACAAACAGCGGGTAGGCCTGGTCCGCGTCGTAGTTCGGCGGCAGGTAGACGTAGGCGTCGCGATAGACGCCGAGGCTTGGCGCCCAGAACCGATGGTCGCAGCCGTGATGATGTGTGAAATCGAGCACGCGGCCGCTCAAGCAGGCGTTCAGCCGGTCCAGATCCGCTCCGTTCGCCGTTGAGGCGGAGCACAGGAGCACAAGGACTCCGGGAAGCCACCGTCGCCAGTATCCGCCCATGCCCCGAGTCCCTGTCCCTGGGTTGGCCGCGAGTTCGAAAGACTATCCAATTATCGTTCGGCCGCGCGGAGCGATCGGTTTGAGTGAAACACGTCGCACCGCGAAAAATGACCGCATCGCAGTCATGCCACGGAACGCCGCGCGCGAAGCCAGGCAGTTTGGCAACAAACTTCGGCGGGTGACGGTCGTGCCGATCACATGAGGCTGAGCGGGTGCCGCCGGTTCTTGAGCGGCAATGGGGCCGGTGCGTTCAGGCGGTGCGATTCGTAAATGGCCAGGATCATCTCGAGCGCGCCGCGCCCGTCGTACACGCTGCCGCGCGGCTGGCGATCTTGCTCGATCGCGTCGATCAGGTCCTTGACGATCGCAACGTTGCCCATGCCGAGCCCGCCGTCCTTGAGCGGCTCGGGTTGGCCGACGCCGGCGCTGGTGATCGGAACCCACGGCTTGCCGGTGCGGCCCGGCGACCAGACCGGGTCCTCGCACAATCGCACGGGCGGCAGGCCGCCGGTGGTCAGGTCGATGATTCCCTTGCTGCCCAAAATCTGCAGACCGAACCGACCACCGGGTCCGTTCTTCGGTTTCACCGTCGCGAAGTAGGCCGTCGTGCTGCCGGACATGCCGTAACAGGCGGTGATCGCGTCGCCGGCGAGCGGGCCGATGCCCTCGTTGCCCTCGCGCACTTCGGCCTTGGTGACCGGCTTGCCATTCTGCAGCACTCGCGCGAAGCACCATTTCGGATCGCCGGCGAACAGCCGGATCAGGTCCATGATGTGCGTGCCGAGCACCATGAGGTCCTCGCCGCCGGCCCGCGCGTCTTCCTTGCCGCGGCCGCGCAGTTCGAGCATGTCGCCGATGCGGCCCGCGTCGATCGCCTCCTTGGCGCGCAGGATGCTCGGGCTGTATCGCGATTGATGCGCGATCGCGAGCTTCACGTGGTGCCGTTCGCACGCCGTGACCATCTGATCGGCCTCTTCGAGCGTGCGGCACATCGGCTTTTCCATGAACATGTGGCAACCGCGCTCGGCGGCCGCGACGACCATGTCACGATGCGCGTCGAGCCAGCGCGGCCCCACGGCGACGATGTCGGGCTTCTCCTTGTCGAGCATCTCGCGGTAGTCGGCGTACGCCTGCTTCGCCCGAGTCCGCTTCGCCGCCTCGGCGCGGCCCTTTTCATCTTCGTCGGCGACAGCGACCACATCGACGTTCGGAAACTCGGCCCAGACCGTGTCCAGCCCGTGCCCGTAATTCCCCTTGCCCGTCCGTCCGATGATGCCCACGCGGTAGGTCTTTTGCATGATTGGCTCCCAATAGAGTGGTCATTCAAAAGCGTGTCGTCGCCGTTGAGCCGTCGAGTGTCAGGCGCAGGAGCGCCACGCAATCCATCCCCAACACGCCCAAACTGACCAAGCGACCGCTTCGGCCGTGAGGGAATTGCCGAATAAACAGTACGTCGAAAACGTCGAGCGTGATGGTGTCGGACTGATCTGGTTTCACCGCGATCGTCAGGCGAACGCGATGCTGCCAAGCTGGGTGATCGCGGCCGAACCAGCGAACACGCGTAGCTAGTCCCGACGTGATGTCGTCGACTCCGATCATGGGTGAATGGTCGTGCGTAAACGTCGTCCAAAGCGCGCCGGTGTCAAGGATGGTGTCTATGAAGCCCGAGTGCGATTCGGCGTGCTGCGGGGCCAGTCTCACAAGCAATCGGATTCGCCAGCTTCGCGGCCTCACGTTGTCTGGAGCCGGCTGTGGGACCCAAGGGACGGTCATTTCCAATCCAACGGTTCTTCGTCAGGCAACGGGATGTACGCGATGAGCATGGGTTCGTGAGGGCATTTCGCGATTAACTCACGATGAAGTTCGTCGCAGTCCTGTTTCGCAAACCGCACCGTGTTGCCAGCCAGCGCAACCCACATACCGGCGTACGATTCCTGTAGCTTCTGCTGGTTGTGGTCTAGGTAGTCAACGCTCACCCACAAGCTGGGTGAGGCGTCCGAGCGATGTTCAATGTTCATGGCCGGTTCCTTGCTCACGACCATTCTAGGCACCGTCGCAGCGAAAGATCAATCAACGCATCATGATCATGGCACTCGACCCTGTTCGAGCCGCTTGATCCAAACGTCGCGGAACTCGACGGCGCCGCGGACCGGCTGCAGACGCACGGGGCTGGGTTCCGTCTTGCCGGGGCTCGTGAATGCTGTGGTTTCGACGCCATTGATCGCGATCGAGACGCGATCGCCGCTGCGGCGAATGGTCAATCGGTTCCACTCGCCGGGCAGTACGACCGCCTTGGCGGTGTCGGTCGCCGCCCGAAGTGGCTCGGCGTCGTCGCCGATGGTGACCTCGCCTGTGCGACGAGCGGCGATGACTTCGGGATAACCTGCGGCATACGGCACGCCGTCGTCGAGTCGCACGGCGAAGCCCGATTCGCCGCCGCCGCCGACCGCGGCAGAGGCATCGCTGGAACTCAGCCGCCACAAGAGATCCAACTCAAAATCGCCGAAGGCCGCTCGCGAACGGAGAGCGGCGTCGCCGGCGGCCGCGCGACCGGCGGTTCCCACCATTGCGTCGTTGCGCACGCGCCAGACTTTGCTGTCGCCGTCCCACCCGTCGAGCTCGCGGCCGCTGAACAAGCGCGCGAAGCCCGCCTGCTCGTAAAGCTCGTCATCGTCAGCGCCCGCCCAGCCCGGCCGGCGAATCGTCGGGAAACCCTCGGCGTCGACTAGCGGATCCTCGCCCTTCACCTCATCCTTCACGAACACTTCAATGTGCTGGTGAGGCAAGAACTCGAAGACCTCCTTGAGCCTGAAGCCCATTGGTTCGATTTCGTAGCGCATCTGGCGCAGCAAGGTCTTGTGTTCCGGCTTGATCGGCACTTCCGGGTCTTCCGCGCGGTACTCGACAAGGACGAGTCGGCCGTTCGGTTTGAGCGCGCGGCGGACTTGGGCCATCGTGCGTTCCGGGTCTTGTAGCTCGTGATAGACGTCGACCATCAGCGCGAGGTCGACTTTGCCCGCGGGCAGCTTCGCGTCGGCGGGCGTGGCCAGAATGCGCTCGACGTTACGTAGCCCCGCCTTCTTCGCGTTCGCCGTGAGTTGACGGATCATCTCGGGCTGCACGTCGGTCGCCAGCACGCGGCCTTCCGGTCCGAGCCGCTTGGCGATGCGCAGGCTGAAGTAGCCCGTGCCCGCCCCGACATCGGCGACCGTGGCGTCGCGCGGAATCTTGAGCGCCTCAATCACCTTGTCCGGCTGTTCGGTGGCGTCGCGGTCCGTGCGCTCGAGCCACTCCGCGCCGCCGCCCTCGGCAGTCATGACCGGCGCGATCACCCGCCCCTTGTACACGCGCGGACCCGCCGGCCGGTCGTCCGACCGCGCCGGAGTAACGGGGACGAACCCAACCAGCGCCAGCACGGCGATGCACTTCGATGACCGACTCACTGGGTAGCGTCGACGCATCGGCGGATCCTCGCGGATGGCAGGGCACGAACAACCGACACCAGAATACGGTCGCGAGCCTCGCTTGAAAAGGAGGCGAAGAAGTTGGTGGCGGTCATTTCGAAGCACGCTGAGTTCCGCAGCCAGCCTACGTGCACGCGGCCTCAATAACCTGCGGCCTTGCCGCTCAGCCGCTTGTCCGCGGCCCCGTGACGCAGGCCGCCGGACGAGTCGATCCAGATCGAGTGCGCGTCACCCTGGCGGGCAGTCGTCTCAATGCGGTGACCCATCCTATCGAGTACCTCGCGAGTGGCGGGCGGAATCCGCTCACGCTCGATGCGGACTACGTCGGGCATCCACGCATGGTGCATTCGTGGGGCGTCGACGGCCGCGCGAATGTCCATTTCGAAATCGATCACGTTCGTCACCACGTGAAGTACGGTGTTGATGATCGTGCGCCCGCCGGGACTGCCGGTCGCCAGTCGCACCTTGCCGTCGCGTAGTACGAGCGTCGGGGTCTGTGAGCTGAGCATGCGCTTGCCGGGCGAGACCAGGTTCGCGTCGGTGCCGATCCGGCCGCGGCGGTCGGTGACGCCAGGCTGCAGATTGAAGTCGGTCATTTCGTTGTTCAGCAGGAACCCCGCGCCGCGAACGACGACGAACGACCCGTAACTGTCTTGCAGCGTGTACGTGTTGGCGACCGCGTTGCCGTCTCGGTCGACGATCGAGAAGTGCGTGGTGGACTCGCCCTCGGCCAGCGTGATCAGGCCCTTGCTCAGTTCGTCGCTGCGTGTCGCTCGGTCCGGGGCGATGGCGGCGGCAAGTTGCCTGGCGTATGCCTTCGACGTGAGCCGTTCGACCGGCACGTCGCTGAACGCGGGGTCGCCAAGATGCACCGCGCGGTCGAGATACGCGCGACGCATGGACTCGATGATCTGGTGCGTCGTAGCCGCCGAAGTTCGGCCCTGGCCCGCGAGGTCGAAGTGTTCAAGGATGTTGAGCATCTCGACTAGGGCAACGCCGCCCGAGCTGGGCGGCGGCGGTGCGAACACGTCGTAGCCGCGGTAGACGCCGTGGATCGGCGTGCGGATATTGGCTCGGTACGCGGCGAGGTCGGCCTTCGTAATGAGGCCGCCGCCGGCCTCGATCTCGGCGACAATGCGGTCGGCGATCGTGCCGCGGTAGAATGCGTCCGGCCCCTGGTCAGCGATGATCCGTAGCGTCGCGGCAAGGTCGCGCTGCACGAGCCGATCGCCCGCCGCCCACGCCGACCCGTCGAGTTTGCGAAACACCCGCTGAGCCTCGCTGAAGTCGGCCGCCTGTTTGAGCCAGCCGTTGAGCGATCCCGCCAGATGCGAATCAATCGCGAACCCATCTTCGGCCAGGCGCACGGCCGGTTCCACGAGTTCCTTCCACGGCCGCGATCCGTACTTTTCGTGCGCCAGCGCCAGCCCGCGCAGCGTGCCCGGCACGCCGACGCTCACGTGCCCGCGGCTGGTGTCGTGCAGCTTGGCGACAATCTCACGCGTCGCCGCGGCCGGCGCGGTCTCGCGATACTCGATGCAATTCGTCTCGCCGGTCTTCGCGACGTGCACCATCATGAACCCGCCGCCGCCGATGTTCCCGGCCGCCGGGTGCGTCACTGCCAGCGCCAGCGCCGTGGCGACGGCCGCGTCGACCGCGTTGCCGCCGTGCTTCAATATGTCGACGCCCACGTCGGAAGCGTGCGATTCGACGCTCACGACCACGCCACGCCCGGCGGCGACGTCCCACTGTGTTTGGGGCGGGTTGCACGCCTGCACGGCGCCGGAGCTGAGAGCGAAGACAACGATTGCGAGGAGTTGCGCCCAACGCCGAGTATGCACCGCATTCACTCCTTTCAACCGGATCACCGGGGAATGCCCAACACCGAGGCATGGCTGGCGTTTGTTGTGCCTCGCCTGCGGCTGCGGGTTAAACGACCGAAGCCGATTTCAGACCCTATTCAATGTGGCACAGCACTCAGGCCCCGGCGGGTCACGTTTGGAAGTCGTGTTGCGGTCATGTTAGCATGGCACTCGGTCGGCGGGCTACACGTCGCGGATTTCGGCGATCGCCGCTAACATGACCGCCATGGAAAACCTAGCCGAGATGAACACGCCGACCCGCGAGGAACTCGCGCTCAGCTACTTCGAGCAGTTGCCGTTCGAGCCGTATCCGGTGCAGGAGAAGGCGCTGTGGGCGTGGTTCGAGTCGAAGAACGGCGTGCTAGTCTGTACGCCGACGGGGACGGGCAAGACGCTGATCGCCGAGGCCGCGGCGTTCGAGGCGCTCAAGACCGGCCGCACCATCTACTATACGACCCCGCTGATCGCGCTAACCGAGCAGAAGTTCACGGAGATGCAGCGGGCCGCCGTCGGCTGGGGCTTTCATCCGGATCAGGTCGGCCTTGTGACCGGGAACCGGCAAGTGAACCCCCAGGCTCAGGTGCTGGTCGTCGTCGCCGAGATTCTGCTGAACCGACTGCTGCACCCGGAGGCGTTCGACTTCAGCTCGCTGTTCGCAGTCGTGATGGATGAGTTCCACAGCTTCTCGGACCCGGAGCGCGGCATCGTGTGGGAGTTCGCCCTGGCTCTGTTACCGAAACACGTGCGGCTGTTGTTGCTGTCGGCGACCGTGGGCAACGCAGTGCCGTTCCTCGGCTGGCTGCGCGAGTGCCACGGCCGCGATCTCGACCTCGTGCAAGGCACCGAGCGCCGCGTGCCGCTGACGTATCACTGGGTGCCGGACAAGCTGCTCAACGAGCTGCTGGAGGAACTGGCCAGCGGGGAGTACCTGGGGCAGGCTTCTAGCCTGCCAACGGCCAATGAGAAAACTGGCACGTTGGAAGCCCGCCCCACAACCGACGACGGTCGCCGTACGCCGGCGCTCGTGTTCTGCTTCAACCGCGAGGAATGCTGGAGCGTCGCCGAGCAACTCAAGGGCAAGGCCATGCTCGGCGAGGGCCAGCAGAAACGACTGGTCGAGGAACTTGCCAGGTACGATTGGACAAAGGGCGCGGGCCCGAAGTTCAAGCAGATCCTGATGCGCGGCGTGGGCGTCCATCATGCCGGCGTCTTGCCGCGGTACAAGCGAGTGGTCGAAGAATTGTTCCAGAAGAAACTACTGTCGGTCTGCGTTTGCACCGAGACGTTGGCGGCGGGCATCAATCTGCCGGCGCGAAGCGTCGTGTTGCCGTCGCTCATCAAGGGCAAGCCGGGCAAGCAGCGGCTGCTCGAGCCGAGCGCGGCACACCAGATGTTCGGCCGCGCCGGCCGGCCGCAGTTCGATACGCACGGCTACGTCTACGCACTGCCACACGAAGACGACGTGAAGATCCTGCGCTGGCGCGAAAAGTACGACCAGATCCCAGCCGACACCAAAGACCCAAACCTGCTCAAAGCCAAAAAGGCGATGAAGAAGAAGGAGCCGACGCGAAGCCCCGAGCGGCAGTACTGGAACGTGCAACAATTCGACAAGCTCCAGAAGGCCCCGCCCAGCGACCTGGTCAGCCGTGGTCCGTTTCCCTGGCGGCTGTTGGCCTACTTGCTGCAGCTTTCGCCCGACGTCGATCGCGTGCGCACTCTGGCCCGCAAGCGGCTGATGGACGCCAAGCAGCTTGACGTCGCCGAGCGTCAGTTGGATCGCATGCTGCTCACGCTGCACCGCGGCGGCTATGTGACGCTCGATCCGGCGCCGCCGCCCGAGTTGCTCTCGCTCGACGAACACCCGTCTATCAAGTCCGCCGCGGCGAGCGCCGTGCAAACGCCGACCGCTCCGAAACTCACATGGGTGCAGCAGCAACTGCAGAACATCGCCGCCGAAGAATTGAACAGGAGGCAACAGAGGGAACAGAGTTCAGGGGCCCGGCCCTCTCTGTTTTCTCCGTTGCCTCCTGTTCAAAGTACCTCTGGAAAAGCCGAACAGCCGCGCTACCGTGCCGAGCTTGCCCGGCCGACCGATCGCCTCGCCCAACTGTTCGCGTTCCGCAGCATCAACCCGCTTTACGGCATGTTCCTGCTCGACCAGTTCAACATCGCCGACGAGCACGAACGGATGCAGCTTTGGGAGAGCGTCCTCGAAATGACTCCGACGCTGCTGCGCGTCGTCCGCACGCCGCCGTATTCGCGCGTGCCGCCCGGCCCGCTCGCCACCACGCGCATCGACCCGGAGATCATCCAGCGCGGCATTCTGCCAGCCGCCGACCTCTATCCTGAATGGGACCGCGACGTCCCGTTCGAGGAACGCAAATACGCCCCCGCGCTGGCCGACAAACTGAAGATGCTGTTCCACGCGCAGTTCCCCGATGTCGCTGACGTATTCGTCTCGCCCGTCTGGGTCGCCGGCGAACTGCTCGAGTTCGGCGGCGACTTCTTCAGCTACATCAGCGGCCGCGATCTCGCCAAACAAGAGGGCCTCATCTTCCGCCACGTGCTCCGCCTCGTCCTTCTCCTCGGCGAATTCAGCCAGCTCACGCCGCCGAACATCGACCCACTCGCCTGGCGTGACGAACTCCGTTCCCTCGCGCTCAAACTCACCGAATCCTGCCGCGCCGTCGATCCCAACAGCACCGACTCCGCGCTGCAACACGCCGCCGACGTAGACCTCGTGCGCGGCGAGACCGCCCAGCCCGCCCCCGTGGTCGAACTCCTGAAAGCCGTAGCACCCGCCGAGCCCGTCGCCCCCGGCGATTCAGCGATCGACGAATTCGGCGCCGGAGTGTTCGACGACGAGCCGTGAGGCTTCCGCACGATCGCTGCGTTCAATGCAACCTTCCTACTCTTTCACAGCCTCGGAGCGCGATGGCTACATTGCTCAGATCAGGAAGCTTCGGGTGCATACCCGTAATTGCATTCGTCGCTGGCTTAACCCGCAGCCGCAGGCGAGGTCGGCATCGTGCGAATTGCACGGATCAAACACGACCTCGCCTGCGGCTGCGGGTTAAACGAGCGAGGCGCAGCTACGGATACACCCGGAACCTTCCATTGGTTGAACTGATGACCGACCCGCGGCTAGAATCGGTCAGCAGGGATGCTCCGAGATGGAGGTGGACCATGTCGTCGGCGGTTGCTGATCCGCGTTACACTGTCGAGGAATATTTGGCCCGCGAGCGAGTCGCTTCACACAAGAGCGAATACTATCGCGGGCAGATCTTCGCGATGGCCGGCGGTACGCCGCGACACAATACGACGGGCGGCAACATTTTCGCAAGGCTGCGCGGTCTCCTGCGCGGCGGCCACTGCCGGCCTTTCAACAGCGACCAGCGGATTCGCATTCCCGCCAACGGACTCTCGACCTATCCCGACGTGTCGGTCGTTTGCGGCGAGCTGCAGCTTGATTCCCAAGACCGAGAGGCGATCGTCAATCCGCGAGTGATTTTCGAGGTCCTTTCGAAGTCCACGGAAAGCTACGACCGTGGCAAGAAGTTCGATTTGTATCGGGAACTGGAGTCGCTTCGCGAGTACATTCTCGTGGCGCAGGACGAGCCGCACGTGGACCGTTTTGTGCGCCAGGAAGACGGGTCTTGGCTCTTGACCGTGTTCAAGGGGATCGAGGCCGTGTTGCAGCTTCCGACGCTGGCGTGCGCATTGCCGTTGTCCGAAGTCTACGAGGACGTGCCGTTCGGTCCAGAGGTCGATTCATCAGCGCTGAGCGTCGCTCCGTAACCGGTGGTTGGCTCGCGTGTACTTCATGCCGACCTACGATTTCGTCGCGACGTTCCGCCTCAACCGCCGACTCACGGGACACCAAGAGTATCAGCCTTGAACGGCTGGATTGCGCAGCACGCCGATGCCGCCGATCTCGACTTCGCAGACGTCGCCGGGCTTGAGGAAGACGGGCGGCTTGCGCGCGAAGCCGACGCCCGACGGCGTGCCGGTGAAGATCAGGTCGCCCGGCTCCAGCGTGACGACCTGCGAAATGTACGCGACCAGATGACTCGGGTCGAAGATCAACTCGCGCGTGTTCGAGTTCTGCATCGTCTGACCGTTGAGCCGAAACGAAATCGGCAAGTTGAGCGGGTCGCCGATCTCGTGGGACGTGACGATCGCCGGGCCGGTCGGCGCGAACGTGTCGAACGTCTTGCCCGCCATCCACTGACCGCCGGGTTTCCTCAATTGCCAGTCGCGCGCCGACACGTCGTGTCCGCAGGTGTAACCGGCGATGTGTTGCGCGGCGGTCGCCTTGCTGATGTTGCGACCGCTGCGGCCGATCACGATCACGAGTTCGGCCTCGTAGTCGACCTCTTGCGACACCGGCGGCAGCACGATTGCGTCGCCGTTTGCGATCACGGCCGTCGGGAACTTGCTGAACAGCACCGGCTCCGGCGGAATCGCCGCGCCGCTTTCGCGCGCGTGGTCCTTGTAGTTCAGCCCGACGCAAACAACCTTGCGCGGGTCGGTTACCGGCGCACGCAGCTTCACCGCGCTTGCCGCATGGACCTTGCCGCCGGGCCGGCTGGCGGCCTCGCGGAGTTGTGCCACGCCGTCGGGTCCGAGGCCGAGAAACTCCCGCATCGAGCCGGGCAGCCCGACACTCGCCAGTTCCACATAGCCGCCGTCGCGCTCGAAGCCCGCCGTCACCCTTCCGCCGATCTCAAAGCTGACAAGTCGCAAGGTAAGTCCTCCTCAGAGAGCGGTCAGTGGTCAGCTTTCAGCGGTCAGCCAGAGCTGACTTCTGACCACGACCGCCTCTGACCACTGACCACTGACTCCTGACTCCTGACCCCTGGGTGGTCACGATACTGATTCGCTGAGCGGCTCGCAATCGTCAGAACCGACTGGCCTTTTGCGTCGCCATCAGTATGCTATGAGCCACGCCACCCCAGTCCGCTAGCCGAGAACATGTCCATCGAGCCGATCCCGTTCATCTTGGACAGCGACATCGGCGACAACGTCGATGACGCGCTGGCGCTGGCACTGGCGTGCCGTAGCCCGGAACTGAGGCTCATGGGCGTGACGACGGTCTACCGTGACCCAGTGCGTCGCGCCGGCATCGTCCAGCACGTCCTGCGCGTTTTCGGGTGCGATCACGTACCGGTCGCAGCGGGCGTCGGCAAACCGCTGGTGGGGGCGTGGGACCGCCGGCCGCCCGGGCTTGATGAACCGTTGTTCGCACCGGACCCGTCCAAACTGGACGTGCGGCCAGCCGTCCGGTTGCTGATCGACATGGTCCTTGGCGAGACACAAGCGGCCGGACGGCCTATCACCGTCTGCTCGATCGGACCGCTCACGAACTTGGCCTTGGCGCTCGCCCTGGAACCATCGCTGGCCGAGCGGGCCCGCATCGTGTTGATGGGCGGGATGATCGGCGAGCCGCGCTGCGAGACGAATATCACGGCCGACCCTGAGGCGGCACAGATTGTCTTTGCGAGTGGAGCGGACATCACGATGGTTTGCCTGGACGTTACGCTGCCCTGTGCGCTCACGCAGGAACAGATGGACCGCATCCACGCGGACGACCGACCTCACGCACGTGTACTTGCCGCCATGATCGAACGCTGGATGGCCGAGAGCGGCCGGCTTCCGACGCTGCACGATCCGCTCGCCGTTGCAATGTGCTTCGACTCGGGCCTGTGCCAGGCGCAGGCGATGGACGTCTCGGTGCAAACGTCCGGCGAGCGCCGTGGCGCGACGATCGGCCGCGTGTCCGACGACGGGCGGACCAAGGTGTGTACGTCGGTCGATCGCGAACGTTTCATTGGACTCTTTCTCGATCGTCTGCTGAAATGACCGCCAACTTCGGGTAGTGGGATACTCTGGTGAACAGTGACGCAAAGTGCTTTCCGAACCCGAAGCGTCAGCGAGGGATCATGGCCAGAAACCTTCGCTGACGCTTCAGGTTCGGACAAAGTATCCCGCTACCCAACTTCGGAGCCACGAGCATGAATCCTCATCATGCCACGCCCGCGGGTCGTGATTCGCGAGCGTTCACGCTCATCGAACTGCTTGTTTGCATCGCCCTCATCGCCGTGTTGATCGCGCTGCTGCTGCCGGCTGTCCAGATGACGCGCGAGAGTGCTCGGCGAGTGCAGTGTACGAACAACCTGATGCAGTTGGGCGTCGGGTTGCTCAACTACCACGGCGCCCATCGCACGTTGCCGCCCGGTTACGTCTCGGCCATCGGGCCGGCCGGCGACGACCTCGGACCCGGCTGGGGCTGGGCGAGTATGCTGCTGCCGTTCGTGGAAGGCGGGCTTATCTGGCGGAATATTGACTTCGGCTCGCATTCAGAATCCGCGAGTAACTCGACCGTCACGGTCCAGCGGCCGGAGTTGTTCACCTGCCCGTCCGACTGGGGGCGCGGTTTTGGCTATGTCGCGTGTTTTGGTCGCGGCGACGTGGATAGGAATCCCGATCAGGGAGACGGCATGTTCTTTCGCAACAGTTGCGTGCGGCTGAAGGATGCCGAGGACGGCGCGATGACCATCCTGATCGGCGAGCGAGCCAGCGCGATGGGCGGCGCAGCGTGGACCGGCATCGCGTCAGCGGACCTCGCCTCCGCCGTGCGCAACCCAGACACGTTCAACGCAGACCGGTCCCGTGTTCTCGGCCATACCGGCCCGACAGGAGTCGGCGATCCGGGCCACGCGCCGCTGAGTTGTAATGCGAAGTTGGGCGCGGGCGTGCCAACTTGGAAAGTGCTCGGCGCGCCGCCGGGGGCCCCACTCCCCGGCTGTGTCTACGACTTTGGCGGACCGCACGCGACCGGATCGAACTTTCTGTTGCTCGATGGCTCGGTGCGGTTCATCGCGAACGAGGTGGACTCGGCCATCCCGCCGGCCCTGGCGACCCGCGCGGGCGGCGAACTCGTGACGGCGGTAGACTTCTGACCGCCAGCTTGGGAGCCTCTCTTGTTGGAATGCGGTCGTTCCACGCCGAGTGTCGCGAGTCGTTCGTCGGCGTTCACGCTTGTCGAACTACTTGTCTGCGTCCTCATCATTTTCATCTTGATCGCCTTGTTGCTTCCGGCCGTTCAGATGGCTCGCGAAGGCGCTCGACGAGCGCAGTGCACCAATAATCTGATGCAGCTCGGCGTCGGCCTACTCAACTACCACGACGCTCATCGCACGTTCCCGCCGGGCTACGTCTCATCCGTCGGGCCGGCGGGCAACGATCTCGGGCCGGGTTGGGGCTGGGGCAGCATGGTGCTACCGTTCATCGAACTGTCGAACCTGTGGAGGGACATTCGATTTGATGAGCCGACAACTTCCAGAACCAACACGACGGCGACCGCTCGCCGCATCGAGGTTTTCGTCTGCCAGTCCGACCCACACATCCCGAGCTGCAGCTACGCCGGGAACTTTGGGAGTGGTGACCCACTCGCCACGCCCGACCGGGGCGACGGCATGTTCTATCGCAACAGCCGCGTACGACTAAAGGACGTCGACGACGGCCCGATGACGATCATGCTTGGCGAGCGAGTCGCCATTCTTAGTCCCCTCACTTGGACAGGCATCTTCGAGCCCGCGGATCACGAGCCGCCCTCCGTTCCGCTCGACCCAAGGCCTGCCGAACCCGACCGCTCGCTCGTGCTTGGCCACACTGGGCCGATCAGCCCAACCGGGCCCGTGCATGCACTGGCGAGCGTCGGCGCAATGGTTCACGGACCACGGCTCTGGATGAATGCTCCTCCCGCTCCCGCGCCCTCACCCGGCGCAGCGGTGTGCCGATTCGATTTCGTCAGCTATCATCCCGGCACCACGAACTTCCTGTTCATCGATGGCTCGGTTCGAATGATCAGCAACGAGGTCGACCAGCGCGTCTACTCCGCCCTTGCGACACGGTCGGGCGGCGAACTGGCCACAGGCGCCGACTTCTGAATCGTGAGACGACGGCAGTCGAGTTTGCTTTTGCATCGCCGTCGGCGGCACGGTATAAGACCATCGTCGGCCGCCCTCTCGTCGGGCGCTCCCTTGTCGATCACCATAGAACCAGGAGGTTGCACCATGGCCTTTGAACTTCCCAAGCTCCCCTACGCCTACGACGCACTCGAACCGCACTTTGACGCCAAGACGATGGAGATCCATCACACGAAACACCATCAGACGTACGTCACCAAGCTGAACGAGGCCATCGCCAGCGCGCCCGCGTTGGCCGACAAGTCGCTCGAGCAACTCCTGACCGGCATCGCCACAGTCCCGGACAACGTGCGCGGGGCGGTGCGCAATCATGGCGGTGGGCACCACAACCACAGCCTGTTTTGGACGGTGCTCGGACCGAACTGCGGCGGCGAGCCGACGGGCGACGTTGCCGCAGCCCTCGGCAGCGAGTTCGGCAGCTTCGCCACGTTCAAAGAAAAGTTCAGCGCGGCGGCCGCCGGCCACTTCGGCAGCGGCTGGGCTTGGCTCGCCGTCGACAAGGCGGGCAAGCTCGTGCTCAAGTCATTGCCCAACCAGGACAGCCCCATGATGGAAGGGTTGACGCCGGTGCTCGGCCTAGACGTTTGGGAACATGCCTACTACCTGAAGTATCAAAACCGCCGGCCCGACTACATCGCCGCCTTCTGGAACGTGATCAACTGGTCCGAGATCGGCAAGCGACTCGCCGCGGCGAAAGGTTATGCCACACGCGGCCATCAATGAGACGTTTTCGTTTAACGCCCAGCCGAAGGCGCCGGCAGAACATGGCTAAATGGCCTTGCGTGATCCTGGGAGTCCGCAGGGACAGTAGCCCGACGCGCCAGCGAGGGACCGGGCCTGATTTCTTGTGATTTCGCCATGTGCCCCCTCGCTGGCGCGTCGGGCTACTGTCCCAGAATCGTGCAAGGCTATTTAGGATTGTGCATCCCCGGTCGCCTGCGGCTCCGCGTTAAACGAGTCAATCCTGCCGTGTGCGGCATAGCAGACCGCGCGTTTCGCTTTCTGTTTGCTTTTGCCCCTCGCCGTTGGCATGATGCTGGGCACTCCGCACCCGCTGCGCCGCGGGCCGTTTCGGCGCGTTGTCGTCAACTCCATCTGGGGATCAGTCCATGAACAGCAGCCTTAGTCGTTGGATGGTCTTGCTCACCATCGCCGTGTCGATCGGTGGAGCGTGTCTAGTCACGGGAGCAGACGAGAAGCCGAACCTGACGGCCAGTCTGAAGAAAGGGTCGCCCGACTTGAAGTCGGCAGGCGTGCTGGCGTTCGGACCGCAGGGCATCCTGTTCGTCGGTGATGCCGCTGGCGCGGCCGTGTTCGCGTTCGACACGGGCGACCGCACGGCGGGCGATTCGGCCGGCGCGCTCAAGGTCGAGGCGATCGACGCCAAGATCGCCGGCATGCTCGGCACCAGCACCAGGGACATCTCGATCAACGACCTGGCGGTGAATCCGGCCTCGGGCAAGGCGTACCTGTCCGTCTCGCGCGGCCGCGGACCGGACGCGACGCCCGTGCTCTTCCGCGTCGACCGCGCGGCCAAGATCGAGGCCCTGTCGCTTGCCGATATCGGCTTCGCCAAGGCCCCGCTGCCCAACCCGATCGGCGCTGATGCCGTGCAACGCGGCCAGAGCATGCGCGGCGAAGCGATCACCGACCTGGCCTACCTCGACGGCCGCGTGTTCGTCGCCGGCCTGTCGAACGAAGAGTTTGCGTCGCGACTGCTGGGCATCCCGTTCCCGTTCAGCGCCACCGGCGAGGCGACCAGCGTCGAGATTTATCACGGCGCCCACGGCAAGTTCGAGACTCGTTCGCCGATCCGCACCTTCGTGCCGTTCAACGTCGGCGGCAATCCCGAACTGCTCGCCGCCTACACCTGCACGCCGCTCGTGCGCTTCCCGGTCTCGGACCTTAAGCCGGGCAAGCACATCAAGGGCACCACGGTCGCCGAACTCGGCAACCGCAACCGGCCGCTCGACATGATCAGCTACAAGAAAGACGGCAAGGATTTCCTGCTGCTGGCCAACTCGAGCCGTGGTGTCATGAAGATTTCGACCGACAACATCGGCAAGGCCGAGAGCATCACCAGCCCGGTCGCCGGCGGAGGCCCCAAGGGCCAGCCGTACGACACGGTCGCCGAACTCAAGGGCATCGTGCAGTTGGATCGCCTCGACGACACGCACGCCCTGGTGCTCGTCACCGCCGAGGGCGGCCAGAACCTGGAGACCGTCGCGCTGCCGTAACGGGTGTGATGGAGTTGCGTGATGAACCTCGTGTGGGGCAGACATTCTTGTCTGCCAGGCCAGGCACGCAGGAATGCCTGCCCCACGGCTAATGATCTCTTCTCCCTCTCCCCCGTCCGCGGGGGAGAGGGCTGGGGTGAGGGGTTTCGGCCAAGCGCCTCCACAATCTCATGCCTCGCTCGTTTCCATACTGCGTTCTGTTGTGCGCCTTGGCCGGCTGCGCGGACGGCTCGACCCAAACGGCCGAACGTCACACATCGAACGGCCCGCCGTCCGACTCGGCAGCCGCGCGGCCTACGATCCGATGGAGCCACGATCGCGACGCTGCCCAGTCCGCAGTCGTCGAAGTTGCCGCGTTGGATCCTGCCGTCGTCGCCGCACTAGAAGCCGCCGAACTGTCGCCCAGCGACTGGTCTCGGTTCTTCGCCGTCCACGTCGCGCAAGACAACCAGCCCGACGCATCGCCCACGCCGATGCTGGGCCGCTACAGCGTCTCCGACGGCTTGCTGCGATTCCATCCTCAGTTCCCGCTGCAGCCCGGCCTCCGCTACCGCGCGGTCTTCGACCCCGCGCGCGCGCCGGACGACGTCGCCTGCCTGCTCACAAGCGAGCGCGGCGGTCCGAACGCTGGCGCTGATCCGGCCGCGCTCGTGGCCGAGTTCGCCGTGCCCAAGCCCGCCGCGGCACCGGCCGCCGTGGTGTCGGCCGTGTATCCGTCGGCGAGCAAGCTGCCTGAGAACCAACTCAAGTTCTACATCCACTTCTCCGCGCCGATGAGCCGCGGCGGCGCCTATGAGCACATCCACCTGCTCGACGCGGCCGGGGCCGAGGTGGACGCGCCGTTTCTGGAACTTGGCGAGGAACTCTGGGACCCGCGCACCACGCGATTCACTCTGTTCTTCGATCCCGGCCGCATCAAGCGCGGCCTCAAGCCGCGCGAGGAGGTTGGGCCGTCGATCGAGGCGGGCAAGCGGTACACGCTGGTCATCGACGCTGATTGGCCTGACGCCGCCGGCGAGCCGCTCAAGGAACCGTTTCGCAAGACGTTCGACGTCGGCCCGCCCGACGAACGGCAGCCCGACATGAAAACCTGGCGCGTCGTGCCGCCGAAGGCCGGGTCCTCCGATCCGCTCGTGCTATCGTTTCCCGAGCCGCTCGACCGAGCCATGCTCGAACGCGTCGTCACCGTGCTCGACTCCACCGGCAGGCTAGTGCCGGGCCGGATCGAGATCGACGCCGAGGAAACTCGCTGGCGTTTCACGCCCGCCTCGCCGTGGCAGGCCGGTACCTATCGCATCGCCGCGCAGACGACGCTCGAAGACCTCGCCGGCAACAGCATCGGCCGCCCGTTCGAGGTGGACGTGCTGCATCGCGTCGAACGCGACGAGATCGAAACGGCGGCGATCGAGTTCCAGGTCCACGCGGACGAGCAGTAGCAACCTCCGTCAGCCTTCGCCTCGCCGAGCGCCCAGACGGTCATGGTTCCGTGATGACATGTCGCACAGCCGCGGTCGGCTCGCCACTTCGCGGCGTCCTTCTGTGGAAACTCGATCGCCCGACCGATCGTTTCGCGCGGCTTGCGTGTGGCGGCGAGCAGCGCGCCGCGCGACTCGAGCAGCGCGAGCGTTGCCCAACCGGTGGTCGACAGTCGCTGCGCGTAACTCTCCGCGCCGGGCGGACGAGTCGTTTCCGGCCAGCTTCCGTCGCGAAGCTGGGTCGCGATCAAGTACGACCGGCCGCGCTCGACGAGCGAAGCAGCGCCCGGCGCTCCGATCGAGCGACTGAGCGCGAGCACGGCCACCGCCGTATCAAAGACCTCGGGCGGAGACGACACAAACGGCCCCCAACCGCCGTCGCTCGACTGACCCTCTCGCAGCAGCGCGATCGCCCGCTGGGCGAGCGGCGACGAGGGATCGGCCGGCTTGCTCCCGGCCAGCAGCACCGCACTGGCCGCGTGTGTGCCTTTGACCGGCAGCCGGACCAGCCAGCCCTCAGCCTTGCCGATCGGTTCGCGAAACTTCGCGGGGTCCGCGCCGCGCAGCACGTCGAGCGCGATGGCGGTCGCCAGCGGCCGGCCGTAGGTCGCCGGTGACCCGACGGTGCCTGCCGCGTCCATGGGCCACGAACCGTCGGGATCCTGATCGGCGGCGACAAGTTCCGCGGCCCGCACCAGCGCCTGTTTGTTCGCGATTCGGTCCGCTCCAGCGGCGGCCGCCAGCGCGGCGGCGAACTGAAGCCGCGCGAGCCGCTTGTCGCTGAACTCCGCATCAACCCCATTGCGGTCCCACGCATCAGGCTGCGCCAGGAACTGCGATGTGTCGGCCAGCGCCGAGTCGGCCACCGGCCGCTTCGATCGAACGGCCGCGTACAGCGCCCGCGCGGCGTCGCCGTTGTTGTGGCACGAGAAGCACTTGTTCTCGCTCGACCACTGCGGCACTTCACGCTCCAAGAACGCGATGGCACGGTCTTCCGGCGACATGCCGCCGCGCGCCGCGGCGATCGCAGCAGCGGCGGAAACACAGAGGCCGAGGCTGATTCGCCAGGTCGTCATGGGGAAGGCAACCACGAATCACACGAATGAGCGAGGCGCCGAGTTCACACCACTACGGAATCGTCGCGCGGGCGGGCGCCGAAGGCGAGCGAGACGTCGTGAATGCGAATGTAGGCGGCGGACGGCGCGGCCCCACCAGGCAACTCCAACTCGCCACCCGACGATTTCTCGACGACGACGGCCACGCCGAGGCCGTTGCCGATGGCGAAGTTCGCGCCTGGCACGGTCGAGCCGAGAAACGCGGCGACGCTGAACCGTGGAGTCGTTGCCGCCGCCGCGCCGTCGTCTGCAAAGGTCGGCCGGAAAACGGCTGAAGCAAGTTCCTGAACGCGACGCGGGTCCTTGCCGATGTCGGCAAACCGGAACAGCACGAGCCGGCAGGTGAAGTTCGGGGCAAAGAACGTGTCGAACGATTCGCGCGACGCGCCGCCTCCCGTCGCACGGACGGAAAACGTAAAGTGCCCGCCTCGCGCGTTGCGGATCTCCTGGGCGAGCACCGCGCGGACGCCCTGAGCCACGCGGATCGCCGAGGCCGGTGTGATCGGCACGGCGGAACCGCTCGTCTTGGCCGCCGCGGCCAGACCGAACCCGATGGCGACGTGCCGCAAGCGACTCGGCCCATCGGCCTCTCGTTCGATCATCGCGACGCCGAATTCGCGCCCCGCCGCCACGCCCGCGGTCGACTCCAGCAACGTCGCGGCACGCCAGCCCTTGGCTCGCGTTTCGGTCCCCGCCTCGATCAACCGGCCCGATGCGAAAGTGGTGTCGACCAGCAGGCTATCGTCGTACGGCGGAACTAGCGACTCGTCGCCGCCCGGTTCGACCCGCGCGGCCGTCGCCGGCGCATCGCCCAGCAGCCGATAGAGCGGCTCGCCCTTGGTCAGCAGGTGCGGCCGATTGCCGCGGTCGTAGAACGAACCTTGGTGGTCGATGCCGAGCAGATGAAAGATCGTGGCCGTCAAATCGTGCGGACGGATCGGATCGGCGGCGGGGACCGCGCCCGTCTTGTCGCTCGAACCGAACACCTGGCCGCCGCTGATGCCCGCGCCGGCCAACGCGAAGCCGAACACGCGACCCCAGTGATCGCGTCCGCCTTGCCGGTTTATCTTCGGCGTGCGGCCGAACTCGCCGATCGCCACGACCAGCGTCTCGCCCAACAGTCCGCGCGACTCCAGGTCTTCGATCAGCGCCGTGAATCCGACGTCGAACTGCGGACACAGGCAATCTTGCAGCCGATCGGCGTTCTGTGCGTGCGTGTCCCACATCGGATTGTCCACGGCGGTGTCGCCCGGCTCGCGCACCCAGTTCACGTGAACGAGCCGCACGCCGGCCTCGACGAGTCGCCGGGCAAGCAACACAGTCTGGCCCCACGAGTGCCGGCCGTATCGCTCGCGGATCTTGTCCGGCTCCTTCTGAACGGCGAACGCCTCACGCGCCTTGCCCGACGTGACGAGATCGAAGGCGTTCTGCGAGAGCTTGTCCCAGCCGTCGAGTGCGCCGCTCGAATCGATCCGCGCGAGATGCCGATCGAGTTGCGTGAGCAGGTCCATGCGCCGATCGACCCGCAGGCGCGGCACCTCGCCGGTCAGGCCAAGTCCGTCGATCTGATACTCGGGCGACGCCGGGTCGCCGACGAACCGCTCCGGCTCCCATAGTTTGCTCAGGAACCCGGCGGTCTGGCCGGCGGGCGTGACGTTGTCGTTCAGCCGCATCATGTCGGGCACCCAGACCGAAGTGAGGGCGGGCAACCGCTCACTCGGCTTGAGCATCTTCACGATCGAACCGAAATAGGGCCAATCGGTCGGCTTGATCTGCCGCGCGCTGCCCGGTCCGTAGGGATATCCGGTGAGCACCCAGTAGCCGCTGACGTCGTGATTGTCGTCGTCGGTATGCAGGGATCGGACGACTGCGAGCTTGTCGGCAATGCGAGCGGTGCGCGGCAGCAACTCGCAGAACTGGATGCCGGGCACGTTGGTCGCGATCGGTTTGAAGAGACCGCGAATCTCAGCCGGGGCGTCGGGCTTCGGGTCGAATGTCTCGTGCTGAGGCGGCCCACCCTGCAACCACACGAAGATCACGTTCTTTGCGCGGCCGAACGTGAGCGACCCATCGAGTCCGCGCGCCAACGGCGACGCGACCGGTGGCGCGGCCGACACCGCGGTTTCGGTCTGCGACCGCAGCAACTGCGGCAGCGACAATCCGAGCACGCTCAGTCCGCCCACGCGCAGCCACTCGCGGCGACTGACGCCATCGCAGAGTCTCGTCGCGCCGGCCTGGAGCGAGAACATCGCGGAAGCCCTCGGATAAACGGACGGGGATAGTATAGCGCGGTCCAGCGATCCGAGGTAGTGTATCTCCGAACCTAGAGCGGTGGTGAAGGTCTGGCGAGGTGCTTCGAAGGTAGCTATTCTGGGCCGCGTCAAAACAACCTGTGAGGAATCTCCCCATGCAGGATGCGACGAGCGACAGGGACCTCGACCGTATTCAACATGGCGATTGCATCGCCGGCCTAGCCAAGCTGCCGTCCGGTTTTGTAGACCTCGCGTTTGCCGACCCTCCGTTTAACATTGGCTACGAATACGATGTCTACGACGACCTGAAGGAGCGAGAAGAGTACCTCAAGTGGTCTAAGCAGTGGATCAGCACGGTCCACCGCGTGCTGAAGCCTGACGGAACTTTTTGGTTGGCGATTGGCGATGAGTACGCCGCCGAACTGAAGACCATCTGCCAAGAGATCGGCTTTCAATGCCGAAGCTGGGTGGTGTGGTACTACACCTTCGGCGTGAATTGCACGCGGAAGTTCAGTCGCTCGCATGCGCACCTGTTTTACTTCGTGAAGGACAAACGGCGTTTCACGTTTCGGGAAGACGACTTGCAAAATCGGGTACCATCGGCCCGGCAGCTTGTGTACGCCGATGCGCGAGCCAATCCGAACGGCCGCCTGCCTGACGACACCTGGATCCTCAGGCCACAGGACCTAGCCGACTGCTTTACGGCCAGTGAAGATACTTGGTACTTCCCTCGCGTCGCAGGGACGTTCAAGGAGCGGGCGGGGTTTCACGGGTGCCAGATGCCCGAGCAGCTCTTGGGCCGGATCATCCGCACCTGTTCGCACGAGAACGACGTCGTACTCGATCCGTTTTCCGGAAGCGCGACGACGCTGGTGGTGGCGAAGAAACTTGGCCGTCGATTCCTAGGGCTTGAAATCTCCGGCGACTATGTACGGTTTGGCACTGGGCGCCTTGACCTGGTTCGGCGTGGCGACCCGCTCGAGGGTGCACCGGAACCGCTCCTGAGTGCGCCAGCGACGCCGACCTCCCGTCGTTCGGAGAGGAAGTCGAGAGCCACGTCGAGGCGGAGTTGTGTTGCGGCACGCCCGACAGAAGTCCTGGAGAACCCAGCATTGAGTATCGAGGCGTCGGTGCAACACGGCCTAGCCGAAGCGTTTCGCCGTGTGAGCCACGGTTATTCGCTTGATCGCGTCATCGCCGACCCCGAACTGAATGCGGAACTCGCCGATGCCTGCCGCAGGATGGCGCTTCCTGGTGACGTGCGATCTTGGAATCGCATGCTCTTCCGCATGCGCAAGGCTGGCATGCTTGCGGACATCCCGACACAGCAGCGTACCGAAATCAGTTGGACTGACTGTGACGACTACTTGTTCGCCAGCGAAATTGCGCTGAGGCAAATGATAGATCAGGGCTGCGAGAGCCTCGACGAAATCCTATGTGATCCTGTCTTGGCTCAGGACTTCGACAGGATCGCCCAAGCACTTGCCCCAGGTTCGTCGTCCCTTCAGTACCGTTGGGGCGCGCTGAAACTCCGCAAAGAGGCCAAACTCGCTCGGACGCGCGCGAGAGTTCTCACACCGCTTCGCTTGGGCAAACCGATTCAAATACACGACCTTGGGAGAAGTGTGCCCGACACATCCGGCGTCTACCTCGTAACCGGGGAAACCGGGAAGCCTATCTATGGGGGCGAGGCGTTGAACTTGCGACGGAGACTTTGTAAGCAGTTCGATTCTGGACGGCTTGGCCACTGGAAGATGGAATGGTCCGCAAGCTCTGTGAGGTACGCCGTTTCACCTGAAGCGAACCCAACTGAACTGCTTGCGTACCAGAGTTTCCTTGTCCTGAAGCATCATCCCAACCTGAATTACTTGCAACTTGCTGTGGGTGCACGTCGTGCGCCTGTTGCCGTGGCATGAAATCAAAGGTCATTGCTGCGTTTGACGCCGCCAGCCAGGGGTTCTCGCCTGACCGAGTCGTGGTGGACCCAAGTCTGAACGCAGCGTTCCTTGGCGAATGCGTGCGCCTTGGTTTGGCTGCAGCGTCAACAACACTGAACCGGGCACTGCTGAACCTACGCAAGCAAGGTCAGTTGAGTGGTCGGAAATCACGTCGTACTTCCTTTCCCAACGAAGACGACTACCGTTTTGCAGCAGAAATGGCGGTTCGGTTCCTCGAGCGGCGAGACGGTGTGAGCCTGGACGACATCATTTGCGATCCTGCTCTCACCGCAGAGTTCGATGCACTGGCCGCGAGAATCTGCCCGGGTCACACACCACTGCAATACCGTTGGGCTGCTCTGAACCTGCGCAAGTCCCGCAAACTCGAACCGGAACTTCTCGCGAAGGTGGCGCGCCCGACGAATGTGCTCGCCTTCCTCGTGGAACAAACCGACCCGACTGCCATTCCGTCCGAACAAGGGCTTTATCTCTTCTACAGTACCGCCAAGGCGCTCTATGTGGGAGAAAGTGAGAACCTTCGTTCCCGGATCACCAAACATCTTGACCATTCCGATAACAAAGGCTTGGCCCAGTGGATGTGGGAGCACGGTTCCGAATCCCTACATCTGGAAATCCAGATCTTGGATCGAGCCACACCAACTCGCGTCCGGCGTGCCCTTGAGTTGGAGTTGATTCGTTCTCGCAATCCTCTTTTCAATGTGCGACGATGATGTCAAGCTGCTCGGCAGTACCCGCGCAATAGGTGGCCCATGTCCATAGCTCAGGAATCGCTGCGGTTGACCGGGCTGTTTGAGGCGGAATTGCTCGTCGAATTGATGCTTCGATATTGGCGACATCCCTACGCCGATGATGTGGGCTTCAGGCAAGATCTGCTTGAGGCCGCGGCCGAAGTGTTGAAAGCATCGGTGGCGGATCAGCAACTCCTGCAAGAGATTGCGCCACAGAACATGAGCCTTGTCGCGGCCGTCTGGTACGCGGAATCAAGCTCGCTGGATGCGGCGGCTTCTCTCTCGACTGCAAACAACAACGAAAGACGAGAGTGGACGGAAATGGTCAGGCGCTCCGTGCCGTCTTGTTTCTGCGACCCAGACCTCCTTGAGTGAATGGGTGAAGATGCACATCGCAACGATGTTGCCTTCTACCGCCACACCCGACGCAGGAAATCGGCGAAGTTCCGCCACATGACGCCTTCGATGTCGGCCGGCGAGTAGCCGCGGGCGCGCAACAGGCCGGGGAGCTTCTGCAGGTCGGCGATCGAGTTCAAGTCCATCGGCGTTTGCTCGTTGCCGTAGCCGCCGTCGAGGTCGGTGCCGATGCCGACGTGCCGCGCGCTGCCGGCAAGCTGGCAGATGTGGTCGATGTGCTCGCAGATGCGCTCGATCTTGAGTTGAAAGTCGGCCGGCCTCGACCGCAGGTGCATCCAGCCGGGCACCATCATGATCGCGTCGAACGCCATGCCCAAGACGCCGCCGCGCTCGATCACCGCCCTAATCTGGTCGTCGGCGAACTGCCGGTTCCACGGCGCGAGCGTGCGGCAATTCTGATGGCTCGCCCAGAGCGGCCCGTGGTAGCAGTCGAGCGCGTCCCAGAAGCACTCGTCGCAGAGGTGCGTGACATCGAGGATGACGCCGAGCCGCTCCATTTCCTTCAGCAACTCCTTGCCGGCGGGCGGCAGCGGCCCTTCGGCGTCGGTGCCGTGCGCGTAGCGCCCCGGTCCGTAGTGAGCCGGGCCGAGCGCACGCAGTCCGTCGGCGTAGCTGCGTTCCAGGTGCCGCAGCGTCACGAGCGAATCGGCCCCCTCAAGGCTGAGCACAAAGCCGATCGGCAACTTCGCCGGCCGCTTGCGCGATTCCACGACGTACGCCGTGCCGTCATCGGGCGGCGCCTTCAGCCACCGTTCGACGTGCCGGTCGAGGTCCGCGCGGTTGCGGATCGACACCATTTCGCCCGCCTCTTCCATCGCGCGATACCATGCAAGCTGGCCCTGAGTCTGCGCCCACGCCTGTTCGGGCGAGTTCCAGCCGGGCAGCCGGTGAAAGTAGGGCGAGTGCCGGCCGATCTGGGTCGCCACGCACAACCCAACGCGCCCGCGTCGCATCTCGGGCAGGCAGACCGTCGCGTTGCCGCGGTCGACCTTGTCCTTCATATGCTGTTCCCAGCGACGCAGCCGCTCGAGCGACCAGCGCTGGTCGCGGTTCCACTCCAGCGCGTTCATGCTCAGGTCCAGGTGGACGTCGAACACCAATGCAGCTTCGGTCATGGCGTCTTCCTTGCGGTGGGTCCTGCCTACGTACGTGATCTT
>Ga0185317_100047_pt1 | contig 51369 bp, 56 predicted proteins | sample DevilsHole_FD_128020 | JGI IMG/M metagenome (GOLD analysis project Ga0185317, IMG submission 128020) | Groundwater microbial communities from Devils Hole, Nevada to study Microbial Dark Matter (Phase II) - Devils Hole (SPADES assembly)... | ecosystem: Environmental > Aquatic > Deep subsurface >...
TCGGCTACCAGCGCTTCGAGTGCAACTGAAGTCATCGAAACGGCACTCGCTGTCAGCCCCCGTCCGCGTGCGGCCACGCTCCCCGTCCGCGCGTGTTACCCAAGATCGGGACTTTTTGAACCAGGCCCATTTTCGCGACGAAACAAACCGCCTGTTGGCATGCGGCGGTGTGCGACGCACATTGCGCAGGCGCTTCTTAACGCCGAGCCGAAGGCGACGGCAGGCAGTTATCCAGAAAGTGCCGTCGCCTTCGGCTCGGCGTTAAACGATTCTCGCACGCCAAATCGCAAACCGCGTCGTGCGCCCGGCATGCGCGAGGCGCGAGCATCCGCCGTGCTGCTGCTCGACAGCAGAGCTCGAATCGTTTCTACTCATGCAGCCTTGCGAATGGGCCGCTCGGTCTGCAGTTCGATGAGCACCGCCGCAACGGGTTCGATCGGGGTGGCCAGGGCCGGATGCCGGGCGAGCAGGCGCTGGCGAAGGATGAGCACGTGACAGAAAGCCATGATTGACCAGACCAGTTCCTTCAGCTCACCCAGGTGGCTGTGCCAGCGAGCCATATGCTTGACCGCTGGAACCTTGTTGAGCATCGTCACCAGCACGGACAGGCATGCCAACATGATCAGTTCGTCGTCGGGCAACAGGTAGTAGGCCCAGTGATCTTTCGCGTATGGTCCGTGACGCAGGGTCATCACGAGGGGCAGTACGATGCAGACGAACGGAAATCCCAACGACGCCGCCGCACGCATCTGGTCCGACAGCTCGTTGTCGAACATGTTGTGCAGGTTGGTCTCACCCTTCGCGTTGCTTGCGACAAACCAATCTGGACTGTTCCAGTGGAACAGCTTCTGCCCCCAACTCTCTTCCTCAAGAGCGACGAACAGGGCGAGCGCCGCGTACAGCGCATACACAAGGCGGTAGCGATCGGCGACCACGCCGCGCGTGCGCACGTACAGCCCCGCGGCGGCGCACGCGGTGAGCGCGAACAACACAGAGGTGCCCTTCTCTAGGCCACCCTGCTCGGTGTGCAGTACGCCTTGAGCGGCCTCGCTGAAGTATCGGAGGCCGAGAAAATAGGCGACAAGCCCCAACGCGGGCAACGCCACGTACCCACCCAGTTTGCGCAGCGACATTGGGCCGCCCCCCCCCAAACTAGCGGCTAACAAGGTGCCTTGGTCCTATCGGAACGGTCGGCACAAGTTCTTTAACCCAGCCTTCCGGAGAAACCGCCCGTGTCAGTTGGGTTGTACGCCTGTCGAAGTCGCCTCTGCAGGTAGGTCGCGCCCCACATCATGGCACGCCGTTCGGGCCTTGCCATGAGTTGTTTGACGACCGTATGCTATTGCTCAAAGCTGGCCAGGCGGTAACGATATGCCTGCCTTCCGTTTTGTTTGAAAGCCCAGGTCGATAGGAACGGTCCATGCTCCGAATTCTGGGATCAGCTCGGCGTCTGTGCAACGGCGTGACCCGTCGCGAGATGCTCCAAGCTGGCGGGCTTGGTCTGTTGGGTTTGGGCCTTGGCGACTTGCTGCGGGCGGGCGACGCTCAGGCGGGCATGCCCGCGCGGCCGCGGCCACGTGGTTTCGGCAAGGCCAAGTCGTGCATCCTGCTGTATCTCTACGGCTCGCCGAGCCAACTCGAAACCTGCGACATGAAACCCGACGCGCCGGCCGAAGTCCGCGGCGAGTTCAAACCCATCGCATCGAGCCTGCCGGGCCTCGACGTCTGTGAACTGCTGCCCAACATGGCCAAGATGATGGATCGCACCACGGTCGTGCGTTCGATCACTCACGCCTATCCGTTACACGGCGTCGCCCACGCACTCACGGGCGTGCCGACGATCGACGTCGCGATGGAGTTGGCCCCCAAGGATCCGCGCCACTGGCCGTTCTTCGGGTCGGTCGTCGAGTACCTCGACCAGAAGGCCCGCGGCAACCAGCCGCCGCCCGACGTGCCGCAGAACATCGCGCTGCCGTGGCGGTTCTCGAGTCAACGTATCGGCGAAGTGCCGCGCGCCGGCTTCGACGCCGCTTGGCTCGGCACAGCCTACAACCCGGTCTTCACCGAGTTCGACGGCAAGGCCACGCGCGCGATGTACAAAACGCTGCAAGACAAAAAGAACGAGTACTGGGAGCCGTACCTCGGCGTCACCCCCGATAGCCGGTTCGTCCTGCCCGGCGCCTCGCAGCTTCCCGACGACCTGACGCTTGACCGCCTGAACCGTCGCCGCTCGCTGGTCGAGCAGTTCGACGCCGCGCGCCGCGACCTCGACGCCGCGCCGGCCGGAGTCAGCGTCGATCGCTACCGCGAAATGGCGTTCTCACTGGTGCGGTCCGAGAAGGTCCGCAAGGCGCTCGACATTCAGCAGGAATCGGCCGCGGTGCGCGAAAGCTACGGCATGACCGTCTTCGGCCAAGGCGCCCTCGCCGCGCGACGGCTGGTCGAGGCGGGCACGCGGTTGGTCACGGTGATTTGGGACGAGTTCGGTCTGGCGGGCTCGGCCTGGGACACGCACTGGGATCACTACCCGAAGATGAAAAACGAGTTGCTGCCCGGCCTCGACAACGCCTTCGCCGGACTCGTGCTCGATCTGGAATCGCGCGGCATGCTCGACGAGACACTCGTCTTGTGCATGAGCGAGCACGGGCGCACGCCGAAGCTGAACAAGAGCGTTGGAGGCGGTCGCGATCACTGGTCGCAGTGTTACTGCCAGTGGTTCGCCGGCGGCGGCATCGCCCGCGGCAACGTCGTCGGCCGCTCCGACCACTGGGCCGCTACACCTGCCGAACGGCCAGTATCGCCGAAGGAAATCTTGGCGACGATCTATCACCTGCTCGGCATCGACCATCAGACGACGCTCATCGACCGGCTCGGCCGCCCGCTGCCGCTGGTAGAGGCGGGCGTCGTGCAGGAAATGTTGGCGTAGCGCCCATGTTGCGACTCGGTTCGTTTCCAAGCCGTGACTGCCAGCGACTGACTCGTCGATCATCGCCACGACGCTCGAATCGCTCGGCCTGAACCGCATCGCGCTCAACGAAATGGGCGCCGGCATCGACGCCGAGCCGCTCTACGACTTGTTCTGAACCGTCAACGAGCGTGCGCCGTCAGGGCATTCGGACCGGAACCATCGTCTTGCCCACGGACACCAGCGTCTTAAGTGCCTCGCTTACCGGTGCGTTCACCGCGCAGACCGAGCCGGCGTCCAGAACGACCAGCCGGCCCGATGTCGGATTCGGGGCGCCGGGGATGAACACAACGAGTTTCTCGGGCGACAGGCCGTCGGGCGACGCGAGCCGGTTCGTGACCAAACCGATCTCTTGCCCGCCACCTTGCCGATCTTCGACCAGCACGACCGCGTGGAAGACCGCATCCCTGCCCTCGCCGTAACCGAGAATCTGTTTGAGTGTTTGATAGAATGTTCCCAACGCCGGCAGACGGTCGAGCACGGAATCCACCAGCCGCCAGAGCCAGCGGCCGATGAAAGTGGACACCGTCAGCCCGACCACATAAATGCCTCCGCCGGCGGCCAGGATTCCCAGGCCGGGATAATAAGGAACTTGTTTCGGCCAGACGGCGGCGACGGTATTCTCCAAGTACGCGACGGTCAGTACCAGGGCGCCGATCGGCAACAAGGCGACGACGCCAGCCAGAAAACAACGCGACAAGTGAGCAGTGATGAACTTCATGGTTTCGCTTCTGTGGTTTGGGGTTGGTGCGGCGGCCGACGATGCGTCGCTCGGTCGCGACGCCGCCCCCGCCGCCGTGCGGTTGACGCAATCATACCATTCCAAGTTCTTTCTCAGTTACTCGCCCGACGGCGCTCGCCTCACGTTCACGCGGCACTACGCAAACCGCCGCGCCGCTCAGCAGGTGCTGATGGGGCTGTGGATGGTCGACGCGGACGGGTCGAACGAGCGGCGACTACTCGAAGCGCACGACCGCGAGGTGCAGATTCAGGAGCACGCTGCGTGGTCGCCCGACGGTCGCCGCATCGCCGTCACGGGCGGCGGCAATGACACGGGCAACGCCGCGAAGGACACGTTCGTATGCGGCGTCGAGCCGGGCGGCGCGACCGGACTCAGGAAGCTCGTGCCTGGCGCGGGCGTCAACGTCGGCGAGCAAGCAGCCAAGTTGGTCGCCCGACGGAAAAAGCCTCGTGGTCACGAGCACCAGCGCGACGCTCTGGCTGATCGACGCCGACGGCAAGAACCGCCGCAAGCTCACGCAACAGCCCGGCACATATGTGATGCAACCTGCTTTCGACATGGAAACACAGAGGCACAGAGGACACAGAGGAATGCTTGAGTCATGATCTCAATCTCTTGATCTCTGTGTTCTCTGTGCCTCTGTGTTTCATTTGAAGAGTCTTGAGGGGGCTTGAACATGTCCATCGGCTCCAAGATGTTTCCGTGGCGCCTCGCTGTGCTCTTGTGCGCCGCCGCCGGCGCGTCGATCGACGACCGCGGCCCCGGCGCACCGGCGGCCAAGACACCAACGGCGGTCCACCAACTGGACGTGGCCGGCCGCACCCGCAGCTACCGACTGCACCTGCCGAGCGGCTTTGAACCGGGCAAGCCGGTTCCACTCGTCATCGCGTTGCACGGCGCGGGCGGCAACGGGCTGATCATGGAAGTGCTGACCGGCTTCGACCAGGTGGCCGACGCCAACGGCTTTGCCGTGGCCTACCCCGACGGCGAGTTGGGCATGTGGCGCATCTGGCCGGGCGGACGGAGCGCGACGAAGGGCAAGATCGCCGACCGCATCAAGGCGGCGCGCGACGAGGCCAAAGAACCTGGTGCGACGGCCTCTGCGGATGTGGACTTCATGAAGGCACTGATCGACGAACTCATCGACAAGCGAGTCGCCGATCGGCGGCGTGTCTACGTGACGGGCATCTCGAACGGTGGATACTTCAGCAACCTGCTCGCGTGCGACCTGAGTGACCGCGTCGCGGCGATCGCTCCGGTGGCGGGCACGTTCGCCAAGTTCGCCGTCGCCAACGCGAAACCGTCGCGGCCGGTTCCTGTGATCTACTTCCACGGCACCGACGATCGCATCGTCGGCGTCGATGGCGTGGACCGGTTCACGAAACGCGAGAACTCACTGTCGGCCGATGAATGCGTGGCGTGGTGGGCGAAGCAGAACAGTTGCCGCGCCGAGTCACGAGTCGACACACTGGCCGACGCCAAGTCCGACGGCACCACCGTCGAGCGAGTCACCTACGCGGCGGGCAAGTCGGGTGCGCCGGTGGTCTACTACAAGATCATCGGCGGCGGCCACACGTGGCCGAGCGGCTCGTTCCAGCCCGAAGGCCTGCTCGGCAAGACCTGCCGCGACGTCGATGCGTCGCGCGTGATCTGGGAGTTCTTCAAGGAGTTCGAGCTGCCCGAGGAGAAGAAGCCATGATTCGCCACAAGTTGTTCCGCTTCGCCCGGCACACATCATGGGAAACCGCCTGCGCCGAAGTCGAAGGCTGGATCAACGCCACCGTGCGCGCCGAGGACTTGGTCTCGGTCATGATGGAAGACAACGAAGAGTCGATGGGCAGCCATGACGTGGTGGTCGTGTGGTACCGGGAACGAGGATAGCAAGCCTGAGCGAATCAACCGTGATGGACACGTCAATCGTCGATCGAATTCGCGCGGCAGTATGCCGGGATCGGCTACTCGACACGGCCGTCCGGCTGGTCGAAGTTCCGAGTCCGACGCGCAGCGGCGGCGCGGTCGCTGACCGGCTAGCCGAGTTGCTCCGGTCGGATGGGTTCGCCGTCGAGCGACCGATTGCCGGGTGGCCGGAAGCGCCGGCTGTCGTGGTGCGGTTCGACAGCGGACGGCCGGGCCGGACGATTCAATTCAACGGCCACCTCGACACCGTTCACTTGCCATTCGTGCCCCCGCGAGTCGACGACGGCGTGCTCACGGGCAGCGGGGCGTCGGACATGAAGGGCGGTGTGGCCGCGACGGTCGAAGCGCTGCGCGCAATCCGCGACACCGGGCTGCTCCAGAAAGGCTCCGTCCTACTCACCGCCCACGATCACCACGAAGGGCCGTGGGGCGACTGCCGACAGCTCTACGCGATGCTCGATCAGGGCATCACGGGCGACGCGGTGCTGTTGCCCGAGTACCTGTCAGATCGGCTGCCGATCGTGGGGCGCGGGCTGGCAATCCTGGAGATTCGCGTACATCGCGTCGGTGAACCGGTGCACGAGGTGTTTCGGCCGCCCGACACGCCCGACGTGATCGCCGCCGGCTGTGACCTGGTGCGGCGTTTCAAACAACTGAACGTGGAACTCGCGAAGCGGCCGCACCCAATCGCCGGGCCGGGCACGGTGTTCATCGGCAAGTTCGCCGCCGGCGAGATTTTCAACCAATCGCCGACCGAGTGCCGCATCGAGGGAACGCGGCGCTGGCTGGCCCACGAGCCTGTGTCGGCCGTGGCCGACGAGTACCGACGAATCCTACGCGAGGTCGCGACGAACACGGGTACACGGATCGACAGCGAGTTCATCGCTCGGCGCGACGCCTTTGAGATCGACCCGGCCACGCCGATCGTCGCTGCGTTTCAAGAGTCGTATCGCGCGGTCACCGGCAAGACGTTGCCGATCGGCGCGAAGCCGTTCGTCGACGACGGCAATGCGTTCGTCGCCCGTCGCGGCATCCCGGCGATCACGCACGGCCCCGACGCCCGCGGCGCCCATACACTTCACGAACGCGTCGCCGTGGTCGAGTTGGTGCGAGTCGCTCAGGTCTACGCGCTGACCGCGCTGGCGTTCTGCTGAGTGGCGATGATGCTGCGGATCGCTACGCAACGCACAAGAACAGTTCTGAAGTAGCGAACAGGTCCCGACCAAGCGCGACACGATCCGTACTCGCCACGCGACGTCGGAAGAGGCCGCCGGTCGCACCCACTACTTGACGACGTTCCGGTCAGGGACACATTCTCGGGCGTCTTAACCGATTGACACCCGCCCCGCGCCCACTAGAATGAACCCGCGCAAGCGTCCCCGTAGCTCAATTGGATAGAGCGTCGGCCTCCGGAGCCGAAGGTTGCAGGTTCGACTCCTGCCGGGGATACTTACACGGCAGTGAGTTGCGCCGAGCCTCACTTTCGAGTGCACCAAACTGTGCACCAAACTCCGTGGGCTCCCCGCCCGGTGCCAACGAGCGGGGAGCCGAGCCGACCCTTCGGTCAGCCCTTGGGTGTTCCACAGGGTTCATTGATCGGAGGGTCCCACCATGGCACGTCCGCACAAGATCTGGTTCCGCCAGCAGACCGGCTGGTGGATGGTCAAAGTCAACGGCAAGCAAGTCCGCCTCGCGAAAGGTCGAAAGAACAAGCCTGAGGCCGAGCGCGCGTTCCACGAGTTCCTCTTGCTCCAGCCCACCGCGCCCGAGTCGACGGACGCTCGCGTCGCCGACATCGTCGAGGCCTTCCTCGCCTGGGCAAAGCGCAGCCTCTCGGAAGCCGCGTACAACGGCTATCTCTTCTACGCGCAGAAATTCGCCGAGCGATGGGGCTGGCTTCCGGTGCGGGACCTGAAGCCATACCACGTCACCCGCTGGGTCGGTGAGCGTGCGTGGGGTCCGACCTCGCAGTACAACGGCAAGCGGTCCGCGTTCCGCGCCTTCTCCTGGGCCATCCAAGAGGGCCTGCTCGCGAAGAACCCGCTCACCGGCATGCGACGCCCTCGCCCGAAGCACCGCACACGCTGCCTCACCGTCGACGAGTATCGGGCACTCATCGCGGGTGCCCACGGGCGCTTCCGGGTTTTGCTCTGGGCGTTGCGGCAGACCGGGGCACGCCCTTGCGAGGTCAATCGACTGACCTGGGACGAGGTTCGCTCCGATCGCTGGGTATTGTGGGACCACAAGACGGTGGGCAAGACGGAGAAGCCGCGGGTGATCCTGCTCACCCCGCCCATGCGCCGGCTCATGGACCGGCTGCGGAAAGACGCCACGTCGCGCTTTGTCTTTGTGAACACGCGTGGCAAGCCGTGGACGACGAACGCCATCCGGCTGCAGATCGGCCGCATCCGGCGGAAGCTCGGCCTCGCCTCTGACGTGTGCGCATACCTGTTCCGGCACACGTATGGGACACACGCCGTCTTGAACGGCGTCAATCCATCGATGGTGGCCGAACTCATGGGTCATAGCAGCCTCGAAATGGTCAGCAAGGTGTACGTCCACTTGGCCGACCAAGTCAGTCACCTGCAGGAAGCGGCAGAGCGGGCAGCCCAACTCCCTGCTCCCGCCACGCCTCCCGCAACCGAGAAACGTCTAGGTGCGAAAACCCCGTCCCGTCAGGACACGGCCGCCTGACGCCGGCGTCGTACGGTCCCCGAAGGGTGCGCGCGAGGAACTCCTCGAGCGCGCCTTCCGGGATGCGGATCGTGCCGCGGCCGACACCGATCCGCACATGCGCCAATTTTCCCGCGGTGATTAGGGTGTACACGCATCCGATGCTCACACGAAGCCTCCGTGCTGTTTCTTTTACGGTCAGCACGGACCTCTCCCGCCTGAGAGACAGATGCTCGCTCGGGGCAGCCGCGGCGTGACAGCTACAGTAGGCATGCCGTGGCCGGCTGGGCGCGCACGCTGAACCTCAGGCCATTGAAGCCTTTGGTTACTACTTCAACGAAGACTCTGGGGAAGTGCTCTGGAAAGGGACCAGCCGCGTCCGATGGGCTCGGTCTGTCGGCACGGGCATCCGGTTACCTGCACCGACGCACGCTGAGCTTACGTCTTGAGCAGCCGGACCGCCTCCGGCTTTGCGTCGCCCTGGCGATGCCGGACCCGCACAGCCTGCTGCAGGCAGCGCCAGCAGAGTGGTGCTTCCCGAATGAAGCCGTCGCCGAACACGGCGGTGACGCACTCCTTCATCGTCTCGCACCAGGTGCAGGTTTCGGTCTCGTGCCAGGCAGTGAGTCGCACGTCCATCTCGAGCCCTCCTTTCGCGTGGTGTTCAATTCGCGGTGTTGTTTGGAGGCAGTCGCCCATTCGGCGCGCACGAGCGCGCACGTTGTCTCTTGCGGAACGCATTGCTCTGGGATGGACTGTCGCTCTGGGAAATGCTCTGAGGAGTGCCCTTCGCTCCGGAAGGGGAATGGTATTTAGAGCAATCGGCGAGACACATTGCAAGCAGTTTTTTACAGATTTTTTCTGCGATTATTCCGCGGTTTCATACGCGGTTAGGCACTTACTTGCGCCTCGCCGCGAGGCGCTGCTCTAGCAGTTTGGCGAATGCGGGCAGCGCGACGCCGAGGACGTGACAGATCTGACGCAGTTGAATGATGTCGAGGCGCCGTTCGCCGCGCTCAATTTTGCTGACAAACGACTGACTTTGACCGAGCTTCTCTGCGAGCGTGACCTGCGTGAGTCCAGCTTTCTCGCGGAGTTCACGCAGGAGCATCACCATTGTCTCGTACTCGTGGCTGTGAACGGATTTTTCCATTGAGACGCTCTTGTTCGGCACGGGCCTCGATGGTACAGTCCGAATAGGCATAGTCCAAGTTGGACTATGAACGACATAATGTTCTCATACTGAGCAGCGCGGTGTTCCCACGTGACGCGGGCCTGCGGAAGGCAGCGGAGGTTTGTATCGTGCAGGAATGGCAGTGCACAGCATGCGCTTTCATGTGCCCGTCGGCAGCGGCCGGTCTTCATTTTCTCGGCCGTGAACACGGTCACCGAACGGAACTTTGGGCTTCTCATCGCCTACGTGCTGCCCGGGTTTGTCGTGGTGTGGCAGCTCGGCACGTACTCGCCGGTGATCCGACCGTGGCTCGAGACAGGCGATCCTGGATCACCGACGGTTGGCGGCTTTCTGTACGTCACGCTCGCATCGATTGCGGCGGGGCTCATGGTGAGTGCTCTTCGCTGGCTTGTGCTCGACACGATTCACCACCGGACGGGCGTGGAGCGGCCGGTGTGGGATTTCTCGCGACTGCCCTGGAAGCTGCGCGCCTTCGAAGAGGTCGTCGAGAACCACTATCGCCACTACCAGTTCTACGGCAACATGCTGGTCGCGATCGTGCTGGTGACGCCGGTGCCGCGATCGTTCGACGGATTGCTTCCGGTGAACCCGTTCCTTCGCGCCGCGATCTTATCAATACTCCTGGGCGTGTTCTTCGTGGCGTCGCGCGACACGCTCCGCAAATATTACGCACGCACGAGCGTGCTTCTGCGATCAAGTGGCTGGAGCAAGGAGACTCGTCATGGTGAACGGATGGCACCCCAAGAAAGGCAAAGGCACGTACAAGGTCGTCGGGCGACGCAAGACCCAAAAGAGCGGCCAATTTCGCCCGGTCACGAAGGGCAAGAGCACACCGGACGCGCTTCGTGAGGAAGAACGAGGACGGTGACGGTCGTCGGTATGGTAACTTTGTTGGAGGCGGTCGCACTGTGCGCCTCAGTGTTCCGTCACGGTGTCGGATGAGCGGCCAGACGATCGTGTATGCGCTCTCAATCCTTCCGTCTTGAGCGTTCCGACGGCTGTTCCGTCGCTGGAACACGCACGCCGCAAGAACCGAGCGCGTTCGGCAGTTGAGCGGTTCAGTGCTTCTATAGCAACGAACCCATGCGAACCGCCTACGACCTCGCCGCGCACCGTCCCGTGCCATTCACGGCTACTTCTTCGCGCCGATACTCGCGTTTTGCTGTTCCTGTGCTGGAGTTCATCGCCCGGCACCGCACAGTCCTCGCTGGGCACATACAGCGGCAATTCCCAGAGTTCTTCAGAACTGATCGAGCGACACGGATGCATCTACAGACACTCGTGGCCGCAGGCGATCTCGTGCAAGTACGGCTGGATATGGGACAGCCCGCTGCGTACCTGCCGACCGCAAGAGTGTTTAGGCGACTCGACTGGCCCGCCGATCCCAAAGTCCACGGAACTCGTCCGCTCAGGTACCGACGTTCGCCCGGGAGTCACTTTGTTCACGAACTGCTCCTCACTGAGTTCGCAGTTTCACTCACCGAGGCTGCGCGCAGCCGGCCGGATCTCACCATCCGCTGGGACGAGCGGTTCGGCTTCACTCAGCGGGAGGCCTTTCGCGACGTCATTCCCGACTACCTGTTCCTCCTGCAGCACCGCCATGGTCTTCTCGCATACCTCCTTGAGGTCTTCAGCGGCGAAGAATCTTCTGTTCGCATGGGGCAGAAGCTCGAGCGGTATGCCCTCTGGGCCGCTCAACCCGCGACGCAGGAGTACCTAACGTTGCTGTACGCGAGCTTCAGTACGCCCAACCCGCGGCCGGCGTTCCGGCTCCTTATCGTTGTCCATGATCGGCGGGCCAGAAATGACCGCGGTAAACTCATCCCGCTCCTTGCCAGAGTGGCCGCCCTCCCACGCGCCGCCCGATCGCGGACGTGGCTCACAACGGTTGCAGACCTCGAACTCGCAGCCTCGATCGATGACCCCATCTGGCTTCGGGCGAAAGATCTCGGACCTTTCGTGCTCAGCAGCGGGCAGCTGCCTCGTCGGGAACGTCGGGAGGCATTTCGCCGACTTCTCGATATGCTTCCCAGGCATCGTCTCTTTCCCTCACTTGAGAATGCGCCTGGCCCAGCTGATCACGCTGTCGAACGTCTCGTAAAGTACGCCTCCGATTAATGCGCAGGTGTGTGCAGACGACCGCAGTCGGAAGATCCTCGGCCGGCTATGATTTGGGCTTGCGCTTCAGAACAAGAACGTGCTCCTGTTTGATCCCATCGCCATTCCAGAGACCGTACTGCATGTAGTGATTGCGAAGAGCGTAGGAAAACCGATTCTTCAAAATGAAATGTTCTGCCGCAAGCTGCCCGATGAAATCCGCGGTCGCTACTGGAATGCCACAACAGACGGAATCTCCGATCACGCAAACCACTGTGCCTGTGCTCCGCACTATTTTCGCAAGTTCTTTCAAAACCTTTGCCATTGAGCAAAAGTAGTGACCAATTGCCCGAGCTCTGTGAAGGTCGACCTTGCCGATTCCTTTGACAGTGTTATCCAGTCGTTTTATGCCAAAGTGGACATCTTCATCCCAGTCTGCGGATCGGACGAGTTTTCGTCCGACGTACGAATGCGTCAGTGCTAAATGGTCATTCTGATCTCCGACCAATGCGAGCCAATACATCTCGAGACGGTGTCGCCGGCTATACTCAACGGCACAACAGTAGGGGGGCGACGTGATCACGAGTGGGAAACGGCCCTCGGCTAGCGGTTCAGATCTGAGCAGGTGATTGAGTTTGACAGTATCTCCGGTTATCACTCGCGCTTTTGCGTGCGACCCATGATCGCAGTATGCCTGCCACAGTCGCCGCATTCCCTCAATTCTCTGCCCCACCTTCGTGAAAAACTCATTGAACACCTTGATTCGCCTTTTCGCGTTCAATTCGGCTTGGCGGGATGTGACCTCGAGGCCCGAAACGGGAGCGGGATCAGCATTGGAAACACTGCGGATAATTGCCGCTGCACACACGCGGAAGAACAGACGTTCTTTCCTACCGAGGTCCGCACGATCAATTGCACGGAAGATCCTGGCAAGATCAACGATCACATACTTCCTGAACCAGTGCGTGATACTGGGGATCGCAGGAACGTCTAATTCCGCAACCTCGTCATCGAACCGCTGCTGCGAGATGTCAGCACCTGGGCGAGTCTCACGATCCGCGTGGGTGTGAAGTAAGGGTCTGAGCCGGCGTTCGATTTCCGCAAGTCCTCGCTCGAGTCGCTGTGGATCAATCGGTGTTGACTTTGCACGAGCGATGAGGGAGGCAAGTGGGTCAATGTCCACTCCTACAGATGATATGCCGCGGACCAACGCCTCCACCTGGACGGTTGCGCTGCCTGTGAAAGGATCCAGCAGTACTGAACCTTTTCGGCCAAAATTGCCCAGTGCCCATCGGACAACCGGGGGATGAAACTTTGCTGGAAAGCGGAAGAACTGGTGAGTGTACTCATCGCGTCCGTTTGGAGAATCGATCCAATAGGAGAGCTTCTTTTCGGGAAAGCGAGGCAGTCGCGGAACTCGCTCGTGTCCATCCGACCGAATCTCTCTGCCCCCGAGTTTACCTTTGAACATTCCATTACTCACTGTGCCACCCCCGCGCGCGCGAATCTGTGTAGAACCTGGTCAGAGAGCTTGAGGAACGCGGGACAGCCTCGCCGATCCACATGAAATCGAACGTCCTTCGGAAAGGATTTCTGTGCCTGGTGAAGCAGCTCCATCGCTTCGGTGTGCCGTAGCAGCTGTGCGCACTTTGTAAGTAAATCGATCTGCACGGCTTCTGTGAGTGTCGATATTGGGCACAGTGGCACACCTTTGCCGGTAAGAACTGAATAGTATCGTGCAAAAAGGGCGAGCGCCCGTTCCCGGTCGGCGCGCGTGGGCTCCGAACCGTACGGAATGCAAGGAAGCTGAAGGACTCTGGCGGCCAGCTCGAGCGTTTGGTGTTCCTTGATGACTCGCTCAAGGGTGAACGCGTCAGGCAACTCTTCCACCAGTAGCTGGATGCCAGTCCGTGTGCCTTTGGGTGAAGCTGGGACCTGGTACGCGCGGGAACCTCCGCTGTCCGGATGTTCAATGAGCCCGAGCCGACAAAGCACCTGCAAATGAGCGAAGAGCTTGTGCGGGCCAGTCTTCCCTTCATAGCCCTTCTCTTTAATCCGTTCAATCTCTCGCCGCAGCGCGACACGGTCTGCCGTATTGTTTGTGATGATCAGGTATTCAGAGTAGACGGTGGTAAACATGTCTTTCGCGAGCCAGTTCCAATCTCGTCCTGGGATGGGAAGTCGCCCACTCTCGACGAATTGACGCGCGAGATGGCGCAATGCGCCTCCGTCAGCCTCTAGGTACACTCGGAAGTGAAGGAGTTTCTCAGCCACCGTAAGACTCAACTGTTCCTCAAATGTGCCATCTGGTATCTCGGCAATCAGATCTGTGAGTTGGCCCCTCTCCGTCCAAGTGAGGTTCGCTGTGACGAGCCCGAGTGCTTTGGCCAAATCCACTGCATAGCGGCCAGCAGCTGTGTTGAAATCTCGTCCGCGCGAACTGATCTCGCGGGCAAGTCGCTGAGCGACAATCTCTGGGTACGCACTTTGGACCGGCGATGTGCAGAGCTTTACAAGGAATTCCATGTACGCAGGTTCATCGACCTGGTAATGCGTACGGAATACGATGCGGGGTTGCATCTAGTAGTCCGTCCCTCCATGAATGGTCACACGGGGCCGCACGCAAACTGGGAACAAGCGGTTTGCGCGATCCGTTGATGCCAGTGCATAACCCAGCGGTAAACTGCGAACGAGGCTTTCGAAGGTGCGCGATCCTTCGAGTTTCTGGCGACTGTCGATTGTGACGTCGGACGGACAGCCCGTATTGATCATTCCTTCAGCGGCAACGATATCATCGTGGTGACTCAGCGAATGGATCAGGAGAACATCGGCATTCCGCTGGATGGAAGGATCGAGCCCAGACGGTTGCTGGGTGGCGACGACGATTGATAGCCCCAGGTTGCGGCCCTCATCGACGTATTTCTTCAATGGCTTGCGCGAGGCCACTACTCCTCGCGCGGGGATGTAATTGTGTGCCTCATCGACGATGATCCATGACCGTGGCAGCCCCTCCCTTGCGCGTTCTGTGCATTCTTCGGCCAGTCGGCGTTCACGCGCGGAGGCTTCCAGATCGTTTGCAGCAAACTTCTCGGCCCGAGCTAAATGAATGGGTATCATCCGTTCCTGCTGTTCGGCGGTGCCACGAAGCTGCATGGCCTTCTTCACAATGAGAGCAACGAGGACACCACGCATCTGCTGATCGAGGTCGCGAAGCAGGAGGATCGATACGTGGCCGGGAAGGAGCAGCTGGCGCACGTCCAGCCCTGCGTCGGAGAAAATGGGGACGCGTCGGAGCATGTCGAGTCTGCGACGAAGGGACTCACGGGTATCCCTGTGGTAGCGATCAAAGTCGGCGTCGTGCTCTAAGGCAGAAAGCAAATCTTGAAGCACGAAGCCGGGATTGGGTGCGATGGCTTGTCCATTGCGTCTATCCGTGTAGCCATCGATAGCCACTTTCGCATAGAGCTCCGTGATCAAGTGGCCGAGTGGGTCCGCGAACGTGTCCACCTCGAAGAGACCGCACCATTCGTCTGGGCCCAGATCTGAGGGCCGAAGAGTGATCTCCACGGACGTCACGGCGGCCGGCGTAGTTGTTCCGCGTGGTCGGAGCAGCGTCATGGGAATCCTCTCGGATTCAAGTTTCCACTTGCGCAACTCCCGGACCACATCTGTGTCAGCAGCGTGTGTGCTCTCTACATCGAAGGGCATCGTGAGGTAGACATTCATCGTGTCGAGAATCAGCACGCCCTGCGATAGCCCGCCCTGCTTGACCCACCTAGTCGCCGCAAGTCCTTCGGCAAGTGTCCCTAAGGTGTAGCTCTTACCGCTTCGCCTCTTTCCCATGACGTACAGGACGTGTGCCCCCCGCGAGTCCAACCAGACGTTCCGGTACGGCGTTTCAGCATGCTTTCCCAAATAGATCGCCTCAAAGTCTTCTCTAGGCGCGTTTTGTGCAATAATGAGCCCGTTGGCGGGGCCTCGGTCTACTGAGAGATCCGGCTTTGCCGCGAAGCCGTGTTCGAGGCGGAACGTGGCATCCGGGATTGATCCTGGCATGACTTAATTCCCTCAGGCAATACAGTCTGTTGTAATGGCGCGTTTCGTGGCTCGGTGAGCCCGACCTAGGGCTCGCGTCATCTTCATGGTGATCTCGCGTGGTGTCATTATTTGTGTGAGGTGACTCTTCAAAGAATTAATCGCCTCGTCCGTGAATGGAAAAAAATCTGTCGTGATGGCTTCATCCGTACTGTTAGCGGCTATCGAGACGAGATTGGGGACGTTTGCGTCGGGGGCACGTAGGTATTTAATGACTCCTTTGATGAACTTATCGACGTCCGGGTCCTGCAGCGCGGGGATTTCTATCTGCGAGTCCGGGCCAGCTCCCAGACGAGAAATGACCGGGCCGTTTGAGCTAAATACTTCAACCATCTCTGATTCCACTGCCGCAGACGCACCGATGAGCACCGACACGGAACTCTGATTAGGATCAACCAGACGTGTGAAGCCGGATACGAACGTAGTAATCGTTTCCGCGCCAATGGCGCGGAGGCGCTCCATCTCATCGAGAACGAGAACAAGCGTTTTGTGGCGAAGGTCCCGGAGCAAACGACCAAAGATGCATATGATTTCAGCCAAGCGCGCCGCCTCAGTCTCAGTCAGATCTTGAGTCTGCCCGAGGTCATCGAGATCCTGTCGCGACATCGTAACTCCCGAGATCCACCGCCAGAGGCGCAATCGGTCGAAGTTCGGATCGAAGATTCGAATCGCGGCTTTGGCGAGCTCCTCATCAATGAATCTCGCTTTGAGCCGTGCCGACAGCTCCTCGCGCCGGGCATACCCCACTAGCTGAACAACCTCCTCAATGAGACCGACGATGAAGTCCTGACCCAGGGATCGCATGATGCCCTCACGGTAGAGGTCATGAAAGCGAGATTTTTTCGATAAATCAGGGCACTCGATGCGAACGGCGTGAATAGGCGTCAGCTGCTGCAACTCATCCATGGTACGCATGAGAGTATGCGTCTTCCCCCCGCCATAAGGACCCCAAACCAATCGCTTCGGCGCGAGCCCTGTCACGAGGTCAACTTCGAGACTCTCAGCGATGATCTGTGTCTTTATGTCATCGCGTGCAAAGCAGTCAGTGTCCTTCAGAGGGTCCAGAATGAAATTGTCCCTGCGTAGGCCGAATTGTTGACCAACCGGGACCGTGCTTTCGTCCATCGTAGGATCCTTTCAAACCTCGTGGCTGTAATTGGTGAGCTCCCAGAAATACGCGATGAGTTGAGCGATCATCTGGCTATCGCTGTTGATACGGATACCGAGCTCAATGTAAGTTGACCTTGTAAGGTTCTGCGATCCAACGATTGCCATGCCATACCCACCGCTGGTGTCGGGCTCCCGAATATATAGTTTGGTATGAAGCCGGCGATTGAGAAACACCGTTGCGCCAAGATCCTGGAAAACGCGCACCGCGGGTGGCGCGACGAAATCAGTGCCAACCTCTGGCCGAGTAATGACGAGTATTTCTGGATTTGTGCCTCGGCGCCGCTGTGCCTGGAGAACCGCGTGAACGAGAGTTTCCTCATGCCGCCGCTCGAAACTGATCCACGGCGAACAGACGTATAACCTGCCAAATCCCGGTCGTTCATTGAGGCTTTGAAGAAACGCAGTCGTCATACCTTCCCGAACCAATTCGTAGGCGTGTAAGCTGCTATCGAGCCGGCAAAGGCGACGGTAGATGTCCTTGAGATCTCCACCGTTCACCGCTTCGAGGAGCAGTGCTGTTCGGATTCCGAGCGTTGTTATCCCGATACGCTCGCCATAGCGGTGGAGGAGATTCGCGGCGAGAAAATCGTGGATCGTTGCCTCGGGATCGTCCACTCCGCAGGATGCGAGGATGCTCCGGAGACTACCCGGTTCGAAAGCAGTCACTGACGAACCTTCGAGTTCTCGCAACGCTTCATAGGCGCCAGGAGCGGACACGGATTGATGCAAGTGCGTAGCCACTCAGGTCTCCTCCTCGCCATCCTCGAGAACTTGGTATTCAGCCAGCACCTGCTTTGCGAACTCCGGTGGAATGGCATCCATCTCTTTTGCTTCTATCCGAGGATCCGCTTCTTGCAATACTGCATTGAAGGCATGCATGAGGGAACGCGGCTTCAGTTCGTCTTTCGCGCCGACCTCGTCAACAATGAGTTTGCATGCGTTCTTCGTGAACGGAAAGAACGGCGACCCATTGAAACCTGGGAGACGTAACTGCGCGAGCACGTCACGGATAAAGCCCAATGCCTCGGTGGGTTGCATGGGCGGCAGAATCATCACTTTGGTCCTGCCTATGCGATCACGGAGCTCGGGACTAAACCATGGCGGCAGACTATTGAGCCGCGGTTTACCCGAAAAGGAGAGGCAGAGACTGAGCCCGTTAGGGCATGCGTTGAATGCAGAGTGCAGACCCGTATTAATCTCATCAAGCGTACGTGGGCCGGTCTTTTCTATCCGCTGAAACTCGTCTACAAACCAAATCACGCGAGCGCCTGGCCGGCCTTGAGACTGTGCGGAGAGCTCAAGGAGCTGGATAAGTGAGGTGAGAATGCGCAGAGCTTCTTCGGATGAGCCAATCTTTTGGGCGATGCCTATTCTACGGTACTCAGAGATTGGCAGAGCTTCGGCACGCAACCATCGCATGGCAGTGACTTGGTCCGATGGTTCGCCCGTCGTCATTACTTTTAGCGCGGTGACCAAATCAGGCGAAGCCGCTGTCATGTTCTTCACGACCAGTCCAGCACTTGCTGAAGTATGGATTTCTAGGAATGACTCCACAACCTTGTCTGTGTCTAGACCGAGAACGAAGACACGGTATAGGTCAAGGAAGCCGCGCGCTGCCTTTGGGAATTCGCTGTAGACGGTGTACAAGGCATTCTTCGCAAGATCTTTCGCGATTTCAGTTGCCTGGTTCGCGAGGTAATAGAGCGTGTGAGTTTTGCCGGCTCCGAACCACGCCCAAAACAAGTGAATGGAAGACGTGGGTCGCCGAGATAGGCTTGTCAGCAGGTCTGCGAGGTCTGTGCGGAGCTGGTGACGGTCCCCGAGAAAAGTACAGAACTCCCGCTCGGGAACGATCGGGAATGGCCAACGCTTTAAACCAAGGTGCTCGTACTGCCGAGTCATGAGCCGGCCTCTGAAGTCAGATCGATCAGGCCTTGGACTTCGCGCAGTAGTGCATCCGTGCTCGCTACCGTCTGCGGCCATGGACCGGAGGTCTCGACATGCCGACATGCGACCAAACGGGATCGAGAACCGGTGCCCCGCTACAGCGCCGAAGCCCCGAAAGGAAGGGAGTTTAACGCAGGTCTTGTGCACCCGCCAGAGCGGTGACGATTGCACTTCCTAGAAGGGGCTCTCGCAGCTCAGCAGAAAAAACGAAGTGGTTGGCGCTTTGCAGGCCCGAATATAGCGATTGACGAGAATCTTGCTCAGTGTCCAGCACGTGCCAGCAGCACCGGTGGTAGCGGTTGCGAGCACAATTCTATTCCGCTTCCGGCGAAGAATCGGGCCTTCGGGCGGGTCGGGCGCCTAGCACGCGTTGCACGGGTGCAATCGCGCCAGTAGCAGTGAGCCAAGCGGGTGATTGCCATTGGTGAAAAAAGCGTCCTTTGCCATGCTGATAGTCCTTTTTGTTTCGGACAAGGAAGGACTTTCAGCAGGAAAGGACGCCTCGATGGGTGAGAATAGCGTCGCAACTGGATCGGTGGCAACACGAAGTTTCGGTGCGCAGGCATTGCTGAAGGCCTGTGAGGCGCTGCCAGGGGAATTGGCCGAGCGACTCGGCGCGCAAGTGAAGCGGGTCGCGGAGTTGGTCGGCCGATTTTTTGCAGGACGGCCCGACGCCGCAGGCCACGTTTGAGTTCGAGCAGAACTTGCAGGCCACATTGCGGGAGGTGGGGCGGGCCACCATGGAGTACACCTCGAACGCGGCAGAACCGGAGGACGCGGATGCGTTGCCGGCGCGACTGCGGTGCGGCCGCCGCGAGTTTCGGCGGAATCGCAAAACGCCCAACCAGATCGCCACGCTGTTCGGGCCGATCGTGCTCAAGCGCTGCTTCTACCAGGCGGCAGAGCCGGGCGAGCGTGGCTTGGCTCCGCTGGAGCGTCGGCTGGGTATCGTGGCGCGGCTGGCCACGCCCGCGTTGGCCGACCAAGCGGCGCGGCTCAATGCGGACTTGACGCAACAGCAGACGCGTGAGGTGCTCGAGGAGCGGCACGGCGTGGCATGGTCGCACGGCACGCTGCGGCGGGTGGTAGCCGCCATGGCCCAGCATTACGCGCCGCTGCGGCACGCGGCGCAAGTGGACCGGATTATCAAGCTGCTGAAAAAGGCCGAGAAATCGCGGGGGAAACATGCTCCGATCCTGAGCGTCGGGCGTGACGGGGTTATCATTCCGACGCGACCGTGCTGGGAGGAGGCAAGCACGGCCACTCTGAGTGTGCTGGATCGGAAGGGCCGGCGTCTGGGCACGGTGTACCTGGGCCGCATGCCGCAGTTCGGCCAAGGGACCATGACAGCGCAGCTGTGGGGATTGCTTCGTGACGTGCTGGATCGCTGGCACGGCAAAACACCCCGGCTGGTATACGTGACGGACGCAGGCAGTCACCCGCAGGACTTCTACCGGTACAAGCTGTGCGGCATGACCCATCCGCGCACGGGCGAGTTGCTGGCGTGGGAATGGATCGTGGACTACTACCACGCGTGCGAGCGGATCACGAAACTGGCAGAGGCGGTGTTCGGGTGCGGTCCCGAGGGGGCGCGTTGGGCCGTTCAACTGCGTCGCATCCTGCGGGACGAGCGACGCGGTGTCACCCGAGTGGTGCAACGGGCCCAGGCATTGCGCCGCCATCGCGGGCTCCAGCGCACGCGCAAGGAGTTTGATGCGGCATTGGGAACGCGGCGCACATGGACTACGCTGGGGCGCGGCGGCGAGGATTGCCCATTGGCTCGGGAGTGACGGAGGCTGCATGCAAGACGATCTTTGGCTACCGCTTCAAGCAGTCGGGCATGCGTTGGAAAAAGGAGCATGGCCAGCACGTGCTAGACCTGCGCGTGATCCTCAAGAGCGGCGTGTGGGATAGCTGCCGGACCGCCTGGCTTGCCTCTTCCAGGACCGCCGACGCGGTAACTCCGCCTGTCATACCTCAGAGAATCCACAAGTTTCCGGGAGTTTACGCGCGACCAGCGTGATTGCACCCGCGTTGCACAAGCAAGCAACCAGCCTGTTGTTAACCAAACAACCACCTCTTCAGCTTCTCCCAGAAGCTGTCCCTTACCTGATCCTCCGATTCCACTGATTCTGCACCTGCCTTTGAATCAGTTGGAGTTTTCCCCGTGTCAAAGTACCGTTCTTTCAGTTTCGCGTCGCGGCGCCGTCCAGCCTCGATTTGCAATTGCGACATCTGGTATGACCAGTGCACGACATTACGCTTAATCCAGTAGTGGGAGTGGCAGGGAAAACTCCAATTCCCGATCGAGGGGTACAGCGAGATGTACTCCCCGTCAACGGTGAGCTTCCACCCGGTGTGGGACAACGGCGTCACCACCTTGTGTCCGCAGCCACAGCAGCATTTGTGCACTGCCGTCGCGTAGGTTTGCGAAATGTAGATCGTACCATCTTCCAGTACTTCAGGGATGAATTCGACGAATTCAGGCCTGAGAATCATCGTCATGCCTGGTCCTCGTTTGCCATCGCATTCCCATTGATCGTGTAGGCGCTGCAATGCTCCCTTTCCAGGTCCTGATAAAACCCACACAGCTTTTTCCATTTGATGACAGCGAGGGCTGCGTTCAGCGCATTGAGGTCTGCAATCTGGATGTTCCGCGAGTAGTCATTCTCGACACCGCCATCTGAAAAGGGCACTCTTTTCCGCAGGTGATCTCTCTTTTCTGACGTGCTAGTTGTTACTCGAACGATGCCGCGCAACATGTCTCCTACGAGATCGACTCCTATGCCGACATCAATGAACGGCAGGCCCCACTCTTCTAATCGTTCGACGATCAGCTGCTTGTCGGCACCGCGATCCAGGCAGAGAAATACGAAGTCCATTGACCGTAGGTCACCGACGTTACTCTCATCCAGGTAGGCTTCATGGGCGACAATCCCTCGGTGCATCTTCGAGTATTGCCCCCGGAAGTAGGCGGCTTTCAGCGGCCGTTGCTTCAACTCGTCGAGAGATGGCGCGCCAGGAGACCGAAAAGCATTGTGGTTTGAGAGTGCATCGCCCTCATACAGATGAATCTCATGCACCGGCGTCTTCGCCACCAGGTCCAAGATGTACGAGCCGGTACCGCCGAGCCCGATGATGGCGATCTTCTTCCCTTCTAATTTCGCGGTGACGGCACCGATGCCAGCCCGCGTCGACGCACTATCAAGATAGTTGAACGGCGAATCGTCATCGGGTGGTTCAACGATGGCGCAGGTTTGGGCAGTTACCGCTGGGTCAATTGCTCGCGCTGGAGCAGAAATGAGCGCCACGTACGTCGTCATTTTGTGGTAGTAATCGCGGTATCGCCCCTCTGGCTTTGGCTTCGCCGAAAACATGTGATTGACAACAATGTTTTTCGCCAAGGCCGTAGTTGCGCTTGAATGCCTGATCTGCTCCAGGATCGATCCATCGGCGCGACAGGGATGCTCCCCGATAAAATACGCCGTGTGCTCACTTGGCTGGTGGGTGACGTCACCGCTTACGTCGCCCAGCGGCGTCACCAGCGTCCCGCGCCGCACCTCTCGCTTCGAGTTGACGTATGGAACGCTTTTGACCAACAAGTGGCCGGAGCGAATCTCTATATCGTAGCCGTCGTCTCGCAATTGTTTGAGGTCGGCACTACGACTTATCAGTTGCTGTGACATCGAAGATCATCCCCTCCTTGACCTTGACCGATTCCCCCTCCGCCAGGATGCCTTCCGGCTTGTTGCCGTGACCCTTGCGGTACGTGACGCTGAAGAGCGTGTTCTCTCCGTACGGCGGATTCTCAAATGCGAGTTTCACGATCTCGGCGAACGTGAAGTCCTCCTTTTGAACAGTCTTCTGCGTACCATTCACGACGATAGTAACGTCCTTCATCAGACTCTCCTTCGTGTAAGTTCTCTGGCTGAATTAAGCGAGCACTCTGCTCGCGCGCCAAAAGCTGACGCTCAGGCGGTCCACTGTAACGGCGGTGAACGCCCCTGGATCGGGTTTCCGAACTGCCTACCGGCGGTGTCGACGAAGCCAGGAGAAGCAGCCTCAGCTAAAGTGTTTCCGGCATCAGGCCAATGTCGTGCTGCTGCGGTGGTCTTGGCGCTTTTTTGGCAAGGCAAGCGAGAATCGCGGGAAGCGGGTTGGCAATGGTCTTGCGTAATCTGCCCGGACCCCGGAATTCTGTGCCGCATCGCGTGCAGCGATGTCTTGCTGTCGGCGTGAAGGCCTGCTGCCCAACGCCGAATTGTGGTTCGCGGCAGCTTGGGCATTCAATTGACTGAACGCGGTTCTTCAGTGAAGGTAGCGCGCTTTGCGCCATGAGCACACGGACCATTGCGGCGTCCAACCTAATGCCGTCAATGGTGACTTTGTCATACGTCTCGTCTATTCTCGGCTTGCCACCGTTCTTGCCGAATGCGTGGACGTGGATGCCTTCCTCTTCGGGGTCGCTACTCGTCCACAGAAACGCAGGGTTCGAACCCCAAATCTGAATGCCGCCCGGATAATCCGTCTGGCGAAGTTTCAATTCCCTGTTCGCGGAAGTCGTTGTGTGTGCCCTCATCTGGACAGCCTCGCGTAACGCCATAATCGGGTTTCCAATGCCGATTTCCGTATCTCTGAAGTGTTTGCCGCAGCCAGCACAGAGATGCCGGCGATGCGGATGCACGCTAAACCAATCCCGATCCAGGTGCGGCCAGCCACAATACGGGCAGGTGATGTGCCGCATACGGTACCCAAACACCGACGTCACCATGTAATAAATGGCATCGAGCTCCGTCACCACCATTGCATCCTGCGGGAGTTGACCACTCAAAACCCGTACAGCACGATACGTGCAGTCCATCTCCTTCTTCGCCCGCGCGGTTCTGCGAGCATGCACATGAATCCCGCGGTCCATCGGAAGCTCGGTAGTGTCGTAGACGGCGGGTAGGGCACCCCACAACGCAACCCCGCCCTTATACTCGTCCATATTTAGTCGAAAGATCTCGGCGTCGCGCATGGGCGGAATGTGCGCAGCTCGGCACTTTCGCGCTGCCTTTCCATATTTCGCGGTGCCGTCGGCCCTGTGCCGCAGGCACCAGTATCGTGTACCGCCGTCCCTGCGCTTGCCCACGGCCACGATATCGCATCGTTCTAGTCGGCCGCGCATGTTGACGTCTGAGCTATCCCCGGAGGCGAACAGCATCCGTTGCCTGTTAACGTGACGAGCAGTGCCGGCCCTTGTGTTATCGTTCATACTGCCTTTCGCGATTTTGAGTCAATTGCTTGGAACCGTGCGTTCCCCGTCGCTGCGCGCCGCATGGATCGCGACTCCAAATCGTGCGCGGCCGTTTTTACCGCTGCCAGCCAGTCTCGAAGCTCTACGATCTGTTTGTCGGTCAAACCCCGGCCGCATCGTCCCAGGATTTCAAATGGGGAGTTTCCATGTTTGTGAAGGATGTCGCGAAGTGCATCCAGTGTGTGCTTTCGTCCCTCGGCAATTTCGGTCGCCGTGGACAATGCAATGAGGTTCGTTCCGACGACGTAATTCTGAATCCGTCGAGCGAACGAGGTGTGGTCATCAAGCACATGCTGTCGGCCAGCGCCGTTCACGATAATGTTCCCGGTCATTTGACCATCTTCAAGCTTGCGGAGGCGGTGCTCCGGGAATAAGCGAAAGGCGTCGCGTGCAGTGATCTTTTCCGCGACCTCGAACCCGCCCATAACAAACTGGTCCACCCCCGGCACTTTCCCCGAGACCACGAAAATGTGATCGCCCACCTTGAGTTGCTCGCGTATGTCGGGTCGGCATGCACCCATGGTGGGGCATGGGCCCAGGTAGGGATCCTTCACGTGCTTACCCAGTTGAGGATCGTAGCCGCTCCGCGTAATAAAGACTCTCCCGACCATATCGATCACTCCTCGTGTGCAAAGCCGTAATCAAGATTCTGTTTCAGTGTGTTTCCTTGCCAGTGCTCCAGAATGCCATCGTGTTGCAATCGGCCCACAACGATGCCGGGACTGACGCCGATCGCCGCGGCAAAGTCGTGAATGGATTCGCTTGTGAATGTTTGTCCTCGCACGAACTCACCGAGCGCCTTCGGCGGAATAAGCGTATCGGCCGCAAAGCGGTTGGCCTCTACTTCGAACTGTTCCATCTCTGGATCGACGACGTTATCGGTTAAATCCTTGGCCGCGTTATCCACCACAAAGGAGCGTACGTGTCTATGCAAAAGGATGTGGCCAAGCTCGTGGAAAAACGTAAACCACAGCTGATCCTCAGTCTTGTACCGCAGTGTTAAGCCAACGAGAGCTCGGGTCTCGTTCAGCCATCGTGCACAACCGCTGATGCCGGTGTGTGACAGCGCCGGAACCAAGACTACGGCGACGCCCGCACGCGCACAGATACTCTGGAGTGGGTCCATAATCTGGTCCGCAGGCTTCCGAGTTAATTGCCGCAATGCTCCTAACGAAGATCGCAGCCGCCATTCGTCGAATTTCGCAAGCTCTAATCCACTGGCGACAATCTCGGTCTCTCGGATCCATGCCGCGATCGCTTGTTCCCGCGTCTCGAAAATGCTCGTCTGACGGTATGCGACCGACGTGGCCCGCCACGCCGATTGCCAACTCTCAGGTGAACACAGACCAAAAAACTTGAGGAGAACGTCAAGATCAGAGGACGCGGCTGGTAGAGAGAACCTTAGATTCCTCATCTCTTTCAGCGGAAAGCTCTGGACCCACTCACTCCAGTCGCAAGAGTTGAGCTGTAGCACCTCCTTTTTGACACTGACGGATTCCTTCGCCTGGTTCTCACGAGCGGGAACCGGTCTCCGTGAACCCAGTTCGCCCGACTTGACGCACTCAACGATCGAACGAATCTCGTCTTGAGTCATCGGAATTGCTGGCGACGCGTCGTGCACAGCATCCGCTTCCGCTGGTGTCATCGGGCAGAGCCCTTTGAGCTTCCGCAGCTTGTTAATCATGTCCTCAGCGCGTTTTTCAGCGTCGTAGCTCATTACCTACCCTTTGGCGGCGCTCTTCTGCTTCCCATTTGAGCATGGCCTCTGCGATCTTCTTTTTTACCTTGCTCTTTACGGTATCGATGTACCCCCGAGTCTTTCCCAGCACTACGGCCAGACGGACACTGTCGGCTTCTCCGCCCGTCTTGAAGCAGTTCAAGGCGACTTCCCGCTCGGTGCCGATAAGTTCATTGCTCATGAAGTGTTCGAGCTTCTCAAGTCGCCTGGACTCCGTCGGATCGACATCAGGCGACACGTCTTCGTACGCCTCTGCGGGATCGTAGGCTGGATCTTCTTCCAGCTCACGAGCCAAGTGTTTCGTCTCGCCTCGGATGAGGCTCACGGCGGCATTGCGGGCTATCCGGATGAACCAGCCGCGCAATCCCCCTTTATCGGGCTGAAACCTTTGGGCAAATCGCCAAACGTTAAACACTGCCTGGTTGAACACCTCGTCAAGTTCAAGCTGCTGGAGCGTGTCTCCGAAGTTTTTCCGGAGGAAGCCCCTGACTCGCGGTCCGTACAGCTCAATGACCGTAGTGAGGGCATCCTCGTCCTTCTTCGTCATACGAAGTGCGAGGTCCGCGTCATCGGCTTCAGACTGCGAATCCTGCTCGGTCATTCGGCGTCGTTGCCTCCGAATTCAAGTACGCCGGCGTCTTAACTGGAGAGATCCACTAAGAACGAGCACCGAGTTGGAACCACCGGGGTTAGCAGCGCACTCGGCTGTGTGCAGCAATCGCCGAATTAAAAACCTAAGCATTGTATGCGTTCCGCAATCAATTTGGGTCGCCAGCAGCAAACAATCGCAGCAGCAAAATAGGATACTTAACTTTTTGCAGTAATCTGCGGACACTGGCCCGGCTGGATACCCACTGCAAGAATTTCATTCGTTTCGTTCTCCTAATCTCCTATCGAGGTTTGAAGAGCAGGGAGGCTACCACCCACCCTTGGGCAGAATTGTAGCCGCTTAGCGGCGGCCGGCTATCGATGCCGTCGGTACCACCAGCTTGTTGCCAACACGCACGAGGATGACACCCTCGGGCGGGTTCGGGTCGTAGCACGCCTTATCGAACGGCTCGCTCTCGCCGGCTTGCCACAGGGTCGAGCAGTCGCCGCGGTCGTTGTTCCACACGTACGCATCACGTCCAGTGAACAAGTGGTAGTCCGCTCCCTGCTGATCGATGGTGTGCAACGCCGACAGGGGACCGCCTCCCGAGTGGACCCGCATGACTTGGCCCGCGCCGAGCGAACCCTTAAAAGACATCACTTCCTCCCACCGTCCGTTGTCGGTAGCACCACTGTACGCGATGTGGTAGAGCTTCACGCCAGATAAATCGACCGCTGCATTGCCCGTGTTCTGAATGTCCACCCATTCGCCTCCAAGCTGTGTGGCCGTGGCTCCGCCACGGCGAGTCCGATCTTTGCCGGACGGGTTCGGCTTCAGCCGAATGCTCTTCAAGGTCTTCATGCTTACCTCACTGAAAAAAGCCAATGCTCGAAGTGGGCCATTCGCAGGTGGGAATCGAACGCCGGCTCCCCTTTCGAGAGACTGTACGAAGCTGCTGGCAAGGACCTTAACTGTGCCGCCGATATTTTTTTGGCTGGGATTCAGTTAAGGTAGTTTCGTATTTTCCACGGAGGGCCGAGGCTGCGAATCCTAGGGGCGGCAAGGGCCATGACTGACAACAGTGACGATGAAGATTTAGCCATCCGGATGATGGACGGAGAGAAGGAGGCTCTGCGCGAGGTGCTCAGGCGGCACTTGGAGCCCATCAAGGAAGTCCTGGAGGGGAAGTATGGCACAACCGTCCAGCAGGCTGATATCGACGACGCGGTCAACCGGGCAATCCTAAAGCTCTGGCAGAAGGCCGGGGAGTACAAAAAGAAACGGGGTTCGCTCGGAGCTTGGCTCTACATGATGGCGGAGAGCGCCGTCGTCGATGTCTATCGGCGCGAGAAGAAGCACCGCCGGAGACATCCCATCTTGCCGGACGAGTATGATGTGGCCGAGCAATGCGAGGAATCACCGGAGCTCACCAAGGAAGAGAAGAAAGAACTCAAAGACCTGGATAACATCATCGAGAACAAACTTCCACCCCTTCAGAAGGCAATCATCAAGGCCGATTTGATTGTGGGTGGCACGGCAGACGCCGGGAGTCTGGCGGAATTGCACAACACGTCGAAGAATTCCATATACGTTTCGAGAAGCAAAGCACACGAAACCATTCGCAGGGAGATGACGAAGCTCGCTCAGGAGCGCGAGAGACTGCGAGGCAAAAAATGAGCGACGAACAATATTGGAACGAACGTGCCGAGAAGCTCCGACGACTCAAAGGGTTTTGCCCGTTGACTCCGGCTGAAGCTGAAGAGGCATTGAAAAAAGCTAAGCGTCTCGGACCCTCAGAGGAAGAGATCGATTTAATTGTCGATGCAGTGACTCGCGGCGAGCTTCCAGAAGTTGACGATCAACCAGGTGTCGATTGGATGCCAGAGTACGATCACAACGCAATGGACCGCGAGGCCGCTCTATGTCGCAATGAAGCCGATCGCGCCAACGAACCAGACGAAGCGGAAGACGAGTTGCTAGAGGAGCTATTCAATGATGACGAACCCAAAGATGACGCCGACGACATGGAGAATTGAACAGTCGGCTCAGACCAAAGCCGGTATGCAGGCGGATGCCCTTGTTCGTCGTCTTGGGTTGTCGCATCCGATTGATCCATTGCGGGTAGCGAAGGAGGAGTATCCCCGCCTTCGCGTCGGTGGGCGTGATTTCGGCAACCGATTCGATGGCAAGCTTCGTTACAACAGCGAGAAGCGGTGCTTCGCGTTGATGTATAATACGAAGTACGACGTGGGGTATCTACCCGGCGCGCATCACCCTCGCACGCGGTTCTCGATCGCACACGAACTCGGGCACTACCACCTTGAGCACCACCATGCGTACTTAACGCATGGCGGCAAGTCGCATGCATCGATCAACGAGTTCCGCAGTAAGAACATCATTGAACGCGAAGCCGACGCCTTTGCCGCGAGTCTGTTGCTTCCAACTGGCTTCGTGAGGCCTATCATCAACTCCAGCGAGCTCTCAGTCGCTCGACTTGAGGGCACCGCCGAAGACTTTCAGACCTCGCTCGTCAGCACGGCGATTCGATCAGTTCAGCTTTCTCACTTCCCTTGTGCTCTCGTTGGCATCAGGCAAAACGCCGTCGCGTGGACGTTTCCATCGGAATCACTGATCGACGCCGGTATTTACCCAAACAAGGGAGTGCTTCCTCACAATGCGACGGAACCTTGGGCCGAGTTCCAAAGTGGCGTCGGCGATCGGTCCGAGAACGAGGGAAGGGTTCGGGATTGGTTTAACACATACGAACAAGACGATCTTGCCCGCGTGTTCGTCACTGAGGAATACATCCCTGTGACCAGCATGGGCACGCTGCTTGTGCTCATAACAATGGACGAGGATGATGTCTTTGCCGAAGAAAACGAGTGCGAAGACGATTAGTCGGCCATAACCCGGCATTGCATGAAACGATAGAGAGCGGGAGACGAGCGTTCACACGAGAGACTGAAAGGTGGTTGTTGGTGGAGCCAGCAGCGAATCCGCCGGTCGAGTTGATCACGTTGACGAACGGCACGTCGATTAAGATAGCCGGCTATGACTGCGAACAGTCGGATGTCGAGCACTTCGTAATCAGGTTTCGGGCAGCCTTGATAAGATTGCCCGAACTTGCCCGTAGCGTACTCAATCGTCACTGGATTGAGAAAGGCTTAGACTTGGTGCTCACAGATGCTCCGCCGTCGTGGGGGCGGTTCGCTGGATTCGCATCGGTTTCGCCCGATGCCACTGGCCTCCACTGCTGGTCGGGTGTGCTGAGGGACATTCCGCCAGATTACCTGGAGATCGACCTCGCGCACGAACTTCTCCACATGCTCTTCCTCGCACTTGGCGAGCCGTATCACGCTCAGAAGTTGGTCAGCGACGCGGAGTTCCTTGTCTTTGCGGCGCAAGAAGACCTAAACATGGACATCGTGACCGTTAACGTATGGAAGGAGCAACACCTACACTTCGATAGCGGAAACCCAAGGTGGAAAACTGAGCCGATATCCGAGAGAGAAGCCGAGGTAATACATGAGACACACCAGAGGGGCTTCGGGAATCTTTCGGGCAAGCGTCAAGCCGCGCGCCGGGAGCGGAGTAGTTACTTCGCTGTAGCGACGAGTGAGAGTCTACCCGGCCTGCTGGAGATCGCTCGCACGGGTCTGGATAAGCTCAGGGAAACTCTGCGGAAGAATGGGGGAGAGCAACAAGCGTAGTCTGCCGCTGCACTGAAGCGCAGAACGTACATAGCAGGATCTTCTGCGGGCCACTTCGACACGCAAACGCCCCTCGAGCAGACCGGGCGGATCCTTTGTCGAAAAAAATGTTCCAGGGAGCTCTCACTCGCGCTCTGCCCTAGGACGACGTAGAGACTTGATTCCATTAGACTGGCTACTGTCGCGTTCCCGGTCCAGCAGGCGGGCAACCGCTCGTGGCCGGTTCCCGAGGGAGAGCGAATTGCGTTGAGGGGATCTCGACCAGCTCTCATGAAGGGCGGCTGAGACGGGCTTGGTCCAGAGGATCATCCGCCGGGAGCTTCTGAAGCGGCACGCCGGAGCCGCCGTGCGTGTGCCCGAGGAGGTGAACGCGACACGAGAAGCGGCGCACGCTAGGTGCGCCGCGAAGAGGCCCCTCTGCCCAAGAAAACGCCGCGCAGAACCACTGTCAATGGCCCGCCGCCTCGCGAAGTTATCCACAAAACCACTGTCGCTGCGCGAAGAACACTGCAAAACAGTCCGCTGCGCACTGTTCCTGCACTGTTCCATTTCCGAACGAAGCTTCCGCGTTTTGAACGGCAAATCGCCCTTCCGCACTGTTCCGGCTCTGTGATTTTTGTTCGGTTTCCGTTCGGGGCTATTCTGGTCGGTGATGGAACCGCTCGCCGACACAATCCGACATCGCGCGCCGCTCATGAAACCGAGCGCAGCCGCCCCGAGTCGCATGACCGACGAAGACGCCTCGGTGACGTACGACCATATTCGCTATCCGGTCGACCTTGTCGAGCTCGAGAAGCGCGACGCGTTGCCTCCCACGCTTCTGAAACTGCTGACGTTCCTCCGGTTCGCCGATCCGCGCACCGGCGCCTGGGAAACGACAACGCTCGAGGTCGCCAAGCTATTGCACAGTGGCCGGTCCACGGCACAGAAGACGATCCGGAGTGCCGAACAGCGCGGGTACATCCACGTCCGCCATGATCGCGGGCGCACGGTGCGACTCACCATCGTCTTCGGCGGCTTCCCCGTGCCGGAACATCTGAAGCTCGGTCTCGCGCCGCTTCGATGGGACCGAGAATTCACAGAGCCGAGCACAGTGACAGAACAGCAGAAAAGCAATCCACAGCCTGTGGAGAACAGTGCGGCTGGACCAGATCAGGTCTTGCCCAAGCCAAATCCTGCTGCATCACCCACCTCGCAGGGAACAGTGCCGCAAACGAATAACGTACATAACGTACGTACGAACGACGTACGTACGAACGACGACGAACGAGATCGTTTATTAAAAAACGAACAGTTCGTTAACGAACGGTTCGTTGCGACGACGGCTGTGGACAAGCCGAAGACACGGAAGTCGTACACACCCGTCGCGGATTTCGTGCCGCGAGACGCGGAGGAGGAAACGGTCAAACACCTGGCGGCCCTGCTCGGTGAGCGGTGGATCAACCCGTTCCTCTGGGCGTACAAGGAACTGGGCCTCCGAACTCTGCAGGAAGATTGCGGCGCCGCCCTTGGTCTGATGCGAGCCGGCAAGCTTCGTGGCAGACCGGGACAGTACGTGATGGACCGCGTCAAGAGGCGTAAGAAGCTCCAATCATGACGACAGCGCTGCCGTCTTCTTCTGCAAACCAAGCTGACACACTCGACCGCGCGGCGCGAGCGTTCGCAGAGTTGCTCGTGAGTCATTGGGAGTACCTCGCATGCCACCGCGACGTTTCGCAAACGAAACGGCCGCAACGGCCCGAAGGCTCGAAGCCGGTTCATGCTTCAGCGTGCGACGGCGAACGATCCTTGGCGCGACCGAAGAGGGCGCGGTAGCGTGGCGCATGCACGTCTATGCCGAAGTCCTGCGTCATCTACACGCGTGTCTCCACCGCGGACCAAGCCGCGCCCGGCCACTTTAGTCTGGATGCCCAAGAGTCACTTTGCCGGAAGTACGCGGGATCGCACGACCTCCACGTTCTCGAAGTGCTTCGCGACGAGGGATACAGCGGCCGGACGACCAAGCGGCCGGGGATGCGCCGGCTCGTCGAATACACTGGAACCACGCCGCCACAGCGCATCCATAGCGTCGTCGTCCAGGATACAAGCCGGGTGAGTCGCGACACGACCGAGTACCTCATCTTCCGCCGCCAGCTCCAAGAGCGCGGCATCGAGCTCGTCTCCGTCATGCAGCCAAACATCGACGCCTCGCCTGTCGGGCGGCTCGTCGACACCGTCCTCGCCGGCGTGAATCAGTACCAATCCGAGGAGAAAGCCGACCGCATTCTCATCGCCATGGAGAAGAAGTTCGAGCAAGGCCAGTGGCCCGGACGTGCCCCGCTCGGCTACTTGAACGTCATCGAAGGGGAGCGGCGGTACATCACCACGGACCCAGACCGATTCGATCTCATTCGGCTGGCATTCGCAGAGTACGCGACGGGTCACTACACGCAAAGCGAGCTCGGCGCGCTCCTCATGAAGAAAGGGCTTCGCGATCGCGACGGCCAGCCACTCTCCCGGACAAGCCTCAACAAGCTGCTCAGAAATGCGTTCTATTGGGGCCGCATGACGTGGAACGGCGAAACACGGATGGGGACGCATACGCCCGCCACGGATCGCGCGACGTGGGAGCGGTGCCAAGCGGTCACCGCGGAGCACAATCGCTACGCCACGCGCCAGCGGAAGCACACGTTCCTGCTCTCTGGGCTTCTCCTCTGTGACGAGTGCGGCGAGCACCTGACCCAATCCGTGATCGCCCGCAAGAAGAAGCGGTACTACAACTGCCCGAGCCATGCCCATTGCGGCCAGCCATACGTTCCTGAGGACCTTTTGGACGGTCAGGTTGCCAATGTCATGAGCGAAATCCGGCTCACGGATGCCGCAATCACCAAGGCAATGAAGCAGGTACGCGTCCTGTTCGAATCGCGCCGCGCCTTTCACGAGCGCCGACGCGCTCGACTCCTTCGCAGCAAAGCGCTCGAAGAGCAGAAACGCGATGCATGCGAACAGAAGCTCCTTGCAGGCATCTTGACCGACGAGGCGTTCAAGCGGCTCACAGCACAGATCCGCAGCAACCTGGACGAGATTCACGCGAAGCTTGAGGAGATCGAGGCCGCCCGGCGCGTCAATACGGACGCCGTTCAAGAAGTGCTCCGCTTTGCTCGGGATATTCCCCGCGCGTACGCAAACGGCCCGCTGCAGATGAAGCGACAGTACCTGCACTTCTTCTTCCGAGCGATCGTCGTGCGAAACCGAAGGATTGTACGCGCCGTTCCGAGCGACCTGTTCTCAGCCCTCCTCGGGGAGAAGCAGGTTCAAAAAACGAAGAATTGGTGGACCCGGATGAACGTTAATCTAACCGGGTTCGTTCAATTGTTCAGTGATCCTCGGTGGGTAAGTAAACAGCGAGGGGTTCTTCAAGAACTCGGATTCGCCGCATAAGCATGCCGGGATTTCGGTCATTTGACAATCTTTCCGTTCCGCGCTACTCTCCTCGCCTCCTCGTCGCAGAGAGCGTCAGCATTAGACGGCGCACGAGAGATCATGAATTGCACTTTCATCCCTAGCATTTCAGGAGACCATTCAATGGCTCGTCCTTCTAAAGAAGAGGCCGAACGGTTTTTTAGAGAGGCGAACGAGGGCTACGCAGCTCTCCGCCAAGATCCAGAGGCATGGGCAGCGTACGAACGAGAGTGGGAGGCGTGGGATGACACTCTCATGGACGGCCTTGTTCCGGCATCCAGGAAAGAAGGTGAACCTCCGGCCGGTCCTCCTTGGAAGGAGGAAGCCATGGCCAAGTTCGGAGAATGGCTCATCCACCTTCGGACGCGCGCAGGCTTTAAGACTCAAGATGCTGTGGTCGTGCGGGCCCGCGAACTGATGAAGGATGAGGGGGGGTTTAAAGAGACTCCTCTCGAAATCCATGCTCAGCCTTTACGAGCGGGGCGAGGTCATGACCCTGAAACCTCAACTTCTCTGGCTGCTGGGTCAGGTGTACGGCGTCCCGTACGAAGAGCTTGTGCGGCGGTGGGTCACTGCTCGGTTTGGAGTGAACTTCCGAGCGACACGTACCCAGCCGGATCGGCTGCGGCAACTCCTGCGCGATGGCACCGCGTTGCTCCGCTTGCTGCAAAGCAACTTGGTAGCGATCGCGCGAGAACTCGGACCTCCGTAGCGTCCCTCCCACATTGTGGATCGCCAGCCCCCAGTAGCGAAAGCGAACGGGGCTTTTTCTTGTGCCCATGTCTGCCTCCGATGTGTGCCAGCGCTGTGACGCTCCCTCTCGCGTCCCGCTGATTTTGTGCTTTCCCCAGCCCGAAATCCTCCACCGATTACTGTTCTCGCTCTGTTCTTTTGTGGACCCAGATGAACGCTAATCTAACTCTAACCGGATTGATTCGATTGCTTAGCGATCCTGCCTGGGTGCAGAAGCAACAGGAGTTCCTTCGAGCCGCTGCTCGCGCAGCGTGAGCATGCCCTGAATCGGGTCGGATGTAAAGCTGACCGCGCGACTAGCTGACGCGCGGTTTCCGAAGCATGCCCCGTCTGTTCCTATCGTGACCCGTACGTGAGTCGGCCCTGGTTTGCCTCTCAAGGAAAGCGCCACCGTTTGACCTTTTTGCGCTGATGGCCTTCTGGGTCCTTCAACACGATGTGACCTGGCTCCTCGACAATCGCCTCGGCTCCCATGCTCTCGAAGACGTGGTGCCCATTCTTGTCCGGCTGCAGCTCGCCACGAAGAAAGCTGTCGTACGAAGTAAACAGCGTCATCCGTATCTCTTGGAGCACGTCAGGCGGAATTGCGTGCCAATCCGTGCAGACGAGAGATCGACCGTCACCAGAGTGTGCCGCTCCGGTATTGAACGCGAGAAACTGAAGGAGGATGGGAGGATCAACGAAGACGCGCAGAATGGAACTCGTGCGCGGTGAGCCGTCGACCTCGAAGCTCTCGACGGTGAGTTCAAACAGATCACGAGCGCGCACTCGTTGATCCATACCGATATTGCCCTTTCGGGTTGAACCACTAAAGAGTCCATCGCTCGCGATTGTCCCGCGGCGGCTGCATCCGGTCCAGGCTTTTTTGCTGGAAACACCAACCAGCCGATGGCGTGTCTGCAAAACGTACAATGATGTGTGCGAATGTGTGAGCTAACGCGCGCCGACGAGCGAATGAAGACATATACCCTTCCGAACGGTGTGATCGGGTGTAACCTGTTCAAGTACCGCAGAATTGATGACTTTCTCTTCGATTCCATTGCAAATGCGCGATTGTGGTTCTCTGATCCGTTGCAATTCAATGATCCTTACGACTGCAACTTGGATTTCACAGTGGGCCTGCAGGACGATTGGTATGAGCACCTGTTCAATGCAGTGCCGGCTACCGTTTTGACGCGCGAACGACAGGAGCTGCGTGAGCGATTTGAGCGCGATCCAGATGCAGCCGCACAAATCAAACGGCGCTTAGAGCAAATTGAGTACGGGAACATACGGAAGCAGATCGGGGCGCGCGGCGTATGTTGCTTCGGCAGAGTTGATGACAATCTACTGATGTGGGCGCACTACGCTGACAAGCATTCGGGTGTCTGTCTGACGTTTGACATCTCTGAGGACGAAACCTTCTTCAACGCGCCTTATCTAGTTGAATATCGCGAAGAGTTACCGCAGTACAATCTACTGGACGTCTTGCGCAAACTTCCCCACACCGGTATCGTTCAGCACATACTTGCCACAAAGTCCAAAGAATGGGAGTACGAGCAGGAGGTCAGGATCATTAAGTGGTCGCGCTTCGGGCCATTTCGCGGTTTGCTAGAATTTAAGAAAAGGGCGTTAACCGAGGTGACCTTTGGCCATAAGACTCGTGCTGAAGACAAAAAGAGAGTCGCCGTTCTACTGGCTGGTGATGCCTATAAACATGTCCGTTTGTCAGAGATGAGACTTAGCCAAGGAGCTTTCGCCTTGATCAAGATGCCTTACAATGCTTGTAGCTCGACTGTAGAGCAGTTAGAGCAGCACGAGTAAAAACCACACGGGAGCCACTCAGGCTCCCGTGTGTTGCGCCTCGTCTCAGCCACCTGCCTTGACGAGACGACCCCAGAGCAGGCTTAAAACTCGCGATTGAGTCAGGTTCCCCGGACGAGTTCGATGCGGCCTTGCACGATGACAAGGAGCTCGCACCCATGGGGCGATCGTAGTTGCCAACCGTCTCCTCCTCGCGGTATCTCCAGAAACGTGTCAGTCGAGTGTTCTTCTCCATCTAGCTCCATTGAACCTCGAAGGACCCAAACCAGACATGTCCCGTCACTCATGCGCCAGAGCGGGTATGTTGAACCAGCGTCGAGGCGGTAGAGCGTCGTGTAAGGGCCGGCAAAGCCGTCGCGTCCGAGCCCCTCGGACGTATACTGAAACAGTTTCCTTGAGAAGCATCCCGGTGCCCCGGTTGGCGATTCTTTCCAAGGCATCTCGTCCGCTCGAATCTTGCGCGGCGCTTCTGCAAGCAGCGGTTGGACAGCGAGCGACTGGAAGCGTCCGCGAACGACTGAGAGAATCTCGCACCCCCGAGGGGAACTAAGCGCCCAACCATCGTCACCTGCCCTTAGCTGCAACCAGTCACCGGTCTCGTAGGCAGTTCCATTAACATCGAGTGAGCCCTTCCTCACCCAGATCTCACAAACGCCATCAGCGACGCGCAATGGCGGAAACACGGTGCCCGGCTCAAAACGGCAGATGTTTGTTAGCGGACCCCAAAGGCGGCCCGCTGTTCGCCGGTCCTCGAACGGTATTTCGTCGTAGAAGAGCCGAAACGAAAATCCGTCAACACCGGTGGCGGACCGTTCCCACGGAATACTCTGAACCTGCGTGCACTTGGCTGTTGGATTCATGCTTTGCTCCTAGATGTCAGTACTTTGATTTACGAACGCCGGTTCCGACGCGTGGTCGGACACGGCCATGAAAACGTGTACGGCGCATAGTTGACACCCGTGTAGGGGGACACGGAGGATTGGATCCGATGCGCTGGCTGCACCGGTCTCGAGTATTGCACTGTCCCGTAATCGCGATCACCGCTGGGACTGTGGGAGTAGCGCCGGGCGACCGATTCCCTGGCCGAGTATTCATCAGGTCGCAACCCCTGTGGTGACTTCCTCACATAAATGACGTATGTCGCAGTGGTGCGTGGCACTGCCGCGGTGCTAAAGAGCACCTCGGCGTCTGAATGCTCGTGCGACACGTAACAGAATGGCTTGGCATAGGTGAACTCTGAGCATGGTGCAGGACGCCAGCCGATCCTGCCGTTGGTATCGCTCCCCACCTGCAAGTTAGGTATGTGCTCGGGGGTAGAGACGTAAACAGCTTCACCGCAGCGAAGCCGGAGCCCAGTCCGAATCACGGAGGGGGCCGCCGGCATTTTGATCACAATCGTTGCGTTACGGCCGCCGCCATACTCAATCTGAACCGACGCAGGCGCTGTTGAGGGTTGAGCCGGACGACTTACCACCTTCTGTGGCGACTCCTTCACCTGCGCCGGCACGGTGCGCAGCCTGACATCAGGCTCCTTTCGCTCTTGGGCTCGCCTTCCCTCCTGGTTCACCCCATGGGCGAACGCCGGCTTTTCCGCAAATGGAGTAATCGGGCTTGGCGGTACTTGGGTCACGGACTGCGCCTGCGGAACGGTTGGTTTATTTTTCGGCGCTGTCATGACATCAACCGGCCGTTGTTCCACCGAACGGGTTGGTTCGTTGTGCGCCGCGTATTCCTTGATGAACGCGACGGCTTGATCCACCTTTCCCGGATCCGCGCGTTGTGGCCCACAGCCACTGACTGCGATGACCGCCACCATGGCGGTCATGAGCATCAAACATTTCATTGGCTATCCTTCGTACTTAGGAAAGGCCTGAGCTCGCCCGCTTTCGGAATTCTCCGGGCGAGCTCAGGCGAACTTCGAACGTTAACAACACGTGGTGTTCATGCTGTTCGGCCTCATCGACTCGCTTGGGCGCGTCTCAGCGCTTCGCGGCTATCAGCGATCCGTCGCCGAACATCATCAAGGGCGGTTCGCACTTGCGGGTCAGTCTCGCAGGTGGTCGACGCGGCCACCCGCGCCCGAAGAAGGTCCATGGCATCCTTGAGTTCGTCATACTCCTCATGTAATGCCAAGGCGTGCTTCCCGACCGCCTCTGCTTCGTCCGCAAGCTGTTTAGCAGCCGACGAACGCTCACGCTGACGGGCATCGTTCGCAAGTCCCTTGATGTAACGGACCGTTGCGACACACTCCAAAATCTGCTGTCCGAGTTTGTCGAGAAGTTGGTCTCCTTCCTTCAAGGGTTCGGTGACGCTGGCGGGAGCCTTCCGAGCAATGTTGCTCGGAAGGCCCGTCGCCGGGTCGGCATCGACGCAGCCGACCAAGACAACAACCAGCGGGACGAGTGTCCACTTATTCATACCGACCGCCTCCAGGAATTCCGGGAAGCCTCGCAATTGCCAAATCAGCTCGTTCGCTTACAGCCCGGAGCCGGGCCTCGATCGAGTTGAACAGTTCCGTCATTGAGTCTTGGAGCTGCCCAACCGCCTGCGGATCGACCGCGGCCGACACGTATTCGGCCTGTTCCGCTTGGGCACGAACCTCTTTCAGCAAGCGGTACTTCTCCTTCACAGCCTGGAGTTGTTTTCCAGCACTCTCAACCGCAGCATCCGTCGCGGCAAGCAAGGAGCTCGCCCGACGCTCCGCGGTCCGACATTGGTCAGCGAGGCCTTGCAGGCTCACGCGAACCTCTGAGTCCTTTGCTGCCAATGCCCGCCGTTCGTACGACTCGGCCCGGACTTGGGCCGTGTACTTCACCACTCGTTGATCCTCGCGGATCTGTTGGAGTCTCCCGAGTTCCTGCTCGATCCGCTTGATGCGCACCTCGTCCTCACCGAGCAAGCGATCAATGCGACGCACCAGGTTTTCTCCGAAGACTTCTAGGCGGGCCTCGCAACCGCTGAATCCAGCGGCCAGCACGAGCACGCCGACGAGGGCAAGTACAACAGACGTTGCAATCAATCTCATGGTCAAACCTCAACATTCAGAGAATTGCCGCCGCGTACAGAGCCCGACGGCTTGGCTCACCTCTCCTCGTCCGTCCCTGCGAACCATGCCGATTTCCTGTGTCATGACTAGGCCCTCCTCAAATAAACTTCAGAATGAACCATCAACACTGAGCGTATTAGAGCAACGCCCAAGTCGATGGCAGCAAAATGCGAGCAAAAGGGAGCAAAGTGCGAGCAAACGGCAGTTGAGGCGATTAGCGGCCGATGGGAGATGCAGAAGCGTTCAGGACTTGATGGTTAGCAGAGAGCGGCCGCGCGGGAATCTGAATGCGTTCCAGGAAGCGACGCAGTTCCGCTGTCTGCGGATTCGACAGGAGCTCCTCAGTTGGTCCATGCTCGGCCAGAACGCCGTCTCTGAGAAAGAAGACTGTGTCAGCGATGTGCCGCACAAAAGAGATTTCATGCGACACGAGCAACATCGTCATGCCGGACGCAGACAGTTCCCACAGCATTTCCATGACGGCGCAGCGCATCTCGACGTCGAGCGCCGCAGTGATCTCGTCCAGCAGGAGTACTTGTGGCTCCAAAAGAACGGCGCGCAAGAGAGCGAACCGCTGGCGCTCGCCGCCTGACAGCCGATGTGTCGGCCGGTCGAGGAGATGTTCGAGGCGAAATCGCCGAGCGAGCGTGAGCGCTCGGTCCCGAGCTTCCGCTGATGATACTCCCTTTACACGCACGAGCGGCAGGGTGAGATTCTCGAAGGCCGTCATGGTTCCCCAGAGATTGTAGTCCTGGAAGACGAGACCGATACGACTCGCAATCGTGTTTGGCTGAAACCAACTTGCGCGTGTCGAGACAAATCGCATGCCCTCGAGCGCGACGTGGCCTGCGTCGCACTTCTCCAATCCAACAACACACTTGAGGAGCGTCGTCTTTCCGGAACCACTCGACCCAATCAACGCGCCCGTGCGACCTTTTCCAATTTCGAAAGAGACACCATCGAGAACGACGCGCGTGCCGAAGTGCTTTCGAAGTCCCGAAACACAAAAGAACGATGGATGGCCGTTATCCATGCTGCACCCCGTAGCGCCGTTCGGCCCAAGCGGCGATGCCAGTCACCGGCAAAATGATGGCAAGGTACGCGAGCGCGACAAACGTGTAGAACTCCAGCGGGCGAAAGGTCTCATGAATGAGCGAGTTTGCCGTGTACAAGATCTCGGGAACCGCGATGAATGACGCGAGACTTGAGAGTTTAATGGCGGTCGCGCATTGATTCGCAAGCGGGGGGAGGATCGATCGCAGAGTGTGTGGGATCGCGATTCGCCGCGCGATATCCCAGCGACTGAGGCCACACACGTAACCCGCCTGGATTTCGCCCGTTGGTATCGCGGCAAGCCCGGCGCGGAACACTTCCGAGAAGTACGCTCCCATGTTCATAGCGAGCGCGATGACCGCAGTCGTCCAGGCGGTGAGCCGTATCGGGTAATTCAAGACGTCGCGAAAGAGAATTGGAAGGCAGAAAAACATCCAGATCATCAGTATTAACACCGGTAAAGCACGCAAAAACTCCACGAGGAAAACGACCGGTTTGCGAATGACTGCCGGGGTCGCCACGCGTAGCGCACACAATCCGAGGCCGACGCAAATACTACCAATGATCACGCAAGCGTTGAGTTCCAGCGTGAATAGGCAGGCTCGGAGAAGCTCGTCTCGGAATTTCCACAACCACGACCACTCCCATTGGTACATTTTATTCGCCTCCCGCGACTGGTGCTTGGCTTGACTCTCTTCCGGGCGGGTAGCGGATCGGTGGGAGTTCATGGAGCAGCGGGATATCGTACTTCGCTTGGAACTCCATCCAGCGTCCAGTTGACATGAGGTAGTCGAGTGACGTGTTAATGAACTGCCACCACTGAAAATCCTCGTATCGCACTGACCATCCGAGCGCGAGCATTTCCAGTTGATCCTCGCCGCCGAACACAACTTCGACTTCGGGATGAGCGGCCGCATACCCGCGGACGGTGACGATGTTCATGAATCCAATATCTGCTTGCCCTGCGCTAACGGCACTTAATGGAGCGGTGAGATCGCTGCCCGATAGGCTCACAAGCTGGAGTTCGGGGAATCTCCGGCGGAAGAACTCTTCCATCGCCTGCCCCTGCAAGACGGCAACGCGCGGCTTCGTGCTCGTTATTTTGTCGAGAGAGTCAAACTTCCGCCCATTGCCTCTCTCCACAACTGCGCCGTTCCCGATGTACGCGAGAGGCCGGCAAAATGCTACGGACGTAGCACGAGGAATCGTTCGATAGGTGGGGCCAATTGACAGATCAAACTGGCCTGATTGAAGTCCAGCTGCGAAGTTGCCCAGATTGGTTTCGTGATAGACCGGTCTTACCTTCAGTTGCTCGGCAATATACTCCACCGCATCGATGAAGAGTCCACTCAGCTCTCCAGTGGACGGATCCTTCCGCACGCACGGATCAAAGACTAGGTATCCGACGTGAAGTTCCTCTGCCTTTAGCACACGCGGGAGTGTCTGGTTGGAAGTGCCTGATGGAGAGCCCTTCCCGCGACAGCCGATCAGACAAACGCACAAAAGCGGCACAAGGACTACACTAGACCTTCTCATTCCTCTTCTCCGTCGTCGCTTGTCCGGGGAAAAACTTCCGAGTAAAGACCGGCTGGTCTTGGTAGGAATTGAACAACTGGGTCCAGCACATTTGGAGGAAAGACTGGACGTTTTTCACTCACAAGCTTTCCGCCTGGTCCCGTATGCCTAATAAACACAGGCATCCAATAGTCAGGCACAGGCTCAAGATTATCCAGAATATTCAGTCGAAATGGTGGTAGTCTGTTTCCCGCTGCTCTTCCTGGATACTTTACAAATTGAGGACCACCGGGCCAGAATCCACTTGCCCCGCCAACGTACCTGTCGAAATCTTCTCTCGAGCGCCATCGTTTCTTATCGCGCCTCGCTTGCATGCGAGCATAGATCTCCGTGATTGCGCGCACCCACGAACCTCTTCCAGGAGCCGCTTCGGGCACGGGGTGCTTCTTACCCGTCACTTCTAATGCGCGCGACCATCCGAGGAGCCACAGAAATGTGGGATAGAGGGCGTTGCTGGGGCCCACATCTACGAGGTATCTGCTGAATCCTGTGAGCGGGCAACTCTCAACAGCTGTGCGCCATTCTCCCTCGTCGGAACGCTCTAGAATCTCAATTGCGACGTACTCCGAATTGTCATCGGTACCGCGTCCCACACAACGGACCCAGAATCGATCCCTCCCGATAATCGGGCGATTCACCGCCGCCTCAAACATCCGGCGAACTCTGTCCTGAAATCGACTTTTCGCATCTTTGTAAATGGGATGTCCCGTGATAAAAGCTCCCAGAGCGCCAGCAGCTAAATCGACATCCTCGCTATCATGAAGACGGTAGTAATCTTGGGTGTACAGCAACCGTTGTGTGGTGCGCCAAGGAACATCCTGTAACAATTGGTAACCGGTGTAATTCTCAAACCGCTCAAGTCCAGGCTTTCCCTTGACGGCATCTGAGACAACCATGTGATAAAAGGAACGTTTCAAGAGCTTGCGTGCTTCTTCAAAACTGCCGGTTTGCACAAGGCGTAGATGGATTGCTGTTTCACCGGAGTGACGAGAGGGCTCGGGCGGATACTCTCGCGTCGCAAGTGGATCTCGCTCCAAATGATCGAGCTCAACGTCGCGAGCACCAACAGCCTTGTGGATGTGCTTGCGAAGTCGAGCCGCGGGCGCCCCCACCTTCCACATCTCATCATCAACATGAAGGCAGTCAATCCGCAAAACTGCTTTGGCCATAGGTTGTCCTTTCTCGAACGCGGTATGCGCTATTTACACTTTCCAGGATGTTTCACCGGGAACTTTAGAACGCGAATAAAGCAATGATCTGTCTTCTCGACTCTCGAGCAGCCACCCAACTCATCAGCCATCTTCTGAATAATCTGTGTGCCCTCGCGTTCCTGTTCGGGGGCCATCGCGTCGGCCCGCCGGCGGTTGTGTATCAGAATCAGCACATCGTCTGGGTTAACTAAGCCCGTCATGTCATCCAATGAGCCTGCGCGCAGCTTGGACGAGACACTCCGAATCAAGTCAGATGGCGGCTTCCCACGGTCCCATACAATGGAGATCGGCTGCGCGGGATCGCCGTGCTCTAAGGCATTCGCAATGGCATTGTGCAGGTACACCTGTAGACACTCGAGTCTCTGAACGATTTGAAGATCCCGTCCGCTCGTTGTAACAGCTGCCTTATCGGGTGCGTACCAACCGTTGTAGTATTCAGCAATACTTCCCACGACATTGTTTAAAGCAAACCCCTGGATATCACGAGCTCGATCCAAAGCCACCAGTGCCTGAAGACGCACGGATTCGACGAGTCTTTCATCGCGCCTGAGAACGCGAAGACTCTCCTCCGACTTGGTTTTCTTTATGACTGCCTCAAGATCGTCAGTTAAAAGGCCCAGCGGCTTTTCGAAACCGTGCATGTATTCGCGCAACAATCTGAAGATGCGTTCAGCGAGAGCAACACTCAGGACACCTACCTCGGCTATACGGGCGAACAGACAGAGCACGGAGTACAGCTTGCTCGGCTGAAGGGGACATGCAAACTGGACGAGGCAGTAAGCACTGGCCTGCTCGTGCCTGACAACAAAGTCACCGGCTTTGAAGCAGAGAATACTGCCCACTTTCTCGATTTCGGGTTCGTCTACATTGAATCGCAGCTTTTGTCGCATTGCAGGCGTTTCGCTAAAGACCGTGTGTGCCTCCTCCCACAGACGCTTCCGACTCAAGTCAGCGGCGCTGTTAAAAAGCGAAAATAACTTCTTGAACGGGCTAGAACTTCGATCTGATTGCTCTTGAAGCCAACTCCACATATCCTCTTTCGGAGTCCGATTGTGCTCTGGACAGGTTCCATCGGGCTCGATGAGGCGAGCTTCGTTCACGGATTTAAAGAATAAGATTTCCCCGCGACCGACTTCCTGAAGTTCGGCACTTCCTAATTTCTCTGCCTCCTGAAGAGCGTTTATCGCGTGATAGCTTGTCGCAAATCGGCGCTTTTGTGGAGAGTGACATACAGCGGATTCAAGTATCCCTCGCTCAAGGTTTTCCCTATCACCCCGAGGCAGGGCTTCGACTGTGTCACCTTGTCTGAACATGAGAAATGGCAGAGCGACCCGCTCAGCCAGTGGTTCCAGTTTCTGCTTGCGGTCCCATTGCCAATGCCAATGAATCGGCGGGTTGTCAGGTGAGAGCGTTCCACGGACAACGTAGAGATTACCTCGCCAATAGCAGTAGTCGGATTTGATGAATTCAAGAAACTCCTGGCGAGTAAGAAACTCGTTGACGGCCCTTTGTCGGTCCTCAATGGATGTGCCAGTGGAGGCGCGAGTCAGTTCCCTGAAGCAGGTGAGTTCATCGAACGCCACAACAGTCACCCTCTACTTGGATACTGAATAGTCGGTGGTGTGCCCTCACGGCTTCTATAGCCGCCCGCTCTCCGCGAGCCCAGGCTTCGGACCGTTCCAGATCGTTCAGACCGCTAAAGTAGAAAAGAATAGCACGGTCCAAGGAGTCAGCGTGGGCGCACTCGACCTCAGGCTTGTGGACGGTGAAGTAGTGCATTGCAGCAGGGTCAACAGAGAATTCACGCCGAACCGCCTCCTCCATATGTGCGAGAAAACACTCGCTGACACCTTCCGTTCCGGGACCTAATGCGAAGAGGCCCTCGATGGTTTTACCCGATGAAAAAAGATCCCAGAAGTGCGCCTCCGCAGCTTTGGTTTCCAAGTAAGGTCGAGACGATTTGATTTCCTCTTCCGAGATTCCCAAGGCCAAGAGCAGGTCCACTAACAGCTGACGGTGGCTTTTTCCCGAAGCGGAATCCGTGACTTCGTCCGAAAGGTTGGGAATCAGCAGTGCACGGATACGGTCATCCTCAGCATGCGCGATCACAAGGCTCAGCCAGCCCGCGAACCGGTGAACGTAGTGATAGTACTGAAGCATGAAAGAACGAATTCCGTTACGGGATAGACGTCCTTCGCGCATCGCGTTTAGTACGGGGGCATTCCATTTGGTATGGTCCGTCAGACGCTCACGGAGAAGTTGGATACCTCGAGGCAGATCTTCTACGCAAACTGCGGACATCCGCTCGCGCTCTGCTCGAGACTCTAGGGAAACGACCATGGCTTTATTCTCCTTCTCTGCTGTTCCCGCCGACGGCACAATTATCGGTTACCTGACGCCCTCAATGAGTAAAGTGTGGGTAAACAGCCACGAATGGCGCAAGTGCTTGCGCCAGCACCGCTTCTGGACGTAAAAATCCGCCACACAGCCATGTGTGGCGGAATGTCGATGCAGCCAATTGAGATTTATCGGGAGCCCAACGCCTGTCGTCCGTGCATTCTTTCGACCAAACCCTGCAACACGCTCTCGACCTGGACCACTGGCTTCCAATTGATCTCCGTAAGAAAGGTCGCTTCGTCACGGCACTCCCAACAACCTGGGTTCGGGTACTGGTCTCGCTTCCCGCACCGTCGGTAGTGCCCTGAGAAATCAATTTCGTAACTGAACCCGAACACTTCCGCAGCACGCTCGAGAATCTTCACGAGAGTCTGCTCTTGCTCGTTCAGCGGCACGTAGCGATCAGCAGCCGCTCGGCGAATCGCTTCCACTCTCCGGTATGTTGTCTTCAAAAAAGTCCGTTGCTCCTTGTGGGTCAGCTTCTTCACTGCTCGAACCAGACGATCTTCCTCGTTGCTTTGTTGACGAACAGCACGACGCCTCTTCTTCGGCTGGACCATGATCATTGTCCTTCTCCCTTTGGAATTGTAGACGTGGAAACTCGCGGGCAAAGGCAGGAGTCAAGAAGGGAAAAAGCGTAGCCGAGCCGAGGCTCTCTTCGCCTGTTCTGCTCGCGAGAGGAAGAAGGGGCTGTCGAAAGAGCAGTAATGTGAAGGGGCATGGTACCATGAACACAAAGTTTTTGTCAACTATATGTCACACGCGCGTCTCAGGCACGCGTAGCAAAACCACGAATAGCGAGGCGTGTCAAGCGAGCGACAGTGCTTCCACGCGGCGGTCCGAAACGGCACCGCCGCGTGGAGTCGATGTCTTACCTTCACGGATTCACACGACTATGGACTAAGTCATTTGCCGTTCTCGGCCTGCACACGGGGTTCTCCATAACTGGCACCGAACTGTTGCTAGGAACAAACCCACGGGCCGTGCTCGCGAGACGGCGATTGTGACCGCTGGCGGCGATCATCGCCCAGACAATGCATAGCGGCCAGGTCAGCAAGAGACCCAGGCCGGCAGTGAGGAGGGCGATGATTCCGGACACGATGAGCATGATCAGGCCGCCGGCGACGCTGCTGTAGAACATGCCGAGCGGACCGAACAGGAACGCAAGCAAGAAGGCGACGAACACGCTCTTCTGGGATCCGATCACGATCGTGTTGTGGGAAACAGGTTGCATGGCGTACTCCTTGACTCGTTTCGGTGGTTGGATCAGGCATCAACGCGCGCACACGAACAACTGGTCACTGGTGACTCACTCGGCGCTCTTCTCACGAACACGCAGGGGGTGCGCGTCCGTCGAAACACCGTCTTTGCTCGCTACTCCACGAAGTCATCGGTCTCTCCTTGCGCTCTCACTGCCGCTTGCGCGACGGCTCTCGCCGTCGCAGCGTCAGAACCGGGCGCGTTCACTGACTGCTTCTCCGGTCCAACGGGCGAGAGAGAGGCTTCCACGTGTTCTCGGGGTTGGGCGTACCTTTTCCGAGATTCCTCGATAATGGCTGCGGTCTGATCTACTGGCGGCCGCTCGGGTTCTGGGAACGTCGTGAGGTTGAATGCGGTCGCGGAACCGCCCACCCTGGCGAGGGCCTCGCCGCGCTCGAGGCTCATGATCTCGGACGCGGTGAACGCGCCGAACTCATAGGCGAGGAGCTTCGCGTCGTCGGAACCGAGCCGGAACGATACGAGTGTTCCGACATTGCCGAAGATCGCAGCGCGAATTGACGGCGGGATCTGGGCGACGTACTGGTTCGCAAGGTGCAGGACCAAGCCATACTTCCGCGCTTCCGAGAGGATCTGCTCAAACTGCGTCGCACTCGCGAGTTCGACGAAGTTCTGGAACTCGTCGACGAAGAGACACCAGGGCTCACGCTCAGCGCGCGGCAGGCGGGCTCGCCGGAAAGCCGCGTGGATGATCTTCGTCACGACGAAGGAACCGAGGACTCCGGCAACCTGCGTGGTAAGGAGTCCGCCGGAGAGGTTTGCGAGAAAGATCTTCCGTCGGTTGAGAATCTCGTCGAAGTCGATGCGCGAGCGGCGCTGGCAGATGATGTTGCGGACTGTGCGATTCAGGAGAAACGGGCTTAGCTTGTTCAAGATGGGATCGAGGGATCCCTTCGGCAGGTCGGGGAACTCGTCGTTCCAAAACGACAGCAGATCCGGATCGCGGAGCCGGCTCACGACCTCGAATCGGAACGCGTCCTCGGTCAGAATGCGGCGTACGTCGCGGAGGGTCGCATCCGGGATCTGAACAGCGGTCGCCAGCGCGTGCGTCAGAATGTGCTGGAGCCGCGGGCCCCACGCATCCGGGAAGAAACGGTGGAGCGCGGTGACGATCTCCGAGACAATCCGCTCCCGCTCCGCCTCATCTCGGGCCGCGAGCACATTGAGCCCGACAGGAAAACGTGTATCGGGCGAGTTGAAATAGACGACATCGCTGAGGCGGTTCGCAGGAATGCGGGGCAGGATTTCGTGGATGAGGTCGCCATGAGGGTCCAACACGCCGACACCTGACCCGGCCGCGATATCCTGCAAGAGCATGTTGAGGAGAAGCGTGGACTTCCCGGTTCCGCTCGCGCCGCAGATGTACGTGTGGCGAGAGCGAACCTCGGCGGGAATGCCGGCGGGTTCCGTGCGACCGCGGTGCGTGTTTTCGCCGAGAATGACGCTGCCCTTCTCCCGTATGAATGGGGCAGCAGGTCTGGTACGAGTCGGCACGCGCCGGAGCCGTTGCGAAATGACGGACTGCCCGGGCAGGTGCGCGAGGCTCGCGAGCTCTTCGAGGTTGAGGAGCATGCCTGAGCGGTACGTGCATCGCCGGCGAACGGCATCCGCCAGGAGCTCCCGCTCCCCCTCGGGAATCATCTCGCCGGGCCACAGGTCGGTATTCGGAAGGAGCTTTTGCGGCGGGTTGCTGAACTGCTCGGCCCAGCCGAGGAGTTGGCGATACACGGCGTCCGTACTTGCGAGGACGTGGACAGCGACAGCAAAGAGAGGAGATCCGAGCTTGCTCTGGAGCAAGCGATCCGACAGATCCTCGAAGAGGTATTTCCCCGGATGGTACGGATCGGCCACGGCTTCCATGAGCGTCTCTGCCCAGGGACCGCGAACAGCCTGGAAGAGGACCTGGAGCATCGCCCACTGCTCCTCCCCCAGCTGGTCCATCGCGGCGATCGCGACACCGAGGGGATCGGGATCGAGCTTTGTGAACGTGCGCAGAGAAAAGCAGTGGCCTGCCTGCAGCGCGAGCTGCGCGGCCGCACTGTCGTCGTCGACCCAGGATTCGATGTGCTGCGGGTCGAAGTCGTCAACCGGCGCGATCGGCTGATCGACGACGGCGGAATTCGGATAGTGCGCGAAGAGCTGGCTTCGGAGGAGCTCGGCGTCAGATCGGTCGGCGACGAACTGGACGACGGTGAGCGGCGGACGGTCCTCAATCTGGCCGAGGCCGTAGAGTTCGAACGCGACGGGATAGCGCGTGGCGGGCAGAGAAAGGAGCAGCTGCTCGGCGCGGGGAATCGTTGTTTCATCTTCAGGAAACTGCGCGACGACAATGGCGACGAGATCCTCGGACGGTGCGACCTCTGGGAGCCCGAGCGTTTCTTCGCCCGGCGAGAGCACGGGCGGAGAGAGGTCGAACAGGCGTTTGAGCCAACTCGGCTCCCACGGCTTGTGCCAGCCGTTCACCCAGCAGTCCCAGCGAGTGAGCGCCCGGCGGTTGAAGGTCTCGTGCGGCGGCTCGAGGGCGCAGGGGTGCGGCTGGAGGGGCCATCGTCCGGACCCGCGGAGGAGCTCGGCTCGCGCTTTTCCCTCGTACTGCTGCCAGAGGCGGTCGGGTCGTTGCATCGGGGTCCTCCTCTACCGAATGAGAATGGTCGCGTGGCAGCGCAGGCAGTTGATCCACCCCAAACGCGCTTGGCAGAGCGGGCATCGGAAGCGGAGGATGTGCCGATCCTGATGGTCGGCGTACCCGCACGCGCACTTCCAGCGGCTCACGCACTCATACTGCTCGCCGCAGTGCCAGCACCGGATCGAGGAGACCACGAGCGGGACGAGCAAGCGCGCGGGGAGCCAGCCGAGCCAGAACCACACGGCCATGATGAACCCGAACACGTCCGATTCGGTAAGGATGGCGAGGAATGCAAGGACCAGGAACACGCCGATGTAGATGGACCAGAACGCTCGTCGTGCAGGACGTTTCATAGAACACCTCCAGGTTGTGCAAGGATTGGTAATGCAGGCGGGAAGAAGCTGTGCCGTTGCATCCGGGCGAGCCGGTTCGTGACGAACGCTTGCAGCCGCTCAAAGACGCGGTGCCCGCGACCGCGAGGCAGGGCCGCGCTGAACGCCTGGTATTCGGATGCCCACGCGCCGGCATCTCGGCCACGCACCCAAATCATGGCCTCGAGCGGTTTCGGGGCAGTCGCATGGGCACGGAGGTCGGCAACGGTCGTGAACCACATCCGGTCGCGAAGCGAGGTGGGGAGGTCCAGCGCCTGGATATAGAGATTGCAGAGGCGGTGGTCGTCCCCGACGGTGCCCGCCTTGTCGTGGGCAATGACCGCGAGCCGGAAGATTGGCTGGGGGTTCGCGGCGCCGTGGCGGCGGTACAGGGCTCGGAGATACTCCTGGCCGTGGTCGGACTTTGCCCACAAATCGTAGTGCTGGAACTTCTCGCGCATCCTGGCGAGCGACATGGTCCCGTTGTCGACTTCCACGAGCGTGAGAAGGAGACCGGTGCCCGCGTCGGCTCGGCGGAGGCGGATGAGGAACCCATAGTCGGGGATGACCTGCTTCTTGGTGCCTTGGTACGGAAACACCAGCTGCCGGTCACGGCGGAAGTACCGGCGCTCCGTTCCGAGGACCTCAAGATCGGAGCGATCGCGGATCGTTTCCCAGAGCCCGAGATCGAACTCGGTGAGGAACAGCTCGTGGAGGATCATCTGGGAGGAGTACCCGCGCCGGCGAGCGTCTTCGCCTTCCGTCGGGACGATCGGAGACTCGTCTTCCGGAGCTGCCCGAACGGCCGTGCGGATGCCGAGGCTCGTGACGTAGTACACGAGCGGGAAGTTGGGACTCGTGCTTCGGACGGGAGCCACGGCGAGGTGCCCGAGCTGGACCAGACGAGCGAGCCGGCGCTGCGTGGTACGGAGGGACGGCAGCACGAGGGGGAACCTTCGCCGCACTTGCGCCGCAGTCGCGAAGCGGACGCTGAAGACGTACGCGATGACGGCACGCTCCGCAGCTGTGATCGTGTGCACGCATCGGTGCGGTGCGGTATGGCGTGCTCGGAGTGGGCGTATGAGGTCAGGGAGTTGCCAGCCGTTCGTTCGTCTCGTTGTGGTCGGTTGCAAGCTGGTGTTGGTCGGAGTCTTGATCATGGTTGAGGATCCGTGAGGTTGATGTTGGGCTGGTTGATGACGTATGGACGCGGAATGGATGACGAGATGAGATGCGGAGGGATGAGGCGGAGCCGCATGCTGTGGATGTGGAATGTGGATACACAAGCCGGCCGGCGGACGTGACGCACGGAACGCGGCAAGATGAGTGTGTCGTGTCGCTTGTGTCAGGACGTTGTCACACGGTGTTGGCGTGCCGAACGCCACCGTCGGAGCTGCAAGAAAAGCTGGCGCCCTCGTGTCGGTTTCGATATCATTGGCGCAGCGGAATCTAGTGCACCAAACTGTGCACCAAACTCTTGCAAAAGATGCGAATTCTTGTAGTGTGTGAAATTGGTAAGCGGCTGACTGACAGGAAGTTGTGACTTGGCCCAACGCCTCCGGAGCCGAAGGTTGAAGGTTCGAATCCTTCCGGGGATACTGGATTTAGGAGAAATGAAAGTGCCAGACGGTACAGAATTCGGTACAGAATCGTGAGAAAAGTTGGCCCCCAGGTGGCTGCG
>Ga0185317_100048_pt1 | contig 51119 bp, 40 predicted proteins | sample DevilsHole_FD_128020 | JGI IMG/M metagenome (GOLD analysis project Ga0185317, IMG submission 128020) | Groundwater microbial communities from Devils Hole, Nevada to study Microbial Dark Matter (Phase II) - Devils Hole (SPADES assembly)... | ecosystem: Environmental > Aquatic > Deep subsurface >...
ATCCCAACCTAGAATGTACCGCCGAGGGGCTGGCCAGTCTCCAGCCGATGATTCGGGATGGGCTTATAAAAGGGTGGCCAGATATGGCAAGCTGCACCAAGTATCCCAAGAATGCCATTTACGGGTTAGTCGCCCAAAACCTGACAACGGGTGAAGTTACCGATATTGCAAAAAAAGCGACAATCGTTCTCAAACCGGGGCAAACCTTGCGGTTCCTGATGAATGATTTATTTTGGGACTATGGCAATAACAAGGGCAGCCTCAAGGTGATCTGGTCTGGCGTCAGTTTAGTGTCCAAAGTCATGGTGTGTGACGGGGATGGCGATTATGTGCAAGTCCCTTACAGCGCCCAACTCAACCCGAGCCAATTTACCGTTGCTTGTTGGGCGAAAGTGACAGGCGGACAGGGCAAGTTCCGCTCTCCTGTGACCTCTCGTGACGGCAAGAATGGCCTGAAAGGATATAAGCTGTATGCCGGTGACAATAACAAGTGGCAAACTTGGGTGGGTAACGGCAGCAGCTGGCAAACTTTAGTAGGGCCAGATGTGGTTCTCAATACTTGGACTCATGTCGCTGCCACCTATGACGGTGCTGCTCTCAAACTGTACGTCAATGGAAATTTGGCAGGAACGCTGGCAACCGCGTATGTTCCTAACACGGTTTTTCCTTTCAGGATTGGAGGAGGAGCTTCAGAACAAACTCCCCCCTGGTACTACTTTTTCGGTTCAATCGCCGAAGTTTCTCTCTGGAATGTGGCCCGCACTGCAGAACAAATTAAAGCCGATATGTCCAAGCGCCTCACCGGCAAAGAGGCAAACCTGGTCGGTTATTGGCCATTAAATGAACTGCGAACGGAAGGTTCAGCGCTCAAAGTTACAGACCTCACCGGCAACTTCCCCGGCACTCTTACTGGCGCTGTCCTCGCTGAAGACAGCACCTTGCCGGTGAGCTAAGAACGAGGAATCTTTATCTGGGGGCAATTTTCCTGTTCGGCAACGCACAACGCCAGAGGCAGGTGGAGATACCCCCCACCCCCCCCTTAAAAAGGGGGGCTTGAAAATTGCTCCCCCCCTTAAGAAGGGGGGCAAGGGGGGGATCGTCAATGCGCACAGAATAGGGAAAGTCGCCTTTCCAAAGGTGAGGATGCACTGCAGTCGGTAATGAAAAACATCCCACCGGCCCTTTTGGCAACATCTCGCCTAGCCGTTTTAACCGGCCCCTTTGTCAGGCTCCCCTTTTGTATGCCTGCCGGCTGCGGAGTGCCGGTGGTGCAGTAAAATAAAGGTTTTCGCTCTTAGCACAGTCCCGCAACCGGCACAAGAACCGGGGGATTTATGAAGAAAAGCTTAAGGAACCCGCACCGGAAAAATCTGTGCTTATAATAAGAAAAGAGTTGACGGGTTGCTCCTCAACTCCCTAAACCGTAAAAGGACAACATAATCATGGCCATAACGAATCCATTTGCAGTCCCAGGCAATTCCCCGATCGGGGTTGAATTTACCAACACCCAAAATGCGGAAGTCGAATATACATTTACGGCCTGGGGGACTTGGACACCCGACAAAAATCAGCCCCCTCTGGTTAACGCATGTACCGCTGAGGGGTTTCCCAGTCTCAACCCAGATATTCAGGCTTGGTACAATCAAAATTTGCCGAATTTGGCAAGTTATATGCAGTATCGCGAGCGGACTCCTTATTCCTTAGTGGCCGAAAACACCACAACGGGTCAGGTGACGGCAGTAGGGAAAAAAGCGACCATTGTTCTTAAGCCGAATGAAACCTTACGTTTCATTCTTAATAACATCCCGTCGGCATATGCCAGTAGCGACGGCAGCATCAACGTCAGTTGGTCTAGCAAGAGTTTAGTTTCTAAAGTACTGCTGTTTGATGGGGATCGTGATTATATCACACTTCCGTCAATGATTGTAAACTTTTCTGAGGGATTGACTGTAGAAGCATGGGTCTATTATGACGAATTCCGCCACTGGTCAAAGATTATTGAGTTGGGCAATGGGCTAACTCAAGATGTCATCTTCTTGGGCAACTATGGACTTTTAAAAAGCCCAGTATTGTGGGTCTGGAATACCAAGTTTAACTTTAACAAGGAAATTCTGACTCCTACCCAAGTTCTCGAACCTAAGAAGTGGACTCACCTGGCAGTGACGATAGATAAACCCTCCGCATCCCAACTCAAAAATTGTAAATTTTTCAAAGACGGTCAAGAGATTCACTCGGCAGAAATGCACTTGCCCGACACGGTAAACCGTACCAAAAACTACATTGGACGCAGCTCCTGGTTTTCGGATATAGCAGATTTCAAAGGAAAGATGGCAGAAGTTCGGCTTTGGAACAAAGCCCGCTCCGTCGCAGAAATTCAGGCAGATATGTCCAAGCGCCTAACTGGGAAAGAGGCGAACTTAGTCGCTTGCTGGCCATTAAATGAGATCAAAACGGAAGGTTACGCTCAAAAAGTTGCAGACGTTACCGGCAACTTCCCCGGCACGATAACAGGAACTATCCTGGTAGAAGACAGCACTTTCCCGATTCGCTAAGGACAAGGAACCTTTGTCTGGGGGCAAGTAAGCGAACATAAATAAACGTAACTTGCCCCTGTCAGAAACCCGGTTTCGTAGGAGTTACCGGGTTTCTCTTAGAAACCCGGTTTCTTGGAAGAGGTTCTGCCTGACGCCCTCTCAATAGAAACACCGGCTACTGCACATACTCAGCATAAATCAATCCAGTAGCTGACAGCATTTCCCCATTCAGAGAAAGACTGACTTTAATCGGTCCGGTCACTTCCTCAATAAAGCTGTACTGGCGCTCCTGATTGTCAGGCACCACCAACTCCGCCTTGCCGTCAAACTCCACCTCCATCAACAGCCGGTCTTGTTCGTCCGCCGCCTCCACCACCAAAGTTTGCGGCATCCTCAACGTGCGCTGAGAAAACAGCGAAGTCATAATTCCAGGCAGGCGCGTCGGCAAAACCGGCTCTGGCGACCAATCCCAATTAATCCGCAAACCCTCACCGAGAAAAATCTTGCGCAACTCCTTATTCAAGTAAATAAAAATATAGGACAGCCCGCCCTGAGTGTGATTCCTGTTCGTGCGCAAGTCCAAAACAAACGTTAATTCACGGCCATCCTCACATTTCGCAAAAGCCACAAACCACTCCCAACCGATATCCTCGCCCCAGCGGAAGCGCCCGAAATTGCGGTCGTGATAGCAAAACCAGTCAGAATTAATATTAAAACTCTGCCCGCAAACCGAAAGCTCTCCCGCCAGTCGCAAACCGGGCACCAAACCCCAGCCAATAAAACCGCTGCCGAAAGGCGAATCCTCTGTTACCAACAAAGGTGTCGCCTCCGCCTGTCCTTGAAAGCGGACATAAAGTTGCGCCCTGTCGTCGCGGGCTTCCACAGCAAAATTGTTGCCGTCAATATCCAGCGACATCCCTTTGCCCTGCAAGCGCAGCGGGAAACGGCGCACCAATTCTGGCTTCCACTCCTGAGAGAAAGCCGTGCCAAAAGTCGCCAGAGGCGCATCCAATTCTGAAACAATAGACTGGGGATTCATGTTAACAATCAGCGTCACTTGAATTTCCCCCTGCCCGGGACGCCCCGCCAGAGTGACATTAACCAGCGCTCGCACCCCGCTCTGCCGGTCGAGCAGCACAAAGTGATACCAGTCTTTCCAGTCTACCGGAGAAGCGGGGTCGTCTAGCGGGATTCGCAGCGCTTCAATGCGAGCTAGCAATTGAGAGTCAGTTGTCATCGCTGAATAGATTTTTCTTCGCCAAGTACATCGTCAAAAACCGGCTCGGGCGCAACGGGGGCAGCCGGCGCAGCGGAATCGGGTGCGATCGCCCCCACAAAAGCAGCGAACCTCGGCGACACCTGCGCCAGTGCCAGAACCCAAGCCCCAAACCAGAGGTCAGCATTCCCGCCCAGTGCGGCGACAACAGCGCCACCGGCAAAATCGGGCACCCGAATTTTGCCCCGCAACTCACCGGCAAGCAAATCCGCTTCCACCAAACCCCACAGCCACTGCTCCCACAAATAAAGCATACCTTGCTGTCCAGGCAGCCCCCCAGTAGAAGCGTGATAAGCGGAAGACGCCGACTGGCTGACCGCCAGCCAGCGCGGTGCTTGCGCCGCCGCCTGCGCCAGCACGCCATTCTTAAAGAACCGCGTGCGCCCCACTTGAGCCAGCAACCGGCTTCCCGCTTCCGTTTCCGCCCGCTCCTCACCCTTTTGGGCCAGGACGAGCAGCAGTTCCGCAGCCAGCCAGCGAGCCGACAGCCCTTCCAGACCGGCCAGTCCCGCTGTTAAACTGTAACCGGCTCGCTCTGCAGTGCCGGTGGGAGCCCCGGGGTTTGGCGTGCCGGTGGCGCAAGCTTCCAGGATGCCGGCAATTCTCGGCGACACCACAGCCAGTCCCAAGACAATCGCCCCAAACCAGCGCTCCCCATCGCCCCCCATTTTATCAGCAAATCCCTCTGCAAACAGAGGCGGAACAGAGATTTTTTTCCCACTAGATCCCGCTTCTAAATCCGTGTGAGCCAAATTTAACAGCCAGCGCTCCCAAATCTCCAATAACCGCTTTTGCCCCACCTGACTTTCCAGCACCGAACTCGCAGCAGACAAGCTTTGAGAAATCCACGCCGGCAGTTGAGCGGTTGCCAGTGCCCTCGCCCCATTTTGAAAAAAGCGAGTGCCCTTCAGCCGAGCCAGTAACTTCCCGCCCGCTTGTGTTTGAGCGTATTCCTCTCCTTTTTGAGCCAAGATTGTCAGAAGTTCAGCCACCAGCCAGCCAGAGGGAATCTTATCCAAATCCATCACTCCCGCTATCAAGCCAAAAATGCCGGCTGTCGTCGGATCTGGCTCCAAGGCAAACAGTTTATTCGGCTCCCCAGGCAGAGGCAGAGTCACCGGCACCGGCAACTCTACCGCCTCAGTTTTGTTGGGCGGACTCGCAGCATGCACAATCTCTATTGTAACAGTAATTGCTGTTTCTTGCAACCCCGGAAATCGCAGCCAACTTTTGAAAATTTCCCCCGGCTGCAAATCCGAGGGAATGTCCACAGTAACAGTTTGGTAGCCCTCACGCCCCCGCTCCAAATAAATGTAAGAGGGAACCAAGCGCTCAACAGTCGTAAAAATCTGGCCACTGTCGCTCACCCAGTCATCCAGAGTCGGGTGCACCAGTACAGTTTCATTCATCTCGTTGCGCAGCGACAGCCGCAACGAAAGCGTCGCGCCCGGTGGGATTTTAGCGCTCGCGCCGGTAACAGATGGCGGGAGTTCAATTGCTTGGCTCATTGTTCAAGTAATCTTCAACATAATGATTTTACTGCTAGTTGGTAGGGTGCGCTCCCCCTCGCCGGCACAACCACGCACCCTGCTGATGGTTCCCTGCCGGTGGCAAAGATTTGTAGGGGCGGGTTCGCCCGAAATATTTGTGACACAGCTAACAATCGTAATAAACCCGCCCCGGCACCGCAGTTGGCCCGCAGTTGGCAGTTCGCGAAACCTTCAACATGATGATTTTACCAAATAGTGTGTCGGGTGCGTTACGGCTGACGCCATCACGCACCCTACGGCTTCTACGGCTTCAGACGTTCCGGTAAATCACATAGTCAATCAGTTCCTTGAGGAACCGGCGATCGTGGACGGCGGTAACCCCTTGTTCGCTGGCTCGCAGAGGCGTTTCCCGCTGCAAAAAGTCCATCTTCTCAAAAATCTCAGAAGCTTGGTTTGCCAAAGTCCGCGCCAGATTCCAGCCGTGATCGATACTCCCGCAGCGCTGCATCCGGTCGTAAATAAACTCCACCTGTTCTGGGGTTTTTTCCTCCCGAGGCACGGCCAGGATTTCCACAATCTTTTGCGAGTCCGCAGGAGAACTGTGAGCGATGGCGTGATTCAGCATCAGAGTGCGCTTGCCCTCGTAGATATCGCCGCCAATTTCTTTCCCGTAAAGTTTCACGTCTCCCTGGAGATTCAACAGGTCGTCTTGAATCTGGAAGGCAATTCCCAGAACCATACCAAATCGGGTAACCTGCGCCAAGGGTTCTACCAAGTCTTTCGCATGTGCGGAGGGGTGCCCGACAATCAGGCCAATGCGGCAAGGCGTCATAAACGAATACCAGCAGGTTTTCTTGACGCACATCTTGAAATAGTCTTGGTCGGTGAGGTTGGAGGCATTCGTTGCCACCCAGTCCAATTCCATCGCTTGCCCTTCCACCGATTGCTGGGCCATCAACTCAATCTCATGCAGCACATCCAGGGTTTTGCTCACCCCAATCAGAGGCAAGTTTTCCAGCAACAGTCCCACGGCTAGGACATTCGTGGCATCTCCCACATTAATAGCGCGGGGAATGCCAATCATGTGGTGCAGGGTGTCTTTGCCGCGCCGCGCCTCGGAACCGTCTTCAATGTCATCGTGAATCAGAAACGCATTGTGATAGAGTTCTAGGGCGGCTGCTGTGGTCAGAGCGGACTGTCCCATCCCTCCTACGGCTCGCGCCACGCTCAGGCACATGGTCGGACGCAGCATTTTGCCGGTGCGGAAGGGATAATCTGCCAGCATTTCGTACAGGGGTTCGTAGGAGCCGAGTCCGCCGCGTTTTTTGTCGATAAACTCCTGAATTTTCACGCCCACAGCTACCCGCGCACTGTGCAGCGCTTCGTTGATAATCTTCTTGTCGAATTCGGTTTTCTGTTCAGCCGGCGCAGTCAGTACCTGTACCGTTTCTCCGTCTGGCAATTCTAGAGAATCTGTCTCTTCGTGGACAGAGCTGTTCTCTGGCGCAGTCTGCAAGTCTAGGGTTGCGATCGGGTTGGCACTGGCACCATTTCCTCCCCCATTGGTTAGACCGGCAGGCGGGGAATAGCTGTCTGCCAGTGCTGTGCCGGTGCCATTGCCATTGCCATTGCCATTGCCATCGGAGACTCCCCCATTAGTTAGACCGGCAGGCGAGTCATGGTGATCTGCCAGTGCTGTGCCGGTGCCATTGCCACTGCCATTGCCATTGCCATTGCCATCGGAGACTGCCCCATTGGTTAGACCGGCAGGCGGGGAATGGGGATCTGCCGGTGCTGTGCCATTGCCATTGCCATTGCCATTGCCATTGCCATTGCCATTGCCATCGGAGACTCCCCCATTGGCCAGACCGGCAGGCGGGGAATAGCTGTCTGCAGGTGCTGTGCCATTGCCATTGCCATTGCCATTGCCGGTGCCATTGCCATTGCCATTGCCATTGCCATCGGAGACTCCCCCATTGGCCAGACCGGCAGGCGAGTCATGGTGGTCTGCCAGTGCTGTGCCGGTGGGGAGTCCCGCATCCGCTGTCCCATTGGCCTGAATGCTCTCATAACTGCTTGCCGGTGCTGTGCCACTGTTATAATAGCGATCGCCATTGCCTGTGCCGGTGGGCGGGGAATGGCTGGAAGCCGGTGCTGTTTGACTGTGATAGTCAACTCCCCCATTGCCCATACCGTAGGACTCGTAATGGCTGGAAGCCGGTGCTGTTTGACTGTGATAGTCAACTCCCCCATTGCCTGTGCCCTGGGGCTCGTAATGGCTGGAAGCCGGTGCTGTTTGACTGCCATTGCCATTGCCATTGCCATTGCTATTGCTATAGGAGAGTCCCCCTTTCGGCTGGCTGTTGAGCTGAACGCTCTGATGGCGGTAAGCCGCTGCCATCGCAGTCACAAGTCCCCAATCAGCTGTTGCTTTTGGCTGCAAGTTCTTATGGCTGCCTGTCGGTACTATATCATTAACCAGTGCCCAATCTGGCGTGCTGTTTGCATGCAAGTTCTGATGGCTGATTGCCGGTGCTGTGCCATTCACCAGTACCCAGTGGGCTGTACCGGCACCCTGCACGGCACCCTGCAAATTCTCATGGCTGCGAGCCGGTACTATATTATTCACCAGTACCCAATGGGCTGTACCGGCACCCTGCACCGCACCCTGCAAATTCTCATGGCTGCGAGCCGGTGCTGCGCCATTCACCAGTACCCAGTGGGCTGTACCGGCACCCTGCACGGCACCCTGCAAGTTCTCATTGCTGCGAGCCGGTGCTGTATTATTAACGAGTACCCAGTGGGCTGTACCGGCACCCTGCACGGCACCCTGCAAATTCTCATTGCTGCGAGCCGGTGCTGTATTATTAACGAGTACCCAGTGGGCTGTCCCGGCACCCTGCACGGCACCCTGCAAATTCTCATTGCTGCGAGCCGGTGCTTTCAGATTGGCGAGCGGTTGGGGATTTGTACCGCTCACCTGCTGTGTGGCTTTCCTGCCTTTTGGTTTATGAAATAACCAGCTGAAAAAGCAGAGCCATAAAATCAAGTAAAATAGTTCAGTCATCGATTGAGTCAGGGGTAAATGATAGGCTGGTTTTTCTTTGAGGACTAGCTTTCAACTTGTCATGCCGTGCTGACTGAAAACAGGTAGCTATAGTGCCTGTTTTCTAGTCTTTCCGAAACAGCCGACTCCTCCCTGATTTTACCGGGACTGCGGCTGCCACCCCCAGGTGGCATCAATGGCCACCACCTGGAAGCTGCATAACAGAGCGCTTGGTTCAACAAACGTAACAGTCACCCACTATAACACAGGTTTTCATTTTCTCAAATTTTTTCGGGTGTTTTTTTGTTAGTAATATTTTAAAAACTTACTATTATACCATAAATGTGGTAAGATTTTCTTATTGACAGGATAATCTCAGAGAAGATGAGATTAAATTAGCGTTGAATTCCTAGAGGTCAACAATGGTATATGCGTCGGACGACCGCCGGGAGCAGTTGGCGAACTGGATACTCGACCTGGTGGAAATACTGCGGGCCAGGGGAGGCTCTACCTGGAGAGTGCTAGTTCAAACAGTCTCTGGAAAGACTGCGGCCATCTCCCTAGACGGTACTGGATTGCGGCTGCGGGCCATAGGGGGCAGTGAGCTGCAAGTTCAGGTGGAAGGGATAGAAGCATCGGAGGCGCTCAACTTTCGCAGCGATGCCGAGACACTCAGAGACGTGATTGCGGGCCGGCTGTCTTTGGACGCCGCCGTCACTGCCGGCAACATCTACGTTCGCGGCGATTTAGAGGACGTGCGGGGAATCTACGCGATCGCAATGGAGATTATAGCCGACAGTCCCATCAGTGCGCAATTGCAGCGCCTGTGGGAAGAGTTCGATGAATCTTGGCCGCGTCCCGACTCTCCCCCGCTTTGCCGCGCTCTCGAACAGCAGAAACCCCCTTACGGCTATCTGGTCAACCAAGTCCCGGACGATGTGCTTCGCACTGACGTTGGAGAGTAAATAGTAGGGTGCGTTCCTGAGGGAACGCACCCCACTACTTCATTTCATAAGAAACCCGGTTTCTCAGAAACCCAGTTCCAGTTTAGGGCACAACAGTCCACTGCACTGTAACAGCGCCCTGATTGTCGCGGAAACCGGCTCCCTGAACGCCGCCTTCATCGTCATTTATCGTCAGTGAAATCGTCTCGCCAGCAGCAACAGTCAGGATAGCTTGCTGCCCAACAAATTCATAACTGCCATTCCCGCGACGGGCAATTAAAGCGCCCTCGGGACGCCCGGGCATGCGGTAGCCCCGTCCTGCATTGGAGTAGCGAGGATGTCCGCCAGCACCGTGCATTCCCACCGCTGGGTTGTATGCCCACTGCCCGGAAGCAGTGAACTGAACCCGCACCGAATTACCAAATGTATTCGCCCAGGGCACACCAGGCAAGCTATTTGCCGGCACTTGCAATGTTCCTGACTGGGGTTGCGGGGATTTGGCAGACCACTTGACGGTGACGGAGCCGGTGTTGTCATTATAGCACCCCGGCACATCATTCAGAAGAAAAATCAAAGTTTCGCCCGGTTTCAAGACCAAAGTCGTTTCTTTCCCCACTTCTGCAAGAACCGCACCGGTTTGCTTGCTCACCGCCAGCAGGGCAAAGGAAGTATTCTTGGGATACTTCATCGCACTCTGATACTTGAAGTCCTTAATCCCCGCCGGCGTGGACTCCAGCACAAAGTCGGTCGCCAGGCTAAAGCTGTCGGATGATGGCGTGAATTTAAACGTGACATCCGCACCCTGGGTGTTGGTAAATTCTACCCCTGTTTCTGCGCTGCAGGGGATGGTTAACTGGCCATTTAATTCGGTCATCAGCTTGGGTTTTCCTTCAGTTGTTAGTTAGCAGTCTACCATATATTTTGGCAAAACACGCTTTTTTTTGCGCGCCCCGTGTTGGGTTCGCTTCAAACAGGGAGAGGCTAGCCGACAGCGTCCCAACCCGCTGTTTTTCTGTCGGGCAAGCTGGCCTGATACATTTGGCTGCCTCTCTTATACTTTAGCAGGTAAGCGCCAACTCAGTCTATCATTTTCAACGCCCAAATGATAGCAGCTTCCAGCTGCCTTCCCCTGAGGCGAGGCTTTAAACTTAGAAGTTGCCAATCAAGTGGAAATGCCAGATGTGGCGTCCCCACAACTTGACAAACTTTACCTGATGCCCATTCCCCGACCGGCGCTCGACCGATAAAATCGGAAGATGCAGTGAGGGGAGTGAGCGCCTACAGAGTGGAGACGCCACATAAGGCGTCTCGGATAGCGCGGAACGCACCCCACTACCCCACTACTTAGGGAACAGGAAAGGTACTGTCTTCTACCAGTTTAGCTTCAGTGACCGTCCCGATCGAGTTGTTTGTCAGGTCTAAAACCCCGACAGTCGATCCTTCCTGTTTGACCTCATTTAAGGGCCAATAACTGACCAAGTTGGCTTCTTTGCCGGTGAGTCGCTTAGACATATCCGCTTTAATTTCCTGTTCGGTGCGGACTTTATTCCAAAGGCGGACTTCTGCTATTTTTCCATTGAAATAATAACTTTCATTGTCGTCCTTATAAGCGCCGATACGCAAGCTATTTTCCGGTTCATAGTCTATCCCGGCTGGCGAAACTGATTGGCTGGCCTTCCGAACGCCATCTACCCACACGACTAGGTTCTGACCGTCGTAAGTTCCTGCTATGTGATGCCACTTATTCAGCTGCACTGTATTCGAGCCACTAGAAAGATAAACGATTGCCGAGCTTTGCGCTTTTACCCCCCAATAAACACCGCTGCTTCCGTCCAGAAGTATTCCATACCCACTTTCAGTGCTGCCCGTGTCAAAAACCTTGGAAACTATCCCGGACCATTGTTTTTGTGCTGAGACATAAATCCAAGCTTCTACCGTAAGGTCTTTCGCCACTTTAAAGTCAGGCCGGCTTCCGAGTTCGATAAGATCGTTAACCCCGTCAAACTGCATCACTTTAGAGACTGCACTGACCCCCGACCAGCTGACTGTGATAGCGCCGCTGTTATCAGAGTAGCCACCCCACATGTCATTGAGGACAAAAATCAGCGTTTCGCCCGGTTTCAGAGAAATGGTTGTGGCTTGCGACACTTCCGCGACAACAGCACCCGTTGCTTTATTTATTGCCAGTAAGGAAAAGGGCGTATTGTTGGGATATTTCATATACTGCCCCAACCCCCCTGGCACAACATCTAGAATCCCTTTCTGAATTTCCGGGGGATAACCTTTGACACCGGCAGCGGTACATCCTGACAGGCTGGGATTGTTGATGTTTGGCGTCCAAGTGCCGGTCGGCGTAAATGTGTAGGTGACTTCTGTTGACCGGGTGTTGGTAAATTCCACCCCAGCTTCCGACGTACCGGGGACTTCAAATTTTTTGGAAGCGGGCTGGGGCGGCACGAGTTCTTCAACTTTAATAGAAGAGGTGATGTCATTGAAATCGTCGCCCACCCACGCGGTATCCTCAGTAAACGTTTTGCTGCGCCCCGTGAATTCGTGCTCAAAGAGAGTGACTTTCAACCCTTTTTCCACTTTCAGGGAACTCAGGCTATCGTTGGGAATACCCAAACTCGCCATATTGTAGCTTCCCGGAATCAGCTCTTGGCTGCGCCCCTGGAAATTGCTGTGTTCGTAAATGATGGCCTTCAGTACCATTTTTCAGACTCCTTGAACTCGATCAAATATTTTGAACTTTTGCCGCTCTACTTAGTAACCCAAGTTGCTACTTATAAGTGAGTCAGACGATATCCCCCCCTAGCCCCCCCTTAAAAAGGGGGGTTTGGGGTATCTGGATGCTTAGACTAGCGAAAAGGTATCCTACTCTCCGTAAGCTACCCAGTTGGCCCAGACCGTGAAAAGTACCGTATCAAACCATGTCTTGTATTCTACCTCAAACCCGGAATCCGTGATATTTTTAGCATTCACTTGCACGCGGGTATTCTTACTCCCATCCACATCTAGCCCACTCAATCCGATCACAACTTTGGGCGGTTTCGCGAACTTGGACTCAAAGGTCACAGTCCGCGTAAAAACCCGCTCTGCAACGGGTCCTTGGTTGAGCTTCCAAGTCGTGTCTTGATAGGAGCCATTGACCACTGTACCTGATTGCAACTTCATAGTTTACTCCCTCTTGCCTTTCGTTACAACTGTGCGTACCTTAAACCCACTATAATCTAAAACTGGTTAGATGGATTGAGTGCTTACTGAATGTATAATGTTGGCCGCTCTATTCTCCGAAGGCCATCCAGTTGGCCCAGACCGTATAGAGAATCGTATCAAACCAGGTTTTGTACTCCAGATCGAACCCACTTTCCGTTATATTCTTAGCCGTTACGGTGACGCGAGTATTTTTGGTTTCATTCACATCCAGTCCGCTGATTTCGAGGAACACCTTGGGAGGCTTGGCGAATTTGGACTCAAATTGCACCGGACGGGTGAACAGCCGCTCTCCAATCGGTTCTTGGTGGAGCTTCCAAGCTGCATCTTGATAGGAGCCATTCACAACCGTACCGGATTGGATTTTCAGAGCGGAGACGCTCACCCCCGACCACTTGACCGTGATGGTGCCGGTGTTGTCATTATAGCACCTCGGCACATCATTCAGAATGAAGATCAAAGTTTCGCCCGGTTTCAAGACCAAAGTCGTTTCTTGCCCCACTTCTGCCACAACCGCACCGGTTTGCTTACTCACCGCCAGCAGGGCAAAGGAAGTATTGTTGGGATACTTCATCGCACTCTGATACTTGAAGTCCTTAATCCCCGCCGGCGTGGACTTCAGCTCAAAGGCGGTCGCCAGGCTAAAGATGTCGGATGATGGCGTGAATTTAAACGTCACATCCGAACTCTGGGTATTGGTAAATTCTACCCCTGTTTCTGCGCTGCAGGGGATGGTTAACTGGCCATCTAATGCTGTCATAAGCTAGGGTTTTTCTTCAGTTGTTAGTTAGCTATTTGCCATATATTTTTGCAAATAGCTAGGGACTATAAAAGTATTTTACCTGTCTCAAAGAGACGGCTTGAGGCCCAACCACAAAAACGGCTGTTTCCCCTGACTCAATTTGTCAGACCGACCAACGCCAGCCTCTGTCCAGCGGCTTGTTAGACCCCAGCTCTGAGGCATACCCGGTTTGGCTTCTTTTGCAATATAGCACCCTCCAAACAGTTTTGTCATTCTCACTACTGGATTTTATATTAAATTTTGTTAAGCCACCGTCCCCAAAAAACTGGACAGAGCCAGCTGCTTAAAAAAAGTCAATTAAGTGATCTGCAATACTTGACAAAAGTTCTATAATGACACTGCCCAAAAGTGGGCCAATGCGATAAACAGAGCTTATGATACAATCGGGGGCGGAACCCAACAAGACTGTACAAAAAGATTTCGCGGCAGGTCAGATGGAAACAGAGATAGCCGGCACCAGAAACGCCAGCACAGAACCGAAAACAAGCAAAAATCAGGGCAAACACATTGTAATCACAACATTTGGCTCCCTAGGCGACTTGCTACCCTACATGGCGATCGCCCAGGAACTGCAGGCGCGGGGCCATCGGGCCACCATTGCCGCCAACGAGAGCCAGCGCCGCCACATTGAAGCCAGGGGCCTGGAGTTCCATACCCTCAGACCCGATAATGAACCCAAACTCCTGCAGGACTGGGAATACTTCAAAATGGTTTCCGACAGCCAGAAAGGCACGGAATACCTGATTGGCCAACTGTTAATGCCCCACCAGCACGCCAGCTACAGCGACCTGATGCAAGCGTGTCAAGGAGCAGACTTGCTGCTGACTCACCCCCTAACCTTTGTCGCTTCCATAATAGTTGAGAAAACCGGCATACCCTGGGTGTCAAGCGTCCTCTCCCCCGCCTCCCTAATATCCGCCTACGATTTGCCGGCAAACGTCCCAACTTCCGCCTCCCCATACGAGCGAGCCCTCGCCGCAGTCGCCAAAGATACCGCCTTGCGCAGCTTCCGGTGGAACGCCCGCTTGTGGAGCGCTCCCGTGCGCCAGCTGCGATCCGAACTCGGCATGAAGCCCAGTGGCGACCCAATTTTTGAAAGCCAGCACTCCCCCAACCTAGTCCTGGCTCTATTTTCCCGCGCCCTCGCCTCACCGCAACCCGACTGGCCACCCCAAACCCTTGTCACCGGCTTTCCCTTCAGCGATCGCCCGACCGGCACCTCCCAGCAAAACGAACAACTATCTCCCGAACTAGAAAACTTTTTAAATTCCGGCCCACCCCCAATCGTCTTCACCCTCGGCACCACAGCCGTGTGGATGCCGGGGAACTTCTATGCCGAAGGCGCTGTTGCAGCCCAAAAGCTAGGATACCGCGCCATCTTGCTGATGGGAGGGGCAGCCAACCACATCCCGCCGGGAACCTTTCCCGAGGGCGTAGCCGCCTTTGAGTACGCCCCCCACTCCCAACTCTTCCCCCGCGCCGCCGCGATAGTGCATCACGGAGGCGTGGGAACCACCGGCCAAGCCATGCGATCGGGCCGGCCCACCCTAATCGTCCCCTACAACTACGACCAGCCCGACAACGCCGAGCGCATTGCCCGCCTGGGCGCAGGGCGCACACTCACACGAGATCGCTGCACTGCAGCAACACTCACCGCCGAACTCCAGCAACTCCTATTTAACCCCAGCTACGCCGCCCGCGCCGCGCAATTGAGCCAGATAGTGAACTCAGAAAACGGCGCAGCCACAGCTTGCGACGCCCTCCTTTCCCTGGCGAGGTGATATCGCCGAACGCACCCCACCTAGATGTCTGCACTGGGGTGCGTTCCTACCTGTATATCTGTAGGGGCAATCCCCCCGTGGCTGTCCCTTCCCTCAAGGAACGCACTTCTCCTGTATAGCGCTTCTCACTTGCATCAGTCCCACCAGAAACCCGGTTTCTAAGAAACGTTGCTGAACAGGACAATTACCCCCCAGACAAAGGTTCCTCGCCCTTAGCTAACCGGCAAGGTGCTGTCTTCAACGAGGACAGCGCCAGTAACAGTGCCGGTGAAATTGCCAGTGATATCTGCAACTTTGAGAGCTGAACCTTCCACGCGGACATCATTTAATGGCCAGTAGCCGACCAAACCGGCCTCTTTGCCGGTGAGGCGCTTGGACATATCTGCCTGAATTTCAGCTTGAGTGCGGGCTTTGTTCCAAACCCGAACTTCTGCAAGACATCCATTATAGGAGTGCGCCGCCTGAGAGTAGCTTCCGATTAGGACTGTGGATGATTTGGGCAAAACCCGAGTATGGCCCGTGCTACTGTGCCAAAGCTGACCATTCTGGTAGATTTTCATTTCGCCCGTCTGGGCGTTCTTCGTAAAGGCCCAGTGAACCCATTTGTTTTTGTACTCAGTCGCTTGAGCTTGTTTTTGAATGCGGTCATATGCACCGCCTACCGCACCGCAATCGAAGTAAATTATCCCGTCACTCCAGGGCAGATGGACCTGAAACACTCGCTCATTAGTGGCACTTTGAGCGCTGATTGCGGAAATCGCTTGAGGAAGAGCATCTGCGCCCTTAGCCCAGAAACTTACGGTAATTTCATTACCCGCAGGGAAACTATCTGGCAGGACAGTTACATAATCGCCAGACCCGTCAAACTGCATGACTTTGGGAACTAAACTGATGCCTGACCAGCTGACTTTGAGGCTGCCCTTGTTATTGCCGTAGTCCCAAAATAAATCATTCATCAGGAACCGCAAGGTTTGCCCAGGTTTGAGAACAATTGTCGCTTTTTTGGCAATATCGGTAACTTCACCCGTTATCAGGTTTTGGGCGACTAACCCGTAAATGGCATTCTTGGGATACTTCGTGCAGCTAGCCATATCTGGCCACCCTTTTATAAGCCCATCCCGAATCATCGGCTGGAGACTGGCCAGCCCCTCGGCGGTACATTCTAGGTTGGGATTGGTTGCATCGGGCGACCAAGTTCCGTTGGGCGCAAATGTGTAGATGACTTCTGTGCTTTGGGTATTGGTAAAATCAAATCCGGGATCGGCAGTGGCCGCCACTTCAAATTGGCCAGTTAAGGTCATAAGTCACTTTTCTGCTTACGGTTTAGGGAGTTGAGGGTTTCCCCGTCAACTCTTTTGTTATTCTAAGCACAAATTTTTCCATTGCGGGTTTCTTAAGCTTTTCTTCATAAATCCCCCGGCTCTTGTGCCGGTTGCGGGACTGTGCTAAGATACAGAACCTTTATTTTACGGCACCACCGGCACTCCGCAACCGGCAGGCATACAAAAGGGGAGCCTGACAAAGGGGCCGGTTTAAACGGCTAGGCGAGATGTTGCCAAAAGGGCCGGTGGGATGTTTTTCATTCCCGGATCGCTAAGAAGATCCCCCCCTGCCCCCCCCTTAAAAAGGGGGGGAGCAAGCGTGGTGTGCTCTACAAGTCCCCAAGCCAAGTTTACTGAGGGGCGCTCGCCCCCCCAGATAAAAGTTCCTCGCCCTTAGCGAACGGGGAAGGTGGTATCTTCAACGAGGACAGCGCCAATCACAGTTCCGGGGAAGTTGCCGGTGATGTCTGCAACTTTGAGAGCTGAACCTTCCACGCGGACCTCATTTAATGGCCAGTACGCGGCCAAACCAGGCTCTTTGCCGGTCAGCCGCTTGGACATATCCGCCTGAATTTCTGCTTGAGTGCGATCTCGGTTCCAGAGCCGAATTTCTGCCATCTTGCCTTTGAAATCCGAATTATATGTCAAAGCACGAAAGACGCCCGTACCAATGCAGTTTTTAGTGCGCTCAACAGTGTTTGGCAACACCAGGCTTCCTGAACCAATCTCTTGACCGTTTTTGTAAAGTTTGCCATTTCCAGAGGCATCGATCGTCGCTGCCACGTGCATCCACTTCCCCAGGTCTAGCGCTGTCCAGGACTTAATACTCGCCACCGCCGATGGGATTTCTGTGATTGTATGGAAGACTAGATTGCCGGTGGTTTGTTCATTGGCCAACCTAATTTCGTCCCTGACAAAACCCTTGCTCAAGTTTATCAATATCTTTTCCTTTTCAAAGGTATCATACAGCAGCCACGCTTCTAGAGTTAGCCCTCCCGAATAGTTGACGTTCATTGCCGGCAGGTTTATATAATCCCTGTCCCCGTCAAACTGCATCACTTTGGAAACTAAATTGAGGGCTGACCAGCTAACAAAGATGCTGCCTTTGTTATTGGCGTAACCCCAAAATAAATCATTCATGACAAAGCGCAAGGTTTCCCCCGGCTTGACAACGAGTGTGGCTTTTTTGCCAATATCAGTCACTTCACCCGTTGTCAGGCTCTGCGCCACTAACCCATAAATGGCATTCTTGGGATACTTCAAGTAGTTTGCCATATCCGGCCACCCTTTGAGAAGCCCATCCCGAATCAGCGGGTGGAGACTGGCCAGACCCTCAGCCGTACATTCCAGGTAGGGATTAGCTACATCGGACGACCAAGTTCCGTTGGCGGTAAATGTGTGCGCGACTTCCGTACTTTGGCTATTGGTAAAATCAAACCCGGCCTCGGATGTGGCCGCCACTTCAAATTGGCCCGTTAAGGTCATAAGTCACCTTTCTTATTACTGTTTAGCGAGTGGCGGCTTGCACTGCCAACTCTCCTGTGATTTATAGCACACAATTTATATAAATTGTGTTTTGAGCAAGTTTTTTCAAAAAGACCTCTCAGTATTGTGACGGTTGCAGGATAGCAGAAGTAGGGTGCGTTCCTGTCTGGGCTCACCTCACTGATTGAGCTGTTCTAGCAGAGCGCACCCTACCTGGATCTCAACAGTAGGATAGTTCCCGATCTCGCCTCACTGATGGACTTCTCCAGCACACGGAACGCACCCTACTTATAACTCAAGTTGCTAGTTATAAGCATCCTGGGTTTTCGCTTCCCCTAAATCACCCTTAACAAGGGGGACTTTGAAGGCAGTTTCCTCCTTATTAAGGGGGGTTAGGGGGGAGAGCCCAGTCAATAAACTAGAAACTTGTGTAAAGTTCAACCGGCTCGCCAGCCACAAACTTTTCAAGTTGAGCCAGCAATTTGTCCAGCTGCTGGCGCTTTTGGGAGTCGCTCCACACTGAGTGCCTTTCCGATCTGCTTGACTGCTGCCTCCAACCGGCTTTGGAGTTCCTCCTCTTCTTTAGGCTGCTTGAGAGATTGAGGCAACAGCCGCCCGACGATCTCGAAGACTTTTTCAACCGCCCGTTGTTCTTCCGGGCGGACAGCGCTGTCCGCCAAACCCCTTTTAGCTTTAGAAAGCCGGTGGAGCAATGCGATCGCCCCTTGCGAGCCAGTCCCCAGCTTCAGGGCCAGCAACTGCAAAATTCCCTCAACTTCTTCAACTGGATTCAAATCCTCCCGCTGCAAATTTTCGGTTAAGGCGTACTGCGCAGCCTGGGCCGGCGACATTTCCCGGACAGCCGCCGCCACTTCTGCAAGCCCCACTTCCAAGGTTGCTTTGTAGCCCCTAAAGCCCGCTACCAACTCGCAGTCGTCCCCCTCTACCGGCCTGGCCAACAGGGGCTGGAGAATGCCGTCTCTCCTGACAGGGACTCTTTTTTCGATGCCGGTGGCGACACCGGCAGGATTTTCTCCGGTTCGGGACAGCAAGGCAACAGTCTTATCCTTTATCCTCTCAGTTGAAGGCCGGCTGTAAAGTGGGAACCTCATAACCCAAGTTGCACTTTTATATAAACTCTAGTGGCTAATTAGAACTCAAGGGAATCTAACTTCCCCGCTTTCCCCCCTCAAAAAGGGAGGCAGAATTTTTACAATACGAACTTCACTCGCAGGCGCTCCGCAGGAATACCCCATACTGGCTGCCCTGAGAGCTACTGTTGCCTCCCCGCTCTCCAGCGGGCACTCGCGCGGAAATCCGCAACTTACCTCTACGATAGCCCCCATCAAACCGGCGTGTAAAAAGAAAAATGTGACCTCTTTCATCCTCAAGAGGTCACAAAACTGCACTCAAGAGGTCACATATTGACAGCCGGCACCAACTGTGCGCCGGCAAAAAATTGTATGGCCCGGAACATTTTTTCGGAGCTTATCTCACGGAAACCAGGCGCACAAACGCCTGAAACCCTATCCACTGCGTTTATTCATCCTTTGAGCGTTTTGTCAAGTGACAGTTTGTGACTTCTTTTGTGACCGGTGTGGGTTGAAGCTGAAAAAGCGCATCAATCGCATTAGGGAGAATATTCACAAACACCTGGTTCAGCTGCCGGGCGAAACAATATCTCAACAGTAGAGTCCGTTCCCCTTGGTGAACGCACCCTACTGGCTGGGCGTACTTTACTGGGCGTCTTGGCGGTTCCTTACTAAACCCGATATCAATTCGCCAACAGTCTCATTGGATTGACCCAGAGACACAACAAGCCTAAAAATCCCCTCCCCCCACCCACCGCGTTAAACTGACAGAGGGGGGAACCAACCGCCGAATTCAAGCAACCATCATGCCAAATCGCCTTGCTCAAACCCAAAGCCTCTACCTGCGCAAACACGCCGAAAACCCCATCGACTGGTGGCCTTGGTGCGACGAAGCCCTAGAAACCGCCCGCCGCGACAACAAACCCATCTTCCTCTCCATAGGCTACTCCAGCTGTCACTGGTGCACCGTCATGGAAGGAGAAGCCTTCTGCGATCCAGACATCGCCCAGTACATGAACGCCAACTTCCTCCCCATCAAAGTCGATCGCGAAGAGCGCCCCGACCTTGACAGCATCTACATGCAAGCCCTACAAATGATGACCGGTCAAGGCGGATGGCCCCTCAACATCTTCCTCTCCCCCGAAGATCGCGTTCCCTTCTATGGCGGAACCTACTTTCCCGTCGAACCCCGCTACGGACGACCGGGCTTTTTGCAAGTCCTGCAAGCCATTCGCCGGTTCTACGACGGAGAAAAAACCAAACTCCAATCCGTCAAAGAAGAAATCCTCACCAACCTCCAGCAGTCAGCCGCACTTCCCGCATCGCAACTGAGCGACAACTTACTGCACCGGGGGCTAGAAACCAACACCAGCATCATTTCCACCTTCGGACACGGCCCCAGCTTCCCGATGATACCCTACGCAGACGCGGCCCTGCGAGCCAGCCGGTTCAATACTGAATTCAAACACAACCCCAAAACCGCCAGCACCCAGCGCGGAGTGCTCCTCGCCCTAGGCGGCATTTACGATCACGCCGGCGGCGGGTTTCACCGCTACACCGTAGACCCCACATGGACAGTCCCCCACTTCGAGAAAATGCTCTACGACAACGGGCAAATTCTCGAATATCTCGCCAACTTGTGGGGCGCGGGAGTCCGCGAGCCAGCTTTCGAGCGGGCGATCGCAGGCACCGTCGGGTGGCTGAAGCGAGAAATGACCGCCCCCACCGGCTACTTCTACGCCGCCCAAGACGCCGACAACTTCACAGCCCCAGACTCCCCCGAACCCGAGGAAGGCGCTTTCTACGTCTGGAGTTACAGCGAACTGCAGCAGTTGCTAGCGCCAGAAGAACTAGCACAACTAGAAGAAGCCTTCACTGTCACAGCCGGTGGCAACTTCGAGGGGCTCAACGTCCTGCAGCGGCGCGACCCTGGCCCACTTTCCCAGTCCATAGAAACCGCCCTAGCCAAACTCTTTGAAGCCCGCTACGGCGCACCATCGGCATCCCTAGAAACCTTCCCCCCCGCACGCAACAACCAGGAAGCCAAAACCGGCAACTGGAAAGGTCGCATCCCCCCCGTCACCGACATCAAAATGATCGTCGCCTGGAACAGCCTGGCGATCTCAGGTCTGGCCAGAGCCGGTGCCGCCTTGAACCGGCCAGAATACCTAGAACTCGCCGCAAAAGCCGCCAACTTCATCCTCGATAACCAGTGGGCTTGCGGACGCTTCCACCGGCTCAACTACGATGGCCAGCCCGCCGTCACCGCCCAGTCAGAAGACTACGCCCTTTTCATAAAAGCCCTCCTCGACTTGCATCAAGCTTCCCTGAACACCTCCCAATCCCCAAATCCCCAAATCTCGGCCCAAATCCCGCCTTGGTTAGAAAAAGCCCTGCAAGTGCAAGAAGAATTTGACCAATTTCTCTGGAGCGTCGAGTTAGGCGGCTATTATAACACAAGTAGCGATATCAGTCAAGACCTTTTAGTCAGAGAGCGCAGCTATGCAGACAGCGCCACACCGGCAGCCAATGGAATAGCAGTGGCCAACTTAGTGCGCCTCGCCCTGCTAACAGAAAAGCTGGAATATCTCGACAAAGCCGAGCAAACCCTGCAGTCCTTCAGCAGCATAATGAGCCGGTCCCCGCAAGCGTGTCCGAGCCTGTTTGCCGGTTTGGACTGGTATCGCAACTGCACCCTAATTCGCACTACAGGGGAGGCGGTGGCTTCACTTATTCCGCAATACTTGCCAACGGCTGTTTTGGCGGTGGAGCCAAATTTGCCGGCAGGTGCGGTAGGATTAGTATGTCAGGGGTTAAGTTGCAAAGAGCCGGCTGTTAATATTGCCCAGTTGGGCGAGCAAGTGCAGCTGAGCCAGACCCGAGGGGGATCTAGCAGTAGCCATATTAATTAGGACATTCATCTGTTACCCTATCCGCGTCCATCTGTGTTCATCTGCGGTTTTAAATATTGAACCGCAGATAAACGCAGATGAACGCAGATGTGGCACTGTCCTAACTATAGTAAATATTGCTATATGAGGCTTTAGGGATTGGGCATCGGGCATCGGGCGTTGGGCATCGGGCAGTCGGCAATGGGGCATCATCGTATGGGGAATGAAAATATCATCGCCCTATATCCGATTAAATGGTTTTTATAAAACACGGGTTTAGACGGGTTTTGTATATATGCTTTCTTTCGGATGTTAGAAAATCTTCCCCTCAGCCGCCCCGATTTGTCCCCAACCGGGTGTCGGCAGGCCCGTTTTTGGCCCTCCAGAAGACCGGCAATAGTGACGTGGTGGAATCTCCCCAAACCACACACTTCGTCACCAATGGGTCTAAACTGTGAGTGACGATGTGTGTGGAATCTCCCCAAACCACACACTTCGTCACCAATGGCGCAGTGACGTGGTGGAATCTCCCCAAACCACACACTTCGTCACCAATGGGTCTAAACTGTGAGTGACGATGTGTGTGGAATCTCCCCTTATAGCAATATTTACTATAGTTAGGACAGTGCCACATCTGCGTTAAGAAAGCGTACCCTGCGGTCAGCCCTTCGGGCTACATCTGCGGTTCAATATTTAAAACCGCAGATAAACGCAGATGGACGCGGATAGGGGAACAGATGAATGTCCTAATCAATATGGCTATTGCTATAAATGTTCGTAGTTGGGCTTTAGCCCAAAAGTTCGTAGTTGGGCTTTAGCCCAAAAGTTCGTAGTTGGGCTTTAGCCCAAAGGTTCGTAGTTGGGCTTCAGCCCAAAAGGTTCGTAGTTGGGCTTCAGCCCAAAAGGTTCGTAGTTGGGCTTCAGCCCAAAAGGTTCGTAGTTGGGCTTTAGCCCAAAAGGTTCGTAGTTGGGCATTAGCCCAAAGGTTCGTAGTTGGGCATTAGCCCAAAAGTTCGTAGTTGGGCATTAGCCCAATCGACCGGATTTATCCGGTTTCTACAAGTCGCTCTCCTGTTCCAAATCCGCTGTTTCTTGACTGGGTGGGATACCGGCGATCGGAATCAGAGCTTCGATAATAGATTTGACAACTGGTGCGGCGACAGCACCGCCACTGCCTCCCTGGGGTTCGTCAACTACGACTAAAATTGCGTAGCGGGGAGCCTCAGCGGGGACAATTCCCACAAAACTAACCATTTTGGCGTTTTCGTCATAGCCGACGCCATTGGTTTTAGCTTTCTGAGCGGTGCCTGTTTTGCCGGCAATGCGATATCCTGGAATAGCAGCCGCCTTGCCGGTGCCATCGCTGACTACCGCTTCCATCATCGACAGCACCGCCTTAGTGGTTGTCGGGGAGAAAAGCGGCGTTGGTGGCGGCAATTCAGGCGTCCAAGAGGCTTGACCGGCACTGTTGAACAGCCCGCGCACGACATGAGGCGTTACCAGTTTACCGCCATTAGCCAGGGCGGCTTGCAGCTGCACTAGCTGCAGGGGGGTGAGGGAAAACCCCTGACCGAAAGAGGTGGTGGCTGCAATAACACGAGATTCCAGAAAATCCTTTTGACTGGCGAGCTGGCTGGTGCCTGCTCCTGGCAAGTCAACGCTGAGCTGTTTGCCCAACCCCAGGCGTTCCAGCCAGCTGTAGAAAACCTTAGGTCGCATTTCTTGCGCAACTTTTACCATGCCGACGTTGCTGGAGTATTGCATAATCTGGCTCAAAGTTATAGCGCCTCTCCCACCGGCAGACTCGTAGTCAGCGTTGGCAATTTGCGAGCCATCGATGTAAATTTCTCCCGAGTCATTAAAGACGCTATCGGGAGTGATAGCTTGCGATTCCAAGGCAATGGCGACGACAATCGGTTTGAAGGTGGAACCGGGCTCGTAGGTATCGGTCACCGCCCAGTTCTTAAAATGCTCTGAAGTGAAATTATAATATTTGTTAGGGTCGTAGGAAGGCTCTGAAACCAGGGAGAGCAAGGAACCATCCCTGACATCCATGACAATCGCGGTTCCTCGCTTGGCGCTGAACTCCTTCATCTTTTGCTGCAGAGCTGAGCGAGCCGCCTGTTGCAGGCGAGAGTCTATAGTTAGCTGCAAGCGCAGGTCATCGATGGGCAAAAACCCCATTGATTCTTGCTTGACTGTTGCTGCTAGCGGGTTTTTGGGATCTGGTGTTATGGAGCGATCTAGTAATTCCTGCTGGCTGTATTCTACGCCCGCTTGCGGTTTATTATCGTTGTAAAAATCAAAGTAGCCCACGATTTCTGCCCCCAGTTCTTGGTGGGGGTAGAAGCGGGATAATTTTTTAGTCAATTCTAAGCCATCCTGATTGAGAGCAGCGACGTTATCGCCCACCTCTTCGGGCAGGAAATCGTCAATCGGAATGCCGCTGGGAGCTGTGCTGAACTTGTCGATTAATTTGCCGGCAGTTAGGTTGAGATTCGCAGGCAGAATCGCCGCCAGCTCAGCGGCAATCTCAGCTGCCGGCTTTTTAAACTGGTTGGGGTTGGCCTGCAGGGTGTAAACTGGCCGGTCAATGGCTAGGATATTCCCTTGACGGTCAACAATCGGGCGTCGGGGGACAAACTGCTTGTGGGAAACTTGTTGCTGATGCCGGGCTTGCTCTGTGAGCTTCTTACCCTGAATGATTTGCAGCTTGTACACATTGGCACCCAGCACCAGGGAGCCAGCCATCAAGATTAACCAAACTAGCAGCAGTCTCGTCCGCCGCGCTAGCCCGACTACAGGGGCTAGTGCGGCAGAGTTCTCCCGCCTTTGGCTGCGGGCGCTTCCCTTGCGCCTTTGGCGGGCTCGCCCTGCAGCGCTCCGGCTCGGTTTTCCATGCAGTTGTGCTTTCCGCTGCGACAGGGAAACGATTCGCGACGGTTGCGGCTCTTTGACCGGCTGATTGCCGGTGCCGGTGTGGGAGCGGGTTGCTCTTCTGCGCCCGCGCCGGTTAAATGATGAGGGCGGCACTGTCGAGGCCATAGTTTGATCGCTGGCTGAGGATTTTTAATTTTGACTATCACCCTTGACAAAAACGCTCGTCAGGGCTATAATAATAATCTTTCAGGTGGCAGAAAGAAAATCTACAATTTTTGTGGCTGGGACTTGTCCCAACACCGCGCCACCCAGCTCGCAGATGAAAAAGTTCCTTGGGCGGGCACTAATACCCTAGAGGTTTGGAAGCCGCCTTCTGAGAGTTGCCAGCTGGCTGACTCTGGTGGGGTGGAGCCGCAGGATAGCGAGGCGGCGCGGATTTAAGAAAAATCATCTGCTCTGGGGCGGGGGACACCAGTCCTGATCCTGGATGTTCGGCTTGCTTTGCCAGTTGATTTTTCAGGGTTTCATTGGCAACAGCCAGTTGGCCCTCTTGGCGGCGCAGGCGTTCTAGCTTGCTTGACTGCTGGCTGAAAGTCTGCTGGCAATACACCGTCCACCCGTACACGCTCAAGCAGGCGACCACCAGCAGGAGAGTTAAGACAGAAGAAGCTCGCTGCAAGCCAACGAGGGCTCGCAACCACAGCGGTGGGGGTGGCGGGGAGGGCAGAACTTTGACCGTTTGGCTGCCGGTCAAAGGCGGTACGGCTCTCAGTGTCCTGTTGACAGGAGTGACTTGCGGGGTGCCGGCGGCTGGATCTGGTGTTGCGGATCTCTGGCGGCGGCGCGAATCCGTGGCTCTAATAGCAGCAGACATAGACTTCACCTGTGTCGAGTATGGAATTGCCCACCGGGCTGTTGTGGAGTTGATGGCAACTGTCGTATATTGAGGCGCTCGGGGGATTTGTCAGCTAGTTTTACCCACAAGAGCTAAAAAATCAATTACACCCATAGTACCACTGGGCTGTTTGAGCACCGGCCTGTAGGGTCTGGCCCACTGACAGCCGAGAGCCGACCCGGGCGAGATGAATTTATGTGATATTTTTTGGGAACTGCAGTATCTTATTCCCTAGTGAGCGGATGCCAATTGTCGGCCCCGCGCACTGGACAGTACTACAAATACCGGTTTGGCCCGGTTCCTGGCCCCTTGGCCTGCAAAAACTGGGCGCAGTAAACATTTTTATTGGAGGATGGCCCTCCTCTATCCCTTGTGCGGATGGGGTGTGCGGCGCATAACACTTAGATGAACAGAAAAATCATTGGCTTAGCTCTGGCCCTTGGCATGAGTGCCGCTCTCGGTGCCTGCGGCGGCGAAACTGCTCCCCCAGCGGTACCGGAGGCCAAACCAGCGGCACCGACCGCACCGGTACCGGCGGAGAAGCCGCCAGCCAAGACTCCGGAAGCAGGTAAGACTCCGGAAGCAGGTGCTAAGACTCCGGAAGCAGGTAAGACTCCGGAAGCAGGTAAGACTCCGGCTGCGACTCCGACGAAAACCCCCTAGGCTCTTACTGGCTCCTCACACATCCACGGCACAGCAAAGCCCTCCAGTTTGGCGGGGCGGTTCAAAAGCAGGCCGGTGTGGCAACTGCTGCTGACAACTTCCCTTGGCCTGTCTCCCAAGAGGGCAAGCAGTGTTCCATCGCCGGTATGCTGTTGCCAAATTCTTTATTAACAGTCTGTTAACTCAGCAGCTGCCACATACTAGCCCTGCATTCCAGTGAAGCCGGTCTGGCGGCGTTGCCTAGAGCGTGGGATTCTCAACCCCACCCCCCAACCCCCTCCCCGTTCACGGGGAAGGGGAGCAAGAGAGGGTTTTCGCGCCTCGGAAAAAGTTTCAATCATCCTTCTACTGTGCAATGTCGGTCTAGCTGTTAAGCCTGAGTTTTTATATATCGCTCCGCACACTCAATCAAGAAATGCCTGCAAACTTCCCAGTTTAGCAGGCTACTTCCTTAATTTGTTAAATGCTGCTGTTGCAGTTCAGTACGTCTCACTATTGCCGCAAGGCTCGACTGGCGCTCGGTAACAAGAAAATCCCTTACCGCGTTGAGAATCTAACTCCGGGAGCGCATGCTCTTAAGGTCAAACCGCTGACTGGGCTGACGACTCTGCCGGTTCTCCTCCCGGAAATCGTTGGGCAACCGGCAGCGATTGGGGACTCGACGCGAATTTTACAATTTCTAGAAACCTTCCAGCCCGAACCGGCTCTGTCGCTGCCGGCACCTGGGCTGCAGGCAGAAGCTTTGATGCTGGAAGACTGGCTGGATGAAAGTATCGGCACCGCCACCCGCTTTGTCTACTACGACTTTCGCGCCGGGGAGGGCAAGCAGATTGACCCCTCCCTGTTCAGCCAGATGGTTATCCAAGTGGTGCGCCGGCAGTACAAGATTAACCGGGAGTCGGTACAGCTGGCGTCTGAGCGTCTCGCCGCCGCCCTGAAGTTTTTGTCGTGCCGGTGGATTGACAGCCCCTACTTGGTGGGCGAGCATTTGAGCGTTGCTGACATAGCGGCGGCTGCCCTGCTCAGCCCCCTGGCGCTGATTCCGCAGTACCGGCAGGACTATCCCTGGCTGTTCGAGCGCATTGCCGAAGTCCACCACCTCTGCGGCGAGCCGGTGCCGCCCGGATTGGGGTGAGCGTTATTATACCATAGCATAAACTTTTTGTCAAGGAATAAAATCCGTGCCTCTCAAATTTCCCAGCGGGTTTGCAGTCGCGCCCGCCCTGATGTTGGCCTTGGCGGCTGCTGAACCGGCGCTCTCGCTACCACCGGCATCTGACGTTCCCGAAGAGGTGTTGCGCACAGAGATTTTCACGATGGCCAGATCGCCGGTAGACGGCAAACCCCTCACCGCCGCCGAGTATGCCGAACTGCAAGCGCAGCTTTTAACTGGGCCAACACCGAGGCTGAATGCGGACGTGCGCCAGCTGATTTTCCTGCTGCGGGTGCGCAAGCTGATTCGCACGATTGTGCCATTTGCTCCGATTTGAAACCACGCCGGCTTTGTGACAGGAGTAATCTCGTCTGTGAGCTAGCATAAATAAAGTCTTTAAGCGGATTTCTTTAACTAAACACGGCTGTAGTGCCCAGCATACAATTGTTGCAGGAGCAAAAAATACTCAAATTACGGTTAAACAGTTTGTGCGCTCCCTGGCTCGGGGAGTAACGAACTCTTCTATTAGGCAGGTGGGGGCGCAATCAAAGTCTTCAAGCGGATTAATTAAAATTAACACGGCTGAAGTGCCCAGCAGACAAGTGTTGCAGTGGCAAAAATTACTCAAATTCCGGTTAAATAGTTTGAATGCGCCCCCAGGCTCCCAGAAAAACGAGTTCTTTTATTTTCCCGGTGGGGCGCAATCAAAGTCTTTAAGCGGATTTATGAAAATTAACACGGCTGAAGTGCCCAGCAGACAAGTGTTGCAGTGGCAAAAATTACTCAAATTCCGGTTAAATAGTTTGAATGCGCCCCCAGGCTCTCAGAAAAACGAGTTCTTCTGTTTCTACTGTGCCGGTGGGGCGCAATCAAAGTCTTCAAGCGGATTTCTTAAAATTAACACGGCTGTAGTGCCCAGCAGGCAAGTGGTGCAGTGTGGTAAATTACTCAAAATCCGGTTAAACAATTTTGATGCGCCCCCAGGCTTTCAGAAAAACGAGTTCTTCTGTTTCTACTGTGCCGGTGGGGCGCACTCAAAGTCTTTAAGCGGATTTCTTAAAATTAACACTGCTGTAGTGCAGATCAGGCAGATGTTGCAGTGTGGTAAATTACTCAAATTCCGGTTAAACAGTTTGAATGCGCCCCCAGGCTCCCAGAAAAACGAGTTCTTTTATTTTCCCTGTGCCGGTGAGGCGCAATTAAAGTCTTCAAGCGGATTTATTAAAATTTACACTGCTGTAGTGCCCATCAGGCAGGTGTTGCAGTGTGGGAAATTACTCAAAATCCGGTTAAACAGTTTGAATGCGCCCCAGGCTCTCAGAAAAACGAACTATTCTATTTTCCCGGTGCCGGTGAGGCGCAATCAAAGTCTTCAAGCGGATTTGGGAAAATTTACACGGCTCTAGTGCCCAGCAGGCAGGTGTTACAGTGGTTAAAATTACTCAAATTACGGTTAAATAATTTGAATACGCCCCCAGGCTCTCAGAAAAACGAGTTCTTTTATTTTCCCTGTGCCGGTGGGGCGCAATCAAAGTCTTTAAGCGTATTTAGTCAAATTTACACGGCTGGAGTGCCCATCAGACAAGGGTTGCAGGGGCAAAAATTAATCGAAATCCGGTTAAACAGTTTTAATGCGCCCCCAGGCTCCCAGAAAAACGAACTATTCTATTTTCCCGGTGCCGGTGAGGCGCAATCAAAGTCTTCAAGCGGATTTGGGAAAATTTACACGGCTCTAGTGCCCAGCAGGCAGGTGGTGCAGTGTGGGAAATTACTCAAAATCCGGTTAAACAGTTTGAATGCGCCCCCAGGCTCCCAGAAAAACGAACTCTTCTATTTACCCGGTGCCGGTGAGGCGCAATCAAAGTCTTTAAGCGGATTTATTAAAATTAACACGGCTGTAGTGCCCAGCAGGCAGGTGGTGCAGTGTGGGAAATTACTCAAAATCCGGTTAAACAATTTGGATGCGCCCCAGGCTCTCAGAAAAACGAGTTCTTCTATTTCCCGGGTGGGGGCGCAATCAAAGTCTTTAAGCGGATTTATTAAAATTAACACGGCTGTAGTGCAGAGCAGGCAGGTGGTGCAGTGTGGGAAATTACTCAAATTCCGGTTAAACAATTTGGATGCGCCCCAGGATCTCAGAAAAACGAGTTCTTCTATTTCCCAGGTGCCGGTGGGGCGCAATCAAAGTCTTTAAGCGGATTTATTAAAATTAACACGGCTGAATGTCAACTCAGATCCGCGATTTCTTGAGCGAAGGTATAAATGGTTTGAGTTTCCAGGCGTTCGCAGACAGAAGACGGTAACTGACTCAGGGGGAAGTTATGCCGGTTCAGCTGCACCCCCAGATTCGTCAGGGGATCGGCACCGGCAGAGATCAGGAATTCCAGCTGGCGCACTTGCGGCTCCCTGGCCACCTGGTCGAGGATTTGCCCGATGGCTTTGACGTAGGGATGGTTGGGCTGCCGGTACCAGTCAGTTGCGGCCAAGTGCGGCTGGTCGAAGCCCAAGTGGACAGTCAGAGAGGGTTTGCCGAACAGGGGCAAAATCACCGGTCGAGTTTCTTCCTGTAGCCGCAGGTGGTGTTCCGCCGCCAAATTCCGCAGTTTTTCCAAGCGCTCAAAGCGATCCGCAACCGGCAGCAAATCGTCTGTCCAGTGAATCGCCACAGTTACCAGATAAGTCTGCAACAGCATGTGACCCAGTTTTTGCGCCTTAGTGGCGAGATAGGTGCAGTTGTACAAATTGGCCTCAATCAGCAGCGGCACCCTGTCCACAATCTCCAAACCGTAACCCTTCAACCCTGCAATCTTGCGGGGGTTATTGGTAATCAGGCGGATTTTGCTGACGCCCAAATCGTTCAGCATTTGCGCCCCCACGCCGTAGTTGCGCAAATCGGCAGGGAACCCGAGGCGCTCATTGGCCTCTACGGTATCCAGCCCCAAATCCTGCAACGAATAGGCTTTCAACTTATTAATCAGGCCAATTCCCCGACCTTCTTGGCGCAGGTAGACGACTACGCCGCTGCCGGCATTTTCAATCATCTTCAGCGCTGCAATTAGCTGCATGCGGCAGTCGCAGCGCAAAGAGCCGAGGGCGTCGCCGGTCAGGCATTCCGAGTGAACGCGCACCATTACCGGCTTGTCGTGAAATTCCGCTGGCTGGCCTTTAACGATGGCCACATGCTCGCTACTGTCCAGCAGGTTGCGGTAAGCGTAGATGTGGAACTGACCGAACTCTGTCGGCAAAAGGGCCACAGTCTCGCGGCGGACAAACCGCTCATGCTTCAGCCGGTAGCTGATTAAATCGGCGATGCTGATAATTTTCAGGCTGTGAGTGCGGGCGTACTCGACTAACTGGGGCAGTCTCGCCATCGAACCGTCGGGATTTTGGATTTCGCAGATGACACTGGCAGGATACAAACCGGCCAATCTGGCCAAGTCCACGCCTGCCTCCGTATGGCCGGCTCGCCTCAAGACGCCCCCTTCCTTAGCCCGCAGGGGAAAGATGTGGCCTGGTCGCCGCAGGTCACTTGGTCGCGTGCCCGGGTTGATGGCCGCTTGGATAGTGCGGGATCTGTCCTCAGCGGAGATGCCGGTGGTGACGCCCAAGTGGTGCCCCGCGTCGATGCTGACAGTAAACGCCGTCTGGTCAAGGGCGGTGCTGCTGGCCACCATGAGCGGCAAGTCCAGCTCATCCAAGCGTTCGCCGGTCATAGCCAGACAAATCAGACCCCGGGCGCACACCGCCATAAAATTAACCGTATCGGGGGTGGCAAACTGGGCGGCGCAGATGACGTCGCCTTCGTTTTCCCGGTTTTCATCATCCACCACCACGACACACCGGCCCGCCTTCAGGTCTGCCAGGGCGGCGTCAATGGAGTCAAATTCCACAGATTGAGTTGAGGGGGGGAGGGTGCTTTCCACAGAGAGTTCCAGCCGAGCGCTAATGTTAAGTTTTTTTATAGATCCTATTCGATTGTACCCCGTTTGCAGGGGCGAGAGGCTTGACCCGCCGCCGTTTGTAGTTGGGCTTCATCCCAAAAGTTCGTAGTTGGGCTTCAGCCCAAAGTTCGTAGTTGGGCTTCAGCCCAAAAGTTCGTAGTTGGGCTTCAGCCCAAAAGTTCGTAGTTGGGCTTCAGCCCAACCGCGTTTGGTCTATATTGAATGTTCTGGCTCTGACAACGAATACCCCGAGGGGGAAGTCTGTCATGCTGTTGACTGACATGAGTAGACTATTGGGCCCACCCTACTTCCAAGCTCCCAACTGCCTTATTTATCACACTGATTGCTTGGAGGCAATGGCAAAGCTGCCCAATGAGTGCGTGAATCTAACTGTTACCAGTCCGCCGTATAATATTGGCAAAGAGTATGAAACCACCCTGCCGCTAGATGAGTATTTAAATTGGTGCGAGCGCTGGATAGCAGAGATTTACCGGCTCACTCTTCCCCGGGTGGTAGGGGCGGGTTTATTCAGGATATCTGCTGGGGGCAAAAGATATCTATGAACCCGCCCCTACAGGGTGGCTATCTGTCAGTGCCCAGTCGGACGAAGGCGATTCCGATTCCCTACCTGCTTTGGGACAGAGTTCCTTTTTATCTGATTCAGGAGATTGTCTGGAACTATGGATCTGGCGTTGCCGGTAGCAAGTTCTTCTCGCCGCGCAATGAAAAGTTTCTCTGGTATGTTAAGGATTATGAAAATTATACCTTTAACCTTGACGAAGTTCGCGACCCTAATGTAAAATACCCTAATCAGAAGAAAAATGGCAAGATAAAGGTCAACCCGAAAGGCAAAAACCCAACAGATGTCTGGGAATTTCCCAAGGTTACGTCTGGCAAAAACCGCTCATCAAAAGAGCGCACGGATCATCCGGCGCAATTTCCTGTTGCGGTCATCGAACGCACGCATCGTCAAGGCTTCATCTCACCCAAATGAGGTTTTTCTCGACCCCTTCCTCGGTTCGGGAACGGTTGCGGCTGTCGCTTTAAGTTTGCAGCGCTGTGTCATTGGAGCTGAGATTCGCCAGGATTACTGCGATATTGCGGCTAGCCGAATTGATAATTTTTTGAGGCAAAAGCAACCCAGGGAAATTTGGAATGAGTGGGTGCTTTTCTATTAATTCTCGGGTCTTAGCTGGCCAAGCTTCGACGGGTAGACCTGTATAAGGCGATACCATTTACTCAAGTCCCTTCAACAAATCGCTGGGGGATATTTCTAGAGCCTTGGCTAACCGCAGAATATTCAAGAGGGCGACATTTCTCTCACCGCGCTCAATACCACCGATGTAGTTGCGGTGCAGTCCTGCTAGCTCGGCTAACTCTTCTTGAGAAAGACCTCTGGCTTTTCTGAAGTTCCGAACCTGTTCGCCAAATTTTTTTAGCTGAGGATTTACTGTCACCCCTAAAACATACAGGTTGTGATCGCGGCCATCTACACACTATGAGTGTGATTGGCTCTGGCCTTAAGGCTATTGCCGCAGCTGGGGCTGATTCTAGCGGACAACCTGGGATAAAATGCTTCCCGAGCTAAACTATCAAAGAAAACGCTATACGGGAAAAGCATTATGGATGATTTAGGGCGGGTGCCGGTTGGGATAGTTGGGGCGTCTGGGTATGGCGGGGTGCAGCTGGTGCGGCTGCTGATGGATCACCCAAAGCTGAAACTGGCTTATCTGGGGGGTGAAAGCAGTGCCGGCAAGCCTTTCTCGGATCTGTACCCCCACTTGGGACACGCTGTCAGCCTGCCGGTGGAGGAGATAGACTTAGAAACCATTGCTGGGCGCTGTCAAGTGGTGTTCCTGTCGCTACCGAACGGTTTGGCGTGGAAGATGGCACCGGCACTGCTGGAAAAAGGGTGCAAGGTTCTCGATCTCTCCGCTGACTACCGGTTTACCAACTTAGACACCTATCAGGCATGGTACGGTGGCGAGCGCACCGATAAAGAAACAGCAGCTACAGCTGTTTACGGTTTGCCGGAACTGTACCGCGATCTGATTAGGGAAGCCCAGCTTGTCGGCTGTCCGGGCTGCTATCCCACCGCCTGCCTGCTGGCGCTGTCTCCCCTGCTCAAACAGGGTTTAATTTTGACGGAGACTGCGATTATTGACGCTAAATCCGGCACCTCTGGCGGCGGGCGACAAGCCAAAACCAATATGCTGCTCGCGGAAGCCGATAACTCCCTGGGAGCGTACAATGTTGCCCGCCACCGGCACACTCCGGAAATTGAGCAAATTTGCAGCGATTTGGCCGGTCACGAAGTTTTGGTGCAGTTTACCCCACACCTGATTCCGATGGTGCGCGGGATTTTGGCGACGGTTTACGCTACCTTGCGCGATCCTGGGCTAGTGCGGGAAGATTTAATCACGATTTTCTCGGCTTTCTACCGCTCCTGTCCTTGGGTGAAGGTTTTGCCTGCCGGTGTCTACCCCCAAACCAAGTGGGCTGCCGGCACCAATCTCTGCTATATCGGCGTAGAAGTTGACCCGCGCACTGACCGGGTTATCGTTATGTCAGCGATTGATAACTTGATCAAGGGTCAAGCCGGTCAAGCTATCCAGTGTGTCAATTTGATGATGGGCTGGGATGAAACTCTGGGATTGCCCCAGATGTGTTTCTATCCGTAGCCAGTAGGGGGGTTTTGAGGGCGGGTTTGGGAGACGGGTTGATTAATACCCGTGGCGCTCGTCAAAAACATTGCGGGTGAGCCCCGCCCCCACAACCCTTAGTGCTCGCCAAAGTTATCTGAAATAAACTTCAGCCCAAAAGTTTGTAGTTGGGCTTTAGCCCAAAAGTTCTTAATTGGGCTTCAGCCCAAAAGTTTGTAGTTGGGCTTCAGCCCAAAAGTTTGTAGTTGGGCTTTAGCCCAAAAGTTTGTAGTTGGGCTTTAGCCCAAAAGTTTGTAGTTGGGCTTTAGCCCAAAATTTCTTAATTGGGCTTCAGCCCAAAATTTTGTAGTTGGGCTTCAGCCCTGGCAGCAGGCGATAAAAGTAGCGAATAATCAGTTAGGATAGAAAAGAAGAGAAGAGGTAACTGTATGGACACACATAAATTTCAATCTTTAGGTGTGGGCTTGCGTTACAAGCAAAAGCCGGTGTCGGTGATGCTTCCTCCTGAGCTTGATAAAAGAATTAGAGCTTTGCCCAACCGTTCCGAGTTTATTAGACAGGCTATTGCTGAGAAGTTTGCCAGAGAAGATCAAGAGAAATTATAGCACTTGACAAGTGCTATAGGGCGCGGACATGGGCCAGAACGCAGGCATGGCCAGAGCGCAGGCATGGCCAGAGGCGTTGCACAATTGCGGCGATGTTCCCCACCCCCCAGCCCTCACAGGTGTAGGTCTTTTACACACCTTGGCTGAAATGGCATTTTTCCGTAGGCAACTCCCTCTTTTCTCTTGGCGCTCTCTGCGTCGGGCGCGGTTAATTATTAATTTAAACTTAACACCAATGCCCCCGAGCGCCACCGTGTGCAAAAAACCCACACTTGTGAGGGAGGGGCGCGGCGGTGCCGCACCCCCAGAGGACTCAGCGATTACTTAGAACCCTTGGGTCCGAGACCGGCAGGGCCGGCATAAACAGCGCGGTCGCCCAATTCATCCTCAATGCGCAGCAGGCGGTTGTATTTGGCCACGCGCTCGCTGCGGCACAGGGAGCCGGTTTTAATCTGACCGGCACGAGTCGCCACAGCCAAATCGGCAATCGTCGTATCTTCCGTCTCGCCCGAACGGTGACTGATAATCGAGCGGAAACCGCTGCGAGTTGCCAGCTCAATAGCTTCCAGCGTTTCAGTCAGAGACCCGATTTGATTGAGCTTAATCAAAATCGCGTTACCGGCACTGGTGTCGATGCCTTTTTTCAACCGGCTGGGGTTAGTGACAAACAAATCATCCCCCACCAGCTGCACGCTACCGCCCAGCTTTTGCGTCAGCAGCTGCCAGTTGCTCCAGTCCTCCTCGTGCAGCCCATCCTCAATCGAAACAATCGGGTACTGACTGGTGAGCTTAGCCAGATAGTCTATCATCTCCGCCGGCTCGTGAGCGCTGCCCTCGTAGACATACTTGCCATCCTTGTAGAACTCGCTCGCCGCCACATCCAGGGCCAAAGCCACTTGCTCGCCCGGTTTGTAGCCGGCTTTTTCAATCGCCGCCACCAGCAATTCCAGCGCCGCCTGATTGGACTCCAGATTGGGGGCGAAACCGCCCTCATCGCCGACGCCGGTGAGCAATCCCTTCTCATCGAGCACCTTGCTGAGAGAGGCGAACACCTCCGCACCCCAGCGCAGCGCTTCCCGGAAAGAAGACGCCCCCACCGGCACAATCATAAACTCCTGAAAATCCACATTGTTCGCTGCGTGGGCACCGCCGTTAATCACATTCATCAAAGGCACCGGCAGCAGATTGGACAGCGGAGAGCCCAGATAGCGGTAAAGCGGGATTCCCAGGACTTCAGCGGCGGCTTTGGCATTTGCCAAAGAAACGGCCAGAATGGCATTCGCTCCCAGATTAGACTTATTAGCAGACCCATCCAACTTGATCATGGTGCGGTCTACCAGCGCTTGGTCGAGGGCGTCGAGTTCCAGCAAGCTGGGGGCGATTTTTTGCTCCACATTGTCCACAGCCTTGAGGACACCCTTGCCACCGTAGCGGTTCTTGTCCCCATCGCGCAACTCGTGGGCTTCAAACGTGCCGGTGGAAGCGCCGCTAGGAACCTGAGCCAGTCCCCCGTAACCGCCCGCCAAGTACACTTCCGCTTCTATCGTGGGGCGTCCCCGCGAGTCAAGAATTTCTCGTGCCTTAATCGATTCAATCGCGGTGTCTTGCATGTCGATCCTTCCCTATTAGAACCTCTGACAGCAGGATTGCCGGCGGGACACACCCCGGGTGTGCCGTGCGGCGGGCAAGCCTGAAGAGGAAATCGTCCGATTGTTAGGATAAGGGGCTTTCAGCGGGGGTGCCGGTGAAATTAACAATTTTTGCGGATCTGCCGGTGGCCAGCCTGCGGGGACTGGGCTAATAATCAACCGCCATAGACGCGCAAGCGGCTTCCCGTAGGGTAGACGCCAAGGACGCGCCCCGAGGAAGAGGAAAGGGGAAGGAGTTCCCTTTTCGGGGGCGGTTCACCAACCTCAGATGACACCGGACTCGATCTGGGGAGTGTTGCTGATTATTTCAAAATACGAGCCAAAATGAAGAAAAGTAAAGCAATCAGGAGTTAGGCATGCGTCTGCTGCACACGATGTTGCGAGTTGGCAACTTAGAAAAGTCTTTGGACTTCTACTGCGGCGTGCTGGGGATGAAGCTGCTGCGCCAGAAGGACTATCCGGGCGGTCAATTCACCCTAGCGTTTGTGGGCTACGGCGATGAAGCTGACCACACCGTCTTAGAGCTGACCTACAACTGGGGCGTCGAGAAGTACAATTTAGGCGATGCCTATGGCCACATTGCCATTGGCGTTGAGGATATTTATGCCACTTGCGAGGAAATCAAGGCTCGCGGTGGTAAAGTGACGCGGGAACCAGGCCCGATGAAGCACGGAACTACTGTCATTGCCTTTGTCGAAGATCCGGACGGGTACAGAGTCGAGCTGATCCAGCACAGCACCCTGATCTCACCGGCAGACAAGCAGGAAGCGGCACCGGCAATGGCCACCTGACGCGCCGTTTTTTGAGAACCCCGCTTTCAGCTTGAAAGTGGGGAACGCGCTTTCCTTGCTGTGCGAGCGGTTCCCGGTTTGGGGGGATTGACGCAAGAGGCACAAACGTGGTAAGAAAAATACATAGGATAGCTAAAAGCCAAAACCAGCTTTCCCACAAAAGAATCTTGGCAACGGGACTGAACGAAAAGGTGAGGCGAGCGGCTGGGCTTGCACTGGGCTGGGGCGCAGCCGGCATTCTAACCCAGGCGGTGCCGGCACTGGCGGAGCCGGCGGCTGGTTTCAGCCCCGCGGGCACACTTGACCGATCCCAGCACTGGCAAAAGAAACTGTGGCGAGCGAACAATCACCCCCCCACCGCCGGCGCAGGACAGGCGTCTCCCCTCTCCCTGCGGGAACAGCAGCCTGACATTCCCAACTCAGATCCCCCAGAAACATCCCCAAATCCCCCAATCGCGGCTCCCAGCGCCCCCCCCGACACCGCTGAGCCAGATGATGCGATGGCTCAGATGACTTCTGTGGAGGAACTGTCTGACGTGCAGCCTGCAGACTGGGCGTACCAGGCGCTAAAATCCTTAGTGGAGCGCTACGGCTTGCGGCTGGGCTATCCCGACGGGACGTTTCGCGGGAACCAACCGCTGACGCGATACGAATTTGCCGCTGTTTTGGCTGAGGCGATCGAGAAAATACCGCCCCTGATTGCCGGTGAGCAAGAGAAATTCGCGGAAGACATGGCAACGCTGCGGCGACTGCAAAGAGACTTTGGCTCGGCTTTAGAGGATCTGCGCAACCGGCTGGACACGGTTGCCACTACCACGACTAAACTGGAAGAGAACCGGTTTTCGGCTACAACTAAAATGACCGGTCAGGTAATTTTAACTCCATCCACCGGCACCGCCGCTCCAATTGTGGCTCGCCAGCGGCTGAACCTGCTAACGAGTGGGAAGTCCGATCAGTTTCTGGTGACTCAGCTGGAAATGGGAAATGGGGGTTACGATCCCGTTAGCCGCGCTCAAAATGAAGGGGTGAATTTGCTGGGAAGCGCTGGTAAACTTGCCGGTGCCGGTGGGCTGGATTATGTGGGAGTGGACAGCAATGTGCGGCTGAGCAAATTGCAATATACGTTTCGCCCTTTTTCTGGCTTGGCGGTGACAGTTGGGGCGAAAATGTCTCCGAGAGATTTTATCGACCGCAACCGATTTGCCAATAACGAAGCCGTCGATTTCAATTCTAGCTTTTTTGTAAACAACCCGCTGATTGTGCAGAATCAGATTGACCGGCTTGGGGGTGCCGGGGTGGCGGTGAATTGGGATATTAAAGGTGCGCCGGTGAGTCTGAACGCTCTCTATATTGCGGCGGATGCAGAAGACTCGGAGAAGGGGGGTTTCTTTCGCGAGCGCAATCAAGGCAGCTTGGAGTTGAAGTTCTCGCCTGACCCCAGCTGGGCGCTGCGGCTGCAATACACTAAGGCTATTATTAATGATAGCAATATTAGTGCGGTTGGCATTAATGCCGAGTGGGCTAAAAGTCGCACGGTCGGCTTTTTTGGTCGCTTCGGGTTTGGCAGCTACGATGGGTTCAATACTGTTTTGGGCAGAGATTTGGACGCGCATCCGTGGACTTGGGCGGTGGGGGTGACGCTGCGGAACTGGACTGTTCCGGGAACGCTTGCCGGTGTGGCTGTGGGCCAGCCGTTTGTTACGGGGGATGTGGGGAATGCGACGCAGACCAATTTTGAGGCGTTCTACAGTTTTTTGGTGAGCGACAATGTCAGCATTACTCCGTCAGTGATTGCGGTGACGAATGCTGATAATGACAGCAAGAACGGGACAGCTTGGCATTTTGCAGTGCGCAGTGTGTTTTCGTTTTGAGGAGTTAAGAAGAGTGAACCGCTCAGCCAGCCCTCGGACGCCAAGAAGAAAGAAGAGAGAGTCAGAGGAATATAGCAGTTATAAATGTTGGGGAAATTCTATCTCTTTTCTTTCCTTGGCGCTCAGGCGCGTCGGGCGCGGTTTATTTAAAAAATAATTTTCACGGCTCAAGAAGAAACCGCTAGACGTCCGGCGTCCGGCGTCCGGCGTCCGGCGTCCGGCGTCCGGCGACTTGTGTGGGGGCTCGCACTCCTTATGCCGCTCTCGAGCTAAGATAGAAACGGAAATCTCACAGCTGAAAGCCCTAGCCAATAGATGCAGCCAACCGACTCTACCAAATTTACCGAAAAAGCCTGGGACGCTATCGTTAAGTCGCAAGATGTCGCCCGCCGCTTCCAAAACCAGCAGCTGGAAGTGGAGCATGTGGCGCTGGCGCTGCTGGAACAGCCGGAAGGGCTGGCGCTCAGGATTTTGGGTCGCGCCGGCGTGAGTGGGGAACAGCTGGCGCAGCAGTTAAAAGCTTTCACCCAGCGCCAGCCTAAGGTGGCGCGAGTGGATCAGCTGTACCTGGGGCGCGGTTTGGATATCCTGCTGGATAAGGCGGAAGAGTCCAGACAAGCGCTGCAAGACCAGTATATCGCTATCGAACACTTGCTGCTGAGTTTAGCAGAAGATGACCGAGTGGGCAGGCGGCTTCTCAAACCTTTCAATTGCGATCGCCAGCAGATGGAAGCGGCTGTTAAAGCTGTCCGGGGGAGCGCGAAAGTCCAGGACCAAAACCCGGAAAACCAGTATGAAGCTCTGGAAAAATACGGGCGGGACTTGACGGAACAAGCGAAAGCTGGTAAAATAGATCCGGTTATCGGTCGGGATGAGGAAATCCGCCGGGTGATCCAGGTGCTGTCGCGCCGGATGAAGAACAATCCGGTGCTGATTGGAGAGCCGGGGGTGGGGAAGACGGCGATCGCAGAGGCGCTGGCTCAGCGGATTGTGAATGGGGATGTGCCGGAATCTCTGAAAAATCGCCGGCTGATCGCTCTGGATATGGGGAGTTTGATTGCCGGTGCGAAGTACCGGGGGGAGTTTGAGGAGCGTTTGCGCTCGGTGCTGCGGGAGGTGACCGGCTCTGAGGGGCTGATTGTCCTGTTTATTGATGAGTTGCACACGGTTGTGGGCACCGGCGCGAGCACGCAAGGATCGATGGATGCGGGGAATTTACTCAAACCAATGCTGGCGAGAGGGGAACTTCGCTGTATCGGGGCGACGACTCTTGATGAGTACCGCAAGCATATTGAGAAGGATGCGGCTTTGGAGCGCCGGTTCCAGCAGGTGTTTGTCGATCAGCCGAGTGTTGATGATACGATTTCTATCTTGCGGGGGCTGAAGGAGCGCTATGAGGTGCACCACGGGGTGAAGATTCTTGATTCGGCTTTGGTGGCGGCGGCGACGCTATCGAGTCGCTACATCTCAGACCGGTTTTTGCCAGATAAGGCGATTGACTTGGTAGATGAGGCGGCGGCGAAGTTGAAGATGGAGATAACTTCTAAGCCGGCTGAGCTGGAAGCGGTTGACCGGCGGCTAATGCAGCTGGAAATGGAAAAGCTGTCTCTGGAGGCGGAAAACCAGCGTCCGGTTGCCGGTGTCAATCGGGCTTCCCTGGAGCGTTTGGAGCGGATTGAGGTGGAAATTGCCAGTTTGCGGGTGCGCCAGCAGGGTCTGAGCGGACAGTGGCAAGATGAGAAGCAGTTGCTACAAGCGATTAATGCGCTTAAGGAAGAGGAAGACAGTCTGCGGGTGCAAATTGAGCGGGCGGAGCGCAATTACGATCTGAATACGGCGGCGAAGTTGAAGTATGGGCGTCTGGAAGGGGTGCAGCGGGAGCGGGAAGCTAAGGAAGCTGAGTTGCTGAAGCTGCAATCCCAGGGTTCGGCGCTGCTGCGGGAGCAGGTTACGGAAGCGGATATTGCGGAAATTGTGGCTAAGTGGACGGGGATACCGGTGAACCGGCTGCTGGAATCGGAACGCCAGAAGTTGCTGCAGTTGGAGCTGCAGCTGCACCGGCGGGTGATTGGACAGCAGGAAGCGGTGACTGCGGTGGCGGCGGCGATTCGTCGCGCTCGCGCGGGGATGAAAGATCCGGGACGTCCGATCGGTTCGTTCCTGTTTATGGGTCCGACTGGGGTGGGGAAAACTGAGCTGGCGCGTGCTCTGGCGCAGTGTTTGTTTGACAGCGATGACGCTCTGGTGCGCATTGATATGTCGGAGTACATGGAGAAGCATTCTGTGTCGCGACTGGTGGGTGCTCCTCCTGGATATGTGGGGTATGAGGAGGGGGGACAGCTTTCGGAGGCGATTCGCCGGCATCCTTATTCGGTGCTGCTGCTGGATGAGGTGGAAAAGGCGCACCCGGATGTGTTTAATATTTTGCTGCAGGTGCTCGATGATGGGCGGATTACTGACTCCCAGGGGAGGATGGTGGATTTCCGCAATGCGGTGATTGTGATGACGAGCAATATTGGCAGCGATCACATTTTGGATGTGGCGGGGGATGATTCGCAGTATGAGGAGATGCGCAAGCGGGTGATGGGGGCGCTGCGATCGCATTTCCGCCCGGAGTTTCTCAACCGGGTGGATGATATTATTTTGTTCCACCCGCTGAGCCGGTTGGAGTTGCGGCAAATTGTGGGGATTCAAATCCAGCGGATTGAGAAGTTGCTGGCGGAGCAGAAAATTTCGCTGGAATTGATGCCGGCGGCTCTGGACTATATCGCTGAGGTGGGGTACGATCCGGTTTATGGGGCGCGTCCTCTGAAGCGGGCGATTCAGCGGGAGATCGAAAATCCGCTGGCGACTATGCTGCTGGAACAAACGTTTGTTGCTGGGGATAAGGTTGCGATCGACCGGGGGGAGAAGGGGCTGAGTTTCAGGAATCAGCTGTCGCCGGTTTCTCAGAGGGTTGAGCCGGTTGGTGTTGCGGGGGTGCCGGCTTCTTCGCAGGTGGTGGAAGTCAGGAGTGAGGAAGTTTGGTAGGCACTCAAATATAGGTACTGAGAAACCCGGTTTCTTTAAGAAACCGGGTTTCTGCGTTCCCCCAAGAGGGAACGCACCCTGCTGCTTGTTTGGGATGTAGGGATATCCGAATCACCGGCGGTGGGCAATCCCTTACCTCGAATTTGGCAGGAGGGTAGAAAATCAATAATAATCGTTGCTGAGGGCGAGTGGGTTTGTGTGGGGCTGGTATCCAGCCGGCCTGTGTTTTGAGTAAATGTTCTTACTTGAAATCTCTGGCGTCATATCATGTCCTTGAACTACCGCACAAATGCCCCCTCACCCCCCAACCCCCTCTCCCACTTTGGGGAGAGGGGGAGTAAGAAAGGGACTGGATTTTTCTCCCCTCTCCCAAAATGGGAGAGAGGATGGGGTGAGGGTGTTTTTTAAGGTCAATTGACCGGACATGAAAGCCAAACTCTCAAGTCCAAACAGCTATCATTTCTTAAGCGGGAATCAGGAATATAACTATGACCGTACTGGAACAGGGCAATATCACTATTCATACCGAGAATATTTTCCCGATTATCAAGAAGTCGCTCTACTCGGATCACGAAATATTCTTGCGGGAGTTGGTGTCTAATGCTGTTGACGCTATCCAGAAGATGAAAATGGTCTCTCTGGCGGGCGAGTTCAGCGGGGAAACCGGGGAGCCGGAAATTGTGATCAGCGTTGATAAGGAGAAGAAGACGCTTTCGGTTTCGGACAATGGCATCGGGATGACGGCTGAGGAGGTGAAGAAATACATCAACCAAGTTGCCTTCTCCAGTGCTGAGGAGTTTATCGAAAAATACAAGGCGGCGGACGACCAGCAAATTATCGGTCACTTCGGGTTGGGTTTCTACTCTTCCTTTATGGTGGCGACAAAGGTGGAGATTGAGACGCTCTCTTATCAAGAGGGGGCGCAAGCGGTACACTGGTCTTGTGACGGTTCGCCGGTGTTTACGCTGGAGGATTCTTCTCGCACGAGTCGTGGGACTACGGTGACGCTGTTCTTGCAAGATGAAGAGGCGGAATATCTGGAAACGTCTCGCATCCGCCAGCTGGTGAAGACCTATTGCGATTTTATGCCGGTGGCGATTAAACTGGATGGGGAGCAGATTAACCGGCAAAAGGCTATCTGGCGTCAGTCTCCCAGCAGTTTGACTAAAGAGGACTATCTGGAGTTCTACCGCTATCTGTACCCGTTCCAAGATGAGCCGCTGCTGTGGGTGCATTTGAATACGGACTATCCTTTTCTGGTGAACGGGATTATGTATTTCCCGAAGCTGCGCCCGGATGTGGATGTGACGAAGGGGCAGATTAAGCTATTCTGCAATCAGGTGTTTGTCAGCGAGCACTGTGAGGAGATTGTTCCCAAGTTCCTGCTCCCGATGCGGGGGGTGATTGACAGTCCGGATATTCCGCTGAATGTATCGCGCAGTGCGCTGCAGATGGATCGCACGGTGCGGAAGATTGCGGACTTTATTGCGAAGAAGGTGGGCGACCGGCTGAAGGAGCTGTATCGGGAAGACCGGAACTATTATATCAGCATTTGGAAGGATTTGGGCACTTTCGTCAAGTTCGGCTCGCTGAATGATGAGAAGTTCAAGAAGCAGGTGGAGGATATTATTATCTACCGGACGACGGCTGAGCTGAATGCTGGGGCTGAGACGCCGGCGGTTCAGGTGCAGTCGGAGGAGGGTGATGTGTGGAAAGAGGTGACTCCTGGCGGGGGTGCCGGTGGGCCATCTTATACGACGCTGAAGGAATATTTGGAGCGGAATAAGGAGCGTCACGAAAATCGGGTGTTCTACTGCACTGATGAGGTGTCGCAGGCGACTTATATTGATCTGCACAAGAGTCAGGGGTTGGAAGTCCTGTTTATGGATTCGTTTATCGACCCGCACTTTATCAGCTTTTTGGAGCGGGAATATAAGGATGTGAAGTTCTCGCGGGTGGATTCGGAGCTGGATGAGAAGCTGATTGAGAAGAATAAGGAGGCGGAGATTGTCGATCCGAAGACGAATAAGACGCGCAGTGAGCTGATTAAGGAGCTGTTTGAGAAGGCGCTGAATAAGCCGAAGCTGACGGTGCGCACGGAGGCGCTGAAGTCGGACGATCCAGCGGGTACGCCGCCGGCGATGGTGCTTTTGCCTGAGTTCCTGCGCCGGTTGCGGGATATGAATGCGCTGCTGCAGCAGCAGGAGTTGGCGCAATTCCCGGATGAGCATATTTTGGTGGTGAATACGGCGCACCCGATGATTCAGAATTTGGTGAATATTAGTGCCGGTGCGATTATTCAGGAGGGCAAGTCGCCTTCTGCTGAGCTGGCGGATTTGATTTGTCACCACGTTTATGATTTGGCGCTGATGGCTCAGAAGGGGTTTGATGCTGAGGGGATGAAGGCGTTTGTTGAGCGCTCGAATAAGGTGCTGACTCAGCTGACTCAGCGGGCTGCCGGTGGGTGATGAAGGCCAGAAACGAAGGCCAGAAACCGGGTTTCTGCGATCACATGAAGCATCCCTAGGGAACACTTTATTCAGAAACCCGGTTTCTTAGTTTCGCGAGAAACCGGGTTTCTGCGATCACATGAAGCATCCCTAGCGAAGACTTTGTTCAGAAACCCGGTTTCTTGGTTTCTTGAGCGAAGGCCAGAAACCGGGTTTCTGCGATCACATGAAGCATCCCTAGGGAACACTTTATTCAGAAACCCGGTTTCTTGGTTTTCTCGGTTTCTGGAGCGAAGGCCAGAAACCGATATCATGGATGAAGCATTAGCCGGCAGGTTGAAACCTGCCGCTATACAGAAAAAGCCCGCCTTCGCGGGCTTTTTGGGTTTGTAGTGAGGACTTTAGTCCTCTGATATAATTCGGTTGATTGCTCATAATAACGCCGGATGGGCAAAGGATCGCCGCGCCCCTACAGCTATTTTATAATAAAAGCGCTGTTTCATAAGAAAAAGTTATTAAACCCAATTCCGGAAAAGCCTGGTGCAGCGTGTAAGGTTTAATGTCTATTAATATCTGAGTGGCACTGCCATGACTAATAGGGGGAAGGGCCAGGGGGGAGGGCCCGCTGGCGGGAATCGCGCCCTGCAATTTTTTACAGACCGGCACGACTTTACCAAGTTGCTGGCCGAATATCTTAACGAGGAACGTCCACGCGAAAAAATCCTGTTCTTTCACGGGGATGGGGGCAATGGCAAAACCTTACTGCTGAAATTCTTGCGGGAGAAATGCTGCAAGCGCTTGTCACCGGCAACTTGGCTGCAGTTACAGAACCAACCCGCTCGTGAAGTGGCAGCATTTATCGAGGAAGAAGCTTGGGACTGCACGCCGGTGCCGGCGGTGCTGCACGATTTTGGGCTGCAACGGATTGGGGATAAAGGACCTCAAGAGCGATTTTATCGGTTGCTGATGTTGCGGCGCACTCTGACACAGGCGGCTGAGCAATCGCAACACTCCTTGAAATTTCCCCTCTACGACTTCGCCTGCGTTTGGTATCTGCACAAAAACGGGACATCGGCAGAAGAAATTAAGCAACTCTTCCCGTTAAGTGAAGCCACTGGACTCATTGGCTCTTTAATCGATGCGGCCACCCAAAATTCAGTCGGGAGCCTGGCAGCTGCAGTCATCAACATCTTTGTCCGTGATTTAGGCGAAAAATTTAACCGTTACCTGCTAAAACGAAACCTGACAGAGGAGCAGGTACAGGAAATTTGCACGCTAGACCCCGAAGAGGAGTTACTTAACGAGTTGCCGGTGATTTTGGCCAGGGACTTGAATGCCGCGATGCGACAGGACTGGGACGCAAAACCGCCGCGACTTGTCCTGTTTTTCGACAGCCACGATGCCTTTTGGAAAGAAAATCCAAACCCGAATCGGGAGCAATTTTTCGAGCGGGATGAGTGGTTGCGGCGTCTGCTGACCGAGCTGGATTTTAAAGCTGGTATTGTGGTGGCGGTTGCCGGTCGGGAAAAGCCCCGTTGGGCAAAGGCGATCAAATACCCAATTTCCGAAACCACCCTGGACACTCAGCTAGTATGGCATCTTTCGGATGCGGACGCCCATACCTACCTGCAAAATGTTGGGATTCAGGATCAGCGTCTGCGGGAGAGTTTGATTAAGTATGCTAGTGTTGAATCTAATCAGGTGCATCCCTTGCTCCTTAGCATGTGTGCGGATGTGGTTTTGGAAGCAGCAAACCGAGGGACAACCGTGACACCGGCAGACTTCCCAAATCTTCCAGAAATGCAAGGTAAGTTCAGGGAACTGATAGCTAAACTGCTCAGGTATGCGGATGATGAAGTCTACAATGCGGTTGGCGCTCTGAGAGCTTGTCGGGCGTTTAATAGCGATATTTATTTTCTGCTGGCTGACCGGCTGCGTTTTAACGCTACTGAAGCTTATTTTGACCGGCTCACCCGCTTTTCCTTTGTCTGGGAAACTCAGCAACCGGGGTGGTATCGCATCCACAAGCTGGTGCGCCGGCTAAATCCGGAGGAGCGGGACACCACCCAGAAAGCTCACGAAATTTTGGAGTCGCACTACCGCGAAAAAAACAATCTGCCGGAAGCGATCTATCACGCTATCTGTCTGGATTGGGAGCGGGGTAATAAGGAATGGGTAAAGACCAATGATAATGCTGTAAGCAAGGGGGATTTAGAGCTATGTCGCAAGTTGCAGGATATCAAACAAGAAACAGTTTTCTCACTGGCCGTGTCGAGGAATCAACCGCCGATTACTTCGCTCTGATAAAGCGGTACGAGGAGGCAAAAGAGGGATATGAGGAGGCGCTCGCGGCTTATGACCGAGTTCTCCCTTCTGACCTCGATTTCGCTGCGGCTCAACAGCATAAGGAGAGAGTGCGGAAAAAGCTGTAGGAGCTGTCGCCGGCTCCTGTGCCGGCTCCTGTGCCGGTGGATTTGAGCCGGTGGCTTGAGAAGGACAATCAAGATGAACTGCTTCTCAAGGTTCTTAAAGACGTGCTGCATTACCCGACCGGCAGTCGAGAGCGCGACCGAGCTGTGGGGAGTCTGATGAAGTTGATTCCCCATTTGCCCGGAGTCTTGAAAGACCAATACCCCCGCATCGATTACCAGAAAGCCCTGTTCCGAGCTTATGAGGGTGTCTGCCTAAATCTCGGAAGCTTTTTGCAGCGGGTTAACCTGGACATAGAAACGGCGGAGGCGAAAGTTGTCCGAGAAGCCTTTGTGAAGCGGTTCAATTTGATTATCAAGTCTAATTTCGACTATTTATATCGCCGGTTTAAATATGAGGTGAGTTTAGATATCCCGATTAATCAAGAGGAGGATGACATTACTTTTGCGGACGAACTGTACGCTCCCGCTATCATGGGAATTGAGGGACTTATGCAACAAGAGAGACAGCACTTCGCGCTAGAACTGATGGTTTATATTGAGACAGACCCGGAAGGAAAGCTACGAAACTGCTATCCGCATCAGTACCCCCAGTTCAACTGTCAGGAACTAGCCAAGAGGCGTCTGCTGAAAGACCCACCTGATGAATGGAAAAAGATCGCCGATGAGCTAAACGTTCCTTTCGGGAATGTAGCGCATTGGCGGAGGAAATGTCTCCCCCTGTAAAAAAAAATTGTCGAGGAGCTTGGATATCAACCGGAGTGATAATTATGACGGTCACAGCCCCCCCTTTCTTTATTCCGCTTCCTCTTAGGGGGACTTAGACATTTCCCCGCCCCTAAAAGGGCTGAAAAGCCGTTTAGGTAAGGGAAAGAGGTCTCTGACGTAAAAAGGGCTGAAACCCTTGCCAATACTGGATTGACAGTCATTCAAGCTGGAAGGCTTGCTCTGTCTAGGTTGGAAGCCATTTTTGATTCAGTTTTTGTCTAAGTCCCGTTAGTGATGAGGCGCATTACTATGCGTTCATCCCGCCAGTGCGCCACCGGCACACACACCTCAAGTGCCGGCGCAACCGTCGGCATATCACTGTCGGAAAAACAGTCCCCCCCAACAAAAGTCAATTCCCATAGCCATCGCCTATAATTATACTATCGGCTCCCTCCCAATAAAACTGACGCATCCCGTGTGGCAGAATTTAACTGAAGTATTAGAAAATTTAGAGGCCAGTGCACTTGTCACAGATCATCTGGAATTGTGCCATTATAAAGTCTGCGGTTACTGGGATGAAGAGGATAATTATTACGAATAAATTACCTTGCCTTCTCCCCTTTCTGCTGAGTTGGCGAGCAGTTCCATTGGCTTCACCGGCAGACAGCGTTGGATTCAACTTAAATTTGACCTCAAAGCTGACACTCAAGATCGGCTAAATTATCAGGAACCCCAAAAGATTGGAGAACTGACACTCACTTATAATGAAAATCTGGAATTCCTTGATGAGAATTGGCGGCTAGATGTCAGCTCCCCTTTGCTGATTGCCAAACCTCAACAACAATAGCCAACCTCCCCTGATGTCAGGTTGGCGAGCGGGTCCTACATTCCTGACATCCGCACATTGCCGGCTGTAGTTTTAGTTAACTATTGGGCATTGGGCATCATCGCATTGGGCATTGGGCATCATCGCATTGGGCATTGGGCATCATCGCATTGAACCTTCCGCCAAAACGCCCACACCGGCTCCCAAAACATGCCGGTGTCCACCCACGCACCCGCAGGACAGGCGTCGCGCCTGTCGGCACGCCTGGGCGTTCTACAAGTCGAGCTCCCTTGCTCCATCGTTCGAGCTCCCTTGCTCCATCGTTCGAGCTCCCTTGCTCCATCAGTCGAGCTCCCTTGCTCCATCGTTCGAGCTCCGAAGTCCATCGTTCGAGCTCCCTTGCTCCATCAGTCGAGCAAGGGAGCTCCATCAGTCGAGCAAGGGAGCTCCATCAGTCGAGCTCCCTTGGCCCAGCAAAGGCGTCCGCAAAAAAGTCACAGAGAAACCAACCACCCCCCCACCGAGAGGGGAGCCGGTGGAACTGGCGGAGAGCGCCCTTACCTATCCCACCACCTCAAACGATTGTCCCAAGGGTTGAAACTCAGCCGTTTCCCCACGCTCCAGCTTGGATCTGATTTCGGCAAATCGCCTAACTGTATCTTGAGAATACAAGCGCCCCCCACAATTGAGACAGACTTCAGCCCTGACTCTCAGCGAAGCCGTGTGAATCCCCCCGCGCAAGAGTTTAGTTACTTCTTTCTCAACTAACTCGCCGCTGCAAACCGGGCACTTCTCAAATGGCATCACACTCATTGTCTCCTCCTCTCTCGCCAATTAATCCACCTGTTGGGATCGGGACGATACACTGTGATTAGCACCGCCCACTGATTTTCTTTATTGTATGCCCAAACGCTATGAACCTGCTCCCCACTGAAGGTTTGCCCGTATATCAAGCATCGGGGATACGGCTTTTCCTTAGGGTAGCTCTCAACAATCTCGCCCAGAAAAACTGAAAAGTAGATTTTATCGAAGGTCAGCCGGTCGTCTGCTGCCTCCTCATCGGCATGCTCTGTAATTCGCACCCGATTGGCTTGAATTGCTTCTACAATATCATTGATGTCCATCTCATTCAAGTTGTAACACTAGCCTCAGACGCCAAACGCCGGTGGCCTATCGATCATTTTTGCCTCCCCCAAGAAGTGCGGAGCCGGTCTTGCTAACTGCCCCCGCACTTACTTATTTAAAGTGCCGGCTCAGGGCAGCCACACAATCTATCTCAAAAACCGCACCTAGCTTGTACTCCCTTTCCGCGCCGGCAAAATCTCGCCTACAAACATAATTATACAGCTCATCCAAGCCATCGTGCCGGTGGTTGATAAGAAGATAAGATTTGTAACAAACGGCTTCATTCTTTGGTACAATCACTCTAGACTCCGCTCGATATTTCTCTTCTTCCCTTTTCCCCTTGTAGGCTGGGAGGGGGCGAGAGGGCTTGCAGTTAAATAGGCGTCCCGCCTGTCCCAAAAACCGAAACCTGCGCCGAGACGCCCGCACCGGCTCCCAAAACATGCCGGTGTCCACCGGCACGCCCGCAGGACAGGTCGCCGGCAATTGAAAACTGCTATAATGGCGGCAAACCCACCTGAGAGTTGCTATTCTTGTTGCAGGCAACTGACCCACTACCGAAAGGGGCCAATTATTCTGCTGTACAAACTTAGCATTATAATCGAAAAAGATGAGGATGGATACTATGCCTACTGCCCAGACCTGAAAGGCTGCCAAACTCAAGGGGATTCCTTGGAAGAGGTAACGGCGAACATCAAAGAAGCTGTCGAGCTTTACCTAGAAACTCTGTCTGATGAAGAAAAACAGGCGCTTTTAAATAAGGAAATTTTTTCCCCTCGTTCCCAGGCAGAGCCTGGGAACGGCGTTTTGGAGGCTCTGCCTCCAACAGTTGCAACTTGGGTTATTTGCTAGCCGCCGGCTTTACCCTGATTAGAACTAAGGGCAGCCACAGAATATATCTCAAAGAAGGCACCCGAGTTGTAGTCCCTTTCCACGCCGGCAAAATATTGCATCCAAAGGTAATCATACAGGTCATCCAAGCCATCGAGCCGGTGGATGAGGGTGAGACATGAATTGGAATCAAACGCCTCAGCAGCCATTTCTAATGAAATTATTTGGAATAAACAGCTTCATTCATTGGTACAATCACTCTATACCCCGCTCGATATTTCTCTTCTTCCCCTTTCCCCTTGTGGGCTGGGAGGGGGCGAGAGGGCTTGCAGTTAAATAGGCGTCCCGCCTGTACTAAAAACCGAAACCTGCGCCGAGACGCCCGCACCGGCTCCCAAAACATGCCGGTGTCCACCGGCACGCCCGCCGCCTGTCGGCACGCCGGTGCCAAAAACGGGGAAGCGCTTGATACAAGAAACCGGGTTTCTTTTGGCAAACAGCGGGAAACCAAGGGCGAAAGTTGAGAAGAAACCCGGTTTCTGACTCTCTCGCCCTTGTGCAAGAAACCGGGTTTCTTTTGGCAAACAGCGGGAAACCTCAGCTATTGTCGAGAAGAAACCCGGTTTCTGACCCGCTCGCCCTTGTGCGAGAAACCGGGTTTCTTTTGGCAAACAGCGGGAAACCTCAGCTATTGTCGAGAAGAAACCCGGTTTCTGACCCGCTGGCCCTTGTGC
>Ga0185317_100049_pt1 | contig 50666 bp, 33 predicted proteins | sample DevilsHole_FD_128020 | JGI IMG/M metagenome (GOLD analysis project Ga0185317, IMG submission 128020) | Groundwater microbial communities from Devils Hole, Nevada to study Microbial Dark Matter (Phase II) - Devils Hole (SPADES assembly)... | ecosystem: Environmental > Aquatic > Deep subsurface >...
ACGGGAAGCTGGGACGATACGGCGCGGTTGTGGGAGGCCGAGACGGGCCGCGCGCTGGGCCAGCCCTTGCGGCATGAATCCAGCGTGACCGCGGTGGCGTTCAGTCCCGACGGCACGCGGGTGCTGATGGGAAGCGATGACAATACGGCGCGGTTGTGGGACGTGCGGGACCCTGCACCCGTGACCTCTGAGTTCGAGAACTGGGCCGAACTACGCACGTTGCGGCGGGTCGCCGCGGATGGGTCAACCGAACCGATCTCACACGAACAGTGGCTCGCCAGTTGGGAACGGCTTCTCAAGACCGATCGCGCCTGGGTCGCACAGGCACACGAGCGAGCGAAGTGGCAAGCGCGAACCTGGCATCTGGCCCAGGCCGACGAAGCAGAGCAGAACGCGCGGTGGTTCGCCGCCGCGTTTCACCTCAACCGACTGATCCAGGAAAACCCGGCCGACGTCGAGCTGCTCGTCCGCCGCGCGAATGCCCTGGCCGAACAGGACGACTGGCCCGCGGCGATCGCTGACTTCAGCGCGGCAGAACGCTTGCCGGAAGGCGGCTTCGTATCGAAACTCGCTGAGGCACAGCTTGCCGCCAACGATCATGCGGGATTCAAGGTCTCCTACCGTCGGCTCTGGGATGCTTTCGAGAAACTCGACCCCAAGACGCCAGAAGACATCGCCAAGCTGGAGGGGCTGGCGTGGCTGGGCGTGTTCTCTCCCGATGCGGTCATCGACCGCGCCCGTTGGCTGGAAATCGCCGAGCAGGTCTCGCGGTCCAGTGCGCGGCGTCGGCCCGGGCTATTGGCCAGACTCTTCGGCGCTTCCGACGAGTTCGATCCCGCTCTGCACGCATCGCACCTGGAGACGCACGGCGCGGTCCTCTATCGCCTGGGCCGGCCCGCCGACGCCGTGGCGAAACTCACCGAGGCACTCAAGCTCGACCCTGACGGTGACTGGATCGAGACGCACCTGTTCCTGGCGATGGCCTATCACGACCTGAACCAGTCCAGCGAGGCCGCACGGCACCTTGCGACCGCCATCTCCCAAATCAGCGCCCGGCTGAACCCCGCGCCCCCGGCCACCCCTTCGCCAAGCATCCCCAAGCCCGACGCCGCCGGCCCTGCGCCGGACCAACCGCCGTCTGTCTCGTCGAAGCCCGCCGTCGCGCCAGAATCCTCCCCCGACGCCAAGCCGACCGCGAAGGCAGCGCCTTCCGATCAAGTCGAGCCGCCATCACAGCCAGTCCCACCGACTGCCGATGCCGCGCGCGAGATGCCCGAACCGCCGGCCACCGCGACGCCCGATCGACCCGCCCGGCCCACCTGGCAGTTCCGCGCCCGCTGGCGCATCCTCCGCACCGAAGCCGAAGCGAAAATCAAGCCGTGACGGCCTCTGCGGTTACCTCCTCCCCCCGCGCTGGAGAGGATTGAACCGCAGAGTGCGCCGAGTTCGCAGAGTCCTAAACGTGTCCACCCTTCTGCAAATGCGATCATTACGGCTGCTATTGAACGGGGTATTACAAGTGCTATAGTCGAATCGTCGCGAGGGACGGGAGCGATCATGGGCTACGCGACCATCATCTGGGACCTGGATGACGATCCGGATGGTAATGTGCGGCACGTAGCGGATCATGGCGTGACCAAGGAGGAAGTCGAGGAAGTGCTGCAGCGGCCGTCCGGCATCGATTCCAGTCGCTCGTCGGACCGGCCTATCGTGTTCGGTTGGACCAGTGCGGGCCGTTTCCTGGTGGTGGTCTTCGAAGAGATTGATCGTGACACGGCGTATCCGGTAACCGCTTACGACGTTGAGCCATGACGACATGGGCGGGGGAACTGTCCATGGCGAGTGCTTCCTTTCATAGGAGAATGCCATGAAACGAATCACGCGAGATCGCCGGCTGAGTCCGGAGGAAGCGGCCAAGTATCGTCACGTGCGCGAGCAGGTGGAGCGTGAGAAGCCCGAGATCGCAGCTCGTATCCGCACCCAACTCGCCGAACGGCGACGGCAGGCCCTGGCTCAATCCACCCACAAGAGTCTCGGCGAGCGGATACGAATCGTTCGCGAGTCGCTGGGCATGTCTCAGACGAGCCTGTCGGCCATGGCTGGAATCTCACAAGGGTACATCTCACAGATCGAAGCCGATGAACGGGAGCCCACGCTCTCGATCGCGGCTCGGCTGGCCGCTGCGCTCGGCGTCTCGGTCGATGACTTGGCGGCGTGTGTCGCGGCCGGCTGACAATCGCCACGGTCAGCAGGAGTCCTCTACCGCCTGGGCCGCGTGAATCATCCCCGTCAGCGTTCTCCGCGTTCTCTGCGGTTGCCTCCTCCCCCGCGCTGGAGGGGATTGAACCGCAGAGTGCGCCGAGTTTGCAGAGTCCTGATCCTCAGTACTGTGCCGCATTGAATAGGGTCTGAAATCGGCCGGGTGTAACCGGTCGCCCTCGCTGACGCTTCGGGTTAGTGTGACTTGGCTCGATTCTGCGTCGAAAACACTAACCCGAAGCGTCAGCGAGGGCGACCACCGAGTCAAAACGCGGGCGACCGGTTACACCCAAATCGGCCTCGGTCGTTTAACCCGCAGCCGCAGGCGAGGCACAACAAACGCCGGCCATGCCTCGCCTGCGGCTGCGGGTTAAACGAATTCGGACCCCATTCAATGTGGAGCAGTACTCAGCGCTCTTCGCGTTCTCTCGGGTTCCCTTCCGGGTTGTGGCCGGTTCAGTTTCCACCGCGCACACGATATACTCTCGCCGGTCGTTTCCGATCTGATCCTGCCAAGCACGAGGTTGCCATGCGATCAATCATCTTGTGTGGTCTAGGCTGGTTCACCGGACTGTTGGTTCTTCAACTTCGCTGTGCCGACGCGGCCGACCAGGAGCGACCGTACGGAATCGCGCGACGCACGGCGTGGACGACCTCGCGAGTCGTGGGCACGCCCGACCCGCCCAGCCCGTATCGTACCGAGGCGGCGTTCCCCAAACTCAAATTCAACGAGCCGCTCGAGATGGTCGCCGCGCCCGGCGCCAACCGGCTCTTCGTCGCTGAACGGTTCGGCAAAGTCTACTCGTTTCCAGCCGCCGCAGGCAGCGCGGACAAGGACCTGTTTCTCGACCTCGGCAAGGTGATCTACGGCATCACGTTTCACCCGCAGTTCGAGCGGAAGCGGTACGTCTATCTGACCTACATCGTGCATCCGACGGAACCGCAGAAGAACGGCACTCGCGTGTCGCGGTTCGAGGTCTCGCGCGACGATCCGCCGCGGTGCGATCCGGCGTCGGAGAAAGTGCTCGTCGAGTGGCTGTCGGGCGGGCACAACGGCGGATGCCTGATGTTCGGCCCCGACGGGTGCTTGTACATCGCGACCGGCGACGCCAGCGGCATCGCCGACGAGTACGAGACCGGCCAGGACCTGACGACGCTGGCGGGCAAGATTCTGCGCATCGACGTCGATCATCCCGACCCCGACCGGCCGTACGGCGTGCCCAAGGACAATCCGTTCGTCGCGACCGAAGGCGCTCGCCCGGAGATTTGGGCCTACGGACTGCGTCAGCCGTGGAAGATCAGCTTCGACCGGCGCAACGGCGACCTCTGGACCGGCAACGTCGGCCAGGACCTCTGGGAGCAGGTGACCCGCGTCGAGCGCGGCGGCAACTACGGCTGGAGCGTCACCGAGGGTACGCACCCGTTTCGCCCCGACCGCCGCCGCGGGCCGACACCGATTCTGCCGCCCGTCGTCGAACACAGCCACGCCGACTTTCGCTCGGTCACCGGCGGGTTTGTCTATCGCGGCAGCCGCCTCAAGGAACTCGTCGGCGCGTACATCTACGGCGACTACGACACCGGCCGCATCTGGATGCTGCGCTACGACGGCAAGAAGGTCGCCGAGCATCGCGAGCTGGTCGATTCCGCGCTGCGACTGGTCGGCTTCGCCGAAGACCAAGCCGGCGAACTGTACATGGTCGACCACATGGGCGGCGGCATCCATCGGCTCGCGCCGAACCCGGCCGCAAGTGCCAGCCGGCCGGCGTTCCCGAAACGCATCAGTGAAACCGGCCTGTTCGCGTCGGCCAAGGATCACAAGCCGGCCGCCGGACTGATTCCGTATTCGGTGATCGCGCCGGCCTGGAGCGACGGCGCGATCAAGGAGTATTACCTGGCGCTGCCGGGCGAGTCGCAGGTCGAATTCGAGGCCATCGAATTCCCGCAGCCGGCCCCCGGCGCGCCGCGCGGCTGGAAGTTCCCCAGCGGCGCCGTGCTGGTCGAGACGATCTCGATCGAGATGGAAACGGGCCAGCCTGCCAGCCGCCGTCGGCTCGAAACTCGCATCCTGCACAACGAACGATTGACCGGCACGGAAGAGGTCGGCGATCAGTACTGGCAGGGCTACACCTACGTCTGGACCGACGACCAGACCGACGCCGTGCTGCTTGAGGATCGCGAGGGCAGCGACCGCACGCTGCTGATTCGCGACGCGGCCGCGGGCGGCCAGCGGCAGTTCACCTGGCACTATCCGAGTCGGGCCGAGTGTACCGTCTGTCACAACATGGCCGCCAAGTACGCGCTGGGGGCGACCACGCTGCAGATGAACAAGGACCACGACTACGGCGGCGGCGTAGATAACCAGCTCCGCACGCTCGAACACATCGGCGTGTTCACGAAGCCGTTGCCCGACCGGCCGGACAAGCTGCCGCGACTGGTCGACTATCGCGACAAGGCGCAGAGCCTGGACGATCGCGCGCGGTCGTATCTGCACGCCAACTGTTCGTACTGCCACCGCAAGTGGGGCGGCGGCAACGCCGAGTTCCAATTCCTCGCCACGCTGAAGCTGAACGAAACGGGAGCGGTCGACACGCGGCCGGGGCAGGGGGGGTTCTTCATCCCCGACGCGCGAGTGATCGCGCCGGGCGATCCGTATCGGTCGGTCCTGTTCTATCGCATGGCCAAGCTGGGTCCCGGCCGCATGCCGCGCATGGGGTCGAGCGTCGTGGACGAAGTCGGACTGCGGTTGATGCACGATTGGCTGTCGGGTCTGCCGGCGGGCGACGCGCCGGTCGCGGGCGGCTCGGTACGCAAGGAGGCGGCCGCGGCGATCGAATCGCTCCGCACGCGCGGACAATCAGCCAAGCAGCGCGAGGCGATGATCGACTCACTGTTGGCCTCGACGGTTGGCGCGCTCGCGGTGATGCATGCGGCCGGCGACGGCAAGTTGCCCGATGCAGTTCGCAAGGAAGTCGTCGCTCGCGGCACGCTGCACACGGCGTCGCACGTGCGAGACTTGTTTGAGCGGTACATTCCCGAAGAGCAGCGGACGAAACGGCTGGGCACGGCCGTCAAGCCGCACGAGATTCTCGCTCTGCCCGCCGACGCGGCCCGCGGCCGCAAGGTCTTCTTCGACCTCGCCGGCGTCCAGTGCAAGAACTGCCACAAGGTCCAGGGCCAAGGCGCCGACGTCGGACCCGACCTCAGCGAGATCGGCAAAAAGTACGACCGCGAGCGACTCCTGCAAACGATCCTCGAACCCTCGCGCGAGATCGAACCCAAATACGTCACGTACCTCATGAGCACCAAGGCGGGGCTGGTCTACTCCGGACTGCTGGTCAAGCGCGAGGCCGACGAAGTCGTGCTCAAGGACGCACAGAACAAGCTCATCCGCGTAGCGGCCGACGACGTCGAGAACCTGACGCCGCAACAGCAGTCGCTCATGCCCGACCTGCTGCTCCGCGACCTGACGGCCAGCGACGTGGCCGACCTGCTCGCGTTCTTGTCCGCGCTCAAGTGAGTGCATTGGCCCTACACAAATCGCAAATCGCTTCCGCCTCTCCCGTCTGCGGGGAGAGAGAACATCTGATACGCCCACACCTGTTCCATGCCGAGCAACGTGTAGTAGGGTGGGTGAGGCACCCAGCCTACCTGCTGTGGGGAGAGAGAACATCCTTTCCGATCTCGCAGATCGGCGGATCTGCATATCACCGGGGCCAGCGGTCGGTCAGAGGGGGCAGAAGCGGGACTGTTCGGACTGTCCTCCTTCTGTGCCTGCAGACCATGACCACAATGGTCAGCGTCTGCGACGCCCCCGCGGCGAGCGTCCCGAGCGTACACGTCGAGAAACCGCTGCGTCAGGCCGCGGTTGCTTACGGTGAATCAAGTGCCCGTTGAAAGCTTTTTCAGGTGTGCGCGACTGCGCAGACTTCTTCGTAACGAAAGCAGCTCACCACGTGGTCGTTCACCATGCCGGCGGCCTGCATGTAGGCGTAGCAGATCGTCGAGCCGACGAACGAGAAGCTGCGGGCCTTCAGGTCTTTGCTCATGGCGTCGGACTCGCGCGTGCGCGCGGGAACTTCTCGCAGCGACCGCCAGGCGTTGACGATCGTGCGGCCGCCGGTGAACTGCCAGATGTAGCGGTCGAACTTGCCGAACTCTTCCTGCACGGCCAGGAACGCGCGGGCGTTCTTGATGGCCGAGTCGATTTTCTGGCGGTTGCGGATGATGCCGGGGTCTGCGAGCAGTCGCGTCACCCGCCGCCGATCGAAGCGGGCGACCCGTTCGGGATCGAACCGGTCGAACGCGCGGCGGAAGTTCGCGCGTTTGTCCAGGACCGTCTTCCAACTCAGCCCCGCCTGGAATGCGTCGAGCACCATGAACTCGAAATGCTTGCGGTCGGCGTGCAGCGGCACGCCCCACTCCGAGTCGTGGTAGCGGCGCATTAGGTCGTCTTTGATCCAGGCGCAGCGCTGGCGATCAGTCATGCGTATCGCTCCTTCGTTTCGCAGTATCCGCCGCGTCGAATAGTTCATCAAGAAGTGCAGCACGCTGCTGCGAGTCCAATCGCAGATCTCGCAGGGCGACAAGGCCATTGGCCCGAACGCTCTCGCGAGTACCGGCATCGGCGCGGGCGAGCACCGGATGACTTTGGGCGAAGGCACCGATGAGTTCGCGGTTCAGCGCGTCGATCTGCGGACGCAGGTCGCGAGCCAGGTCGAGTGGCTCGGCAGACCCGGCTGGAGGTCGCATGGCCCACTCATCGAACCATGCCTGTTGCACCTGTTTCGCCGCGACGATCTGTGCGCGAAAGAACCGCTCGGCCGCGTCGGCAGCCGTGCCGCGATCGGCAGCCGCACGCCTCGCCCAGGCCAGCAGGGCCTGCTCACGGTCGAGGTCCTCGATCGGCTGCGAACCGGCCCACTTGGCCCGCGCGACCTCGTCCATCAGCTCAAGTCGGCGACCCATCAATCGCAACAGGTCGGTGACTTGTCGCGCAGCGGGTGGTGCGTCGTTTGGCGCGGCGGCAGCGTCGGCAGGCGCGCTACCTTCGACCGGCGAGCCGGCCCGCCCGATCGGCCGCTCAGATTGACGAACGTAAGCCGGTGCGGCGGCGAGTATCGAGTAGCGCAACACAAACGCACCGATCAGCACCAGCGCCGGGCCGACCAAGGCCGCCGCCCCCGCTCTTGATCGTGGCCAGTGGCGCAGCACGAGCGGAACAAACAGGCCCGCGCCCAAACATCCGACCAACAGCATGACCAGCGGCGGCTGGCGCACGAGTTCACGGGCCGACAGGCCCAACGACCCGAGAAACAAGCCCAAGATCACGAGTTCGAGCGCCAAGGCCCAGCCGTCTACGCGGTCGAGTTTTTCGTGGGACGCGGTCGCCGCCGCCGCGATGAGCCGAGACGCCAGTTGCACAGAGGCGATACCCGACGTTGCGGCGGAGGCCAGGAACAACGCGGCGATCCACGGGCTGTCGCTCCAGATCGGCTGGTTGGTCGCGGTGAGCAGGGCACCGGTGTACGAAGCGATGAAAAAGCCGCACGTCGCACCCACGAGATCGAACGCGCGGCCAAACGCCCCGCGATGCAGCCGCGCGGCCGGCGTCGCCCAGCGGCCAAGCCCGCACCGCCGCGATTCGGCGAGCGCGCCTACGAACGATGCTGTGCTGATCGCCCCGAACAGCAAGAGCGCCCACGCACCGATCGACATCGGCGACCAGTATTTCATGTGCGGCAGCCACGTCTCGGCGTCGAACAGCATGTGCCAGAACCGTGCCGGCTGGTTGAGATCGAGGATGAGCAGCACGCCGCACACAGCGACGAGCGGGGCGGCCAGCAGGTACCCGATCCGACCGAGTCTGCGATCGTGCTCGTCGCCGACCAAGTCGATCAGCGCGGCAATGAAGTAGGCGCCGGACGCGATGCCGCCGAGAAAGAAATACCAGACGATCCACCAGCCCCAGTGAGGATTCGCCACGAAGGTGTTCATCCCGGCGTGTTGTCCTTCGTCAGTGTGAGCGGCGTACGTTTCAGTCCGGCCAACAAGCTGATGATGGCAAAGCATAGAAATGCGACGGCCCAGCCCGCCGGCTCACTGATCATCGTGGGTGCAAACGGTTCTCCGGCTGCCATACGTTCCGCGGCTTGTCGCCGCACTTCCAGGTACTGGCGGAAGAAAACGCCCGACAGAAACAGGCAGACGCCAAACAGCAGCACACCGAGGATCACTCGCGCGTTCAGCTCGTACATTGGTGCGGCTGGCTGACTCGCACATCTCACCGGTTGGCCCAACCACACGCGGTAGCCAACAAAGTGCACGAACACCATCACGGCGACGAACAGTACGGTGCTCGCCGCCGCCCGTTGGTTGCGACCCTGGTGCATCCAGTATCCTGCGACGAAGGCGCCACCCAAGGTGGACGAGAGCAGAAACGACGCCAGGATGGCGATGCGATGGGCCATGGTTGCTGAAGTTCGACGCTGTTATGAGGTCGTTGCCTCACGGGTCTCGGGCCGGGCCAAGTCTTGCGACTCGTCTTTGCCGCGACCCCGGAATGATACGAGTGCGGCCACGCCGATCCAAGCCGCCGCGAGAATCGCGCGCCATGATGAGCCGGGCACGCTCTTGGCCGGCTCTTTCGGCGCCGTCGGCAGGCGGTACACCTCGGGTTCGTCGACGAGCAGGTAGAACGAATTCAGGCCGCCGAGTACGGATTCGTCGGCGCCGTATAGTCTGGCGCTTGCGACGCCACGCTCGTGAAGCTGCTCGACGCGCATGGTGGCTCGCTCGCGGAGTTCACTCAGCGGGCCGAACTGGATCGACTGCGTCGGGCACGCCTGGGCGCACGCCGGCACGAGGCCGTTCTGCAGCCGGTCGTAGCAGAACGTACACTTCTGAGCCACGTTCTTCGTCGCGCTCATGTGGATCACGCCGAACGGGCACGCGGCGATGCAGTCGCGGCAGCCGTTGCAGTACGATTCGCGGATGAAGACCGTGTCGAACTCCGTGCGGACGATCGCGTCGGTCGGACAGACCTCCATGCACGGCGCGTGTGCACAGTGCTTGCACACGTCCGACATCATCAGCCACGCCGCCTCCGACCGGTCGGCGTCGGCCGAGAACTGCTCGATGAACTTCACGTGCCGCCAATTCACGTCCGAGAACGATCCGGTGTTGTCGTAGCTGTCGCCCGACAGCGTGGGCAGCCCGCCGTTCGGCCCCGGCTCGGCCGGCAAGCCGTTCCACTGATGACACGCCACCTGGCAGGCCTTGCAGCCGATGCACACGGTGCTGTCGGTGAAGAAGCCCACGGATTGAGACATCAGCGTCCTTCTGAATAGCTGTCGGCGATCGGCCATCAGGCTGAACGCCGATCGCCACCCGCCGACGGCCTGGAAGATTAAACCAGTTCGATCGAAAAATGAACATTGTTCCGCGAACTGAGTGCATTACACTGATGCCCGTTCCATGGAGTACCGAGCGATGTCGAGCCGACACTGGGCCGCGGCGTTATTAGGGGTCACAATCATGTTCACCGTGCGCGACGCGACGGGCGCGGACGAGAGATCAACGAAGTCGACGCCGGCCGTCGCGCGGCATGGCATGATCGCCACCAGCGAACCGCACGCGGTCGAGGCTGGCTTGGAGGTGCTCCGGAACGGCGGCAATGCCGTCGATGCGGCGGTCGCGGCTGGGGCCATGATCGGGCTTACCGAGCCGATGAGTTGCGGAATCGGCGGCGACCTGTTCGCCATCGTCTGGGACTCGAAGACGCAGAAGCTCTACGGACTGAACGCGAGCGGCCGCGCACCGTATCGCGCGACCCGCGCGCTGTTCGCCGAGCGCGGACTCGACGAGATTCCCGAGACCGGCCCACTCTCGTGGTCGGTGCCCGGTTGCGTCGACGGGTGGGACCAGTTGCTCAAGCGATTCGGCACCAGACCACTCGGCGACCTGTTGCAACCGGCGATCCAGGCCGCCGAAGATGGGTTTGAAGTGGCGCCGGTGATCGGGCGAAGTTGGCGGGGTGCGGGCGATATGTTTCGCCGATGGGAGGACACCGGCCGCACCTACGCACCCGGCGGCCGAGCGCCCGGACCGGGCGACACCTTCAAGAATCCGTTTCTCGCGCGTTCGTATCGGCGGATCGCCGAGGGTGGGCGCGATGCGTTCTATCGCGGCGCGATCGCGCACGAGATCGTCGCCGCATCGGACAAGCTCGGCGGCCTGTTCACGCTCAAGGATTTCGCCGACCACACCAGCACCTGGATTGATCCGGTCGCGACGAACTACCGCGGCTATGACGTTTGGGAGCTGCCGCCCAACGGCCAGGGCATTGCCGCGCTCCAGATGCTGAACATCCTGGAGGTCTTCGACCTCAAGTCGCTGGGCCAAAACTCGGCCGAGTACCTGCACCTGTTGATCGAAGCCAAGAAGCTGGCGTTTGAAGATCGTGCTCGGTTCTATGCCGACCCCGAGTTTGCCGACGTGCCGGTGAAGGAGTTGATCTCGAAGGCCCACGCCGCGCGGCGACGTCGGCTGATCGATCGCGAGCGGGCGTTGCCGGAGATCGCCGTCGAGGACCCGCGCCTATCGGCCAGCGAAACCATCTACATGACGGTCGTCGACAAGGACCGCAACGCGGTGTCGTACATCCAGAGCAACTACTTCGGGTTTGGTTCGGGCGTGGTGGCGGGCGAGACCGGGTTCGCCCTGCAAAACCGCGGCACACTGTTTCACCTGGGCGCTGATCATCCCAACCGGCTCGAACCGCACAAGCGACCGTTTCACACGATCATCCCCGCGTTCGTGACCAAGGACGGCAAGCCGTGGATGTCGTTCGGTGTGATGGGCGGCGACATGCAGCCGCAGGGCCATGTGCAGGTGCTGCTGAACATGATCGATTTCGGCATGGACGCGCAGCAGGCGGGCGCGGCCGCCCGGTTCTGCCACTTCGGATCATCGACACCGACGGGCGGTCGGTTGCAGGCCGGCGGCACGGTCGGGCTGGAGCGCGGCATCGACGCGCGGGTGCGAGACGGCCTGGCGGCCAAGGGGCACCGACTGTTGGCGCCGGGCGGATCGTTCGGCGGCTATCAGGCCATTCAGATTGACTCAACGAACGGCACGCTCATCGGCGCGTCCGAGCCACGCAAGGATGGTTACGCGAAAGGGTATTGATCGATCAGGTGAACTGTCGCAGCACTGCGTAGTCGATCGGCTCGGGGAACCGGCAGGCGATTCGCTGCTGGCCGTCTTGGGGCGGCAACCGGCGATCGACGATCGCGATGACTTCCGCGCCAAAACCCGCGCCGCGCTGGTCCGGACGTACGACGATCCACTCGCCGACCGGAATGTCCACGGCCGTCAGCAGTAGAAGACCGGTCTGCGAAATGTCGAGCAGCGTGGCATCGAACGGATCGCAGTCGAAGCTATCGGGCCGCACTACCTGCACGGGGTAGTTGGCTTCGCGGCGTGGAAAGGCACGCCGTTCCGACGCAGTCGATTTCGGTTGCATGACAAGCCCTCCCGCGCGCGGATCGGAGGTGATTCAACCGCACGCGAGCCTCATGTGGCACTCCAAGGATAGCTTGCGGGAAAAGCACGAGGCCCCACCCCCAGACCTGCGGGCGGCCGAGTATCTGTCACAACCGGCACGATCGATACATTCCGACCCGCAGTTCGCGTCGGCATCACCGCGTTCGGCTGATGTCCGGCCCAAGTGACGATACTCACCTAGCCCGGATAATTCACACTCGGGTAGGGTGGGACGAGCAAGCCGAAATCCTGGTGGGCCTTCGGTCGCTAATGTAAATCCGACTCATAGAACAGTGTAATTCGTGAGCCGGTCGGCTTGCGACGGCCCACCAATGTTTCCGCGACCTCGTCCCACCCTACGTGAATAATCCGGGCTAGCGCTGCGCCGTGAAACACCTCATGAGGAGCCAGACGCGCGATGACGATCCGAACCCTGTGTGGACTGGTGTTGCCTCTGAGCCTGGTTGCCGCAGCCGGTTGCTCGATCGCGGAACGCCGAGCGACAACCGCCGCCGATTGGCGGGCGGTACAGCGCGCCGCCGCATCGGACGTTGCGGTCGCAACACTCGTTACCGCACGCAGCGACGACGTCGCGACTGATCTGCAGGCCACGTCGCCGCTCACGACCCCGGCTCATGGCTGCACGATCGCCGCACAACTGTCCCTTACCGACGATTGGGACCGGTTGCCCGCCGAGTTTTTCGCGGACGTACACAGCGCGTATCGCTGCGAGAACATGCTGTTGTTGCTGGCCGCAGGTGGTGCGTCGTACGCCATCCACAAGACGGTCGACGACGATGTGGAAGACTTCTACAACGAACATCCCAACCGCTGGGACAAGGGTCAGGAGTTCTTCGCGGCGATCGGAAACCCCGGCCATCACTTCGCCGCGGTCGCGGGGATGTACGCATGGAGCCTGCACACTCAGGACGCTGAGATGCACGATCTGAGCCTGGCTCTGTTCAACGCCGTGTCGATCACCGGCCTCTCGACGATGTTTCTGAAGGCGACGGTCGGCGCCAACACCGAATCGCCCAACGGCCAACAAGATCCGTTCGGCGGCGCCTGGCCGTCGGGGCACACGTCATCGAGCTTCGCGTTTGCCGCAGTGCTGGACGAATACTACGGCCATCGGGTGGGCGTGCCTGCGTACATGCTCGCGGGGCTGGTCGGCTGGGAGCGAATCGACGACGGCGAGCACGATTTGTCGGACGTGGTTTTTGGCGCGGTGTTGGGTTACGTGATCGGCAAGACCGTCGCGTGCGACCACCACGTTCGGTTCTGCGGCATGGAACTTCAGCCGCACGTCGACGCGGCCACAGGGGCGACCGGCATCGCGTTCGAGCGGCGGTTCTGATGGTGCTCGAACTGAGCACGCTCTTACGTGGGTCAGCATCGACCCGCGCGGGGAGTTCCAAAACGGAAGCGGTCGGCCCGCGCCGCTCGGCGCCGGCCGTTCGACCAGAAAGACGAGTCCGGCGGCCGCGATGCAGTCGCACCATCCTCCATCGCCGGCTGTTCCAGACCCGCTTGTTTGACGTTTGGATCGGCGGCGTAGTCGCTTGACGCCGGCGCCGGCTTCGATTTTTCCAGACGCGCCGCACGCCACGCTCGCCCGGCTCGGCAGCCCGACATGGAACACAAAACAACCGCGACAAAGACGATGGACTTCGCGTGAGTGCTCATTGCCCTCTCCTCGGTTCGCCGCGCACGCCATGTTTCCGTCCTGCCGGCGTGCAGATCGCGTGCTGCGGGCGAATCTGTACCAAACCCGCCGAATTGTGCAAGTGCCATCTGCCGCATGCCTGGCAGAGCTGGCAGAGTTGAACAGGAGGCAACCGAGGAAACGGAGAACGGGATCTCCGCCAACTTTGGGGAAACTTGTGGTGTGGCCGCCGCGGCCGTCTCACCACTGGCGGATGAAACAGCAGGCGAGACGCCTGCGCCCCAAACTTGGCGGAGAGCCGGAGAACGGAGAAAGGATGAAGGCATGCGCTGCCAAGGCGGTCCTTTATCCCAAGAGCCGTTGGCTCCGTTTCCACTGTTGCCTCCTGTTCAGAATCCTCACATCGATGTGGTTCTTGCTTCGCGTTGCAACCGTGTCGCGTTTCGGTACCATGATCGCTGTGCCAGCCGCCCCGCTCAGGAGGTTCGCCGGCTATGTACTGCTCTCACTTCCGATCGATTCGCCGTGCTCTCGTCCGAGTCTGGTTCTCCGCATGCCTCGCCCTGGCGTTGCTCTGGGCGTTGTCGCCGGACGCGCTGTCGCTACAGGCGCAGAAGCCGCCGGCGGTCCAGCCGAGCAACCCATCGCCGCAACCGAACGACAAGAAAGACGCTGCCGCGGCGACGGACCCCAGCTACGTCCCTAGTCAGGCCAGTGCAAAGAAGTCCGACGACGCGGCGCTGGCCGCCGCAGTCGGAGAGCTGTTGGACAAAGGCTGGAGCGGCAAGGCGGCAGACCGCAAGGCGGCCGAGGAGTACTATCGCTCGGCAAAGAAGACTCATGCCGACGACCCGCGGCTTGATTACGCGCTTGGGCTCGTGATGCTCAAGGGTCAGCAGTCGAGCGAGGCGCTGAAATTGTTCGACGCGGCGGGACGGAACGCATCGCCGCCGTACCTGCCTGCGTTTCGCGCGTCGATCTGGCTCCGCGTCTTGCGACGCGATGCCGACGCGGCCGTATTGGACATGGTCAAGTTCACGCAAACCTGGCGGAAGCTGGAGAAACTGCCGGGCAGCGTGCAGGACGATCAGGTCGCGTGGGCGGGGGGCATTCTCGGCTACCTCGACGGGCCAGGCTACAACCGCTCGATCGACCGGATGTCCAAAGAGGCCGACGAACAAATCCGCGAGCTGATCAGTGCCGATCAACTGCCGATTTACCTCGCCGCGAAGAACGACGTGCTCGAAGCGTACGCCGCGCGGGCCGACGCGCAGGAGAAGACGCGTGTGCAGGCGAAGCAGCAACAACAGCAAGACGCCGAGGCGACCAAAAAAAGAGTGGCCGCCGAGCAGGCCCAGGTTGCCGAAAAGAAGGAACAGGTCCAGAAGAACGCAGAGGAGTTGGAAAACGCGTTGCGCGAGCAACTGGCCGTGCTCGACAATCAGATCGCAGGCCTGGAACGGGAGTACGGCCAGCTCGAGACGCGTGCCCGAACCATCACGCGTCAGGTCGAGAGCCTCGAGTCCGAGGTCGGCGGCCTCTTGACTCAGCGTGCGTCGATTCTGGCTGACACCGAGAACAAGAACAGCAACGTCGGCACGCTCAATACGATTCAGCGATTGATCGACCAGAAGAACCGCGAGAAGCAAGTGCTGCAGGCGGAATACGACCGACTCGACGCCCGCGCCCGCGACGTGCAGCGTCAAGGCTCAGCGGCGATCGCCAAGCGGCAAGCGGCGATCCGCCAGTATCAGAGCGAGGGGGGCAAGTTGTCTCAGGAGACCAAGGCGATCTCGGCCAAAGAGGGCTTCCTCAAGCGCGAACTGCAGAAGGCGGCGAAGCCTGCCAGCGGCAACACTTCGCAAGTCCGTGCGCTGGGCCAGGCGGCGACCGCGCTGCGCACCTACGTCGATCTCAACTTGGAAGCCGAAAAGCAGCGCCTACTCGACTCATTCGCCCGATCCGAGTGACCTTGACGACGATTCCGCTTGGCCCATACACTCCGTCTCCGCGGTGCGACGTGCAGCCGCGCGGGCATCATGGTGGGCGTAGCCAAGTGGTCTAAGGCACCAGACTGTGGATCTGGGTATCGGGGGTTCGAATCCCCTCGCTCACCCTCAATTCTCGAACTCGACGAACGCGAAGGCGAAGTGGACGACGAGCACCAACAGGGTCGACCACAGAATCGTCGACGTGATCCCCAGGCTCACGTCCTTCGTCGACCGTTTCGGTTGGCGGCCGCGGTCGTAGGCGACCAGTGCGATCCCCGCCGCACAGACCAGCACCTTGGCCGCCAGCCAAGCAGTTCCACGGTACAGCCACTCGCCGGGTGCGATCAGCTCGCGGTGAAAATGCGTCTCCCAAAAGAACGGCCCATAGCGCGGATGTGACGCCGTGAACACCAAGACGCTCGTGACGCGGGCGGCGACAAACGCGATCGCGACCAGCAGCGGCGTGCCGAGCGCGAAGGCGTACAGAATGCCCGTGCCCAGATAGCGTGCCGGGTTCACGCCGAAACTGCGCAGCGCATCGGTCTGCTGTCCGTACACCTTGCCGCCGACGTCCGACGCCACCGCCGCACCACACCGCGCCGCGATCAACACCGTGGTCAACACCGGAACCAGAATGCGATACAGCGAAAAACCCAAGGCGTTCAGCATGTTCTCGATCACGAGCGGCTCGGTGTACGAACGATACGGCATGAACCGAAACGTGAAGTAGGTGGCCACGAACCCGGCGATCGCCCCGGCGATCGCGACATAGAGCCACGCCGACGGGCCGGCGACCAGCCTCAGGTAGTGCACAAAGAGCCGTAGCCCCCACGCCGCGCTCTTCCAGATCGGCAGCATGCGGACCGGCAGCGCGAGCACCTGTTCGACCGCGTGCGTCGTCGCCAGCAGTGCGCCGGCCAGGCCGCCGGCAAGGGTTCGCAGGTGGCGTGTGGGTCGTGATGCCGAGGTACGCGAGGCGGCTGGCTCGTCGCCGGCCGACGCCGGTGGGGCAGGGGGCTCGAGCAGTTCGTGCAGGCGCGGCCAGTCGCGGCGATCGACCAGCCGAAGCGAGCGCGATGGCGCATCGAGCAAGTAGATGTGGTCGGCGATCGGTGCGAGCGATTCGTAATCGTGCGTGACGATAATCGACGTCTTGCGATGGGCCGCTTGTGTCTCGTGAATCAGCCGCGCGACCTTGACGGCCGTGACCGGATCGAGACCCGACGTCGGTTCGTCGTACAGAATGACATCGGGGTTGTAGGCGAGCGTGCGTGCGATGGCCAGCCGTTGCCGCTGTCCGCCGCTCAGCGCCGCGGTCGGCACGCCGCGCGGTACGTTCAGCTCGTCAAGCAGCTTGTCGGGCCGCGTCTCGCGGTCGGCCGAACCGCCCGGCCGGCCGTTGCGGTGGGCGTACGCGAAGCGGACGTTCGCCGTCGGCGACAGCTCGTCGAACAGCGCGAAGTTCTGGAACACGACGCCGACCGGTGGATGACTCGACCTCGATCCGTGCAGAGCGTCGCGGTCGTTGATCAGCAGCCGGCCGGCGACGTCGACCTCGCCTAGCGCGGTATCGAGCAGTCCGGCGATAGTGCGCAGCAGCAGCGACTTGCCCGCTCCGCTGCGGCCGACAATCAACGTAACCTCGCCGGGCGCGAACGATGCGGATGCACTTTCCAACAGGATGCGTCCGCCCGCCCGGACCGTCAGCTCGTGCAGTGCGACGGAAACACCGCCGCTCGTGCGGGATTGTTCCGTGTCGACGTCGCTCATTGCCGCCCACTCGCTCGTAACGTGGCCAGGCGCCGCACGGCCGCGCCGCCGCCCAGTTTCACCGGCAACACAATCGGCGACGACGCCACGGCCGGGCCGGCCGACGGCGTGCCGGCGTCGAGCAGGAACCAGCGGCGGTCCTTGGCGAGTATCTGCGTGCGCAGCACCTGAGCGAACTCGGGCGTGATGCCGTCGTGAAACGTGCCGAACACCAGTTCGGCGACGCGCCGCACCGTCGGTTCCAGCCGCTCGCCGGCGAACTGAAGTGCCGCGGCCGCCTCGGGGCTGGTCCAGTTGCGCTCCAGCGCCTCGCGCAGTCGCGGGTTGTCGATCATCACCTCGTCGACCACGTCCCAGACGAATCGCCGCAGCTCAGGGTCGCCGGCCAGATGCGCGAAGCTGCGGCGCACGCCGGCTTTCACCGCTTCGTTGTGCGACGCCTCTTGCAGCACCTCCTTCAGCAGCGCGGTGAAGTCGTCAGTGTGGCGCTCCAGGATCGGCATCGCCTCTTTCCTTACGAAGCGTTGCATCTCTTGCTCGACCAGCTTCTTTTCCGGCAACAGCACTGAGCGATCGTACGCAGCGCGCCAGGCGAAGCGCCAGACCGAGACCCGCTCCCACATCTCGCGCCCGACCTCGTTCGCGAGCGGCTCGGCGCGGCGGCGCACCAACGGCCAGAGTTCGCCCTTCACGAGCGGCAGCAGTTCCTTCTCGACGATCTCGCGCTGGTACTTGGCGCCGAGCGATTCCAGCTCGCCGCGCCGGCGACGGATCGCTCCGGGGAGGTCTTGTTCGATCACCTGCACCGCGTCGGTCAGGGTTTTTTCCACCAGCGGTTTCAGCGTGGCCAGGATGTCGTCCTGGTGGGCGTTGATCGCGAGTCGCAGCTCTTGCGTGATCTGGTCCCTGCGCTCGGTACTGAGCAGCGTGTTCACGACCCAGACGATGGAATCGGGCGTGGTGTATAGCGTCAGGCTCGCGTCGGCGCTCAGCCGCGGCGCGATTGGGTAGAGCATTGCCTGCGGCACGGTGCTTGCCGCGGCCGTGTCGGATAGCGCCCGGCCGTCGCGTGTGAGCAGCACGAGTTCGCCCACCTGCGTCAATGCGCCGGAGCCGTCGCTGGTGAAGATCGGATCACCGACTGCGACCTCGGTGGGCGCGGGCAGCCGCAACTCGATCGTGACGCGCGGGCTGGTCCAAAACCGCAGCAGTTCGCCGGCCCAGGCGCGCGACGCCGCCTCGGCACCGGACGGCGCGGCGACGCGCAGCCAGATCGCCGCACCCAGAGCGAACCAGAACGCCAGACCTACGACGACGCGCAACAGCTTCATGGCACTATCAATGTAGTCAGAGTTGAAGTAGTTGAAGTAGTTGAAGAAGGGCCGCCTCGCGTTCTGACTCATTCAACGTCTTCAACTTCTTCACCTCCTTCAACTGAGTGGTTATTCGACCATCAAAGGTTTTTCTGAAAGTGCCGTACGACTCGCGACCAGAGCGACTGCATCACGACCGGTTCCGGCACCATGTGCGTCAGACCCGAAAGCGGCAGCATCTCCAAGTCCTTGCCCGACCGAAACAGGGCGTCGGCCAGCTTCAGCGAATGCCGGAAGTAGACATTGTCGTCGGCCGTGCCGTGTACCAACAGCAGCGGCCGACGCAGCTCGGCGGCGTACGTCAGCAGCGAGCCATCGCGATACGCCTCGGGGTTGTCCTGCGGCAGGCCGAGATAGCGCTCGGTGTAGTGCGTGTCGTAGTCGAGCCAATCGACCACGGGAGCGCCGGCGACGGCGGCCTTGAACACGTCCGGCTCGCGCAGCACCGCCAGAGCGGCCATGTAGCCGCCGAACGACCAGCCGACGATGCCGACGCGGTCGAGATCGAGTTCGGGAAACCGGGCGCCGAGCGCCTTGAGCCCCGCGACCTGGTCAGCGAGCGGCACGCTGCCGAACTTCCTGGCGATGGCCCGCTCCCAATCGCGACCGCGGCCCGGTGTGCCGCGCCCGTCGATCGACACGACGATGAACCCCTGGTCGGCCATCCACTGGTCGATCAAGAGGCGGGCCATGTTCTTCACAACCTTGTTATGGCCTGGCCCCCCGTACACGTCGACGATCACCGGGTACTTCTGCCCCTTCTGGAAACTCTGCGGGCGGACCACAACGGCGTGGAATCCGTCGCCGTCGCCGACCTTCACGAACTCGGCCCGCGGCACGAACGGCGGCTCCTCGGCGACCGACGGCAACTCGGCGATCAGCGATCCGTCGGCGCGGTGTACCGTCGTGCGTGGCATCGCGCCGGGCCGCTGCGCGAGTTGCGTGTAGATCGAGTGGTCCTTGGCGAACGTCGCGTCGTAGAGGCCGGGTTGAGTGGTGAGCTGCTTCGGCCGCATCGGCGGCAATTCGGCCTGCAGTTCCACATTGGCCAACAGACCACGAAACAGGTGCATCTCCGTGGGGTCGACGCTGGCGCGATAGGTGACGAAGATCTCGTGGGCCTTGTCATCGAGATGAATGTCGACGAGTCCCTGGTAACCGGCCGAGTGCGGCACGAATCGCGACGCGATTCTGGGCGCACCGTCCTTCTCGTCCGAATATCGCAGTTGTAACTCCGTGCCGCCGGCCGACTCACTGGTCCAGTGTACGTACAAACCGCAAAACCCCTTGATGACGCGCGGCATATCCTGGTCGATGTTCAACCAGGCCGGGTCGCGTTCGGTCAGATACTCGGTCGTGTCGCCGGTCTGCCAATCGGCCAGCAAGACGGCCATCTCGGTTTGATCGCGCGACTGAACAACGAGGGCGAGCCAGGGAAGCGGGTAGGTGACGGTGAGCGCCTCGGCCCAGCGCACGGTCGCAAGATACGGAAACCGCTCGGCGTCCCACTTGATCCAGACCGGATCGCCGCCCGCGACCGGTGCGACGCCGAGCCGCACGCGCACGTTCGCCTTGCCCGGACGCGGATAGAACGACGGGTGTGGCGGCTGGTCGGGTCGGGCCGGGTCGGCCACGTGCCAGACCTCGACGCCCGTCGCGTCGGCCTCCTCAAAGACGATGTGTTTCGAGTCGGGCGACCACCAGAAGCCGCTGAATCGGCTCATTTCCTCTTGGGCGACGAACTCCGCGAGGCCGTGCGTGACCAGTTCCGTGCCGCCGGTCGTGACCCGCCGCTCTCGTTGCGTCGCGAGATCGAGCACATAGACGTCATAGTCGCGCACGTAGCCGACACTCTGGCTGTCGGGCGAGAACTTGGGATCGAGGATGGTTCCGTCGCCGGTCTTGAGCTGCGTGGTCTTGCCCGTCGTGCGGTCGAGCACGTAGAGCTTGCCGGAAAGGCTGACGAGGACGAGCCGGCCGTCGTCGGAGATCTGGTAGTCGGTGAACCCGGCGACGCTGACCCGCATTCGTTCGCGTCGCGCCTTTTCCTCGGGCGACAGATTCTCCTCGCCGCCCGCGAGCAGTTGTTCGGGCGTCAGCAACAGCCGGGTCTTGGCCGTAGCCACGTCGAACTCATACAGCTCCAGCTTCGCTCGCCGCGGCTGGGAACGCAGGAACAGCACCGCCTTCCCGTCCGGAGTCGGCCGCGCCTTAGTCGGCCGCCCAAGCATGAACCCGCGCGTCTCAGCATGATCGCGCAGATACCGCGCATCGATCGGCGGGTACTTCGACTGAGTTGCCTCGGCCCGCACGATCATCGGGACCAACGACACACACAACGCCGCTGCGAGCGATCGGATCACCGTGTTCATGCCGCGAGTTTCCCCAGTTGCGGCGAACGGATCAAGAGCGGGCGACTCGGCGCCAAATGACCGTGCGTGAATCTGCGAATCGCCCAAACAACTCGCGCACGGTGATTTAGGGGGGGGAGCTCGCAACAGGAGTGGTCTGGCAGCCTCAGGTCTGGCCGGTGAGCCGGCCGAGATCGGCGAAGAAATGAGGATAGGTCTTGGCCGCGCACGCGGGGTTGGTAATCACGATGCCTGGCGTGCGCAGGCCGGCCAAGGCGAAACTCATGGCGATCCGGTGGTCGTTGTAGGTTTCGATGGTCGCGCCGCGCGGCGGCGTGGGGTGGATGACGAGGCCGTCCTGCCGCTCGTCGACCTGGACGCCGATGCGGCGCAGCTCGGTGGTCAGAGCGGCGATGCGATCGGTTTCTTGCTTGCGAATGTGCGCGACGCCGGTGATCGTCGTCGGCCCCGAGGCGAACGCGGCGACAACGGCCAACGTGAGCGTCGTGTCGCTGATCGCTCGCATGTCGGTCTCGATGCCGCGCAGCGACTGGCCCGCGACGCTGATGGAATCGACGCGTCGCTGCACCTTGGCGCCCATGCGTTCCAAGAGGTCGACGAACGCGACGTCGCCCTGCGCGCTCGATGTGCCGATCCCCTCGACCGTCACCTCGCCGCCGGTGATCGCCGCAGCGGCCCAGAAGTAGCTCGCGGCCGTCGCGTCGGGCTCAATGTCGTAGGGTAGCCCCGTATACGCCTGCCCGGCCGGAACGAGGAATTGGTTTGGCTGCGGCATCTCGACCACGACGCCGAAATCGCGCATCACGGCAACAGTCATCCGTACAAAAGGCTCCGAGACGACTTCGCCGGTAAGGTCGATGCGCACGTCGCCGGCTGCGTAGGGCGCGGCCATGATGAGAGCGCTGGCGTATTGACTGCTCTGACCGCCGGGCACTTTCACGATGCCGCCGCGCAGGCCCTTGGCTCGGACTCGCACGGGTGGGCAGCCGGCGCCCGCCTCGCAGCGTGCGTCGGCGCCCAGCACGCGCAGGGCCGCGAGCAGATCCTCGATCGGCCGCTCGCGCATGCGCGGCACGCCGTCGAGGCGATACTCACCACGACCAAGCGACACGGCCGCGGTGAGGAAGCGAATGCTCGTGCCCGAGTTGGCCAGGAACAGATCGGCGCTGGCCGCCGGGATGAGGCCGCCGCAACCGCTGACCTTCATCGTGCCCCGCGCGGTATTGTGCTCGACCGCGACGCCGAGCCGACGCCAGCTATCGACCATCACCTGCGTGTCTTCGCTATCGAGCGCGCCGCTGAGCGTCGATCGACCTTTGGCGAGCGCCGCCACGACCAGGGCCCGGTTCGTCAGGCTCTTCGACCCCGGCGGGCGCACGCGGCCAGTCACCCGGCCCGCGGGCTTTATCTCGATTGCCTCGGTTGCTGTTCGTTGCGTGCTCAAGAAGTCTGCTCCAACGCGGCCGGGCCCGCAATCAAGCCTTCCTCACCGCTCGCGGCGTTCCAACCTTGCCTGCAACTGCTCGCGGGTCAAGCCGACGACCAGAAACCGTTTCTCGCGCGACGCCAGGCCCGAGACCAAACGTACCTGTGATTTGGCCAGACCCAACTCGTCGGCCAAAACCTTGGCGATCGCGTCGTTGGCCTTGCCGCGCTCGGGCGCCGCGGCGACTGCAACCCTGAGCGCGCCGGCGTGCTCACCGACGACGCCTGCTCGCCGCGCACGTGGTTGCGCTCGCACCGGCAAGATCACGCCGTCGGCATGCGGTACAAGATCGATCATGGTTTCTCGTCGCTCTCGGAAAACAGCGCCGATCCGATACGCACGATGGTCGCCCCTTCGGCGATAGCCGCTTCAAAGTCGCCGCTCATGCCCATCGACAACTCCGCGAGCCGGCAGTTCGGCGGCGCCTCACGGGCCAGGCGATCGCGCCATTCGCGCAGCGCGGCGAACGTCGGCCGCGCATGCCGCGGGTCGGGGTGGTAGGCGGCCATCGTCATCAGTCCCACGACCTTGACCCGCTGCAACTCGGCGACACGTTCGACCGCCGCCGCGAGTTCGTTCGTATCGAAGCCGTGCTTGGCCGATTCGCCGCTGACGTTCACCTCGAGCAGCACCGACGGCTGCAGATTCAACTCGACCGCCAGATCATCCAGTCGATCGAGCAGGTCCACGCTGTCGACCGAGTGAATCAGGTGAACGAGCGGCAGCGTACGTCGCGCTTTGTTGCGCTGCAGCGGGCCGATCAGATGCCATCGCACCAGCTCTGGCACAAGGTCGCGCTTGCGCCACAGTTCTTGCGGTCGACTCTCGCCCAAGTCGGTCACGCCCAGCGCCACAAGTTCCCTGGCGACCGCTTCGTCTACTTGTTTCGTCACGGCAACCAGCCGCACCGATTCCGGCGGCCGACCGGCGGCGCGGGCGGCGCAAGCGATCCGGTCACGCATGGCCGCCAAGTTCTCTTCGAGTCTTTCCCGCGCGAGCGTCATCTCGGTTCCCTGCCGATCACGCTGGTCAGTATATACCGCACGCGGCCATAAATGAGACATTTTCGTTTAGCGCCCAGCCGAAGGCGCCGGCGGAACATGGCTGGATTGTGCATCTCCGGTCGCCTGCGGCTCCGCGTTAAACGAGTCAAGCCTGCCGCGTGTGGTATTGCCGGTTCATTTTCGCCGTTCCCACACCTGGACGGTCGCCGACTCGTGCGGGCCAATCATCGGCGGCGCGATCGAGCCGTCCGGGTTCTTCCGCGCCCGCTCGACTCGGAAGGCCCCGGTGTGTACGAGTATCGCGTTGGCGAAAAGCTCGTAGCCGTCTTCGATTCGTTTGGTGAGGTTGTCGAGCAGAAGTTCCGAGTCGCCGTCGTGCATCGCGAAAGACTGGGGCACGTGAACCATGACGATGAACTTCGGCTTGTGCTGATCCAGTTCAGCGATCACTTGTTGGTGACGCTGCGGCGCGTTGGGGCTGCCCCCGAAGAGTGGATACATGAAGATGTATCGACTGGCGCTGCGTCGCCCCGCGTAGAACAACAACTGCGGCTCGGAGCCGAACACGAAGACTCGGTCGTCCGGCGTCGAATTCTCGCGGATCAGTGCGGCCAACTCGATCGACTCAGCGAACGGATTCGGGCCGTACAGCAGCCGGCAGGCGGATTGCGGCGAGCCGGCGAAGAAATAGTGGCGGTGCAAGTAGGTTGGCCACGCGACGGCGAGCACGCTCAAAACAACTGCCACTCGGCTCTGCCACTCGCGCCGTTTTGGTTCCACAATTCGAGACAGGGCTTCCAGTCCATAGCCGGCTACGAGCGCCGTGGGAGGCATCAGCAAGATGAAATAGTGGTGGCGAAAGTACCCGCCCACGCTCACGGCCACGAGCGAACTGAGCCACCACCACAGCGCCGGCCGCACCGCCCCGTCGCGTCGCACCGCCGCCTGCCAAACTCCGACTCCGGCGGCGACCAACAGCGGCCACTGCGACAGGCCCAGTCCGCGCGCGACCCGCCACAACATGAACCCGTAAAGCTCCAGCGACACGCGGCCGGAATATGCCAGGTTATAGCTCCACACGCACTCGAAAAACGGAACCCAGGCGCCGCACGACGCGAAGTAGATGCACGTCAAACCGAGCACCGCAATGAAGCCGGCAAGCATCGCCAACGGTGTCGCGAACAGGCCCGACGTTCGAGTCGGAACGCCCGGTCGCCACATCGCCGCTACGAACTGAAACAGCACGATCGGCAGCGCGACCTGCTTGAACAGCACTGCGAGTCCGCCCATGCAGCCGAGCAAGGCCGCGTCGCAGAACTCGCGCCGCTGTGGCTGTAGGCTGGGTGTCGCACCCAGTGGCTGTAGGCTGGGTGTCGCACCCAGTGGCTGTAGGCTGGGTGTCGCACCCAGCCTACTGCGCAGGTCGCGCAGGCGAACAGCGAGGTACATTCCAGCCGTGAGCGGCAAGATCGCGAACACTTCGGTGTTGGCGGCGTTGCCCAAGACCGACACATCCATGACGAGCACGACCATGGTGAGCGACGCCGCCACGCCGACGACCGGCGAGAACAGCCGCCGACCCACAAGGTACAGCAAGCCCGCTGTGGCCAGCACGAACAAGTGGGCCAGCCAGTGGATCGCCTCAATGCTACGCAAGCCGATCGCGAACAACGCCGCATAGGCGAGGAACACGCCAGGCGGCTTCTGGTCGAAGGCGTCGCGATACGGCACGTCGCCCGCCAGCCACCGATCGGCGATATAGGCGTATTCGCCTTCGTCGCGTTCGAGCGGAATCTGAGCGATCGAGAATCGAAGCACGCACGACAGAATCACGACGAGCCCCAGGCCAAGCCATTGGATCGCGCCGCCCCGGTCGCCCGGCGTGCCGCTTGTTGGGGTCGCCGTCGTCGCTGCCTCGGATGCGTTCATTCCTGTCTCCTTGCCCCATGTGGTCCTACTTGCGGTAGAGTGGCGCAGGGCAGGCCGGTCTGCCCGCGCCGAGCGATACAGCTTACAATGCGATCATGCCTTCTGACACCCCCGTTGCCGATCGCGCGTTGCCCTGGGCGGAGGCGGCGGGGTTCTGCGGCGCAGTGGCTGCCGTCGCGGCGATCGAGATTGCCAGGCGACCCGAGTATCTGGCGCAGCCGGCGTTGGTGCTTGCCTACACACCTCAGGGCGAAACCACTTGGGTCGGGCTCGTCGTACTGGCGCTGCCGATCATCGGCTGGCTGGGCAGGCGGACCGACGTTCAACGCAGTGCGCCGAACCAGCGGCCTGACCCCCTCACCCCGACCCTCTCCCCCGCAGACGGGGGAGAGGGAGAACCCCCGTGGCGTTCTCGATCGGAACCCTCGCGGTGCACCACGTCGACAACAGAGGGAGATGCTCCCTCGGGCAAACCGCCGTGGCGTTCTCCCTCTCCCCCGTCTGCGGGGGAGAGGGTCGGGGTGAGGGGCAGCGCTGCTTGCGGCATTGCCTCAACCGCCAAGCCAACGCGAGGTTGTTCCGTAGTGTTTCCTGTGTTCCTGAGCGTCCTGGTTTTCCTCGTCCACATCGGCTTGGCCGCGCATGTCGGGCGGCTCTTCCGCGGCATGCCGCCCGCCTATCACGACGAATACAGTTATCTGTTCCAGGCGAAGACGTTCCTTGCCGGCAGGCTTTTTTTTCCACAACCGCCGGCGAGCGACTACTTCAACCAGATGCACGTGCTGAACGACAACGGCGTCTTTGCAAGTCGATACTTTCCGGGGGTGGGACTGTGGCTGGCGCCTTGGGTCGCGTGCAATCGACCGTACTGGGGTCAATACACGGCCGGCGGGCTGGTCGCGGTGCTGGCGTTTTGGATTGGCCGCGAGTTGTGCGAGTCTCTCGAACAACGGTTTCAGCCGGCCGCGGTGCGATCGCGGTCGCGTGCGAACCTGTGCGGGGCTCTTGCCGGGTTGTGGTGTGCAGCGTCGCCGGCGATGGTGCTGTTCAGCAACCTGCTCTTGAGCCACCATCCGACGACGCTGGGCCTCATGGGATTCACGCTGTGTTACCTGCGCGCGATCCGCACGCGCGGTCTCGGTTGGCCGCTCGTGGGTGGTGTGTCGCTCGCGCTGGCGATGTTGTGCCGCCCACTCACAGCGTTCGGCTTCGCTCTGCCGTTCGCGGCCCATCTGGCGTGGCTGGTCGGGCGCAGGCGATTGGAAAGCGGCGTGCCGCGGGTCGCGGCGGCGCTCGCGCCGCTGGTTGTAGGCGTCGGGTTGCTCGGCGCCTACAACGTCGCGCTGACGGGCAGTCCGTTCGAGACTCCATACGGCCTGTACACGCGAATCTACTCGCCAAGTCACGCGTACGGCTTTCACAACGTCAGCCGCGGGCGCGAGCAGGTCGGACCCAAGGTGCTCGACAATTACAACCGCTGGGCCGAGGAGTTGACGGTGCGGCGAGCGCTGGAACTGGTCGGTCGCCGCGCGGCGGCCAGCGCGTTGTGGTCGACTGGGCGAGTCACGCTGGCGTGGCTCGTACCGGTGTTCGTCGTGATGCTGGCGTGGCTGCCCGGCACGTGGCGGCTGCTGGCGGCGGCGGTGCTCGGTCTGCACGCGGTGTACTTCCCGTTCGGGTTCGAGGGGATATTTGAATTATCGTACGTGTTCGAGTCGGTCCCGATCCTGTGCGTGCTGTGCGCCACAACGGTCGTGTTGCTGTGCAAGATGTGGCGAACGGCGGGACGCTGGGGCCGAGTCGCGTGGCTGGCATTGCTCATGGTGTGCGGCTTCGTCGGCCCGATCGAGCGGCTTTCTACGGCAATCGGCGAGGTCCGGTTCCCGCGGACCTATTACGCCAGCTTTCAGTTCCTGCTTGCTGCGAGCGGCGTGCGGCCGCCGGCCGTTGTAGTGATTGAACCCGATCCGGCGGACCGGCATCGCGACCTCGTGACCAATTCACCCACGCTCGACGAGCCGGTCGTGCGCGCCCGTGCGTGCGGCCTGCCGATCGCGGAACTCCGAGCTGCTTTTCCCGACCGCGAGTTCTGGCACTACGACGTCCGGTCACGGGCGTTGATCTTGTTGGATGCCGGTACGTCCGAGTCGCCGCGCGGGCCGTGAAAGTTGATCACGTCCGGAAACTACGGTCGCGCGGGCGACGCCGACTCTTGCTGCGCGTCGCGCAACTCGTTGAGGATCGCTTGGAACTCGGGCAAGTCGCGGACGTAGTCAAAGTCGGGATCGACCCCCAGCTCGACGGCGTCACGGTATCCGGCGCGGATCGCGTCGCAAAGCGTCGAGACCGCCTTCTCGCCGTAGCTCGCGCGGCGTGTCTTTTCCGAAGAGACGTGGTCAGCGGTTGCGCTGGGCATTGGGTCGGCGCAGCAGAGCGCGTAGCAAGCTGCCGCGTAGTACAGCAACCGGGCCCGGGGTGGTCGTGCGGTGCGGACCTCATCGGCGATCGCGGCAGCACGTTCGAACTTGCCGCACCGCGCCAGCGCGAACATCAGTTCGATCTTCGACCCGCCCTTTCCGGCCAGCTCCTCGTGGATGTCCAGACACTTTTGGTAGTGTCCGGCCGCGGCGCTCTTGTGCTGGCGCAGCAGTGCCGTCGCGAAGCGGTAGTGGGCGAGTCCCAAGGCTCGCTGCGTCGCCGGCCGAGAGTCGGCGGCAGCCAGTTGCGAGTAGATTGCCAGTCCGCGCGAGTAGACGTCCTCGGCCGCTGCGGCGTCGCCCATAAAGAGGAGCATATCGCCCAGCGACCCGAGCGCGGCCGCGAGTTGGGCCTTCGCCGTGTCATTCAAGGGGTCGGCCTCGCTCAGCTTCGTGCGCAACAGGACCGCGCGATGCAGGTGGTCGCGTGCTCTTTCGAGGCTGCCGTCGCGAAAGTGAAGGTCGCCGAATGTGCCGAGCGACTGGGCGAGCGATCGCTATACGTCGGCATTCTCGGGATCCGCGGCGATGAGTCGTTCCCGCCGGGCCAGGGCGTTGGCGTGATATTCGCGCGCCTGCTTGGATGCACCCGTCGCCGAACTCACGTTGCCGAGTCGTTCGTAGGAGTCCGAGATGAACTTTTCCACGAGCGCCGGCGCGTAGAAATCGCTCTGTGGTTGTCGGGCCAGATCAAGCCGCAGTTCCAGTCCGCGTGCGTACAGCTCGCGGGCCTTTGTCGGATCCTTGGCCTGGTAGAGGCTGCCAAGCCCATCGCACGACGCGGCCAGGTTGGCCCGCGCCTTGTCGGCCTCGACGCCTGTCGGATGCGATTCGGCCAGCCGCGTGAGTATCTCGTGGCACTGTTCGTACTGCTTGAGCGCTTGTTCCCCCTGGCCGAGCTGACTCATGATGAAGCCTCGCTGCATCAGCGCTGCCGCCTTGCTGCGCGCGATCAGGCTGGCGTTGCCTTCAGTGGCGACCACGGCTTCAAGCTTGTCGAGCGCCATCTCCAGCAGTCTGCTGCGCACCGCCTGAAGCGGCAGCTTGTCTCGCAACTCGGCGTCGATCTCCTGCACGACGATCTTGAGCGACTCGAGCGCCAACTCGCTCTGTTGGGCGGCGAGTCGGTAGTTGTCGTCGGCCAGCCGAGCGTTCAACACAGCCTGTCGCGCGCTTTCGCGAGCATCCCGCTCCGCTCGCTCCGCACGCGTCTGGGCGACCTTCGCGAGTTGCTCGTTGTGCTCGGCCTGCTGCTTCGCGGCCACCGCGTCGTTGCGTTCGTGCCGAATGCGAACAGCGGCGGCGATCGACCCAATCAGCCCGGCGACGAGCAACGAAGCCACTGCAGCGCTCAATCCCGCGATCTTTGGGTTGCGCCGGCACCACCGCACGAATCGCTCGACATCGCCGATCGGTCGCGCAGTGATCGGCTCGCCCGCTCGAAACCGGCCCAGGTCGTCGGCCAGTGCCGCCGCCGTGGCGTATCGCTTGGCCGGCTCCTTCTGCAGGCACTTCAGGCAAATCGTCTCGATGTCGCGCGCGAGCTTCGGCTGAAGTTGCGCCGGCGCGACCGGCTCGTCGCGCACCACCTGCATCACCGTGTCCATCGGAGTCGCGGCCAGGAACGGCGGCCGGCCGGTGAGCATCTCGTACAGGATCGCACCAAGCGCGTATACGTCGGTGTGCGGCCCGATCTGGTGTACTTCACCCAGGGCCTGTTCGGGCGCCATGTAGCTTAGGCTGCCGATGATGGTGCCACTGCGGGTTTGGGTCGACGACTGCCCCTCGAGCCGCTTGGCCAGCCCGAAGTCGGTTATCTTGGGCGTGCCGTCGGCGGCGAGCAGGACGTTGGCGGGCTTGAGGTCGCGGTGAACGACGTTGTGCTGGTGTGCGTGGTGCATGGCCCGAGCGAGCGTCTCGACCATGGCCGCGGCTTCATTTGCGTCTTGCGGCTTGCCGCCGACTTTGTGGGCGAGGCTGACGCCATCGACGAATTCGAGCGACAGGTACGGCAGCCCGTCGTGCTCGCCGACTTCGTAGATCTGAATGATGTTCGGGCTTTGCAGGTGGGCGACCGCCTGGGCCTCGGCGCTGAATCGTGCGAGATGGTCGGCGCCGGCGTGCGCCCCGGCGATGATCATCTTCAGCGCGACGATACGCTCGAGCTTCAAGTGCCGCGCGCGGTATACAACGCCCATGCCGCCGCGACCAAGCTCGCCGAGAATCTCATAGCCGGGCACGGCGAGGCGCGGCATCGCGCCGCGGCCCGACGCGGCCGCTGGTCCGGCCAGAGTCGCCGAGTCGCTCGGCGCCATAGCCGAGCAGCCCAAGTCAAAGCTCACGTCGGTGGCCGCGTCGACCTGCCGGGCATCGTCGTCGGCGCACACCGGTTGAAACAGGATGGTGGCCCGCGCGGCCGGATGGGCCGTGTCGACATCGGGCGCGACACCGTGGATCGTGGCGTCCGAGTCGGCCGCGGGTTGTTTCGGTTGCGGCCCGATCGCTTGGGTCGGTTGATCTGCGCTTGCCGGCTCGCTCATGTCGGCCTCCTGACTTCGCGCCGCGAACATCGCAGAGCCGCCCAAGAGTCTAACCGATCGCCACCGCCTTGCCAGTGAGCACCGACTGGGCCTCGCAGTGGCAGAGCCGCAACGCGTCGCGCGCGAGCTGGCCGGACAGCTCAGCGGGCCTGGCAGCGCCGCGCACGACGCCGGCCGCATGTTGCAGTTCGGCGGTGAACGCGACGATCGGATCGCCGGGGCCAAGCTTCGGCTGATGACTCTTGCCGTCGGCGGTGAGCACCGTCAGCGGCTGAGTGCCCGACTCATAGAGCAGCGTCGCCTTTTCCAAATAGATCTCGTAGCCGTGTACGAACGGCCGGCCCTGCTGGCAGATCGCGCCGCTGGAACAGGTGACGCACACGCTCGGGTCGTCAAAGAGATAATGAGTCGTCAGGTATGTCACGAATCCGCGCTCGGTGATTCCGCGTGCGTACACTCGTTTCGGGACTCCGCAGACGAGGCCGATGAAGTGTGTGTCGTGGATGTGCAGGTCGACGGCCGGCCCACCGGTCTTCTCCAGGCTGGCAATGTCGGCCGACCAGGTGGGCTGCGAGATGATCCGCTTGAAGTGCGCTGCGACGAGCTTGCCATACTTGCCCGACGTGATCGCCGTGCGAGCGAACGCGAACTCGGGGAAGAACGGCAGCACGTGCGCGACCAGAAGGCGCCGACCCGCCCGCCGCGCCGCGGCCAGCATCCGATCTGCATCCTTGACGTCGAGCGCGATCGACTTTTCCACGAGCACGTGCTTACCCGCCCGTAGGGCCGCGACCGCCACGTCGGCGTGCTGATCGGTCGGCAAGCAGATGTCCACGAGGTCGACGTTGCGGTCGGCGAGCAGCGAGTCGATCTCGGCGTGCCGGGCCACGCCGGTGAGGTCCTCATTCTTCTTGCCGCGCGGTCCGAAGTTCCCCTGGATCGAGCTCCAGTCGCCCGCGAGTTTGCGTGCGTTGCGCGTTGCGATCGCCGTCACCTTCGCCCCGCGCAGCTTCTTCGCTCCGTAGAAGTGAATCATGCCCATGAAGCCGACGCCCACGATGCCGATACGGACCATGACTATCTCCTTGGCTGGTGTGCTCTGAAGTCAGCGGAGAAAGTACCAGAGCGGTTTCAGGAGCGGAACACGGAACAACGAACAACGACGACGGACCAGTGACGCTCCGCGGTTTCCGCGTTGAACGGCCGCGTGCATATCGCCACAATCGGCGCCGCAATGGCTATCGCTTCGATACTGACTCCTGAACTGCGCGAGATGCTCGAGACGAACGATGCGGACGGGCTGCGCGAATTCTGCGAGGCGATGCACCCGGCGAGTACGGCGGATTTCCTGGAAGAGCTGAGCGGCGAAGAAATCTGGCGAGTGCTCAGCCGCACCGCCGCGGCGCGCCAGTCCGACATCTTTCAGTACTTCCCCGACACGCGCAAGCGCGAACTGGTGCGCGTCGCCGGCCGCGATCGGCTCGCGCGCCTGATCGAGGCGATGGCGGCCGACGACCGCGTCGACATGGTCAAGGACCTGGACGACGAGCTGCGCGACGACCTCTTGCCGCTCGTCGCCCAAGCGGAACGTGAGGACATTCGCCGGCTGCTGTCGTATCCCGAGGCCTCGGTCGGCGCGGTGATGACGACCGACTACGCCTGGCTGCCGGCGGACCTGTCGGCGGGCGACGCGCTCGCTCAGTTGCGGCTCCAGGCGCCCGACCGCGAGACCATCTACTACATCTACGTACTCGACGCCGACCGGCATCTCGTCGGCATCGTCACGCTGCGCCAGCTCATCATGGCCAAGCCGTCGACCAAACTCGGCGACATGATGGAGCGTAACGTGATCTCGGTCGAGGTGGACGAGAACAAGGAGCAGGCCGCCCAGAAGATCGCCCACTTCGACTTCATCGCCATGCCGGTGGTCGACAAGGCGAACCACTTGGTCGGCATCATCACGCACGACGACGTGATCGACGTCGTGGTCGAGGCGGCGACCGAAGACGTCCACCGGCTCGGCGCGGTCGGACCTATGGAGGAGAACTACCTCGAGGCCAGTTTCCGGTCGGTGTGGCGCAAGCGAGCGTTCTGGTTGTCGTGTCTGTTCGTCGGCGAGCTGCTCACCGTGCTGGCCCTGGCGTCGTTTCAAGACGCGATCGACAAGGTGGTGGCGCTCGCGTTGTTCATCCCGTTGTGCATTTCGACCGGCGGCAACTCGGGTTCGCAGGCGGCGACGCTCATCACCCGCGCGATGGCGCTGGGGCAGGTCGGCGTCGGCGATTGGCTGCGTGTGCTGCGGCACGAGGTCCTGATGGGGCTCGCGCTGGGCATGACGCTCGGCGTGATCGGCACGGCCGTGGTCTACGTTCTGCCCGACGTCATCATCGGCGACGTCACACCCTGGAAGCTGGCGATGGTCGTCGGCCAGTCGGTGTCGGCGATCTGCATTTGGGGCACGCTGGTCGGGTCGATGCTGCCGATGTTCTTCAAGCGAGTGGGCGTGGACCCGGCGATCGCGTCGAACCCGTTCGTGGCCACGTTCGTAGATGTCACGGGCAACATCATCTATTTCTCGCTGGCGACGATCTACCTCTTGGGTGCAGGATAACCGCATGGACGGCGACGTCTCGCGGCGACTGCGGCGTGTTCTGCTCGCCGCGCTGTTCTGCGTTGCGCTGGTGCTTCGAGTCGGCGCGGCGCTGTGGCTGGATCATCGCACGCGAGCGGCCGGCAAAGCGCATGAGTTCGCCGACAGTGAGCTGTACTGGTTGCTCGCTCAGCGCATCGCTGCGGGCGAGCCGTATCACGACGGCAAGCGGGCCGTGCTTCGAACGCCCGGCTATCCGGTTTTCCTAGCCGCGAGCGCGCGTCTGTTTGGTCCGAGCACCATCGGCGCGCGGCACCTGCAGGCGGCCGTAGGCGCTGCGGCGTGCGTGTTGGTGTTCTTCCTGGTTCGCCGCCTTATCGACGAGCGCACCGCGGCGGTGGGTGCCGGGCTTGCCGCGGTCTATCCGTTCGCCGTGTTCCTGTCGGCCGTGTTGCTTTCCGAGACGCTGTTCGCGGCCGTGCTGACCGGCCAGTTGATCGTGCTATCGCTCGTGATCGAGCGTGCCGGCCGGCCCGAGCGACCGCGCGGTGCGCTGACACTCGCGGGCGTCGTGGGGTTGCTCGGCGCGGCGGCAACGCTGGTGAGGCCCTCGTGGCTGCTGGCAACTCCGCTTGCTGCCGCGGGCCTGATGTTGGCCCGACGGCGATCGAGCGCGGCCGCCTGCGCGATGGTCACGACATTCGCGCTGGCCATGACGCCGTGGTGCGTGCGTAACTGGCGGGTGACCGGACATTTTGTGCCCACGACTCTTTGGATCGGCGCCAGCTTGTACGACGGGCTGAATCCGCGGGCCGACGGATCGAGCCGTATGGATTTCATGGACCGGCCCGTTGAGTTTGGTCTGGATCCGGCGCTCGGGCGCATGAACGAGTGGCAGCAGGATCGCTACCTGCGCGATCAGGCGATCGCATACGCCCGGCGCGAGCCTGGCCGAGTACTACAACTGGCGGCAGTGAAGGTCGCGCGGTTCTGGAACCCGCTGCCCAACGCCGCCGAGTGGCAGAGTGCGGCGGCGCAGATCGTCAGCTTGGCCAGTTGCGGGCCGGTGGTCGTGCTGGCGGCCGTCGGAGTCTGGCGGTTGCGGCGATGTCGAGTCGCGTTGGCCCTGCTGGCCGGCCCCGTGTTGTACTTCACTGCGATCCACTCGGTGTTCGTCAGTTCGGTGCGCTATCGTGAGGCGGCGATGCTGCCGGTGCTCGGTCTGGCGGCCGCGGCGGTGACGCGATGTCGAGCGAGCAGCGACGACGCTACTCAAGTCCACCCCCAGGGCGATTCATGAGTACAGCAGGGCCGATCGAGTGCGACGGTGCCAGTCAGCCTCGTCTGCCCGCGCGAGTTCAGCGATCTCGGCCCTGTCGAGTTCGGCAGGATTGCTCAATCGTTCGCGCAGTCGGCTGTCGCCGAAGAGCAGGTCCACCGGCATTCGCTCGTGTTCGTACTCGTACGGCGGCGATCGCCACGCGAAGTCGCTCGGCCACAGCGACCGAACCGCGGCGAGCAGGGAGATCGTCGTTTCCAGAGCGCGCACGCTGCGAGTGTCGACGATGTGCAGCGTAGCGCCGCCGCAAACGGCGCCCTGCCACTTGTCGAACGTCGGCCGGAACGTCGACGCGGTGACCCTGATGCCGCTGAGCGGATACGAACGAAGGCGGGCGAGCAACCTGTCCGGATCGATGAACGGTGCGCCGAACAGCTCGAACGGGCGTGTCGTGCCGCGGCCCTCGGACAGGTTCGTTCCCTCGAGCAGCACCATTCCGGAATACAGAGCCGCCGTCTCAAACCGCGGCATGTTCGGCGACGGCGGCGCCCAGACTCGGCCGGTTTGGGGCCACAGCATGCTGCGCCGCCAACCGGCCATCGCGACGACCTCGACGCGACAGCCCAGCGCGAGTTCCTGGTTGAAGAGCCGCGCGAGTTCGCCGATCGTCATGCCGTGGCGCAGCGGCACCGCCGCGGCCCCAACAAAACTGCGAAACGCCGTGTCCACGACCGGACCTTCGACAACCTCGCCGCCCAGTGGGTTCGGTCGGTCGAGCACCACGACCGGGATGCCGAGCTTGCCGCACTCTTCGAGACAGTAGAGCATCGTCCAGACGAACGTGTACACCCGCGTCCCGACGTCCTGCAGATCGACGATCAGACAATCGAGATCGCGCAACATGTCGGGCGTGGGTCGGCGCGTGTCGCTGTACAGGCTCCACATCGGCACGCCGAGTCGCGTGTGTGATGCGTGCGGAGTCTCGATCATGTTCGCTTGGGCTTCCCCCCAAAATCCGTGCTGCGGCGTGAAGAGGGCGAGCAACTGGCCGGGGAATCGCTCGGCCAGCACGTCGCACGCGAATCGAAAGTCGCGATCGAGCGAGGCGTGATTCATCACGAGGCCGAGCCGCGCGCCGCGCAGCAGTTGCGGCGGGTCCACTACGCATCGCTCCAAACCGATCTCAACCATCTCGCCGCCGTCACTCATAGAGCAGAAACTGCGCTCGCCGCGCGATGAACTCATCGAGTTCGCCTCGATACAACGCCTCGATCTCGGCCACGGGCCGCGCTTCGAGCACGGCGTCGAGCACGCGGCGGTTGGCCAGCAGCCGATCGTACGCGGGCGCGTCCCATTGATCACGGTGCAGCAAGCGGAGCTGCCGCGCGATCTCCAGACCGGTGCGCAGCGGATCGAACCGAGCGCGGTCCGTGATCAGGATATTCACTCCGCCGCACGCCTGACCGGCGAACTTACTCGACGTCGGCGTGAACCGCAGCGGAACAAATCGCACGCCCGCGAGTCCGGCCGCATTAAGCCTGGCGGCAAGCTCGATGCCGTCGAGCCACGGCGCGCCGATCAGCTCGAAAGGCGTGTCGGTGCCGCGCCCGACCGACAGGTTCGTCATCTCCAACAGGCCGATGCCGGGATAGAGCAGCGCCTCGTTGAGATTGCGCATGTTGGGCGATGGGTTCACCCACACCAGGCCGGTGGCATCGAACAGGTCCGCGCGGCGCCATCCTTCGACCGGGATGATTTCGAGCTCGACGCCCAGTTTGCGTTCCGCGTTGATCATGCGGGCCAGCTCGCCGACCGTCATGCCGTGCCGCACGGGCAGGCGATGAAACGCGGTGAACGACTCGCGGCCCGCGTCGAGCATTGGCCCAGCGACAGCGACGCCGCCGATCGGGTTCGGTCGATCGAGCACGACGAAACGCACTCTATGCTCGGCCGCCGCGCTCATCGCCTCGCCCATCGTCGAGACGTAGGTGTAGAACCGCGTGCCGATGTCCTGGATGTCGAAGACGAGCGTGTCGATGCCGGCGAGACTTTCGGCCGTGGGCCGCCGTGTCTTGCCGTACAGGCTGAAGACCTCGAGACCGGTCGCCGAGTCGCGTGCGTCTGCGATGTTCGGCACGTCGAGCTTGCCTTCGATGCCGTGCTCAGGACTGAACAGCGCCCGCAACTCAACGCCCCGCGCCTCGCTGAGCAGCCGCGCTGTGCTCGTGCCACGCCGGTCGACGCCGGTCTGGTTTGTGATGAGGCCGACTCGTCGCCCTTGAAGCTGTTTGAAACCATCGCGATAGAGCACATCGATGCCGGTCCGCGCGGGTCCTGGGTTGCCTGGAGTCGAGTCTGCGGGCCTCCAGCCCGCCGCGTCGACTTCAAGGGCGCGACTGAATGTACACGGATCCGCCGGCAATGCTCGTGATTCGGCGGGTTGGCCGGAACGGACCAATGCGATCACACACAGTACAAACAACCAACTGCGATTCATGGCGACGCCCGTCCGGGTCGAAAGCTCGCGGCCAGTCCGGCTGCGTACGTGACCGTCGAACCAATTACCGCGAACCACGGCCACGCGACGACCACGCCGTATCGCGGCGCCACAAACTTTACGACCAGCAAGGCGGCCAGTCCAGCAACCAGGCCCGCGAGTGCCGCGCGCTGATCTACTCGCTGGGTCAAGACGCCGAGCAGAAACACTCCGAGCAACAGCCCCGACGAGAACCCCGCTATGGCCAGCGCGTTGTTCACCACACTCGTGCTCAGTCGTTCGGCCATGATGCCGATCGCGATCTGGACCACGCCGAACGCAACAGTCAGCACGCGCGTCGTCACAACCGACTTCGCCCCGCTTCGTCGTGGATGCGGGTTTGTCGATCGGTCGGACCCCGACGCGGGCGCCTCGGCCGACACTCGTGACAGGAAGTCGTTCACGACCGCGCCGGCCGACGAGTTGAGCGAACTGGCTGTCGTGGACATCGCCGCCGCCAGGATCGCTGCGAGCATCAGCCCGATTGCCCCAACGTCGCGCGGCATCTCCTCGATGATGAACGTGGCGAATACGTGGTCGTTGCTGGGAAACGTGCGCGGCGGAACGACGTCGGCGTAGAAGCACGACAGCCCCACTCCCAAGAGCAGGAACAGAAGAAACTGCGCGAAGACGAAGAACCCGCTGGCGACCAGCGCCACGCTTGCGTCACGCCGACTGCGGGCGCACAACAGCCGCTGCACCATCATCTGATCGGTGCCGTGCGTGCCAAGCGTCAGGAACATGCCGCCGACCAGGCCGGCCCAGAATGTGAACGGCTCAGACGCAGTGAACCGGAAGTCGAACATGCGCAGCTTGCCCTCGGCCGCGGCAAACGCACTAGCCGAAGTCCAACCCCCCACACGGTCGACAATCACCACGCCGGCAAACACGCCGCCGACCAGGTAGATCGCAAGTTGCAGGCAATCGTTCCACACCACCGACTTCATCCCGCCCATCGTCGTGTAGACGATCGTGACGATGCCGACCACGACGACACACTCGGGCAGCGGCCGGCCGAGCCATTTCACAAGGATGATCGCCGTCAGGAACAGGCGCAGTCCGTCGCCCAGGTTGCGGGTCGCCAGAAACACCAGTGACGCCGTCCGCTTCACCGCGCCGCCGAACCGAAACGCGAGCACCTCGTAGGCCGAGTACAGTTCGCCGCGGAAAAAATGCGGCAGCAGCAGTACGACGATCATCGCGCGGCCGGCGATGTAGCCGAGTGAGAGCTGTAAGAACCGCAGGTCGCCGCCGTCGCGTGCGAACGCCAGGCCCGGCACGCTCAAGAACGTGGCCGTGCTCGTCTCGGTGGCCACGATCGAGCCGAGGATCGCCCACCACGGCAGATTGCGATCGCCCAGCAGGAACGTGTCGAGACTGCGCTGCCCGCGCCCGATCCAGACGCCCAGCGCCACCACGCCCGCCAGATAGGCCGCAAGTACCGCCAGGTCGATGGTTCCAATCACGGTTTCACGTCGTCGTTGTTGCCGGCTTGCCGAGTGGTCTACAATGAGTCGCGAGATCATAACCGACGCGAATCCAGATGCTCAACAAGCTCACCACCGAGGCCCGCAACCCCGACTCGCAGCGCATCGACGAACTGTCGCCGATCGAGATCGTGCGCCTGATGAACGCCGAGGACGCTCGGGTCGCGGCCGCGGTCGCTTGCGAGGCCGAGTCGATCGCGCAAGCCGTCGCCGTGATCGCCGAACGTATTCGGAGCGGCGGGCGACTCATCTACATCGGCGCGGGAACCAGCGGGCGTCTCGGAGTGCTCGACGCCGCCGAGTGCCCGCCGACGTTCAGCACGCCGCCCGAACTGGTCGTCGGTCTGATCGCCGGCGGCCATTCGGCCCTGACTCGCGCGGTCGAAGGGGCCGAGGATCGGCCGGAGAAGGCGGTCACAGACCTGCAGACGATCGGACTCGCCGCGGCGGACGTGCTCGTGGGCATCGCCACCAGCGGCCGGACGCCGTACGTGATCGGCGGCCTGCGCTACGCCCGCGGCATCGGTGCGTTCACGATTGGCTTCAGTTGCAACGACGACTCCGAGTTGGCCGGCGAGTGCGACCTCGTGATCACGCCGGTCGTCGGCCCCGAAGTGATCAGCGGCTCGACACGGCTCAAGGCGGGCACCGCGACCAAGATGGTGCTGAACATGCTGACCACCGGCGCGATGGTGCGACTCGGAAAGACGTACGGAAATCTGATGGTCGACCTGCGGGCCACGAACTCGAAGCTGCTCGCGCGTTCAAAGCGCATCGTGGCCGAGCTGACCGGATTGAGCGAGTCGGAGGCCGAGGACCAGTTGCAGCGCTGCGGCGGCGAACTCAAGACCGCCGTAGTCGCCCAATGTCGCGCCGTGCCGCCGGACGTCGCGCGGCGCATGCTCGAATCGGTGGGCGGTCACCTGCGGGCGGCGCTGCAGCCGACCCAAGTAATCGAGATCTCGGCATGGTTCAAAAAGGTGTCAGGCACCGTTGTGCGAAGCACCCTTCGGGCCGTTCCGGCAACGGTGCCTGACACCTTTTTGAACCATGCCGAGATCTCCCTCACCCCGGTCCAATCCCCGCGAGTGGGGCGGGAGGGTAGCGGTGATGATCATGCCAGGGGCAATCGCGTCGAACTGCACAGCATGACCTACGTGCTTGGCGTGGACGGCGGCGGCACGAAGACGGTCGCCTGGCTCGGTCGGGCCGCGGCGAACGGCGGCGTCGAGGTGATCGGCCGCGGCAGCGCAGGGCCATCGAACCCACGCTCCGTCGGACTCGATCAGGCTCTGGCCTCGATCGACGCGGCGGTCGTGGCCGCGTTTGTCGCCGCTGGTGTGGAGCGGCGACCAGTGCGCAGCGCATGCCTGGCCGTCGCGGGCGCGGGGCGCGACGCGGAACGGCGCGCGCTGAGCGACTGGGCCGGAGCGGCCGGGCTGGCCGAACGTATCGCGGTGGTGCACGACGCCGAACCGCTGCTCGCATCGAGTCCGCGGCCGGGCGTCGGCGTCGCTCTGGTGGCCGGCACCGGCTCGTTCGCCTTCGCGCGCAACGAGCGAGGCGAAACGGCCCGCGTGGGCGGCTGGGGATACCTGTTTGGCGACGAAGGGAGCGGCTACGCGATTGGCGTTGCTGCCTTGCGCGCGGCCGCGCGGTCTACCGACGGGCGCGGCCCTCATACCGCGTTGGTCGACGCACTTCTCAAGCATCTGGGCCTGGCAACGCCGCAGGAACTTGTCGCGGCCGTGTACGAACGCGCGCCCGATCGTGGCCGCGTAGCATCGCTAGCGCCGCTCGTCTCGTCGGTTGCCGACACGGGCGACGCCGTCGCCGACGCGATACTCTCGACCGCCGCGCACGACCTGGCCGGACACGTCGCTACGCTCGTCGCGACCCTGCGCTTTGACACGGCGTCGTTTCCGCTAGTCCTCAGCGGCGGGCTTCTCATCCAAGGCCACTCAGTTCGCCAGCGGGTCCTGTCGGCCATCGCCACGAGCGGTTTGACAGCCGAGATCGTGCAGGTTCCCGAACCAGTTCACGGCGCACTGTTGCTAGCGGCGAACAATCTGGAAGATTCCCCGATCTGCGATACTGCTCGCTAGCGAGCCGAGTGGAGCCGCTACGGTTGGTCATTCCGTCTTGAATTGCAGCGGTCCGGGCGCGGTGACGGCGAGGCTTAGGCCGCCGGGGCCGTCGCCGTTCACGACTTTGAGGAGGATCGTGTTGCGGCCGGCCTTGAAAGTTGTACGCACGCGATTCTGAGCGAAGCCGATCGCTCGCGTCGTGTCGTTCTTGTGAATCTCGTTGCCGTTCAACCATACCTTGCAGCCGTCGTCGCTACCGACGAGCAGCGTGACGTCCTGGTCGGCGGCGCTGTCGGCGAAGACGGCGAAGTAGTGCGTGACGTTGCCTGTCGCCGCGCCGCGGGCGGCATCGAACCTGACCGTGTCGACCGCCGCGAAGCCCGCGGAACTGTCGGCGGCGACCAACTCCCAGCGCAGCTTCTGGCCGTCGGCCACACGATACTCGGCGTCGAAGTCGGGCGAGTCGAGCTTCTTCTCCGGGGCGAACGACCGATCCAGCTCGCGCCGATTGTTTGGAAACGGGCCAATGATCCGAAAGCTGCCGACGCTCTGCGTGTCGCCGACCAGCGATTCGAGGAACGCGAGCAGGTCGGCGGCGTCCTGGGCCGTAATGTCGCGCAGCACGAGTTCCGGCATCAGCGACTTCTCCTGCTTCACCACTTCGCCGACCTCGGCGGCCGGCACCCGGATCAGTTGATTCTGCGAGTCCTTGATCACCAACTGTTGGTCGGTGCGTTCCATCACAAAGCCGGCGTAGACCAGGCCCCGTTTCGTTTCGACGAGGTACGCGACGTACTCCGGAGCGATCGCCTTGGACGGATCGAGGATCGTTTCGAGCAGCGTCTTGCGTTCGTACTTCTTGCCGATCTGGCTCAGATCAGGTCCGACGGTCGATCCTTTGCCGTGGACCGTGTGGCAATTCTTGCACTGCGCGGCTGAGCTTTGGAAGAAAATCTGTTCGCCTCGCTTGGGGTCGCCCTTGAGCGCGAGGATTTCGTCGGGCTTGATCGCCTCGCCCAGTCGCTTGGGCCGCTGGTCGGCGGGGATGAACTTCTCGTAGAGCACGCGCACATTCGAGTCGGCATGGCTCGCCGCCCGGACGATCGCCTGGTCGCGGACGGCGGCGGCGACCGTACCGGCGTCGATCATGCGCAAGAGGACCAGCGCACCGCCGGAGCTTGCCATCAAGCGTTCGGCCACTTGCTTTTGCACCTCGGGCGGCGACTTATCCGCGGCGAGCACGTCGCGCAGGGTCCGTACGTCTTGCATATCGACGAGCGCAGCGAGCGCGGCCTGGCGGATGCCCGCGTCGCGATCGGCGAGCAGGCCGCGGAGCGCATCGGAGATTCCGGCAGGTTTCAGTTGGGCGGCCACCGCGATCGCCCGCTGACGCGTGGACGCATCGCTGCCCGAGCCGATCGCCAATTGGAGCACGTCGTTGCCGACCGCGGCCAGCGAATGCTTGGCGGCCAGGTCGAGTGCGGCGAGTCGAGATTCCTTGTCGCCGAGCAGTTGTTTGATCGTGGCGGCCAGCCGCGCGTCGCCGGCGAGCGGCTTCCAGATGGCGGACAGGTTGCCATCCAGTTTCTGTAGTGCGAGCCGCCGCAGCGCCGGTTTGGCCTGGGCGTTGGCTGCGAGCGCGGCGACGGCCTCGCCGGCCTCGATCGATTGAGTCACCGCCGCAGCTTCAAGGAGCGACTTGCCCGCGGCCTCGTCCAGATCCGGCTTCGATAGGCCCGCGACGAGATACTGGCCCGCCGCCTTGGGATCGAGTACCTGCATGAGCGGAAAACTTGCGGCCGTCAGCTTGCCGCTCCGTTCGAGACGAGTGAACAGCTCAGGCTTCATCTCGCCCGCCGCGATGTTGATCGCTTCCAATTGGTACCGGTCTTTGCCGTCGAAGGACGCGGCCAGTTTGGTCAGCGTGTTCAGTGCTGCCTCGCGGTTGGCCAGGGCAAGCGTCGGTATGGCCAGGAGCACCTCGCGTCGCACTTCCAGCGACGGATCGTCGGCGGCGCCGTCGAAGAGCCGCACTGCGCCGTCGTCCTTCCCGACCAGGCTCCCTTTCTCCAGCGGCCGGTCCTTGGGCACACCTTCGCCCTTGCCGGCCAGGACGTCTTTCATGCGGTCCGCAACTTGCCGCCTGAGGATTCGCGCGGCGAGCGCTCGAAACGCCGGGTCTGGACTCTTGAGCTGCGCGCCCACCAGAAGCGTGCCTTCGCCCGCGATTCGGCCGAGTAGCCAGAGTGCCCGCGCGCGGTAGTTCGGCTCGGGGTCGTCGAGTAGCTTTTTCAGGGCCGGGATGGCCTTCGGTCCTTCGGCCAGCAGGCGCTCACGCGCGAGAAACTGCGTTGCGAGGTTCGGGTTCTTAAGCCCTTCGATCGCAGCCGCGGTGTTCGAGTATGGTCCTGGCTTTCCGATCCGATTGATCTTCGATTTGTCGTTCGGCGTCAGACGGAAGATGCGGCCGCGGTCGGGATCGTTATAGGCGTGGCCGCCAACTCCGCCGTCGTACCAGTCCGATATATATAGACTGCCGTCGGGCGCGGTGCAGATGTCGTCGGGGCGGAAGTAGTTGTCGCCCGCCGAGGTGACCAGGTTCTCGCTGGTCGCCTTCATGCCGTAACCGGCGAGTTCGTGGCGGTAGATTCGGACCTCGCGCGGGCCGGCGTCGCAGTGCAGCGGGGCGTTCTTGAGCTTGGGGCCGAACGCATCGCCTTCGTAGAAACAAATACCGCACGGCGAACCGAACCCGGTGACGAGCGTCGCCGGCACGAAGCCGGGAATGTGGCCGCGGAAGTGCCAGTGCTGACCGAACGGAGTGCCGGGCGGCACGTGACCCTTTGGGCCAGGCGGGCCGCCGAACCAGCCATAGTTGCCACCCTCCATGACCCAGCCGGCCCGCACGCTCTCGTTGCCATCGTTGTCGTTGTCGCTCATGTAGCATTCGCCGAACGAGCTGAGGCACAGTTCGTAGGGGTTGCGGAAATTGACTGCGATGGTCTCGAGTTTCGAGCCATCGAGTTCGCCGCGGAGCATCGCGCCCCACCGGAATTGAATGTGTGAACCGTCAGTGCCCTTGACGTCAAAGCCAGTGTCGCCGTGCGACATCCACCACTTGTGATCGGGGCCGAGCACGAGGCTGTGCGCGCCGTGGTCATGATTGAAGCCGCCGAAGCCGGTAAGCAGTTTCGTGGGCGGGCCGTCGGCCTTGAGGTCGCCATCCTTGTCTTCGTACACCCACAGGTCAGGGCTGGTCGCGACATAGACCTTGGTTCCGGCAACGCAGATGCTCATCGGTGCGAAGATGCCGTCGGCGAACACGGTCGCCTTGTCGGCCTTGCCGTCGCCGTCGGTGTCTTCGAGCACCTTGATCTTGTCGGCAGGCGGCTGCTTCGCCTTCGCGCGGTACCACTGAATCTCTGCGACCCAGACGCGGCCGTGCGTATCGATGTCGATCGCCGCGGGATTGGTGATCATCGGCTCGGCGGCGAACAGCGACAACTCGGCGCCCTCGGGCACACGCAGTTTCTTGAGTTGCTCGTCTGCCGACATCTGGGCCTGGGCCGAACCGGCCAAACCCAACAGGACCACAACGAGTGCGACGAGCGAACGCGGGCGGAGTCTCATCCGAATTTTCCTCCAACGAGTATTGTCCGGCGTGATTGCAGTAGGTTGGCCGACCACGAAGTTAAACGGCCGGCCTCGCGCACGCAATGAGAATGGTGGCGTGGGCGGGTCAGGCCCGCCCCAAGGTCGATCGCATGCGGCAACAATTGGTTGGCTACAGGCATGGTCTTTGGCGGGCCGGCCGCATAATCTACCGCGATGCTCGACAACTCGCGGCCCACGTGCGTGCGTTACGTCGTCGTGGCGGTGACCACGCTGTCGGCGGTGCTGCTGTACCTCGACCGCTTCTGCATCTCGTTCGCCGAACGATTCATCAAGCGCGACCTCGACCTGTCCGACGAGCAGATGGCCTGGATGTTGAGTGCGTTTTTCTGGACGTACGCACTCGGACAAGTGCCGTCGGGCTGGCTGGCCGATCGGTTCGGCGCTCGGCGGATGCTGACGGTGTATATCCTGCTCTGGTCGTTGTTCACGGCTCTGACCGGAGTGGCGGGCGGTTTTGCGGCGTTGCTGGCGAGTCGGCTGGCGTTCGGGCTGGCTCAGGCCGGCGCGTATCCGACCAGCGCGGGCCTGCTAAGCAACTGGATTCCGTTTGCGAGCCGCGGACTAGCGAGCAGTGTGGTCGCGTTCGGCGGGCGAATCGGCGGGTCGCTCGCGCCAGTGCTGACGGCATATCTGATTCTGTGGGCGAGTTGGCGCGAGTCCATGTTCGTCTACGGAGCGATCGGATTGGCGATCGCCACGGTGTTTTGGGTCACGTTTCGCGACCGTCCGGACCAACACGGCCTGTGCAACGCGGCTGAGATCGCTACGATCGAAACGGATCGGCTCGCCCACGCGCCCGATCGCGCTGGCGTTGTCGGCGGCGTTCCGTGGGGACCAATCCTGCGGAGCCGCAGCCTGTGGCTCAATTGCCTGATGCAGTGGGGCACGAACGTCGGATGGGTGTTCCTGGTCTCGTGGCTGCCGCGTTATCTGGAAGAGGTTCACGAGGCGCCGGTGGAGGCGCGCGGCTGGATGACGAGCGCGCCGATCTTCGTCGGCTGGTTCGGAATGCTGTGCGGCGGGTGGCTGACCGACCGATTTGTTCCGGTGCTGGGGTTGCGTTGGGGCCGCAGTGCGCTGGTGGTCGGCTCGCGGTTGGTGGCGATGGGTGCGTACGTGGTGTGTCTCTTGCCGTTGTCGCCCTGGCAGGTGACGATCGCGTTCGCGGTGGTCGCGTTCGGCACCGACGTGGGCATCGGCGCGGTGTGGGCGTTTCAGCAGGACGTCGGCGGCCGGCACGTCGGATCGGTGCTTGGTTGGGGCAACATGTGGGGCAACCTCGGTGCCGCGCTATCACCGCCCTTGCTGAATTGGGCCGTGAAGCACTACGGCTGGGACGCGGCATTCATAGTCTGTGCGGCCGGCTTCCTAGTGTCCGGCCTGGCGGCGCTCGGCATCGACGCGACAAAACGAATCGTGCCGGACGACGAAGCCACTGAATTGAACAGGAGGCAACAGAGGTAACAGAGGCTGCCATCCCATCGTGGTCGTTTTTTCGGCGGCGCAGTTTGGCACGAGGGGCCGCCGTGACCTATGCTTCGAGTGGAGCTGGTCTTTCCAGCGTCTTCCGCGCATCGTGGCCGTACGGTCTGTACGGGCAATGACGAATTCGCGGATCAGTCTTCTCTTCCTGCGATTCTGGGAGTGGGTGCATGAAAACCGTCCTGCGCGGTTGCATGATTGTTGCGCTGCTGGCTTCGGCCGGTTTTGCGGCGTCCGATTTCGCTGCAGATCCCGCCGGCGAGAGAACTCTGAATTGGATGCGATACGTGTACGACGCGGTGACGGGTCAGGACCGGGGCATGATGCGCGATTACGTCGGAGTGAAGAATCCAACGAAGGGAGTGACCGAAGCCGACATCGCCGCCCAACGAAAGCGTTCCGGCACCGTGAAGCACCGTGCGGCAAACCAGGCCAAGCTAACGCCGACCGGACCGGCGGATCTACGACGCAAATCGAGCAACCGCACCGCCGAGACTGCCCGCGTGAGTCGATCGAAATCGAGAACGACCGGAACGACCGCGTCGAACAAGACGAAATGGTTGGCGACGCCACAATCGCGTCGGTCCACTGGCGACGCCAAGGCCTCGTCGAAGGGCGGCTGAATCAAACCAGGAGCCGATCGGCTGCGGGGTCGCCGCGCCGCCTGCGCCGGACCAACTGGTTGAGCACCGTATCGATCGCCTCCACTCTGGAAACCTCCGCTCGATCGAACGGCGTCGTGCGAGGCGACGACCGTTCTCGCCGCGGCTCGATCTCACCACGATCGCCCATCGCCTGAATCACGACCTGCTTCGCACGCGAGAATTCCGACGTGTTGTTTTGCGGGTCGGTCGCGGTGGCCGTAATGAACTGTCCGGCGGGCACGATCAGCGGCAGTTTCGCGGAGAACGAGGCGATGCCGCGGCGGTTGGTCGTGACGGCGACAGACCCGATCATCGTTTGCCCCTCGCCGTGCCCGGAAGCGTCGGCGACGTCATTGGCAAAGAACTCGATTCGCAGCGGTGTGCCGGGCGCGCTGTTGAGCTTTCCCCGGATGGTCGTAGTACCCTGCCGGACGACGATCGACGACAGGGTCGGAAAGTTCTGCAGATCGTTAGGTCCGGCGTCGCGGTCGCCGACGTCGTTTGGAGTGACCCCATCGCCGACGCCGAGATTGATGCCCAGAAGAGCGTTGGCGAAGATCGAGTTCCCGATTATCGAGTTCGATGTCGCTTGGCCATTCGTCTGAACGATGATTGCGCCGTTTTGTCCGTTGAACGCGATGACGTTCCGTTCCGCCGCGATGGTGCCTCCGATCGCGTTGTTTGAGGAGTCCTGGAGATAGATGCCATGGAAGCCGTTTCCCAGGTTGAGGGTTGCGGTCCGGTCGGTGCCGATGAAGTTGCCCTGAACTGCATTGTTCACCGCTGTGTTGGTTGGAGACCCGACGATGCTCACGCCGCTCAGCGCGTTTCCGGCGATGACATTGCCCGCGCCCGGTGTACCTCCGCCAATGGTGTTTCGTGATGCGTGCGTAATGGCCAGACCCAGGATGCGGTTTCCGAGTACTATTGTTCCGTTAACATCGGTACCGATCAGGTTTCCCTGCACGACGTTGCCCGTCGCGGCGACTCCGGTGATTGACACTCCGCTTCCGGTGTTGCCCGAGATGACGTTGCCCTCGCCGGGGGCAGTTCCACCGACGCGGTTGTTTGGACTGTCTTCGATGACGACGCCCTCGCGGTTGCCCAGCGCTAGTGTGCCCGTGGTGTCGGTTCCGATGTAGTTCCCTTGAATGAGGTTGTTCTCGGCGGTCTGTAACTCGGTACTGAGGACGTACACGCCCCAGATTCCGTTGGCGGAGATAACGTTTCTCGCCCCAGGCTCGCTGCCCCCGATCGTGTTGCTGGACGAGATCAGGCGCACGCCGAGCGAGCGGTTGCCGAGCGGCTGTGTGCCAGTCGAGTCGGTGCCGATCAGATTGCCTTTGATCAGATTGCCGGTGGATCCAGGCTCTTCGATCAAGATGCCCGCCTCGTTCGCGGAGATTACGTTGCGGAGAATCAGGTTGTTGGGGCCTTGGACCACGACGCCCTGCAAGAAGTTGCCCAGCGGCAGAGTGCCACTGACGTCCGTCCCAATCCTGTTGTCTTGCACCGTGTTCCCGTCGCCCGAGATGCGGATGCCCTCGCCGTCGTTGCCCGATATGAGGTTGAGGTCGATGACGTTCGAATCTGCCGCTACCTTGACGCCAAAGACACGATTGCCCATGGCGGCAGTGCCGGTCGCGTCGGTGCCGATGAAGTTGCCGAAGACCACATTGCCGATCGCGGCGACGCCGTAGATGTCAATCCCTGCCACGCCGTTGCCTGAGATAACGTTGCTCGCACCGCCAGCCGTCGCTCCGAGTATGACTCCGATCTTGTTCCGAGGTGCGTCTTGAATCGCCACGCCCGTGGTGCCGTTGCCCAGCACAAAATTGCCGAGTACGCGGTTGCCCTCGGCAGTTTCGCCCGCGAACCAAATGCCGGCACCGTCGTTGCCCGAAATCAGGTTGTAGTCAATCTCGTTGCCGGGCGATCCCTGCGACGTGATGCCGTCGCGCCCGTTACCGAGGTCGACCGCACCGGTCACGTCGGTGCCGATGAAGTTGCCCTGGATCACGTTGTCGGTGGACGTGTCGAACAGGGCGACGCCGAACTCGGTGTTGCCGGAAATGATGTTGCGCGCCTCGGTGGTCGCGCCGCCGATCGTGTTGTGCGACGCGCCGCCAAACACCACGACGCCGCTCAAAGTGTTCGCCACGGCCGCCGAGCCGTCGTGGTTGGTGCCGATGAGGTTGCCCACGACGACGTTCTCGTCCGTCCCCGCACCGTTGATGCCGACGCCTTCCCAGCCGTTGCCTGAGATGACGTTGCCCACGACTACGTTGGACTTGGCGCCCGCGAAGACATCGACCCCACGGTTGCCATTGCCCAGGGCTGTTGCGCCGGTCAAGTCGGTTCCAATGTAATTCCCCGCCACCGCATTGCGGTCCGTTCCGGCTTGAAGCAGGCCTATCCCGCCCCAGAGGTTGCCGGAGATAAGGTTACGTTCGGCAGCGTCGGAGTTGCGGTCGCCGTCGGTCCCGATCACGTTCGACTGTGCGGCACCGAGCACCACCACTCCCCATTGGCTGTTCGGCAGCAGCCCGGAGCCGGTCGCATTGGTCCCGATCAGGTTGCCGCGCACCGCGCTGTTCATCGCGCCATCCGAGATGTAGACGCCGTCCGAGTCATTGCCCGAAACGACATTGCGAACGCCGGCAGCCGAACCACCGACCGTGTTGCCATCCGAACCGCGGATCGCGACACCGCGCCCCGTGTTGCCGATGTCCACTGTGCCGGTAATGTCCGTACCGACGAGGTTACCAGCGATCACGTTCGCGGCTGCCAGATCGGGAGCGATCTGCAGCAGTCTGAAGTCCCTCAGCTCTGCCGTGAAAGGCTCCGACGCCGTGCTCACGGCATCCACACCGACTTGCATGTCCGCCGGAAACGGCATCGCAATCGGGTCAAAGGCGTCCCACAGCGAGTCGCCTTGGTTGACGATCGCAAGCAAGTGATTCCCGTGGCGGGTCAAGCGCAAGAACGTCGTTTGGTCAGACAGTCCACGGGTCTGTGCAACGGTCACTTGGCCCGCCTCACGCACCTCAAACAGTGCGTAGGTCACCAGAGTGCCGTCGCGGACATGGGCCGCGCGTTCCAACCGCACATAGTTGGCCTCATCGTGCCAGAGTAGGATGCCGGCCCCGTTGAACGGGATTCGTTCGGGGTGCGTCGGGTCGCCCGCCGCGCGAACCACGCCCGCGACGGTCGCCTCTGCGACGAAATCGTAGAGAACAGACAGAAGCACGCGAGGGGCGTTTACTAGGCCGATCTCGGCCGACAGGTCGTGGGCGGTTCCAGGGACCGTGATGGTCGCGTTGCGTCCATCAAGCGCCACCTGACTATCGCCGTCTGGGTCAGTGATTCGCCCGTCTTGGATCGTGGCCAAATCGAGTGTGGCGAGTTCGCTCAGACCAGTCCCGTAGATCTGAACCCCGTCGCCGCCGTTGCCCGAAATGACGTTGCGCGATCCGGCGCTGGTTCCGCCGATCGTGTTGTTCGCGGTGTCGAGGACGAGCACACCGTGCGAGCCATTGCCACGGTCCATGGCGCCGGCGACATCCGTCCCGATCCGATTCCCTTCGATGCGGTTGCCGCCGTGTCGCGCGAGCACCACGCCGCGGCCGTCGAACTGGTTGATGACCAGTCCGCGCACCGTGCTGTCGCCCGCGACGATCACCAGGCCGTCGCGGCCCGCGCCGGCGCCGCTGCCGTCCAGCTCGACCAGCCCGGCCGGCTGTGTTGTTCCGTCGATCGTCACCGGGTCAGTCACCGTCGGCAGTTCATCCGCCAGTGGGATCGTCGGCACGCCGGCGCCCGGTACGGCGAAGTGAATCTCATCGGCGCCGGCGTTGGCGTTCGCGGCCACGATCGCCCCGCGCAGGCTGCAATGCGCGGCGTCGCACAGGCCGTCTGCCGCGTCGTCGGCCACATTGACCAGGAAGATGCTCAGGACCAAACGAGATTCCAGCGGCTCGCAGCCAAGCCGCGCAGGTCGACGAGGCCGGCGGCGGCCGGGCCGGACACGCTTCGATGGATTGCGGTTCATACCCAAATGATCTCGAAGATACGATGACACGGCGATGAACGATCCTATCCGTCGAATCGGCCACAATCCAGCATGGAACTGGCCTCAAACAAGCGAATCCTGGAGTGCAGCGATTCATCGCCGCTTTGCGGCTGCGCCGCGAGTGAAGCGGCGATTACCGCCCTCCAGACGCGATTGATGGATCTTCAGCGCCGAGTGCGACTCAGCGGGTCAGAAGAGGGGGCGACGAGCGTCGAAGTCGAAGTAGAAGACGCGGATCGAGTCGGCTTCGGAACCCTCTTGATCAGGCGTGATGACTAAATAGCCTTGCACGATTCTGGGACAGTAGCCCGACGCGCCAGCGAGGGGGCACATGGCGAAATCACAAGAAATCAGGCCCGGTCCCTCGCTGGCGCGTCGGGCTACTGTCCCTGCGGACTCCCAGG
>Ga0185317_100050_pt1 | contig 50562 bp, 40 predicted proteins | sample DevilsHole_FD_128020 | JGI IMG/M metagenome (GOLD analysis project Ga0185317, IMG submission 128020) | Groundwater microbial communities from Devils Hole, Nevada to study Microbial Dark Matter (Phase II) - Devils Hole (SPADES assembly)... | ecosystem: Environmental > Aquatic > Deep subsurface >...
GAATATGTCACACCACTATGAGAGCTGTAAAGACAATTGCCAGCGCCGTGCTGTTCACTGTATTAGGGGCTTTGGGGGCGATCTCCACCGGCACCTATGCCCGCCAGCAACCCTCCCTGACAGAAGCTTACCAAGTCATCAAGACCAAGCAGTTTGTGGACTTGACCCACGCTTTCGAGCCGGGGATTCCCCACTGGAAGGGCTTTCCCAAGGAAACCCGCCAGAAGCTCTACTGGTACGATGCCGGTGTTGGCAAGCTGGGGTCTGGTTTTTGGGCGGATTTGTATTGCCACGTCGGACAGTGGGGCACCCACGTTGACCCACCGGCACACTTTATCAAAGGGCTGCGCACCGTTGACCAGCTCGATGTCAAAGAGATGATTCTGCCCTTGGTGGTGATTGACGTTCACGACAAAGTTGCCAAGAATCCAGATTATACCATAACAATGGAAGATGTCAAGGCTTGGGAAGCCAAACACGGCCCGATTCCCGAAGGGGCGTTTGTCGCCATGCGCACCGACTGGTCGAAGCGGTGGCCAAATGCGGCGGCAATGGCCAACAAAGACGCCAAAGGGGTGGATCATTACCCAGGCTGGAGTCTGCCGGTGCTCAAGTACCTATACGAACAGCGCAAGATTACGGCTTCCGGACACGAAACCACCGACACCGATCCCGGAGTCGCTACCAGCAAGGATGATTACTCGCTGGAAGCGTACATCCTCAAGCAAAACCGCTACCAGATAGAGCTGCTGACAAACCTGGACAAGGTTCCACCTGCCGGTGCGATCTCTGTCGTCACTTTTCCCAAGCCGAAAGATGGCTCTGGATTCCCGGCGCGAGTGTTTGCGATTTTGCCGTGAAATTCCTGGGACAGTCGAGGTGGGTAGCCGGCGGCGTAGGGGTGGCCACTATGCAGCCGCCCCTACTAGCTGAACTGGACGGTTCCCCTCGTTCCGGGGCTTATTATTCTTAAAAAAGCGGTCATTCAGGGGATGTCGCCACCACAACTCCATAGTTTCACGGAAAAAGCCGATTTTTGCGCAAATTATGTTTATCATAGAAAAGGTAAAAGCATAGCTTGTCCCCTCTATCTGAGGAATTGGCCTAGAAGATGTCAGGGTGTTTCCTACCACGCCGGCAGGAAGTGCTAAAGAATCTCTGCTTTTATGTCAGGGAAGTCTGACAGCAAAGCCGTTCTAATGTTAAGCGCAGATTCTCCATCGGCAGCGCCATATAATAATCCAAGTTGCTACTTAAGTCTGCGGAGCCGACAAAGCGCAGATTCTCCATCGGCAGCGCCATATAATAAAGTAATAGCCCAGTCAGGAAAAATCAACCATGCTCGCAATTCCAGGCTACCAGATTCTCGCTCTAATCTATGACAGTGCCAACACACTGGTCTATCGAGGGCGGCGAGAGCAGGACAATCAGCCCGTTGTCCTCAAGCTTCTCAAACCAGACTACCCCACGCGGGCGGAACTCAGCAGATATGAGGGGGAATATGAAATCTTGCGATCTCTGAAGACAGAAAGCGCAGTCAAAGCCTACGCCTTGGAGAAATATAATAACAGTTTGGTAATGATTTTAGAGGATTTCGGCGGGGAATCATTGAGAATATTAATGTCATCCCAAAAGTTCACAATTTTGGGATTTCTCACCTTGGCGATCAAAATAACTCGCAGTTTGGCAGAGATTCACGCGGCAAATATCATCCACAAAGATATAAACCCGTCGAATATCGCTTTTAAACCAGCCACAGGGCAAGTTAAAATCATAGACTTCAGCATTGCCACCGCCCTCAGCCGCGAAAATACCGCGATTAAAAATCCTGCCGCCTTAGAAGGCACTCTCGCCTACATGTCGCCAGAGCAAACCGGCAGGATGAACCGCTCGCTGGATTACCGCACTGACTTTTACTCCCTGGGAGCCACCTTTTACGAGCTGCTGACTCACCAGCTGCCTTTTGCCGCCACCGACGCAATGGAGCTGGTGCACTGCCAGATCGCCAAGGTGCCGGTGCCGCCCCACAAAATCGATCCGGAAATTCCCAAAGCCGTTTCAGACATTGTGATGAAGTTGCTAGCAAAAACGGCTGAAAAGCGATACCAGAGCGCCTGGGGGCTGGTGGCTGATTTAGAGGAATGCCTGAGGCAGCTGCAGTCAGCCGGGAAGATTGCCAACTTTACCGTCGGACTTCAGGATATATCTGACAAATTTCAAATCCCGCAAAAACTCTATGGCAGAGAGCGGGAGATAGAGAGCTTAATAGCCGCATTTGAACGGGTGTGCGCCGGCAGCACAGAAATGATGCTGGGGCTGGGATATTCCGGGATTGGCAAATCAGCCCTCGTGCATGAAATTTACAAGCCAATTACCGGCAGGGGCGGATACTTTATTTCGGGAAAATTTGACCAGTTTCAGCGGACAATTCCCTACTCTGCCGTAGTCAGCGCCTTTTCCGAATTAGTGCGGCTGCTGCTCACCGAAACAGAAGAACAGCTCGCGGTGTGGCGAGAAAAGCTCCAGGCCGCCTTTGGGCCAAACGGCCAAATTATTATAGATGTGATTCCGGAAGTGGAACTGATTGTCGGTTCCCAGCCGCCGGTGCAAGAATTAGGCCCAGCCGAGACGCAAAATCGCTTCAACCTCGTCTTTCAAAACTTTATCCGGGTGTTTTGCGCCCGGGAGCATCCGCTGGCGATCTTTCTCGACGATCTCCAGTGGGCTGACTCCGCCACACTCAAACTGATAGAGCTGATGCTGGCGGATGAGGCGACGGAATATCTGTTTGCGATTGGGGCGTACAGGGATAATGAAGTCAGCCCCACCCATCCGCTGATCGTCACCCTTGAAGGGCTGCGGCGCAATGGAGCGACAATCAACCAGATTGCCTTAGCGCCCCTCAACCTCGAACAAATTAGCCAACTGATTGCCGAGACTGCGCACAGTAACAGGATCGCCGTCAAACCCCTCGCCGAACTGGTGCTGCGCAAAACCCAAGGCAACCCATTCTTTGTCAGTGAATTTCTCAAAACCCTCTATCAAGAAAACCTCCTCACCTTTACCCCGCCCGACTCTGGCGAGCGCGGGGGGTGGAAATGGGACATCGAGCAAATTCAGGCCCTCGACATCACCGACAATGTAGTGGAGCTGATGATTTGGAAAGTCAAGAAACTGCCAGAGGGCACCCAGATGGTGCTGCGCTTGGCAGCTTGTCTGGGGAGCCAATTCGATTTAAACACCCTGTCTCTGATTTACGAGCAAGAAGCATCCGCAACCTTCCAACACCTTTTGCCCGCCATTGAGGAAGGACTGATCCTGCCGGTGTCAGAGTCGGACACTTCCGAACCGGCACTGATCAACCTGCCCCTGTTAATCCTCAACTATAGATTCTTGCACGACCGGGTGCAGCAGGCGGCTTACGCCCTGATTGATGAAGACAAGAAAAAAGCCGCTCACCTCAGGATCGGGCGGCTGCTGTTGGCTAGCACCCCCGCCCAGTATCGCGCCGAACGAATCTTCGAGCTTGTGGATCACCTGAATGTGGGCGCGTCGCTGATTGAGGACGAGCGAGAACTGCTGGAATTGGCTACATTGAACTTAGAAGCCGGCAAAAAAGCCAAAGACGCAACCGCTTACGTCGCCGCAAGGCAGTATTTGACCGCCGGCATGGACAGGCTGACCGGCAAGATATGGGATGAGAGCTACAACTTGGCTTTGGCCTTGCACAAAGAGCGGGCAGAGGTGGAGTATTTAAATGGCAATTTCGAGAAGTCAGAAGAATTGATTAACCTGACTTTGCAGCGAGCCAAATCCGTCACAGAAAAGGCTGAAATTTACAGCGTGCTGATTTTGCAGTCTACTATGTCCTCCAAATACGATGAAGCGGTAAGGGCTGGGAGAAAGGCTCTCAGCCTGCTGGGCGTGGATTTGCCAGAAGAGGATTTGCAAGCCGCGATTAATGCGGAACTCGCAAAAGCGAAAGTCAATTTGGGAGAAAAAGAAATTGCCTCCCTGATAGATGAGCCGGAAGTCAACCTACCGGAGAAAAAAATTGCGCTACACTTGTTAACTAAATTGCTGCCATCGGCTTACCTTAAAAACCCACCGCTGTGGACGGTGTCTCTCCTAAAAGGAGTGAATCTTTCTCTCAAATATGGTTCCGCACCGGAATCAGCCAGTTGCTACGCTAACTATGGCCTGATGCTGTCCGCTCTTTTTGGCGATTATAAATCCGCCTACGAGTTTGGCCTGCTCGCTGCAAAGCTGAGTCAGAAGTGGGGCAACGTGGAACTGAAATGTAAATCGCTTTCGGTTCTGGGCAATGCTTTGACTTACTGGTTCAAGCATGTAAAAGAAATTGAACCTCTCAGCAAGGAAGCGTATCAAGCTGCTCTGGACTCCGGGGATTTGCTGTTTGCTGGATACGTTCTGAACTACCAAGCCATTAATTCATTTTTCCGGGGAGAAAATCTGGGCAAACTCCAGGAAGACGTTTCCCAGTATTTGCAGTTCAGCCATAAGACGAAAAACCAGCTGGTAACTGACACTCTGCTGGGATTTCAAATGGCGCTCTGGAATTTGAGCGCTCAAACGAGCGGAAAATTGGACTTTTCTGCCGGTGAAGTCAGCGAAGCCGAGTACCTGGCCAGCTGTCAGGAACATCAAAACCTTTACTCTGCCTGCATTTACCTGCTTCGGAAATTCCAGGTTCTCTACCTGTACGGGGAGCTAGCTGAAGCCCTAAAATGCGCTCAAACAGCAGAAGAGCAGCTGCGCTATATTCCAGGGACAATATTAGTGACGGAGTACAATTTTTACTCCTCACTCCTGTTTCTGGGTGTCTGGCCACAAGCGACGGAATCCGAGCGCCAGCAATACTGGGAGAAGGTAGAGGCCAATCAAAAGCAGATGAAAACCTGGGCGGAGAACTGTCCAGAGAATTTCGCCCACAAGTACCTTTTGGTGGAAGCGGAAATGGCCCGCCTCACAGGCAAGGAGTCAGAGGCAATAGACTTGTGCAATCAAGCTATTGAATCAGCCAGAGAGAATGATTTTACCCACAATGAAGCCTTGGCCAATGAACTGGCAGCCAAGTTATGGTTGAGCAAAGGCAAGCAGAAGTATGCCGAGATCCACATGCGCGAGGCATACTATGGCTACCAGCGCTGGGGTGCGGCGCGCAAGCTGGAGGATTTGGAGGAAAAATATCCGCAGTTGCTGGTGAAAACTGCCGCCAGCACTCGCGCTGCGGACCCCCGAACAACTGCTATGCACACCACGACTGGCAACGGTTCGGGGGCGCTGGATTTAGCCTCGGTAATCAAAGCCTCCCAAGCCATTTCCGGTGAAATCGTTCTGGATAAGTTAATGGCCAAGCTGATGAAAATCCTGATCGAGAATGCCGGCGCTCAAAAAGGCTTGCTGATTTTGCCGGCAGACGGAAAGTTGCTGATATGCGCTGAGGCGTCAGTCGCTCAAGAAGAAGTGCTGGTGCGCCAATCCCAGCCGGTTGAGGTGCAGCACCGAATCGCCGCTCAGGATTTGCCGGTGATGGTGGTTAATTATGTGGAGCGCACTCGCCAGGATGTGGTTTTGAGCGATGCGGCGAGTGAGGGGCAATTTACCGCCGATGCTTATATTGCCAGCCGGCAGCTGAAGTCTGTCCTGTGCTTCCCGATCCTCAATCAGGGGAAACTGATCGCCATCCTTTATTTGGAGAACAATTTAGCCACCGGCGCGTTCACTCCGGACCGGCTGGAAATCTTGCGGCTTTTGTCTTCCCAGGCGGCTGTCTCTCTGGAAAACGCCCGGCTCTACGCTTCGCTGGAACAAAAAGTCCAGCAGCGCACGCAGGAATTAAAGGAAAAAAATGAGCGCCTCTCGAAAACCCTGCAAGAACTGAAACGCACGCAAGCGCAGCTGATCCAGACGGAAAAAATGTCCAGCCTGGGGCAGATGGTGGCCGGTGTGGCCCACGAAATCAACAACCCGGTCAGCTTTATCTATGGCAATCTCACGCCTGCCGGTGAGTATGTCCAAGAACTGCTCGACCTCATCGAACTCTACCAGCAGCACTACCCCCAGCCTGCGCCCGAGATTCAAGAGAGAATCGAGGACATTGACCTGGAATTCCTGGTTGAAGACTTGCAAAAACTCCTGGATTCGATGACAGTGGGGGCGGAGCGCATCCGCAATATTGTCCTGTCGCTGCGGAACTTCTCCCGCCTGGACGAAGCGGATATGAAGCCGGTGGATATCCATGAGGGCATCGAATCCACCCTGCTGATTTTGCAGACTCGCCTCAGGAAACAGGGCAATTGTTCTGAGATTGAGGTGATTAAAGAGTACGCCAAGCTGCCACGGGTGACCTGCTACGCCAGCCAGCTCAATCAGGTGTTTATGAATATCATCAGCAATGCCATCGATGCCTTGGACAAGGCGAGAAGGAATGTCGGGGAGTCTGGCAAAAAGCCGGCCATTACCATTCGCACCTCGGTGAGAGACTCTGACTTTGTGAGAGTCCAGATTTCTGACAATGGCCCGGGCATGAACGAGAGCGTGATCAAGAAAATATTTGACCCCTTTTTTACCACCAAGCCAGTGGGTTCTGGCACCGGCTTGGGGCTGTCGATTAGCTACCAGATTGTGGTGGACTCTCACGGCGGACAGCTAACCTGCGTTTCCGCACCCGGTGAGGGGGCGGAATTCGTCATCGACATTCCCGTCAAACCCAAAAATTAGCACGATCCTCGGATAATAAGAAACCAGGTTTCTTTGACAATACCTTCGCCAAAAAAGGAGAGGGCTTTTGTAGTAAAGTTGTTGTTTACCACAACGACAACGGATAACTCTACAAAAGCCCATGCTTGACATCTTACCACTTTTACAGTACCTGCAACCAGAGATTGGGGCCACGAGTGTGCGTCAGCTGAGCCGGATTGCCTTTGCCATGATGGCCATGACAGGGCGAGTGACCATGTTCAGCGCCCGTTGAACGGGTAAAGGTGGAAGTTATCGAACTGTCCAACGATTCTTTCACACGGCCCTCCCTTGGGCCACGCTGTTCTGGGTATTTTTCCGCCAGCATTTATACCGGGCTTCTGAAGTCTATCTGCTCGCAGGTTCTGGAAGTGGTAGTGACCAAATCAGGTAAACAAACATACGGAATCGAGCGCTTCTTTTCGAGCCTGTATGGAAAATCCTTAAACGGGCTATCTTTCTTCACATTCTCCAACGTGAGTGTGAGCGCAAAAACGTTCATTTCCTCTAAGGGTCGAACAGGTCATCAACAGCGACCGGGAAAAGTTGAGCCCGGCAGCTGAAAATACAGATTCTAGCCCGCCCAAAGGCCAAGTCAAACGACCCAAGGCAAGTCGGAGTAAAAATCAAACGGTCGGGACGGCGAGCGACCCAATACCTCAAAATCGAGGGGGCGGCCTGCCGGGAGTAAAAATCAAAATAAAAGCGCCGTCCCTCTCAATCCGGAATTATTGCAAATCCAAGGTTGGATAGAGTCATTGCTTAAACTGTTGGGCGGTATGCTGCCCCTGAGTTATCTGCTATTGGACGGTCACTTTGGCAATAATGCCTCCCTGCAAATGGCCCGCCGGCTAAATTTACATCTAATTTCAAAGCTTCGTTACGATTCGGCGCTTTATATACCCTATCAAAACCCCGACCCTGACCGAAAGTGCCGCCGCAAATATGGAGATAAGCTTGACATAAGCAACATGCCCGCTCAATACCTGAAGAGCAGCACGATTGATGGGCCAACCCTCACCGATATTTATCAAGCGCAACTCCTGCACAAGGAATTCGCTCAACCCCTGAATGTGGTGATTCTGGTCAAAACTCATCAAAGCACCAATGCTCGCCACCATGTCATTTTATTTACCAGTGACCCTGACTTGGATTACGACAAGGTAATAAATTTTTACAGCCTGCGCTTTCAAATCGAATTTAATTTTCGGGACGCCAAACAATTCTGGAGCCTGGAAGATTTTATGAATGTCAGCCAAAAGGCAGTGACTAATGCGGCCAATCTCTCATTTTTCATGGTGAACCTGTCCCATCACCTGCTCGGGACTTGCCCAGGGAAGGATTGTGGGGACAGTGTGCTGGACCTCAAAGCCATCTGTCGGGGATCTAAATATGTGGCCGAAATCATAAAACTCCTTCCGGAAAAACCTGAGCCAGTTTTATTGGCTCAGATTTTCCAAAGTATATCCCGCCTGGGTCGTATCTACAGGCCACCGGCTTGTAGCAACCTCAGCTGAATTGACGAAGGTATTGTTAAAGAACCCGGGTTTTTGGCCCCTCAAATATTTCATCAATCATTTAGAACCTTCGCCCATTCATTGATCACAAACGTCAACTAAGCTGTTATGCTTTTAATCAGCTTGTCCCTTGAAAGCAGGCTCTGCCGACAGAGCCTCATTCCCAGCTTGAGCTGGGAATGAGGAGAACGAGGGGATAGAGACGGATAGAGCACAGCATCCGGGAGCAACAGCTTAGTAAATCCGCCCCTAAAAAGTGAGGCAAAAGTTATTAATCAACCATTTAAGACGACAAGTAAGTGTAACTGCTCAGACAGCGCTCGTAGTTCTGCAGCAGCCGCTGAGCCTCCTGGATGCTAATCCGCCCTTCTTGCAAAGCTTGCTCGGTTTGTTTGCGGATACTTTCAAGCAGATCCTCAGAGTCGTACTGGACATAGCCCAGCACTTCTGTCATCGTATCCCCCTTGACAACCTGTTCGATTTGGTAGCCTTTCGGCGTCAGCTGGATGTGCACAACATTTTGATCTCCAAACAGATTGTGCAGGGAACCCATGATCTCCTGATAAGCGCCGGCGAGGAACATCGCCAAGTAATAGGGTTCTCCCGGTTTGAGCGGGTGCAATTCCAGCACCTGCTTCACATCCGACTTGTCAATAAACTTGTCGATTTTCCCGTCACTGTCGCAAGTCAAATCGGCCAGAGTGCCCCGCCGTGTGGGTTCTTCATCGAGCCGGTGAATTGGCATGATGGGAAACAGCTGGTCAATCGCCCAAGTGTCTGGTGCCGATTGAAAGACAGACATATTGACGTAGTAGATAGACGCCATTATATCATCTAAATCTTTCAAATCGTCATGAACTAAGTCCTGCTGGCGGACGATTTCTTGAATTTTGTGGCAGCACGCCCAATAAAGCCGCTCAGCCCGGGCGCGGTCACGCAGACTGAGATAGCCGAAGTTGAACAGGCTAATAGCTTCTTCTTTAAATTGAATCGCGTCGTGGTAAGCTTCCTGGTAGTTTTCGTCACTAATTGACTGGTAAGTTTCGTAGAGATTGCGCAGAATCAGATGCTCTTTTTCGCCGAGTGCCGGCGGTGCGCCGGCGGACACCTCACTCGTACCCAGAACGTCAAAAACCAGCACTGACTGGTGAGAAGCCAGAGCCCGACCGCTCTCACTAATCAGGGTCGGTGCCGGCACAGAGCGCTCCTCACAAGCTTCTTTCACCTCCGCCACAATGTCATTGGCGTAGTTCTGCATGTTGTAATTTTTAGAAGCGTAAAAATTCGTCTTAGAGCCGTCGTAGTCAACTGCCAAGCCGCCGCCGACGTCGAGATATTTCATATTTGCTCCTAATTTCGCCAGCTCGACATAAATCTGGCTGGCTTCCCGGATAGCGTCTTTGATGGCGCTAATCGAAGAAATCTGAGAGCCGATGTGGAAGTGCAGTAGCTGCAGTGAGCGCAGCAAGCCGGCGTCTTTGAGCGCGTCAGCCGCCTGGATAATTTCTGGAATCGTCAGGCCAAATTTAGCGCGGTCGCCGGTGGTGCCGGCCCACTGGCCCATCCCCTTGCAGGTCAGCTTCGCCCGAACGCCCACCAGCGGCTCGATCCCCAGCCGGCGGCTCGCCTCAATCACCATCTGCACTTCTTCGAGCTGCTCGAGGACAATAATCGCCGTCTGTCCCAGGCGCAGCGCCAGCATCGCCGTCTCGATATATTCTCGGTCTTTGTAGCCATTGCAAATCAGCAGCGCACCGGTATTTTTCAGCGTGGCCATCGCAATCAGCAATTCCGGCTTCGAGCCTGCTTCCAACCCGAATTGATAGGGTTGGCCAAACCGCACCAAATCTTCTACCAAGTGCCGGTGCTGGTTGCACTTAACCGGGAAGACGCCGCGATAGGCTCCCGGATAGTTGTAGCGGGCGACAGCTTTGGCGAAACAGGCATTCAGGCGCTCAATCCGGTCTTGCAAAATATCGGAAAACCGGATCAGCAGGGGCAGCCCCAGGTTGCGCTGGCGCAGCGATTCAACCAGTTCGTACAAATCCAGGGAACCGCCCCGATCGGCTTTGGGCGAAACAGTAACGTGACCTCTGGCATTAATTGAGAAATAAGGCTCCCCCCAGCCGCGAATCCGATACAGTTCCTCACTTTTCTCTATTGTCCAGGATTTGCGGGTGTCGGCGAGCTGCTCGCGGTGTCCGTTCGCCGGCGGGGCAATTTCCACGCTACCGGGCGATTTGGTTGACAGTTGCTCAAAACCGGCATCAGCGGTGGTTGGTTCCAAACCCATCTAGCAGTAACCTCGCAATGACCTTTAGAGTAGACAGTTTATCGCATCGCCCCTCAGCATAAATGTCGGGGCATGGGGCTTTCCGGGCATGGCGCATGGGGCATGGGGCATGGGGAAAACTCACAGCGCTTTGACTGCGCCCGTGAGAGCCCCTACATGGGCTTAGTCCCGAATCTCCGTCGCGTGAACAGCGGGGAGAGCCAATCCTGGCGTATGATTTTTTGTGTGATTTGATGCAGTTCGAGGAGTTCGGTTTGGAAAGGACATTTTTAGCAATCAAGCCCGATGGCGTCCAGCGCGGGTTAGTCGGCGAGATTATCCGCCGTTTTGAAGCCAAAGGCTTTACCCTAGTGGGCTTAAAGCTGATGAAAGTCAGCCGGGAGCTGGCCGAGCAGCACTACGACGTCCACCGTGAGAAAACGTTTTTTCCCGGACTGGTTGATTTCATCACCTCTGGGCCACTGGTAGCGATGGTGTGGGAAGGAGAAGGCGTCGTCGCTTCCGCCAGAAAAATCATCGGTGCCACCAATCCCCTCACCTCCGAACCGGGCACCATTCGAGGAGACTACGGGATTAGTATTGGCCGCAACATTATACATGGCTCTGACGCCGTAGAAACCGCAAACCGGGAAATCAGCCTCTGGTTCAAAGAAGAGGAATTAGTCGGCTGGCAACCCTCCCTGACGGGCTGGATTTACGAGTAAAGCGAAGCGGTCACTGGCCAGTGACCGCTTCCCTCACATTCGCTTGTATCTCTGTCACTCTCAGCGGCCCCCCAAACATACAAAAACGATTCCAGCGGAATCGAGGCGGATGTCGCCCGCTCGTGCTGAGCGTCAAAGCTTGTCTTCTGTAATGTCTTCAGCCTCACCGGCAGCGGACGGGCTGTCCGTCTTCCGTTTGGAAAATCCCCAAACAAACAGCAGGGCGATCGCCGAAATCATCACCCACTCCGGCAGCAGCGATTCCAAATTGACAACCCTGAGGAGAAGCCGCAATCCCACCAAGGCAACCGTGATGTAGCCGGCATCTTCCAGATAGAGGTATTCATCCAGCCAGCGGATGAACAGCTCAGCCATAAACCGCAGGGTAATAATCCCCAGGGTAGCGCCGGTGAGGACGAGCCAGGTTTTGTCAGAAACGGCGATGGCGGTGGTGACGCTATCCAGGGAAAAGGCCAGATCCGTGAGAGCGATCGTGGGGATAGCTTGCCAGACGGAGGAAAATCTCGGACCGTGGTGTTCCCCCTCCTTCCCCTCCTCCGAGGTAAAGTGCTCGAACGCCAGCCACAGCAGGTAAAGCGCACCCAGCATTTCAAACTGCCAGAACTGAATCACCCAGGTAGCCGTGAGAATCAGAGCCATGCGTAGGGCAAAAGCCACCAGCAAACCCAAGTTGAGCGCCTGACGCTGTAGCTTGTCATTTTCCAGACCTTGGGAAATGGAAGCCAGCGCGATGGCATTGTCCGCCGACAGCACCGCCTCTAGGGCCACCAAAATGACCAGCAGGAAAAAGGCGTCCGCACCGAAATTGGGGTAAAAATCTGTAAATCGATCAAGCATTAAGGATTTATTGAGCCTGAGAGTTGCGAACCTCGAGCCACAAGCCGGCCTGCCGAAACTGGGCCAGAGGACAAGTACCTTAACAAGCGTAACCTTAATCAGGGGAGTCTGGCGCACCAGGGACAAAAGCGAAAACCCGCCCCCCTGATTTTGGCGGGCCGGCTTGCCAGCAGCGCACGTTTTGTTTCATCTTGTAACAAGAGTATTCCACAAATCGGCAATTTAGCCGAAATTAGTGAACGAATACCCCTAACAACAGGAGCTGTTTAACCATGTCTCTATCCGACACTCAAGTCTTCGTCGCTCTCGTCATCGCCCTGATTCCTGGCTTCTTGGCCTTCCGCCTGGCCACAGAGCTGTACAAATAAAGCCCTTCCAGTGACGCAGGCGGGGAGCCTTTCAGGGCAATTGACTCCAAAGCTTCCAGGCAATTCGGTCGAGCGACTGTAAATTGCTGGCGAGCAGCCGGGAGTCAAGGCTCCAGGGAGGCTCCCCTCGCCCTCTGTGGAAGCTCAACCTCCGCTCTAAAATTTAGGTATTCTCCCCTAGTGCGGTTTGGCCGCTGAGCGACTCCACTACAGGCGTGTCCGGGGTGAGGTTTTTCTCTGACAAAGTTGCAATCGCGGCTAAAAACGCCAAAATTCAAACTCCCATGAAAGCCATTCCACCCTCAAGACTCCCGAAGCCACCTGTAGAACCCCGCCGTCGGGTGGAGCGTCAGGACAAACGCCGCCAGCGCAGTCACCCCTACCGAGTCATGGCCTCTGAAACTACTGTCAAGTTGGCGGTCAACGCTGTGCTGTGCTTCGCAGCAGCTTCAGCTTTAGCGCAACTGTGGCCCTATTACCGGTTCCAGGTGGAGAAACTCCAGAAAATCCAAGCGGAAGTCAAACAAACCGAAGGGCGAGTCACGCCATTGCAGGAGGACTTCAGCCGCTCCTTCGATCCGCAACAAATGAAAAGGGTGATGCAGGAGCAGAGCCATCTGGTGGACCCCACGCAGCTGCCGGTTATTTTGCTGGAAAACCAGCCCCAAAGCCCGCTGGTGGGCACCGACCGCCAACAGGAGGCCCAAAGCCCGCCGGTGGGCAGCGACCGGCGAGAGGATTTCCAGGCTGAGGTGCGTCGAAGAAATTAAGCGCTCAAAGGTTTGAACAAGTCGCTGAGCCAGGTTTCTAGGCGCTCCAGCGAGCCCGGGTCTGCAGTTGCTTCCCGCAGCTGGATTTTGGCCCGCTGGTAGTCGGCAACGGCGCAGTTCCACTCACCCATCAAATGATAGGTGCGGCCTCGTTCCGCCCAGATGTGGCCCTTGAGGCTGCCGAGCTTCTCGGCGAAGTCAAAATTATCAATCGCTCTCTCGTACAGTCCGAGCTCTCGCAAAGTAATGCCCCGGTTGAGCCAAGCCCGAACGTGCGCGGGGTTGAGGTCAATCGCCCTGTCATAGTTAAGCATAGCCGCCGCCAAATCGCCTCGGGCGGCGTAATAATTGGCCAGATTGTTGTAGGCGCTGGCCAATTGCGGGTTCAGCTGGATCGCCTTGGTGTAATCGGCTCTGGCTCTGTCAAGCTCCCCACTCTGGAAATACATCAGTCCGCGATTGCTGTAATCGACCGCACTAGCGGGATAGCGGCAAATCAGCCCAGTCAGGATCTCAATCGCTTCCTTGTATTGCCCCCGCTCGGCGTATGCGCGGGATTGCCGGCGCAGCGCCACCAGATCGTCTTGCTCCACCGGCTTTTTGACTGTCTCTGGCCCTGTGGTGGAGTCTAGCTGGGGTTGCTGAGAGCAGCGGCGCGTCACAGTCGGGCGCTGCCGGTGTTCAGTCTTGTCTTGACGGTTAGCAAAAAAGCGAGTCTTCATGCCCAAAGTCCCCTGTACCCTTTGAGCATTAGCTTAAAAACTTTCTCCCCACCCTCGGAGTGCCGGTGTGTCACTTGCAGATGCGTATAGTGCCAGGGTTGAGAGTGGAGAGTGGAGAACTTGGGAATAGCGACTAGCCGAAAATCGGGGCGTGCCAGACCGGCTGGGACTTGGGACTGTCGCCAGCCGGTATTTCACCGAGGCTTGCCACCTGCCAACTGTCCTGCCTGATAGCAGACAGTTGGGCAACTGGAATAGGAGCCGGATGCCGTAACACAGCGCTTATATTTGATCTGTGAAACGTAGAAACCGGGTTTCGCAGAAGTTACCCGGTTTCTGGATTAAGCCGCATCAGCCACTACGGACTCTTTGCTGAGCAAATCCACAGCTGCTTCATACTGCCGGTCTGCCTCCGTCGCCAGCTGGCTGCGCCCCACCGGCTCGAAGGGCACCACACGGTCTGGGACAATGCCCAACTTGTGGATGTCTCGGTGGTTCGGCGTCTCGTATTTGGCCACCGTTACCGCCAGCCCAGAGCCATCGGAGAGGTCAAACAGGGACTGAATCAAGCCCTTGCCAAAGGTTTTTTCCCCCACCAGCAGCGCCCGCCCGTTATCTTGCAGGGCACCGGCGAGAATTTCACTGGCGCTGGCGGTGCCTTGATTGACCAAAACCGCCAGGGGGGCGTCAGTCAGCGCTTCGCCAAAAGCTTCAATGCTGTCCACAACCCTTTGCCGGTTGACGGTGTGAACGATTGTGCCAGTATCGATCCAGAGGCGGGCGATTTCAATGCCCGCTTGCAACAAGCCGCCCGGATTGTTCCGCAGGTCGAGAATGTAGGCTTGCGCCCCCTCTCCCTGCAAGCGCGAGATAGCGTGAGCCACTTCAGCGGTGGCGTTGGCATTGAACTGGCTGAGGCGAATGTAGCCAATCGCTGTGCCACTTCCAGAAGTCTGCAACTCTGCGTACACTGGGTTGAGGGCAATCCTGTCCCGCTCCAGCTGAAATTCTAGCGGCTCGGAGATCCCCTCTCGCTTCACCGTCAGGGTGACGAGACTGCCTGTCGGGCCCCGCATCCGTGCAGCGGCTTCTTCGAGAGTCATATTTTCTGTGGAAATGTCATCTATCTTGAGGATGATATCGCGCGGTTGCAGACCAGCTCGCGCCGCCGGCGAGCCTTCAATCGGAGCCACCACTTGTATAAAGTCGGTGGCCTGATCGAGGGCAATTTGCAGCCCGACGCCGGTCAGCTCCCCTGAGGTATTTAGCTGTAAACTTTTGTACTGGTCAGGTTTTAACAGTCGCGTGAAGGGATCGTCCAGGCTGGCCAGCATCTCCTCGATCGCCTCGTAAGTCGCCTCTCGATTTTTCAGCGGCTGCTTGAGCAGCTTTTGCCGCACCAGCCACCAGTTCTGATTGTTGAAAGTGCCGTCCACATAAGCTCGATTGACAATCCGCCACGCCTCCGACAGCAGCTGCTGTTCCTCTGTCAAGGCGCTTGCCGGTCGAGCTGGCCATCCTAAGGCGATCAGCAGTACCAGTAAAAGTCCGACCCAGAAAACTCGTTTGCGCATGATACCGATATTAAATATGTGAGAAGAAGCCCCCGTCAAAGCCGCCGGTGGCCAAACCGCAAAAAGGTTGCGGTTATTACAGTGCTTGCCCTGCCTGGGTTCCAGGTGCGTTACCCCCTAGGGAGTCATGAGCCTGACTCCATCCCCCGATGGTTTTCCAGCCGTTGTGGCTTGGCTTTATGAAAACCTGTTTAGACTATGTTACATTCTTGAAGAATAGCAATACATTTCTGGGAACGCTTGCTCTATGGCCAATGTCTACGACTGGTTTCAGGAGCGCTTAGAGATTCAGGCGCTTGCTGATGACGTATCTAGCAAGTACGTCCCCCCCCACGTCAACATCTTCTACTGCCTGGGCGGGATCACCCTCACTTGCTTTTTGATCCAGTTCGCCACTGGATTCGCTATGACTTTCTACTACAAGCCGACGGTGACGGAAGCGTTTACGTCAGTGCAGTACCTGATGACGGAGGTCAACTTCGGCTGGCTGATTCGCTCCATCCACCGCTGGTCTGCCAGCATGATGGTGCTGATGATGATCCTGCACGTTTTCCGGGTTTACCTCACCGGCGGTTTCAAAAAGCCCCGCGAACTGACCTGGGTGACTGGCGTGATTTTGGCCGTGATCACCGTTTCGTTCGGCGTCACCGGCTACTCTCTGCCCTGGGACCAAGTGGGTTACTGGGCCGTGAAGATTGTTTCCGGTGTCCCTGAAGCCATTCCCGTGGTCGGTTCGCTGATTGTCGAGCTGCTCCGTGGCGGTGCCAGCGTTGGGCAAGGCACCCTCACCCGGTACTACAGCCTGCACACTTTCGTGCTGCCTTGGCTAATTGCAGTGTTCATGCTGCTGCACTTCTTGATGATCCGCAAGCAAGGGATTTCCGGTCCCTTGTAAATTGGTAAGCAGTAGGCTGTTAGTGCGCTCGCCGCTAACAGCTGACTGCCACTAAGTCAGCAAAAACTTTTAGGACAACACGCAGAACTATGGCAACTCTGAAAAAGCCAGATTTGAGCGATCCCAAGCTACGCGCCAAACTGGCTATGGGAATGGGCCACAACTATTACGGCGAACCGGCATGGCCCAATGACCTGCTCTATATTTTCCCGGTGGTGATTTTGGGAAGCATCGCCCTCTGTGTCGGTCTGGCTGTGCTAGATCCGGCAATGGTGGGAGAGCCGGCAAACCCCTTCGCCACTCCCCTGGAAATCCTGCCCGAATGGTATTTGTGGCCGGTTTTCCAAATCCTGCGCATTCTCCCCAACAAACTTTTGGGCATCGCCTCTATGGCTGCCATTCCCCTGGGACTGATGCTCGTTCCCTTCATTGAGAACGTCAACAAGTTCCAAAACCCCTTCCGCCGTCCTGTGGCCACAGCTGTGTTCCTGTTTGGCACGCTGGTGACCCTGTGGCTGGGTATCGGTGCTATTTTCCCGATTGACAAATCCCTCACCTTAGGTCTGTTCTAAAAGACTGAAACGGTTTAAAATTAGACGCCTGTCAGGTTTCATCCAAGTGCGGCTGCAGTTGCCCTGTACTTGTGCTGAAACCAGAACAGGCGTCAATACTAGAGCTGTAGTCACTTGGATTAGGACACGCTTGACAGGCGTCCCGCCTGTCCTACGCCTTATATTTGTAGGTATGGTGTCGCGCACTCCGCGCCGCGCAAGCGTTCCGCCTGCCCTTATGCCCTCAAGGTCTAATGTCCGCGCCCTAAGTTGTTACTGCTATACTTAGTGGATGTTTTTTATTTATAAAAATTAACTTCTGGAGCGGAAAAAATTCGCTAAAATTAAGTGGCCCGACCGGCTACTAAAAAATATTGCGTTGCGGCAGTTTTACGCCTGGAACCTTTCTGTCTTACTTTCGCTCCCCGTCTCGCCAACTGGGGTATATCTGGGGTTAGGGACTGAACATTTTTTAGCCCTCAGCCTCTAGCCCCTCCCCCCGAAAATCCCCCCCGAATGCGCTAGAGCTATGGGTTCTCAAGGAGGGTTCCTGTAGGGCGTGCAGCCCAACTACAAACCGCTGCCCCATTAGCGGATGGAAAAATTCCCAGACTTCTGCACTAGCTACCCTGCATCAATCATTGGCCTATTTGGGAAATGTTGCAGCAAGAACATCTTACGGTTCAGAGCGATTTGGCTGCCCTAAGCCAGGTGCAAAAATGGTTTGAGGCATTCTTTATCAAACACACATCACAGCTTTTGTGGTCTGAAGAAAAACTCTACTGTCTCAACTTAGCGCTGGCAGAAGGATTTACCAACGCGGTTCGCCACGCTCATCAAGAATTGCCACCGACAACGCCGATAGAAATTGATGTAGCGCTGTGGGATGACCGGCTGGAAATTAGGATTTGGGACAGGGGCAACGCTTTCAATCCGGATTCCCTGCAAGAACCAGAGCCAGGAACCCTGCAAGAAGGGGGGTATGGCTGGTTCCTGCTGCGGCGTTTGGCGGAGCGAGTGGTGTACGAACGAAGTGAAAATGGTGGGAACTGCCTGCGGATTTTATGTCACCTTTGCAATAACAAACAGCCTTGAACCAGAAATTGAGCGCACCGGCAACCCCTGTATTCGTTTTTTTGGAAATTTTTTCCCTAGAAGGCGGCATTCAATCTTATGTCAAGGATATTCTCAGGGCTTATCTCTCGGTGGGTTGCGGTTCTGCCGAGGTTTTCCTGCTGCGGGACAGTCCGGGATGCCCCAATCCCTTTGACACCGTCCAGCTGAAATTTCACTACCTGAAAACTCTGCCCCCCTGGCTGGGACGCCTGCGGCTGCTCGCCGCCCTGCTCTGGTGTCTGCTGCAGCGGCGTCCGCAAAGGGTTTTCTGCGGTCACGTCAAACTGGCTCCGCTGGTACAGCTGCTGTGCCAGCCGTTGGCAATTCCTTACACTGTCCTGACTTACGGCAAAGAAGTGTGGGAGCCGCTAGCGCCTAAATATCAAAAGGCGCTCAAACTTGCAGACAGCATTTGGGCGATCAGTCGCTACAGCCGAGATCTGGCCTGCTTTGCCAATAACCTAGACCTGCAAAAATTCCAGATGTTACCCTGCGCGGTGAATGGCGACATCTTTACCCCGGGCGAGAAAGACCAAACTTTGGTCGCTCGCTACAGTCTGGCCGGCTCCAAGGTGCTGGTGACCGTAGCCCGCCTGTGGTCAGGAGACATCTATAAAGGTGTGGATGTGACGATTCGGGCGCTGCCAAAGATAGCACAAAAAATCCCAAATGTCAAGTATTTAGTGATTGGGAGGGGAGACGACCGGCCCCGGTTGGAGCGACTGGCGCAAGACTTGGGGGTGGGGGAGCGGGTGGTATTTGCCGGCTTCGTGGCGGCAGAAGAGCTGCCGGCGCACTACCGGGTGGCCGACGCTTATGTGATGCCCTCCCAGGAAGGGTTTGGCATCGTGTATTTGGAGGCGATGGCCTGCGGGGTGCCGGTGCTTGCCGGGGACGCCGATGGCTCAGCTGACCCCTTGCAGGATGGCCGGCTGGGCTGGCGAGTGGCCCACCGCGACCCGGAAGCGGTAGCGGCGGCGTGTGTGGAAATGCTGGAGGGGAAAGACCGCCGCTGCGATCGGGCGTGGTTGAGACAGGAAACCCTGACCATGTTCGGTAGGGATGCCTTCCGCGAGCGAGTCAAACAACTCATAAATTTGTGATTAGCATGGAATTATATCCAACCGCGAGCGCCAGGAGATTCCCGTGAACCAGAACAGCTGGAAAACGTTTCAACTCAACTTATCTGAAGCCGGCAACTGGCTGATTGCCTTGCTTGTCATCTGGCTGCTGGGCGCTATTGGCTTGGGCTGGCTGGTCAAGTCGATTTTGATTTTAATGGGGCTGGCGCTGATTGCGCCGGCGCTGGCATTTTTTGGGTTGCGCTGGTGGTTGAGCCGCAACCTGATTCAAGACCAGTGTCCTGTCTGCAGCTACGAGATCGCAGGCTTGAACCAGACGCAACTGCAGTGTCCCAACTGCGGCGAACCGCTGAAAGTGGAACAGGGTCATTTGCAGCGCCTGACACCTCCAGGCACCATTGATGTCAAGGCGATTGAGGTATCAGCGCCCCAGCTTGAGGACTAGGGGAAAAATACTCTGGTGCTGATTGGTTAACTCCCCCTCAGAAGGGGGGCTGATTCCAGTCCCACAGTCTAGGCTCCCAGACTGGTGGAGTCACTGCGGGGAGGGGAGCCACACAGAAGGCTGTTTTTCTTCTATAGTAGAGTCGCGCTCCCGAAGTGCGACAAGCCGGCACTGCTGGTGGAGCGTTTGTGGTTGGATCTGGTCGCGTCCGTTGTCTGGCTGGAATTTTAGAGCATGAACCCTGAAGAGCAGCGACGCCTAGAGCGTCAACTGGAAAACCTAGAAGCTGAGCTCAATCAGCAAAAACCCTTACAGTCCCATTTTGACAGTTCTCAATCTATTGAGTCCCTGTACAGTCAATTTGTCATCTGGTATCGAGGACTCGCCCCGGTCGGCAAAGTGGCAGTGGTTGTGGGCGGTGCACTGATCGGCTTGTCACTGGTGAGTACAGTGCTGAAGCTTATTTCCTTAGCTTTCAATCTGGCTGTCCTGGGAGCGCTGGTGTATATAGCTTACAAATTCTTCCTAGCTCCCCAGGCCAGGAAAAGTAACGACTCGTGACGGTGAAAGATACCGATGACTAGCCCAACCGCGTCTAGAGGCTTTCGTCCCTTCAAACAGGTGTTTCAGGTTCACTCCCACCCCCTCTCACTTCTGGCCAGACGCTGCGGTGCCTGGGCTGCAGAAGTTTCTCTGATTGTGGCCAGTGCGCTGGTTCCTTACAGCATCGGTCTGTACACTCAATCGCACCTGTTGGGCAAGCAAGTTGCCCTCAACCCACTGCTGGCCACGGCGGAGGAGGCGATCGCCAAAACCTTCTCCCTTCCAGTGCGAGCCCGTCCGCGACAGGTCGGACCGCTGACCAATTTGTTTTGGTCAGGGGCGCTGGTGATGCCGGTGCTGGCAGCCGGCTGGCAAATCTACCTGCTGGGCAAAACCGGCAGAACCTTTCCCAAGGCGCTGTTCGGCCTGCAAGTGGTGACAGCGACGGGCGCGGCTCCAGGGTTGAGGCGATCCTTGCTGCGCGAGGGCGTGGGGCGAACTGGACTGCCCCTGGGACTGGCGTACCTGTTTTGGCGCTACAGTGGGGCGGTGCCGGACTTGGGAATTCTCACTGGACTGGCCGGTTTGATGCTGCTGGCGGACAGCTGTGCTGTGTGGTTCGATGCCAAGGGCCGAACCCTGCACGATCGCTTGGCGGGAACGTTTGTTGTGGATGCCACCGAAAGTATTCCCAAGTTCAACCGGTTTGACGCTCCCAGGTTGGGGCGCTCGACTGTGGGCGACAGTTTCAGCGCCTCGGATGAGGACGCTCAGATCGCCGCCCTAGTCCTGACGCCGGAAGAAACCAGCTGGCCGCGACCGGGACTTTTGTACTGGATTCGCCAAAACCCGGGGCTGACGCTGGTAGCAGTCACGGTGGCCGGTGTGAGTGCGGTGCTGGCCACCTTTGCCGGCATTCAAATTTACATTCAAAGTCAGGTGAACTTGCGTCAGGTTCAGCAGCTCGACAGTGAGAAGCTGCTGGCACTGGTGAGCAAGTTCGCCCCGGACGAGCGGCGGGGAGCGATTTTGGCCCTGGGCACAATTGATCGCCCGGAGGCGGCAACTCAGTTGCTGGCGGACATGCTGAGCTTGGAAACTGAGCCAAAGCTGATGGATGCGATTGGGCAAGCTTTGCTCAGCACTGGCCCAAAGGCGCTGCCCTATTTGCAGCGGCTGAATCAGTCTCTGAAAAATGACCAGGACTCTCTGCGCTATGGGGGCTCGAAGGAAGAGCAAAAGCTGATTGCCCTGCGGCTGCGAACGGCACAGCGCACGCTCGCCAAAATTCTCACTCTCTACAACGAGCAAATTGGCAGTGCCGATCTCAGCCGCCTAGACCTCAGCCAAACCGTCTCTGGCCCTGGCCAGTTCACTCTGGTGCTGGACTACGAGGATTTGTCAGGAATTCAGTTGAGAGGCTCGCTCCTGACCGGGGCCAGCTTTCGGGAGAGCCGCTTCTACAATCCCGGTGAGGACGGTGTTTTTGGCACGTTCGACGACCGGATTGCGGATCTGAGCGGCGCTGAGTTGAAAGGGGCGAACTTTAATGAAGCCATACTTGCCCTGGCGCTGATCAATCGCGCTAACCTGATGCGAGCTGAGCTGAACAAGGCTAATTTGTTCCGCGCCCGCTTGAGTGGCGCGAATCTCAGCAGCGCTCAGCTGCTGGGAGCGGATCTGCGTCAAGCTGTGCTCAGCGATGCCAGCTTGACGGGTGCTCAGTTAGGGGAGGCTATGCTGGCTGGGGCTAATCTGCAAGGGGCTCGCCTCGGGCAGGTGACGGCTAAAGGAGCTTCTTTCCAAGCGGCGAATTTAAGCGCGTCGGAATGGCTTGGGGCGGACTTGTCGGGAGCGGATTTCAGTGGCAGCAATCTGCAAAATTCTGACCTGTCTTCGGCGCGACTCGCCGGTGCCAATCTCAGCGGTGCCGGGCTGCAGCGTGCCAGCTTGCGCAACGCGGATCTGGTGGGGGCGGATTTGCGGGGAGCTAATTTGGCAGGGGCTGATTTTCAGGGCGCGACGTTTGTGGAGGTTAAACCGGCTAAACCGGATTCATTTATTCAAGTGCCGCCCGCTGCGCCTTCTACGGGCCTGAACGGGGTTGACTTTTCATTCTCAAAAAATTTGAACGCCCAGCAAATTTCCTATATCTGCGCTCAGGGTGGGCTTCACCCGAAATGCCCTGCGCCCAATCCCTCTCCTTGATTGAGGACTAGAGCAAAAATTAGAGCGGTTTTCAGTTGAATGAAGTGCGCCCCAGAAACCCGGTAACTTCGGCGAAACCGGGTTTCTCAATACCTGACTGTAAAACCGCTATAATTTGCGATTATTCCTCTTTTGTCAAACCAGGGTTCAAGCCTGGGGGGGCGGGGCGGCCACTATGCAGCCGCCCCTACAAATTACGGTGTCGCTCGGGCTAGGCGGTTAAAGGACAGCCGAGTCAGACAAATAAGAAAAAGGACAGGCCGAACGCAGCCCTACGGCCTCAAGCACCGGCACAAGGGTTTCGCCCGATGCGGATTTTTAGAAAGTTATTATACGGAAATAAGAGGAGAGACCTTTTTGTTAATAAGCTTTAGGACTTACTGCATACTGCCTGATGGCTGCTGCTTGCTGGGAATTGCACCGGCCAGCTGGCGATCGCGATTAAGATAAGATAAACCAGAATAAGAGAGTTTTGCGTAATACCTGCAGTGTGAGGAGTAGGGAAATGGAACGTCTCAAGAGTTGGTTGTCTGCAGTGGGGCTTGTGGCAGTGGGCACCGCCTGTCTGGCATCCGCCGCTTCACCGGCATCCGCTCAAGCTGCTTACGGAAGCTATGTGGGGGTTGGGGGGGGTTTTGGTGCCATTCGCAGAGATGGCGATCGCCAAAATTCCGCTCTGATTGCGATCCGCTACAAGGTGCTGGAAGTTCCGATTTCCCTGCGAGCGCAGGCTTTCCTGATGGGGGAGGGGGCGGCACTGGTGCCGACGGTTTCTTATGATATTCCCCTCAACTGGCAGACGGATACCTATGTGGGGGCGGGGGTTTCTTTTGCCGGCGGGAATACGCCGGTGGGGAACAAAACCGGCTTTGCCATTCAACCAGGGATTGATTACGCGCTCCCCAACAGCCGGTTAGTTGTGTTTGGCAATGCTATCATTGCTTTCGACGCCTACCGCGAAGAGGGAGGAACCGCGTTTTCCCTGCAAGGGGGGGTGGGTTTGAGGTTTTAGAAGAAACTGGGTTTCAGTACAGTTATAACAAACTCAGTCGCAGGCAGTACAGCAAGCAGTTCCATGAGTGAACATGAGTGAAATAGCAATTGCGGTCAAGAATGTCTCGAAGTGCTTTAATCGCTACGAGCGTCCCCTGAATCGGTTAAAAGAGGTTTTGCTTCCGGGGCGAAGCTACGCGGAAGAGTTTTGGGCGCTGCGAGATATTAACCTGGAAGTGCCGGCGGGGAAAACTGTGGGGGTGATCGGGCGCAATGGCTCTGGTAAGAGTACGCTGCTGCAAATTATTGCCGGCACTATGACTCCAACTTCAGGAAGTGTCGGGGTGAGTGGCAGAATCGGGGCGCTGCTAGAATTGGGCAGCGGATTTAATCCGGAATTCACGGGGAGAGAAAATGTCTTTCTCAATGGAGCGATTCTGGGGTTGAGTCGGGAAGAGATGGCGCAGCGGTTTGAAGCAATTGCTGAGTTTGCGGATATTGGGCAGTTTATCGACCAGCCGGTGAAAACCTATTCCAGCGGCATGATGATGCGGCTGGCGTTTGCTGTATCGGTGAATGTGGAGCCGGAGATTTTAATTATCGACGAGGCGCTGGCTGTGGGGGACGCTGCTTTTCAATTTAAATGCTTTGAAAGGTTAGAGCGCCTCACCCAGTCGGGGGTTTCCACTTTATTTGTCTCTCATGATATTGGCACAGTTAAGGCTTTTTGCGAACAGGTGCTGTATCTGGACAGCGGAACGGCCAGGGCTTTTGGGCCGGCGGATGAAATAGCTGAGTTATATTTAATGCAGCTGCGCGACCGGCAGAAACGCTCTCTATCTGGGAGTGCGCCGGTGAGAGCAAAAGAGTCCATTGGCGGGGATAAGGGAATTGCGTTCGGTACGGATGAGGGGCGAATCATTCGAGCTGAATTTGGGGATACCGGCAGCTTGCGCTCGGCTTATAATACGGGAGATACGATAACAGTAAGAGCGGAAGTTGAGTTTGTCAATATCCTGAAATACCCAACCCTGTGCCTGATTGTTCAAAACCGGCAGTTGCTTCCCATTGGAGGGCAGTTCCTGAAGTTAGCGAATCAGACGCCTGACAAAATATCGCGCTGTTGCGCTGTCTTTTCCTTCCGCGCTCGTTTAACAGAAGGGACTTACTTTCTAACCTTTAGATTGGAAGATCGCCAGTCTGACAGCAACTTTTTTGTCGTGGACAAGCAGGTCGCTGTCCTGAGTTTTGAAGTTTTGAAAGCCAGTTCGCGAAAATTTTTAGGGATGGTGGATTTGGGAATAAAAGGCGTGGAAGAAAAGGCATTGAAATGCTCGAACGCGGGAGGGGCACGGGCTGTAAAAATAGCTGATTTATAGATAAATATTGAAGCCACAAAAAACATGTATTCTTGTGTTTATTAGAGAGCAATGCTCTAATAACTGCGGAAGAAACCCGGTTTCTGGCTCACGGCTTAACAGCGCCGGTGCTGAGTGGATATAGAGAACCTGCTTTTGGCAATGTTTATGCAAATTTGTCCGAGAACTGTGGCGATTACTTTACCGAAGTCAGGGACGCACTTGCTGGCGAAGGCTCTCGATGAGTTGGGATTGATTCGCAGGCTGGCTGCTGACCGGAATCTGACTGAAAATGTAACGGATGATAGAGATGCGATCTGGTTGGGTGTGGGCAGCCCGCAGAAGAAATCTTACTGGGAAGTTTACAAGTGCTTTGCTGCTGTAAGTTGGGGGGAATATGCGGTAGCCCATCTCCCCCATTCGGAAGTAGCTGTTAGACTGTTGAGTGAGCTGGATTTTTTCAAAATAATTCTGCTCCGCGATCCGCGAGATGTTGCCGTTTCTCTCTGCCATTTCGCTTGCCTTCCGGTTCATCCTTTAAGCGAATACTATAGAAGTTTGCCGAGTCAGGATGCTAGGCTAATGGCGTCTATTGAAGGAGTGTCCTGGGAAAACTACCCTTTACTTAATATGGGGGAACGGCTGGCTGGTATTTTGCCCTGGCTGCGCGAGCAAAACTGCTTAGTGGTGCGCTTTGAGGACTTGGTAGGTGAAGAGGGTGGGGGAAGCAGAACTCGACAAGAAGCGGCGCTGGTAGAGATTAGCGATTTTTTGAATTTGCGACTCAGCCGGCAGGAGATTGTGGCTGTGGCTAGCCGCGTGTTTGACCGATCTAGCGCTACTTTCAGGAGGGGTGAGATTGGGGAGTGGAAAAAGTATTTCAAACCGGAACATGTGGAAAGCTTTAAGAAGATTGCCGGTGAGCCACTGATTCAACTGGGCTACGAGAGGGATTTGGATTGGTAGCTTGGCGATACATATTTGGGATTTTAGATTTTGGATTTTGGATTACTAAGAAACCCGGTTTCTTAAAGAAACCGGGTTTCAGGGCCATAGTTCATCCAACTGAGAACCGCTATATCTATCTCAAATTGTTGTGAGGCGGCGTCTGCGATTGTGGGAGCGAGAAGTTGCCGGTGGGAGACAGGGGGAGAAGAAAAATTGATTGCGGGCAATTGACCGGACTAAATATGACTTTTATCAGCAGAGCTGGCACTGGCAGCATCGGGAATCCTGAGAGAGAGGGGGAGCGGGCTAATGGACAAAGGAAGCGGGAATGGGTTAGAATCTATAAAGGCACTCTTACGGAGAGAGAGAAATGGCTACATTTGAGAAGGTACTGGATATAGATCCAGCGAATAACTCAGGGTACTATCAGGGGAGAAATACTGGATTCGATGACTATCTCCTGGCGGGACTAGCACCCAATCAGCCGCTAACGGTTACGGCAGTCTCGAATGAATTCGATCCGGTGATCCAAGTGTTTAGGTCAGACGCTTTTGGCAACGTTACAGGGAACCCGATAGCGTTTAACGACGATCAGGTGCTGGGGATTAACTTCAACTCTGAAACGGTTTTTACTCCAGAAGTAGGGGCTAACTACATAGTGCGCGTCAGCAGTATTAACCTCTTAGCGGGACAGTATGATGTTAGCGCCTTCCAAAATGGGACAGAGCCAGCCCTGAATTATGTCACTCCAGGCTTTGCAGCGGGGGGCGACAGTCCGCTTGTGGCTGTCAGCACACCTCAACGCATAGCGGCAGAACCTGTGGGACCGAATCTATTCGATCCCTTTAGTCTGCTGCTGGGAGACGGGGGAACGGCGTTCAGTTTATCAGATGCGGCTGACAGTTTGACTCTGAGCAATTTTCCGGACGCTGCTAGCGCTAGTTACATTTTTGCTTGGAATGGGGATGATAATGTACTGGGGACGGCACGCATTGAGAACATCAACGGGAATAAAGGGAATGACACGATCGACGGGGCTGCCGGTGGGGACATCCTGCGGGGCGGGAAAGACTCTGACAACCTTTTTGGCAACTCCGACTCCGACGTTCTCAACGGCAATAACGGGAACGATACTGTGGATGGAGGCTCCGGGAATGATATTGTGCGGGGCGGGAAAGAAAACGACCTGCTTATCGGTGGGGACGGTGAGGATCTGCTGATTGGAGACTACGGTCAAGATAGCCTGATTGGTGGTGCCGGTCGGGATATGTTTGTCTTGCGAACGGATGGCAACAATACCAGCTTTAAACACACTTCTGCTAATGTCTCTCAGGTAGATATTATCCGCGACTTTGTGATTGGCGAGGATGCTATTGGACTCACTGGTTTAGCCCTCACAGACCTTTCCTTGGAGGCGATTCAGCTGTCGGTGAATGGCGGTGCGCCGGTTTCTTCCACTGCTATCAAAATCAACAGCACTGGCGAGTATTTAGGCGTCGTGGAGGGGATAACTCCAGACCTGCTCAAAAATCCTGCCCTGTTCGACAGCAGTATCAGTAGCAATCCCAGCTACCTGCAGTCATAGTGCTGCTGCAAAAACAGTGGGCAGACCGGCTGCGGCGGTGCAAAAAAGATCCTCGCATATTTGTGAGATGAAGACCCCCACCCCCCAACCCCCTCCCCGAAAAGCGGGGAGGGGGAGATATTATCATGTCCTTGAACTGGATCACAAATGCTACAACACCTCCTAATACCAAGTTGGCTAACTATGTATTAGATCCCCCCCAACGCCTGGGCGCGGCGTGACGCCCCCCTATCCCACCGATTGGGGGGAGAAGTTAGCCCCCCTTTTTAAGGGGGGCAAGGGGGGATCTGGATGCTTAGACTTATAAGTAGCAACTTGGGTTATATAGCGGTTCTAAATGATTTGTGAAATCTGTGAGGGGCCAGAAACCCGGTTTCTTTAAGAAACCGGGTTTCTACGGTTAACCAACTTGGTATAACCCCTGCTCCGGGGGGAGAGGGGGAGTAGGGCGCAGGTTACAAAAGTTCGCAAACAGCTGGGGCGTGCCCTTCGGGAAATGGCCTATTTTGGAAGAGGACTTGCGCCGATGGCACGCCGGTTTCCCCCGCACCTCTATCCAGGGAGGGAGGGCGGTGTTCCCGGCTAGAGGGCGGATTGCGGTTAAAATAAGCTCTATCTCTTATAGGAGTTACGCACTGAAAGAAACCGGGTTTCTGGTGCGCTACCCTGTGATGAAAGTCAAGGATCAGGGTAGGAAACCCGGTCGTAGTTTCTAGCCTATAACCATTGCACTGTCGTCGGTTGTGGCTTTGCTGTACCCTTGAAATGCCAAACTACTTAGATTCACGCAAGCTTATGGAGACTCCTGAAATTCAAAAATCCACTTTGATCATCACTGGCATGCATCGTTCCGGCACCTCTCTGATAGCATCTTTACTTCAGAGTGCGGGAGTGGCTCTGGGTCAAAGGCTCATGCAACCAAGCCACGGCAACGTTAAGGGTCATTTTGAAGATCTCGATTTTGTTGAGTTCCATGAAAGTGTTCTGCGCTCTCAGGGAATCAGTAAAGCAGGCTGGACTTTTGAACCCCAGATTCAGGTTCAAGAACAGTATTTAGAAAGAGCTAAACTAATTCTGCTAAAAAGATGTAACCAAGGCATTTGGGGATGGAAAGATCCGCGAACCACTCTCTTTTTACATTTTTGGCATGAATTAATTCCGAACGCCAAATTTATTTTCATCTATCGCTCCCCTTGGGAAGTAGTGGACTCCCTATACCGGCGGGGCTATGTAGATGATAGTGTTTTTCATTACAACCCTAACTTTGCTCTCAAGCTGTGGTGCCACTACAACCGATTTATCTTAGATTTTATGAGTCAAGTTCCGCAGCATTGCCTGCTCATTAATATTTACAGCATCACTGACAATCCTATTTCTTTAGTAAAAGCAATAGAGGAAAAGTTGGGAGTGTACTTAAAGCTGCAGGCGCAAAATATTTATGACGCTTCCTTACTGCACAGTGAAGTTTCTAGCTCTCACCGGCCCGCCTTAATCAAGCATTATTTCCCTGAAGCGTTTGAGCTGTACGAGGAGCTCAATTCCAAGGCTTGGTCAGGCAATGGACTGTCCAGTTTTCCTTTTTCTGGCGCAGCGCAGCTTCCTCCCTATGTCGTGTGGGCGCTGCAAGACTGGCTCGACTTGCGCAGATGGGAAAAACAGGCGTCAAACTTGCAGTCGGAGGGCGAACAATTCCAGTCCCAACTGCAGCAAACTGAGGCGCAACTGGCGCACTCCCAGTCCCAACTGCAGCAAACTGAGGCGCAACTGGCGCACTCCCAGTCCCAACTGCAGCAAACTGAGGCGCAACTGGCGCACTCCCAGTCCCAACTGCAGCAAACTCAGGCGCAACTGGCGCACTCCCAGTCCCAACTACAGCAAACTGAGGCGCAACTGGCGCACTCCCAGTCCCAACTACAGCAAACTGAGGCGCAACTGGCGCACTCCCAGTCCCAACTGCAGCAAACTGAGGCGCAACTGGCGCACTCCCAGTCCCAACTGCAGCAAACTGAGGCGCAACTGGCGCACTCCCAATCCCAACTGCAGCAAACTCAGGCGCAACTGGAGCGTTCGCAATCTGTTATTGCGGCTGTACAGACGAGTAAATTCTGGAAATTGCGGACAAAGTGGTTCAATTTTAAAAAGTTTGTGGGGTTGGTCAATGATGTCTGATCCAAAACTGACTAATATAGCGGTTTTCATCTGAGTGAGATACTGAGAAACCCGGTTTCGCCAAAGTTACCGGGTTTCTGGCATGTACTTCATCCAACTGAAAACTGCTATAATTAATCCTATAGCAGTAGGCAGTCAGTGCGCGGACACGGGCAGGACGCTGTCGCGTCCCGCTTCGCTATCGGAGGGAAGGCGTTGGTACGGCGTCCGCCGAGCCTCAATATCTCTGGGACAGGCGAGACGCCTGTCCTACGTCCTAATCTAAGTGGCTACTGCTATAATTGCTCCTGAAGGAGGCAGAGCCTCCAAAGCGGCGTTCCCAGGCGGGAGCCTGGAAACGAGAGTAATATTATGCAAATTATAAGCATATTCGATGCTAGTGCAGAGCGCCTATCCGTGCCGGTGGCCAATAAATTTTATACGCTTTGCCGACAATATTGCCTGCGGGCAGGAAACCCCAAACGTGGGAGTCAAAGCTGTCGTTGCGATTGTCTCCGAGAACAAAATAGCTGCCGGTTGGGACTGTTTCTGGCCCCCAATCATAAACAGGGGGCTGGGCAATATAGTTTTCTTGCAGGGGTTTGCCATTCACATAAACGCGCCCGTTGCTGACTTGAACCACTTCCCCCGGTTTGCCAATCACTCGCTTGACGAAAAGTGTGCCAGCAACGACATTTTCTGTAGGCACTGTATAGGGAAACTTAAAGACAATCTGGTCTCCTCGGTTAGGAAGGTAATGGCTGTTTTTGGACACCAATATTCCGTCTCCTATCTGGAGCGACGGCACCATTGAAGTGCTGGGAATGGTAAATCTTTCCACTCGCTGATCAACCAAAACCGGCAAATAGGCTGTCGTCAGTCTCAGCGCAACAATTGCCCCGACAATTCCACTAATCAGCTGCTTCGATGTTCCCTGAGGCTTTGGGGCAGCAACATAGGCGTGGTAAGCTGCAATAGCGTAGAGTGCCGGCGGACATACCAGCAAGGGCGAGAACAGCGCTGACAGATTTGCCGCTACAATTATGCCCGATAACAAGATAAAACCAAACAGTAATTTTTCCAAATATAAATGACCCAAACCTGGTAATATTTGGGACAAGAAGACTGCCTGCCAAGGGTCTTTATTGAAGGATGAAGGAGAAAGGCTGAAGGATGAATGAGCCTGTTTTTTAGGGGCAGGAGTGGCTTTAGTTTGCTGGTGGATTTGTTTTTTGACGGATTTGTGAGCGTCAAAAAGATTGAGGACATAAACCCCCGCACCCAGCCCTAAAAAGACCAGGCCGGTCACTGTATTGCCTGCGGGACTGAACACCGACCAAGAGGCAATTGCGATTAGGATAATTTGACTGACTGTAAAAACTATCCCTTTTCCCAGTTTGCCGGCATATATTTGTCCGATGCCAGGGAAAAATACGGATAAATTAACGGCCAGCCAAGGTTCTTTATTCCGGCGTTTTACCTGCTGCTGTGAGTTAAGCAAAAAACCTCACCTCCGGTTTGTTGTACAGTGGGTAAAATCCCACTTTGGTAAAGAGGAATGCTGCTTTGGTACATTTTTTGGTGGGTGACGCTAATATCGTCACCCACCCTACTGCTATGATAGCATATAGGTTGGAGAAAGCCGGTGAGCTAGGGGGGCAGGTGTCGGAGAAAGCCGGCACTAGCATTTGGCTGGGATAGCTTTGTTTGCAGCCAATCCTTTTTCGCTTAACTTTAGCATTAACTTCGCCGGTGAACGAGGGTGACATTTGCCTGGTCTGCGGGCACCAACAATACTTCGCTGATATTGACATGAGCCGGTCGGGTGACGCAGAAAAACACGACATCAGCAACATCTTCTGGCGTCAGGGGCGTCAAACCTTGGTAGACCTTTTTAGCGCGGTCGGCATCCCCGTGAAACCGCACGACGCTAAATTCCGTTTCCACCATTCCGGGGTCGATTTCGCTGACGCGCACCGGCGTGCCCAACAAATCCTGCTTCAACCCGTCAGAAATAATTCTGACAGCGGCTTTGGAAGCGCAGTAAACATTGCCTGCGGGATAAGCGGCGCGACTGGCAATGGAGCCGATATTGACGACATGACCGCGCCCCCGGCTGACCATTCCGGGAACGATAAAGCGCGTCATGTAGAGCAACCCCTTGACATTAGTGTCGATCATTTCTTCCCAGTCTTGGATGTTGCCCTCGTGGAGTTTGTCCAGCGCCCGACTCAGACCGGCATTATTAATCAGAATATCCACCTGCTCCCAAGATGCCGGCAGGGATTGCAACGCGGATTCAACTTGTGTTCGGTCGCGCACGTCCAGCTGCAACAAGTGCGTGTGGCTGCCAAACTTCTCGCTAAGTTTTGCAGCCAGCTGCTCGAGCCGGTCCTTGCGCCGCGCTGCCAAAATCAGTTTAGCGCCGTGCGAGGCAAACACCTCGGCGCAGGCTGTGCCAATGCCGCTGCTCGCGCCGGTGATCAGAACAATTTGGTCTTGAACAGAAATCATCACTCCTCCTGGCAGAAAATTGTTGCACAGAGCGCCGGATCAAACCCAACCCCAACCCCCTCCCCTTGCACGGGGAGGGGGAGTCAGAAGTGGTTTTCGATGTGTGACAAAAGTTTCAATCATTTTTCTAGTGTCGCGACGCAAAAAATATTTTATACAAGCCAATGTTTGCAGTAATAACTATACTATTTATCCAGTCCGTAATGGTGAGGGTAACAGAGCCACTTACTGCAAACACTGCTCGGCGGCGCACCCTATCATGGGTTGGCGGAACTCGATGGGGCATTGGCACCGACGACGCGCAGGCGCTGGGTAATCATGGTCATGCCGTCGTGGCGCACCAAGACTGCAGAAATCCAGCGGTTATCTGGCGAAGACGGCGCTCGCCCCACTTTAAAAATCCCCCCAGCTACCAGAGGTTCCAGCTTCACCGGCGGCGGCGTGAAATAAGTTTCCGCTTTAGCCTGCTCTTCGAGGGCGGCTCCGATCAGCAAATTATTGCCCAGGGGTTCGAGAACGATGGCGTCAAAGCTAAACTCCTGTCCGGGGCGAACCTGTTCTGGCAATTTCACCTCAATCTTGGGAGGGTTATCGCCAGAAGTCAGCTGGCTGCGTTCCGCTAAAATCTCTTGGCGGACAATGGTTTGGTTTTCATAGCGCTGCCGCCCGCGCACGGTGGCTAGGAGGGAGACGTCCCGATCCATCATTGACTGGGTGCCGGTAATGGTTGTTACCGTTTCCGCGACAATTCCGCTGCCATCGGCGTCCCAAGATACCAGTTCAGTGCGGTAGCTCAGTTTGGGGTAGCGCTGCCAGAGATCGCTCAAGGCGCGTTTCAGGCTGTCGTGGGTTAAGCCGTCGGTATGGCTCAAATTCTTGCTGTAAAATTGCATCACCGTATCCAGATCGCGGGCGTTGGCGGCGGCGTCAATCTGGGACAAGAGGTTTTTCAGTTCCGGGGGCGCGGTCTCGGGAGGGGCGGCGATGGCAGCGCCCGCACCGAACGCGCCGGCGCACCAAATGGCGAACCCGAGCAGGGGCGGGAGGAGTCGCGTGCCGGTCTGGCGGCGAGCCTGCTGAGGCAGGTGTGAGAGTAGATTTAGAGGATTGCGCATTGGGTTACAGTTTCAATAGCGGGGTTATGATAGCAAGGGATTACTATTTATTGATTGTAGCGGTCAGAGTATTTTATATTGAGATTTTATATTTTGAATGAGCGGCGAAACCGGGCATCGAAAATCGAAATTGAAAGGTGGGCCGGTGAGTGCGTGTAGGAGAGACAGAGACAGTGGCGAATAAACCGATCCGATTGCTGATTGCGGCGAGTGGCACGGGGGGACATCTGTTCCCCGCGCTGGCGGCTGCTGAACAGCTGACCGACTATGAAATTGAATGGCTGGGGGTGCCCAACCGGCTGGAAACCCAGCTGGTTCCCAAGGAGTATCGCCTGCACACTATTGAGGTGGAGGGATTCCAGCGGCGGGGGCTGCGCAGCTTGCTAGTGCTGTTGAGACTGGTTGGTTCCATTCTGCGAGTGCGGCGCTTGCTCAAAGAGGGACAATTTCAGGGGGTGCTCACCACCGGCGGCTATATTGCGGCACCTGCTATTATAGCGGCTCGCTCCCTGGGGCTGCCGGCAATTCTGCATGAGTCCAACGCTTTGCCCGGGAAGGTGACGCGCTGGTTCAGCCCGTGGTGCTCTGCGGTGGCGACTGGGTTTGAGGGAGCAGCTCAATACCTTCGCCGCGCCAAGACGGTTTATGTGGGCACGCCGGTGCGCCAGCAGTTTCTGTCTGCGCAATCGCTGGATTTGCCGGTTCCGCCGGATGTGCCGCTGATTGTGGTTTCCGGCGGCTCTCAGGGGGCGGTGGCGGTGAACAAGTTGGTGCGCCAGTGCGCTAAGGCGTGGTTTGAGGCGGGGGCGTGGGTTGTCCACCAGACGGGAGACAGCGATCCGGATGTGGGAAGTTTGCAGCACCGGCAGTATATTTCGCTGCCGTTTTATGATAATATGGCGGCGCTGCTGCAGCGGGCGAATTTGGCGATTAGCCGTGCCGGTGCGGGTACGCTAACTGAACTGGCGGTGACGGGTACGCCGGCGATTTTGATTCCCTATCCTTATGCGGCGGAGGATCACCAGGCTTTCAATGCGGCGGAGTTTGCCAGTGCCGGTGCGGCTGCGGTTTTCCGGCAAAAGGAGTTGACGGCGGAGGTGCTCGAAGAAAAGGTTTTGGAGCTGTTGCGAGCGCCGGAAAGGTTGCAGGAAATGGCTTCTCGGGCGCGTTTGCTGGCGGTTCCGGACAGTGCGCAGCTGCTGGCTCAGTTGGTGCGGGAATTGGTGGGGGGAAAAAACCGCTCCTGAGCCAAGGACGCGCCCGGAAGAGAGATGATGTGCTAGGGTGTGGGAAAGGCTTGTCGGTTGAGGTTTTCTTAGATTATGTCAGAAGTTCTAGATACTGAGGTCTTCCCACCTCCAGATATCACTGAGATTATTCCTGAAGACGATAGTCCTGTTGATAATTTTGCTTCCGAAAAACAGCAGCGTTTCCTGGCGAGGGTAGTGTGCAAGGATTCTGGTTAACTAAGCCGCTTTATAACCGGATTTTACAGACTGTCGGTGAGTAGAAAGCCCCAAAGCCGCATCCCCCCCACTAATTCTGGTGCCGGTGCGAGTATAAGGATGATTGAACCCACTCCTTAAAAAACCCCCTGTCACTCCCCCTCCCCGCGCTTCGGGGAGGGGGTTGGGGGGTGGGGTTCTCTGCGCTGTTCGCCGCTAATTCACCACTTGACTGCTGTGACTGCGCGGATCGGCAGAGTTCCCCTTTACCGGCGCAACCGGCGCGTCAAAAGCAGACATTTGACCTGAAGCATTAGCGTAAGGCAAAGGCAAACCGGCAACCAAAGCCTCTAAATTCGCCTCCATAATCGTGCGCGGCACCTCACCGATAGCCTCAGCGATCGCAGCGCCATCCTGACCCAAAAACACAAAGTGAGGAATCCCATCCACGCGGTACTTGAGAATTTCCGGCAACCACTTAGAATTATCCACATTCAGCATCACAAAGTTCACCTTGCCTTTGTACTGCTCCTCCAGTTGCTGAATTTCAGGTGCCATTGCCATGCAGCTCGTACACCAATTGGCATAAAATTCCATTAGCGTAGGTTGTCGGTTGCTGAGAGCCACCTCCAGTGGCGTGGACTCCTCAGCCAGTTCGGTGAGGTCAGCCGAGTTTGTCTCAGTCCGCAGCCCCAGGAAAATGGCCACAGTGAGCGCCACCGCCACCAGCACAATCAGCAAATTTCGCAGGCGGGTTGCTGCGCCGGTTTCAACCCCGCTCGCCAGCGGCGATTCAGACTTCTGTTGCGACACAGGTTTCGGATCGGGTAAATTGGCAGCCATCAGATATTTTTTTACGATCTATGATTCAGATATTAGTCTAACTGAAGTTGCTCAAAACCCCCCAGCCGTGAAAAAACGAGTAATGCTCACTTTTCCCAAACGCTCTATCCAAATGCCGATCACCTACCGGCTGGCCAAAGATTTTAATGTGGCGGCAAATATCATCCGCGCCCAAGTCGCCCCCAACCAAATGGGGACGATGGTGGTGGAACTCGCGGGCGATATTGATGAACTCGACGCCTCCATTGAGTGGATGCGATCTCAGAATATCACCGTCTCTCTAGCCAGCGGCGAGATATTGATTGATGAAGACAGCTGCGTCCACTGTGGCTTGTGCACTGGCATCTGCCCCACGGAAGCCTTGACTCTGGAACCGTCATCATTTAAACTGACATTCACGCGCTCGCGCTGTATAGTTTGCGAGCAGTGCATTCCCACCTGTCCCGTGCAAGCGATTTCCACCAACCTGTAAACAGGCGCAGCCAATCAGTTGCGTCCTCTTTTACCGCCAAACAACAACAGCCAGATGACGCAAATGTCTATAGCAAAACAACTGTCCCGTTTCTCTCTGATACTGCTCTCGCTGGGATATTTCAACTTGGGCTGGGTGCTATCTGAGGGGAAGTCTCCCTGGTGGGTTTGGCTGTTAGTAACAGCTTTTACCCTTGCCATTGCCGAGACTTTAGCTTTTCCATGGTCAATCGTGAGGAGCTTGTTTAACCGCTGGATTAGCTCTGATACTAAAGCGTTTTTTGCAGCCACATTCGCTTCTTTGCTCACAGTCGTATTTCTGTCATGGACTCATATTTCTGCGCATGGGCTGCTTTTATTTGCGGCAGCAACATTAGCCAGAATAGACCTTCAAATGGCTGCAATAAGAGAATTTAAAGCTTTTTTTATTTTAAATTTATTGGGTTTTGCCGGCTTGGGTTTGGGGAGTTTTGCGCACTGGGCTGCCAACCATTTTGAATTAGTGGTAAAAGCCTTTAACCAGCTATTCTAAAGATGTTGTTGGCGAATTGATAGGGGGTTTTACCCCACCCCCAACCCCTCCCCGTGCTTCGGGGAGGGGAGCTTTCGAGGGAACCTTTCGTCCCCCCCTTTCCTCGTCTTTCCTCGAAAAAAACCGCGCTTTGGAGTGTTTGACCGGCAGTGCCGGTGGCGGCTGCCAGGATTGGCCCGGTTGTGCAAGTTCGCCGTCGCCCGCACAGAATGGACAGTGTAAAAATTGTCACAAACGCTAAACCGATGGCGGTCAACTCCCCACAAACTGATAAGAGAAGCGTTTATCTGTCCTTGTGCCCTGCAGCGCCGAAGCCGTGGGGCAATTTTGTATTTGGCGGCTGTCGGGCGATGCGCCCACCGCACGCTCGTTGCGGGCTGGCCGGGAGGAGGATGTGACAGATTATATACAGGACTGATGTGGGGGAGTGAGCGTGACACCGGCAGCCGGCAACGGGCCACGCGGGGCGAGATAATGCTGCACAATGGGAGAGGCGAAATTTAACAGTCGATTTTCTTGACAAAGCTGGATAATGTGATATAATTCAGCAACCTCTTCCCCAGTCCCGATTACCCAGCCCTAGCATGAAAGTCGTCTTTTTCGGCACCCCCATCTTTGCAGTGCCCAGCCTGAAAAAGCTGCTGGAACATCCAGCGTTTGAAGTCTTGGCTGCTGTCACCCAGCCCGACAAACGGCGAGGGCGCGGCAACCAACTGACTCCCTCGGCGGTGAAAAGTCTGGCACTGGCCCACAACCTGCCGGTGTGGCAGCCGCCTCGGGTGAAAAAACACAAACAAACCTTAACTCTGCTGCGAGAGGCGCAGGCAGACGTGTTTGCGGTCGTCGCTTACGGCCAAATTCTCTCTCAGGAAATTCTCGATCTGCCCCGCCTGGGTTGCGTCAATGTCCACGGCTCGATTTTGCCGCAGTACCGGGGCGCAGCGCCGGTGCAGTGGTGCCTCTACCACGGCGAGAGAGAAACCGGCATCAACACGATGCTGATGGACGCCGGCATGGATACCGGCCCGGTGCTGCTGGAAGCTCGCACGCCGGTGGGGCTTTTGGACAGCGCCACCCAGCTGGGGGAAACCCTGGCCAATTTGGGCGCGGACTTGCTGGTGGAAACCCTGTTGCGACTGGAGGGCGGGGAAATTCAGCCCATCCCCCAAGATTCCGCCCGGGCGACTTACGCGCCGCCGATTAAAAAAGAGAATTACTGCCTGGACTGGTGGCGCTCAGCTTTAGAATTGCACAATCAAGTCAGGGGGTTTTTTCCAGACTGTGCCGCCACTTTTCGCGGCAAGGATCTCAAGATTTCAGCCACAGTGCCCCTCGGCCCTGAGTTTTGGCCCCTGCTGCCCGCTGAATTCAGGGCCCTGGAGCAGAATTGGCCGGCGCTGTCCGCCCGGTCTGGCCGTCCGGGGGAAGTGGTCAGCCTTGCCAAGAGGTTCGGGCCGGTGGTTCAAACCGGCTCCGGATTGCTGCTGCTGCGGGAAGTGCAGCCTGCCGGCAAACGCCCCCAGACGGGCTGGGATTTTGTCAATGGCTCCCGCCTAGCAGTGGGAGAAGTTTTGGAAAATGGTCGGCTGGTTAATTAAAATTTATCTATTTCACCCAAGTTGCTACTTAAGTCGGCGGAGCCGACAAAACGGCGTTCCCAGGCTCTGCCTGGGAACGAGGGGAAACGAGGGGAAACTTGTGGGCGGATTTTACTGTCAATGCTGTCAGGAATTCTGTTACTTCTTATACTGACGCTACATGTATTGGTTAAGCTTGGGCAATTGCTATTTTGGCATGACTGCAGTGCGAACTTGGCAGACATTTTCAGCAGCCAAGCGGCTGCTGTTATTATACTGGAAATAGTGCCCAGGGCATTCCTTCCTCAATGCGGGGCATCAAGGAGGAATGCGCCACAGTTATTGTTCAAAGAACCGGCACCCGTCGCACGGGCCATCAGGATTGACGGCGCAGCGAATGATTTCTGAGTGAGCGTTGAAGCGGCAGCTGGCATCTCCGATGACCCAGCGTCCATTGACGATACTTGTTTCCACAGGTCTTTGGGCGGATTGGACGTAGAGGGCAACTTTCTGCAAGCGGTATCTACCTGATTTCAGCTGGTATCGGTGCCGGCGTTCTAATACGGCGTAGGTTTGACCTTGTAGATCGAGATAGTGACCCGGTTGAGGATTCCAATCCAGTTGAACGTTTCCCAACGATTGAGGTGGTTGGGTCAGAATCACCTCTGTGGGCAGAGAATCTGGCTCCATAGTTCCCATATAATGCGGCTTACTCTTTCAAGTTACCGCACTCCTCGGTGAAAGCTTTCTCCTGTTTAGATGAGCTAAAGATTTTCCCAGCAAGGGAGGACTGTCGCTCTTGCGAGCGGGCGAGCGGATAGGTTGCCGGGTCAGCGACAGCGGCGAGATGTGGGAACCGCACCGCAACCGCGACCGAAATAAACTGAGATCATATCCGATTGATCAATCCAAATCGAGATCGTAGGGCGTGCAGCCCAACTACAAACATTTTCATTGTCCCTGGGGCGGCGCGAGATCGTAGGGCGTGCAGCCCAACTATAAACATTTTCATTATTAACTGGGCAGTGGGGACGCTGAATGCAAGCGTGCCCCAATGCCCGAACGCCCGAACGCCCGAACGCCCGAACGCCCAATCTCTAATGTTTGCAGGCATTGAAGCTGTCGGTTAACTGCTGGCAAAGCATCTCCAAAGCGTCACTGTTCTTGTCAATCATCTCCTGTGCGAGGCGTTTCAGACCGATAATATTAACCGGGCTGGCATCATCCATACGGTCGCCCATATCAGCAGACAGACTGGTCTGAAAGCGGTAGTAACGCGGTTTCCCATCCTCCGAAGCAGACAGTAACTCCTTCAGCTGGTAATCTACCGCATCATTGCTGCCATCAAAAACGATATTCAGAATTGGCTGCGCCCATTCCAGCAACCCCCAGTTCTTCACTTTATCATAGTACAGTCTAGCTGTCATCTCTCCAGTCCCCAGCGAGACCACGAGAAAATCGGTAGCATCTTTATAGATACTCTTGGCTTCTGCATAGGCACTCATGGCGGGATTGTTCGCCACAACGCCCCCGTCAATTAAAGCATAATAATCAATCAAGTCATTTGTTTCAAGTTTCAGGGGCTCAAAATACGTCGGGGCTGCAGAAGTCGCCCGCGCCACTTTTTTCATCGGGAAGTCGCGCTTGGTATCCAGCTTGGCTTTGAAGCTTTTAAAAAAATAGGGCCTGCGCAGCTCAATGTCATAGCTGGGAATCAGAATATCTGCCAGCGCTTCACTCAGATAAGTTGCGCCCAAGTATTTTTCCAGAACGGCTTCCAAGCCCTGCGCTGAATATTTCTCATCTATTAGATTACTGATGCGGCTCAAAGTATGTTGAGGAAAGATTCGCTGTCCCTCGGTTTCGTACAGTCTCACCAAAGACTGAGCGCTGTGTTCTGGCTTCTGGCTTCCCTCCAGCGGTTTAGTCAGGGCCATAGCCAAAATACCGCCCGTTGAAGTGCCTGCAATCATATCAAACAGCTCTGCAATCGGCTTTTGAGTGCGAGCCTCAATTACGGCCATAATCATAGCCGGGATAATCCCTCGAATCCCGCCTCCATCTATTGACAGGACTCTGATTTGCTTCGACATTACACTCTCCAAAATTCCCAGCTTTTAACCACTGCTACCGAAATATCCAGCCCCTTGGTTGGCAACAGGAGTCAGTCATAAATTACCCATTGCTTTCAGACTGCAATAACCAGGCAATCATTGCTGTGCGAGGTTTTCCAGCGCTGTTACCAGGCGCTGCAGATTAGTGGGATTAACCCCACACCCCAGCCCTTTCTCCGCGCACGGGGAGGAGGTTGGGGGTGTGGCTGACCGGATTCCTGCAAAAAGTTTTGCACAATCCTGGCGCAACGCCTGTTACAGACCTGATGTCTGCCCTGATAAATATTAAAATAGCACATTCGGGAGGCAAGGGGGAGAGGGGAGATGGGAGTCCCCCGCTGGGGATCTGCGGGGGTTCCACCGGCGACTCGCGGCAACCGGCACTCCTCCCCTGTCTGGCAGAACGGGAGCATCCCGAAGCAAGCAAAGACTGTCACCCTCACCCCCCTCACCCCCCTCTCCCATGAAGGTAGAGGGGCGAAAGAATCAAGAATTCTCCCCTCTCCCCAAAGTGCGGGCGGTGAGGGGGATTACAAAAATGGGATGCTCCCTACAGAACTGCCACTCTTCCCCCTCGCCGCAGACATATCGGGCTTGCAGAGGGCAGTCGCCGCCGCCAAAAGTGCCGCTCGCTTGCGGGGCGTGCCGGCATGACCCGCTGCATTTAATCTATCACATCTAACACCGCTTTCGGCAACAATTTATCTTTGAACCACACAACCAAAGCCGGCAGATCCCTGACATTAACCCCCGCCTTCTCCAAATTCAACCGCTCTGAAACAGCCAAAATCAAATTATTGCACTCAGACTGGCGCACTTGGGCGAACTTCTTCTGCAAATACTCGGGACGCCAATAGCCGACAATTTCCAGCAAAAAAGACCGGCCATCGGGATGCACAAGGCGAAAGTCCGGAATCATCACGCTTCCTGGGATAGGGATGAGGTCAACCTCTCGTTCCAGCACCCACTCGGTTTTCAAGCTGTCCCACTTGTCAGCAAAGGATGCCTCTACCATACTGTCATAAGGCTTGCCCGCAGGGTAGTGGCTGACCAAACCGCAATCCGAATCCAAGCTGAACTGGCCAGTTTTCCAAGTGCCGGTGTAGAAATCGCGGCTGTACAGAGTCGCCTTCAAACTCCATTTGGTGACGTGCAGCAAAGCCGGCAGCATCTTGGCTAAAGCCAGACCGTAGCGGGTGCTAGGCTTAAATAAACTCGTAGGGCCATCCACCGTAATCGTAAACCCGCGATCTGCGTCGCCCTCAATATAGGCCATGAGTTGAAACAGTTTCAGATAGCGGAATAACAGCTTGTACTGACCGGGAACATTGCGGTGGGCGTTAATGGTGATCTGACTGGCGCGGTAGAATACGCCCTGCACCTGCGCCAAATTGTACCGGTGCAGCAAATCTTCTGGTGCCGGTGCCTCAAATTGCGTCAGAATTTTATTTTCTGCCAAATCCGCATACAAACCGGCTTTTATCTGCACCGGCAGCACTTCCCGATTTAACTCCTGACTCAGCTCAACAGCCAGCTTTTCCAGAGTACCTTGTGCTGATAGCGGACTGGGAACAGACTCAGCCGATCTAGCGAAAACCCGCTGCCGCAATTCCTGCGGGTCTATGGGACTGATCACCTCAAACTGACTGAAAGCGTCACTTTTCAGCAAGTGCGCCAGCCCCCGCTTAATCCGGTAGTCAGTGCTGTCGCCCTCCAATTCCAAAAGCTGCCGGTCGAGTTCCCCTTGGGTGCCGCCTTTCGCTTCTTGAAAACAGGTGATTATGTCGCTGGAAAGTGCGATATTTTTGGCATCAATATTCAGGCGTTTCGGGATGACTGTCTCCCCATTTTGCCGGTGCATTAACAGGTCAGATGGTAACATTTTTAGGGCTAATAATTCTAGTAAACGCAGAGGTCGCAGAGACGCAGAAGGAAGAGAAGAAGATATCTGGCTGGATTTTTATTTCCCTATTTAACCCAAGTTGCTATTTAAGGAGGCAGAGCCTCCAAGGCAGCGTTACCAGCTGCCTGGCTGGTAACGAGGGGACGAACGAGGGGACGAGGGGAACGCCTGTCCTACAAGAGTCTTCAATCTTCCTCCTCTTCTTCCTCATCTCCCCATTTAGCCTTTGGCTCAGCAGCACGCTTGCTCGCCGACTTATTCACCCCATAAATCGGAGCCGGTGCTGGCGGTGACTGGGGATTTACATCTGGCGCAGGGGGCAAAATTTCCAACTGCCGGTGTTTCGGCAACTCCAGTTCTTCCTCTTGGCGCACTTGGCGTCTTGGCGGTTGCAATTTCTTCCCCTCACCCCGCCGGCGCTGGGAAGTCCCCTCCTCAGCAGTATCCTCCGCCACCACCTCATAGAGAATCGCCAACTTATCTTTATCCGCCCCCTTGCGCAACACCCGCCCCAAACGCTGAATGTACTCCCGCACCGATCCCGTACCCGACAGCAGAATCGCCACCCGCGCCTCTGGAACATCCACCCCCTCATTCAAAACATGAGACGCCACCAGCGCTTTGTACTCGCCGGTGCGAAACCGGCTGAGAACTTCGTGGCGCTCTTTCACCGGCGTCTGGTGGGTAATTGCCGGTATGAGGAATTCCTGGGAAATGCGGTACACCGTAGCGTTGTCAGCTGTGAAAATAAGAGTGCGTTCCGGGTAGTGCTGCAACCGCAGATCCGCCAGAATCCTCAGCTTGCCGTCCGTACCGAGGGCCATGTCCTTGGCTTGCCGGTGGGCGAGCATAGCGCGACGTCCCGCCGGCGACCGGCAGCTGGCTTGGACAAACTGCTGCCACCCGTCAAGGCTGCCCAAGGAGATATGCGATTCCCGCAAGAATTGGTTGCGCTCTTTGATCAGCTGGCTGTAGCGATCCCGCTCTATTGGCGACAGCTTGACTTTAATTTGCACAATTTCGTGTTCTGCAAGTGCGCCGCCCTTCAGTTCATCAGGGGTTTTACGATAGACTTCCGGCCCAATTAAGATGTTGAGTTCCGAATGTTTGCCGTCTGACCTTTCCGGCGTTGCGCTCAGCCCCAGCCGGTAGGGCGCGATCGCATATTCTGCAATCACCCGGTTAAAGTCGGTGGGCAGGTGGTGGCACTCGTCAAAGACAATCAGGGCGTAGCGGTTGCCCAGGGCTTCGGCGTGGATGGCGGCGCTGTCGTAGGTGGCGACTAAGATAGGCGTTTTGTCCCGCGAACCGCCCCCCAGCAGCCCCACCTGGGCATCGGGAAAAGCGGCGACTAAGTGGGCGTACCACTGGTGCATCAAGTCGAGAGTGGGCACCACAACTAGGGTGCTGCGGGGGGTGGCTTGCAGGGCGAGTTGGGCGAGATAAGTCTTGCCGGCTGCGGTGGGGAGCACCACGACGCCCTTGCGCCCCGCCTGTTTCCAAGCTGTCAGGGCTTCTTGCTGGTGCCGGTAGGGGGGCATTTCCAAGCTGGGGACGAGTTCGAGGGGCTGAAATCCCTTAGCTTCGTCGGTGAAGGCGACGCCCTCGGCTTGCAGGGCTTCTATTAGGGGGCGGTAGTGGATTGCCGGTATGCGGAATTTTTCTACCCGATCGTCCCAAGTGGCAAAGTCCACCCAGGCTTTGCCCCTCGGCGGCGGGTGCAGGATGAGAGTGCCCCTGTCAAATGAGATGGTAGGTGTGCGAGCCATTAGTTGTTTGAATTGCAATCCACCGTTTATTTTAAGGCAGTCGCGATGCTCCTGCTCAGCCGCTGCGCTAAAACTGCGGGCAATTGCCACATAAGAAAATTTGCTCGAGCGCGGGGGAGCCGGTTGGGCTTTAGCCCAACTACGAACCTTTGGGTTAAAGCCCTACTACAAACCTGTGGGGCTTTAGCCCAACTACGAACCTTTGGGCTAAAGCCCCGCTATCTTTCCTGTTCTTGGTGAACAGGCGCGTCTTGGCGGTTTATTTAAAAACCTGGCATTCCTGTGGCAGTTGTTTCAATGCTTTTCATATTATCCAGACACTAAAATTATGAAATATGATCTTCGATTACGATCCTACATGTTCTTCGCGTCTCCCGTCACGTTATGTCGGATGAGGGCATATTCTGTTTTTACCGAAATTATCTGAGCATGATATAATACCGGCAACCACTGAGAGGAACCCATGCCAGAGACTAGCGAAATAGCAGTCGAATTCCGCGATGCCAGCTATCGCGTCCACAACCGGAATCTGGTGTCGGATTTGAATTTAAACGTCCGCCTGGGAGAAGTGCTGGTGCTGCTGGGACGCAGCGGCAGCGGCAAAACGACAACCATGAAACTGATCAACCGGCTGCACGCACCCACCGCCGGTCAAGTGCTGGTGGGGGGGAAACCGACAACGGAGTGGAACCCGATCGCGCTGCGCCGGCGCATTGGTTATGTCATCCAAGAAACCGGCTTGTTCCCCCACTTTACCGTTGAGCGCAATGTGGGCTTAGTCCCCGCCTTGTCAGGCTGCAAACCCAAACAAATTAAAACCCGCGTTTATGATCTCCTGAATCTGGTAGGCTTAGATGCAGAGCAATTCGCCGGACGCTATCCGCACCAGCTGTCTGGCGGTCAGCGCCAGCGCGTCGGTGTCGCACGAGCACTCGCCGCTGATCCGCCGGTGCTGCTGATGGATGAACCGTTTGGCGCACTCGACCCGATTACACGATTGGAGATTCAAAAGGAGTTCCGCCGGTTGCAACAGGAATTAGGTAAAACGGTGATTTTTGTCACCCACGACATTCAAGAAGCCTTCCTTCTGGCATCGAGAATAGGCTTGATGCACGAAGGGCGAATGGTTGCCTTGGAAACGCCGGCAGAATTTATGCGCTCGCAACATCCAGAGGCGCAGGCTTTCCTGCAATGCCTGCGCTCACTCGAACAAGCGAGGGACGGACTGTGAGCGGCGATTTTTTCCTGATTCGGTATGGCCCAGAAATCCTGACGCGCACCGGCGAACACTTAATCTTGGTGGCAATTTCCACCGGCATCGCCATTCTCGCCGGCATCCCCTTGGGCATTTTAATCACCCGCAAGCCAGCACTCAGCAAGCCGGTACTAGGCGTTGCCAACGTCGTTCAGACTGTTCCCAGTTTGGCGCTGTTCGGCTTTCTGATTTCCGTACCGCTGCTGGGCGGAATTGGCAACACCCCAGCAATTGTCGCCCTGACATTATATTCCCTGCTGCCGATTATTCGCAATACCTACACCGGCATTACCGGGGTAGACCCAGCCATCCGCGAAGCCGGTCGCGGTATGGGAATGACCGATTGGCAGCTATTATTTCAGGTGGAAATTCCCCTGGCAACCGGCGTTATCCTGGCAGGCGTTCGGATTGCCACAGTCATTGCGATTGGCATCGCCACCATTGCCCCCGCTATTGGTGCCGGCGGTTTGGGCGTGTTTATCTTTCGGGGCATTTCTGTCGTCAACAACCAGCTGATTCTTGCCGGTGCCGTGCCGGCGGCGCTGATTGCCTTGCTGGCGGATTTGGCTCTCGGTTGGATTGAGCAGCAATTAACAGCAATAAGAAAATGACAGTGCGGTTTCCCTTCCTCCCTACCAAGCTCAATCACCTCACTCCCAGGCTCAGCCTGGGAGCGACATGGAGGAGGCTCCGCCTCCCCAGAAAAGAGCTATTCTTAATTTTGACTTTCGCCTTAACAATTGCGCTTGCCGGCTGCAGCGGCAACTCAATCGGCGGTGGCGGCGGCGACATTGTTATCGGCTCGAAAAATTTCACCGAGCAAGTCATCTTGGGAGAACTGCTGGCGCAGCACATCGAAGCGACAGCTGGCTTGAAAGTTGAGCGGCGTCTCAACCTGGGAGGCACATTTATTTGCCACACAGCCCTCACAGCCGGTCAGCTAGATGCCTATGTTGAGTACACCGGCACCTCTTTTACAGCTATCCTGAAACAGAAACCTATTAGTGACCCCAAAGCAGTTTACCAGAAGGTGAAACAAGAATATGCCAAGCAATTTGGGCTAGAGGTGACTGAGCCACTCGGCTTTGAAAACACCTTCGCTATGGTTGTGCGCGGCTCAGACGCCCAACGCCTGAATATCCAAACTCTCTCGCAAGCTGCTCAATACACTCCGCAGTGGCAAGCCGGTTTCGGCTACGAATTCATCGAGCGCGAGGATGGGTTTCCCGGACTGTCTAAAACCTACGGGTTGAAGTTTGCTAAGCCCCCCCGAATCATGGACTTGGGGCTGATGTACCGGGCGCTGGTTGATAAAAAAGTGGATCTAGTGGCTGCAAACTCCACCGACGGGCAGATTGCGCGGCTGGGTTTAGTGATTTTAAAGGATGACAAGCAATATTTCCCCCCTTATGAAGCTGTGCCGGTCGTCCGCCAGGAAACATTGAAAAAATATCCGCAGTTGCGCAAGGCTTTCCAGCAACTGGGAGGCGCAATTAGTGCGGAAGAAATGCAGCGCATGAACTCTCAGGTTGAGGGGGAATTTCGCAAGGTGGAAGATGTGGTGCGGGAGTTTCTCCAGTCGAAAGGGCTGTTGAATAAGGCTAAGGGCTAGCCTTCCCTGTTCCCCCCTGCTTCGGGGGGTAAGCTAAGCTGTTACGCTAATAATGCTGCTTTTCCCTTGAAAGGAGGCAGAGCCGACCGAGTGGCGTTCCCAGCTGCCAGGCTGGGAACGAGGGGCATATACTTTTTATATACGCATTAGATACCGAGAACCCCGGTTTCTTAAATAAACCGAGGTTCTAAGATGTAATTCATACAATTGAGAGCCGCTATATTGCCGCTATCTTAAAGACACCTTTCGCAACTCCTGCGGTTGCGAAGCCAGATTGTCCTTGGGAATGGTGGGAATGGGAAGTGTTTCGCTCAGCAGCACCGGCACTTCCTGCCAGCAGCCTTGGCAAAACCAATACAGGCGATTTTGCCGCAGATGCCGCAGGAGGGGGCGATTGCACCAAGGACACTGATGGGTTGACATATTTAATTATCTCCTTTTGAAAGACCGCAGCCCTTCTGCCTCCTGAGGCTGGACTCTTTGGTTGTATCTGCAAGCCTCCCTAAGGAGAGAAACTCTCCAAAAGAGTGCGGGCTACAGGGTGCGTTAACCGGCTGCTATCTGTTTTAATTTGAACTTGAGCGTATTATCTAAAACGCAGGTTATGCCTAGGCTATAATCTGGCGATCGATTGTTTAAATTTTTTTTTATTTTAAAAAATTGTCCAGGCAAGCGTGCCAAATCGCACAGATCCCCCCCTACCCCCCTAACAAAGGGGGGGAGAACTTAAAGCCCCCCTTTTTAAGGGGGGTTGGGGGGATCTCCGAATTGGCAGGCGAGTCTGAGAAACCCGGTTTCTTTAAGAAACCGGGTTTCTGGCATGTACTTCATCCAACTGAAAACCGCTATAAGCTATTAAGCTTTTAATCTGCATTTCTCTTCAAAGTCGGCTCCGCCGACATAACGGCGTTCCCAGCTGCCAGGCTGGGAACGAGGTAACGAGGTAACTGGTTTGAAACTAATCAAGCGGAAATTGTGCGAGTGTTTTCAATGACCGAGCGGATTTCAGCACAGCGCCCGACGTATTCCGCATCACTGAGAACTGGGGAGGATTCGGCGCTGGCAACCGGCACAGCCAAATCAATCCACGATCGGCAGCCCCCGTATTCCGGGAGGTAGGGAATTTCTTGCGCCGTCGGGAGCCGGTGAGTCCGCAGCAGCAGCACATAAAGCGGTTCGCGGCGCTTCCACTTCAGCCGCTCGCTGACAAATTTATGATTCCAAATGTGGTAAGATAGTAGCGCAGCAACCGCTGACTCGTCGCTGACCGGCAACACATCAGTAATCTGCGCCCAGCTGCCAATCCGAATTGTATCCGGATGCCAGCCGGTGGGCACCGGCGTCACTTTGCCTGCATATTCAGGTTTGAGCAAATCCGGCTGCTGGTGTTCGTAAGTCGGGTATAGCCAAACGTGCGTGCCGGTGACCGTGAAGCGCCCGCCTTCCTCGCGGATGCCGCCTTTGCGCAGCAGCGCGACAGTTTTGCCCTGTTCCAAAGCATCAATAGCAATTGCCCATTCCTTGAGGGCGCGGTTGCCAATATCACTCATAAAAAACCCACTCTTGATTGCCAATTTTAATCGCAGTACCGGCACTCAGCCAAAAAGGTTGGTTGGCGACAAGCCTCTGACCTCCGACAAACGTGCCATTGGAACTGCCCAGATCCACAAGCTGGTATCGGACTCCGCCCTGAGCGTCCGTAATCCGAATAATTTGAGCGTGGTAGCGGGAACACCTCGGATCTTGCAGCGCCAAGTTATTGTTCGGTTCGCGCCCAATAGTGAAAGGGCTATTATTTATAACGATAATATCGCCGGATGAGCGGTCAGCAAGACGAGCGGTTGCCCGATCACCGGCGCTGTCGCCCAGCAGGGTTGGCGCGAGTGCCGGTGCGAGGGAGGGCTGAACAAAAGTGCCCGGTTCTAGCGCCGCCGCATAGGAGGGATCGCTCGATTTATTGGAAATTAGGTTCAGCTGCTGCACCGGCGGAGGAGGCAAAACCGGACGCCCAGCCCGACTGATTTCAGCTTGCAGTGCGGCGGCGTGTTCCGCTTCCTGACGCGCACTCATGCCCTCCACCTGACGGATCACGCCGCGATTTTCCGGAAACGTGATGTCGCTCACCCGCACATCCTCCAGCTCAAAGCCTAGAGAATAGACGGCTGACTTGCTATCGAGCATGTACTGGCGGATCGCCACTCGTCCCCGTTCGGTCAGCTCTCCAACAGCAAGCTTACCGATATCGATTCCCAGCATATCTTTTAGCACACCTGTCAGCGCCGCCATCGGGTCAGACAGTTCCAGCGCCACCCGTTGCGGGTTGGCTACCCGGTAGCTGGCATTCAGGGACACGTTAACTAAAAATTGGTCGCGGGTGAGCAAGTCTCCCTGGGAAACAATCTCCAGGTTGCGGAGTTTGGTGTCAATTATAAGCAGCTGGCACTGTTCCAGCAAAGGCACAGCAAAGCTGAAATGACGCCCGGGCTCCAGCATCCGCACGACGTGGCCATTTTTGACCAGCAGACCGATACAGCCCGCTTCGATGAAGTCCATGCTCAACCCGACAAAGCGCTCTGGGGTCAGCTTTTGGATCAGAGGGGGGGAGTTGCCAGACATGAGAGTGTGTGGGAGAGTCCTTGGCGGAGTGTTCCTCTTTAAGGGTAGCAAACCCCGGTTGATTTTCGCGCCACTGCGGGCAGCGCCTGCGAGGATGCCGGCGGCAAGATCCGCTGCCCCTCAATCCGTCTGATTAGTTTGGAGAAACCCCCGTTCTCGCTCCCTGGCGGATCTTGGGAAACAATCTCAAAAGTGATTGCCGGCATCCTTACAATATAAGGCAGAACGCTAAATCTAAGGAGTTGAGCATGGAAACGCGACCGCTAGGTACGTCTGACATCAAGATTACGCCCATAATTATGGGCACTTGGCAAGCCGGTAAATCGATGTGGGTGGGGGTTGAGGATTCGGAAACCATCAAAGCGATGCGGGCGGCGTTTGATGCCGGCATCACGACGTTTGACACCGCTGCAATATACGGAGACGGGCACTCAGAGCGAATTGTGGGCGAAGCCCTGGAGCCGGTGCGCGACAAAGTGGTTTATGCCACTAAGGTGTGGTGCGCTAATCTCAAATATGATAAACTGATTGAGGCGTGCGAGAGTTCGCTGAAAAATCTGAGAACCGACTATATCGATCTGTATCAAATTCACTGGCCGGCTGGTTCCTGGAAAAGCGAGATTGTGCCGGTGGAAGAGACGATGCGGGCGCTGAACAATTTGAAGCAGCAAGGGAAAATTCGGGCGATTGGGGTGTCGAATTTTTCTCGCGCCCAGATAGAAGAAGCGGCGCAGTACGGGCGGGTAGACAGTTTGCAGCCGCCCTATTCGCTGTTTTGGCGGTCTATTGAGAAGGATGCGATGCCGTATTGCATTGAGAATAATATCACAATTCTGGCTTATTCTCCTCTCGCTCAGGGGCTGCTCACCGGCAAATTCGGCCCGGATCACAAGTTTGAGGAGGGCGATCACCGGGCGAAAAATAAGCTGTTTGAGGGCGAGAACTACCAGCGGGCGCTAGCAGCGCTGGACAAACTGCGCCCGATCGCAGACCGGCACCAGTGCAGTTTAGCTGAGCTGGCGCTGGCGTGGTTAATTGCGCAGCCGCAGACTTGTGCGATCGCAGGGGCGCGAAATGCCGAGCAGGCGGTGGCGAATGTCGGTGCGGCTGCTGTGCAATTGGATGCCGGTGATCTGGAGGAAATTGATGTCATCGGGCGCAGTGTTACGGATGATTTGGATGACAATCCGGTGATGTGGGAGTTTTGATACCTCGCCCCCAGCTCCCTCTCCGTAAATGGAGAAGGGGAGCTCCCGCACCTCACCGGCACGCACCTGCCGGTGGGCCATTTCACCGCCGCGATGGGCATGGGGCATGGGGCATGGGGCAGTGGGAGATCGGGCATTGGGCATCGGG